>ENA-OVGJ01000016-OVGJ01000016.1-human-gut-metagenome-genome-assembly--contig:-NODE-16-length-100398-cov-6.213159_pt1 | contig 100398 bp, 105 predicted proteins | sample MGYA00237772_ERZ505423 | MGnify/ENA primary metagenome ERZ505423 (study PRJEB26158, sample SAMN06016386) | human gut metagenome | biome: human gut; feature: ankylosing spondylitis patient; material...
TTTCTTGCTCATAAAAATGTCCCCAGAAAGTGTCTCGCTTTCTGGGGACAGTTCAAAACCGACGGCGTTTTTGTTCGGTACAGCTTTTAGCGCTTGATGATTACGCCGGCTTGTGGCGTAAAGGTTGCCTGCAGTTCAGTGCCGACATCAATGAGTTTGGTCCCGGGCAGGAACGGAACAGACATGCTGTAGGGCTTTGCCTGGTTCGAGTTCGGAATCTGGACGTGATAGTCGATTCGATCACCCTCAAAGAGGCGATTGACGATCTGCACGTTGAAGCTCTCAGAGCCAGCCTGCAGATGCAGGTTTTCGGGGCGCACCACCAAATAGGCGTTTTCACCCACTGCCGGGGGATTTTGTTTGCCCATGCGGGCGCGCAGTTTCTGGCCAGCCACGGAAATAACGCCAAATCCGTCGGCTTCGATTGCTTCCAAGCTGCCTTCAATGAGGTTAGCCTGCCCGATGAAGTCTGCCACGAAAGGTGTCGCGGGATCTTCGTAGAGCTGCATCGGCGTGCCGATTTGTTCGATCTTGCCGCCGTGCATGACCATGATGCGATCCGACATCGTGAGCGCTTCTTTCTGATCGTGCGTCACGTATAGACACGTGATGCCGAGTTTTTGCTGAATGCGGCGGATTTCAGTGCGCATGTGCAGACGAAGCTTGGCATCAAGGTTCGAAAGTGGTTCGTCCATCAAGAGGAGCTTGGGACGAAGAACGAGCACGCGGGCAAGTGCCACACGTTGTTGCTCACCGCCCGAGAGCTGACTCGGATAGCGTTGTTCGGCTTTGGCAAGACCAACCAATGCAAGAGCCTCGCGCACTTTGGTGGCCATGGTTTCTTTCGATTCGCCGCGGATCTTAAGACCGTACGCGACATTGTCAAAGATCGTCATGTGCGGGAAAAGCGCATAGTTCTGGAACACGAAGCCCAGTCCGCGTTCGTTGGCAGGAACGTTCGTAATGTCAACGCCGTCGACGAGGATCTGGCCCGAGCTCGGGGTTTCGAAACCTGCGATCATGCGAAGTGTTGTGGTTTTGCCGCAGCCCGACGGGCCGAGGAAGGTCAAGAATTCGCCGGGCTGCACTTCCAGATTGACATTGTTGACCGCCAGGAACTCTTCGTTGTCCTTGATGAAACGGCGGCAGATGTTTTTAAGACTGAGAGAAACGGACATTTAGCGTGCTCCAATGGTGTCGCCGTTGCGGCACAGTACGCGGGCCAGCAGCGACATGGCGCCGGAGGCCAGGAAGACGAGAAGAATCAGCACAACCGAGAAGGCGCAGGCCTGCGCAAACTGCAGTTCGGTCATGCATTCCAGAATGCGGGTTGTGATCAGAGTCCAGTGAACCGACACGAGGAAGATCGTGGCGCTGATGGCCGTCATCGAGTGGATGAAGAGATACTTCATGCCCGAGAGGATGGCCGGCAGGACGAGCGGAATCGTGATCGACGTGAAGGTTTTCACAGACGAGGCGCCCAGGCTTCGGCTGGCTTCTTCGATCGAAGGATCGATCTGGGAGAGCGCGGCGATGACGTTGCGGATGCCAGCCGAAGAATAACGGAAGACGTATGCCGCAATCAGGATGTAGATCGTGCCGGTTAGAACGATCGGCTTGTCGTTGAAGGCGATGATGTAGGCGATACCGACCACGGTGCCCGGCAGCGTGTAGTTCAGAAGCGAGGCCGTTTCCAGAGTTTTGTGACCGCGCACCTTCAGGCGAGTCGTCACGTAGCCCACGAGAACAGCAAGCAAACCACCCAAAGGCGTACCGATGCAGGCGATCAGCAGCGTGTCCTTGATGGCTTTCATGCCGTGGGTCATGACGTATTCGTAGTTGGCGAAGGTAATCGAGTTGTCGACGCCCCATACCTTGACGACACTGCCCAGAACGATGACCGAGTAGATAGCGATGATCAGGGCGATTACGGCTGCGATGACCACGGCCATGACGGTCGTCACGAGCGGCCCCGGGCCGTGAATCGAGCTGCGTCCGCCGGCTTTACCGCTCACTGTCACGAAGTTCTTGCGGCTTACCCAGTAGTGTTGCAGTAGGTATACGGCGAGAGCCGGAATGAGCAGCATGAAAGAAAGCGCTGCGCCGCCCTTAAAGTCGTACATGCCGGTAATCTGCAGATAAGCCTGTGTCGGGAGCACCGGGAAGGAGTGTCCGCCCAAGACCTGAGGCGTTGCGAAGTCGGCGAGCGAACAGGAGAAAACGAGAAGAAACGCGTTGGCGATGCCGGGAACGGCAAGCGGCATCGTGACCGTACGAAAGACCGTAAGACTCGAAGCGCCCAGAGAATAGGCAGCGTCTTCCAGGTTCGGATCGATGCGCGAGAGAATGGTCGAGAGCGTCATGAACGCCACCGGGAAAAAGGTAAGCGTTTCGGAAATGAAGGTGCCCCAGAAGCCGTAGAAGTTGAAGTCCTCGATGCCCAAAAGCGTGAGGATCATGCCGTTGGGACCCAAGAGAAGCGTGAGCGCGATACTGCTTGTAAAGGGAGGAGAAATCAGAGGCAGGATCGTGATTGCGCTGATGATGAATTTCACCCAAGCGGGCATGCGCAGACGCGTGACGGCAAAGGCAAAGATAAAGCCCAGAACGGTACCGGCCAGGCCTACGGAAAAGCCAAGCAGGATGCTGTTGACAGCTGCCTGCTGGTCGTACCAGCTTGAGACGAAGGGCTTGAGATTTTCAAAGGTAAAACCGCTCTCGCCCCAGAAGGTCATGGCAAGAAGCCGGCAGAGCGGATAAAGCACGAAGACGCCGATCAAAAGCCACAGCATCGCCACGGTGAGACGTGTCGTGGCGTCTCGTCCCGTTGCACCGGAAGAGGTCGTCATAGTGGTTCGATAAAAAAGAGAAGAGGGAGGCCGAGCAAATGTCAGCCTCCGAACGCCGATGAAAAAATAAGTATTGCCGGCGAGCGCCGCCGTTAAACAAATTGCCGGACGGCGTTCGCGTGAGACGAAGTCTTACTTGATGACTTCGTTGATCCAGCGCTGGGTGTATTCCTTGCGCTTTTCGCCCTTCCAGGTGACGTCGGTGGGAATCATCTTGATCTTGGTGAGATCGAGAATGGGATTGTCCGTCTTCACGTCATTGCGGGTCGGAACGTAATTGATCTTGTTGGCGACGATGAATTCGGCAAACTTCTTGGAAACGGCCCAGTCGACGAACTTTTTGGCTTCGGCGTTGTTCTTGCCACCTTTGATGACGCCCGTGGCTTCAATGCCGTAGCTCACTCCGTCTTCAGGATAGGTAATCACGACCGGATAACCCTGCTGCTGGATGTCCAAAGCGTCGACAATGTAGAAGATGCCCGAAGCGCACTGACCGGTCGCAATCGGCATGGCGCCGCCCGCACCGCTCTTGGTGTACATCTGGATGTTGCCGTTGAGTTGCTTCTGGAACTTGAAGGCTTCGTCTTCACCCATGATCTTCACGAGCGAGAAGATGCGTTCGGTGGCGGTGCCGGACGTACGGGCATCGGCCATTTGCAGATTCTTCTTGTAGCGCGGATCAAGAAGGTCGGCCCACTTCTTTGGCGGTTCCATGTTGTTCTTCTTCAGGAACTTGGTGTTGGTGAGGAAGCACAGCGGAATGACGCCGATGCCGGTCCAGTAGTTGTTGGGATCGCGCAAAGAGGCGTCGATCGCGTCGGAGTCGGCCGGACGATAGGCTTCGAAGATACCTTCCTTGCTGGCGGCGGCATACATGTCGGCAGGACCGCCCATCATGATGTCGACCTGAGGGTTGCCCTTTTCTGCGGTCAGACGAGCCAGTGCCTCACCAGTGGAAAAGCGAAGGAAGTTCACTTTGATGCCCGTGTCCTTGGTGAATTCGGCGAAGATGCGCGAAGCGTACTTCTCCGGCATCACGGAGTAGGCGTTGAGTTCGGCAGCGTTAACGCCGAGGCACAAAGAGGCAAGACCTGCGAGCACGGTCAGAAGTTTTTTCTTGGACATGTCCTTTCCTTCCTTGGATTAATTTTTCGCGTTGCTCTGCTTCTTTGAACCGTTTGCGTGAACAGCCGGCGCGGATACTATGGGCTTCAAAATGCCGCCTTGCGCTCTTTGCGAGCGCAAAAAGGAAACACGGCAACGCGTCGGAAGGAAATTGTACCCAAAAGGTCTCGGGTATCTACTAGATTTTGCGACCCCAAAAGGAGATTCTGCAGACTTGATGCATAGCCTAAGAAACTGAACGCCGCAGACGAATGCATCTGCGGCGCTCAATCAAATTCTCTGCTCAGAGGCGATGATTATGCTTCGGGGTCCGGGCGGCTCAGGCGCATTGTGTTGAGTATTGCGGCGGCAGCCGGCGCAATATCGCTCGCCGTAAAGCCCGCGGCATATTCCTCACTTGCCTTGCCGTGCAGATATACGGCGGCAAGCGTGGCGCTTACGAGGTCGTAGCCTTGCGCAAAGAAGGCACCGAGCATGCCGCTTAGCACATCGCCAGAACCGGCGGTGGCGAGCATGGCGTTGCCCGTGGGATTGATCCAGGTGCGCGAGCTGCGCAGCGTGATGACGCTGCCGGCACCCTTCAGAATCGAAATGGCACCGGTCTGAACAGCGAGTTCTCGGGCTGCACCAATACGATCGGCCTGAACTTTTTCGACGGTGCTGCGGATGATGGCGGCAGCTTCACCCGGGTGCGGCGTGATGACCGTGTGAGCCTTGCGGGCTAGCAATGCGTCCTGCAGTGACATGTTGTCGGCAATCATGCGAAGTGCGTCGGCGTCAAGAATCAGCGGAACCGGTGCGGCGATGGCGTCGGTTAGGCGCTTGCGGGCTTTGTCGGAAAATCCCATGCCGCAGCCCACGACGTTGCAGGAGGTCTTCGTGAGGTCAACTTCGCCGTCGGCGACCATGAGTTCCGGATAGATCGTGTCAAAAGCCGGAGCCTTGTCGCTCATAAATTCGACCGTGACGCGGCCAGCGCCTGTTACGATGGCCGCACGGGCCGCCAGAACGGCCGCTCCGATCGTACCGGTTTCGCCGCCCACCACGGCCACATGACCGTAGTTGCCCTTGTGACTGTTGCGGCTGCGTTCTTCGAGAACATGGCGGAAGTCGTCAGGTTCGACGAGACCGATTGTGGAGAGGGGCACGGAAACGCCGAGTTCGTTCACTTCGACGACACCGGCGGCATCGACCCCTTCGCACATGAAACAACCTGCCTTCGGTGCGAGCATGGCAAGCGTAATGTCGGCCATGCAGCCCTTAACGCCTCCCACCCAGCGGCCGGTCATCGGATTCAGACCGGAGGGGATGTCGACACTGATGTGCAGAGCCTGACGTTCGTTAAACCACATGGCGGCGTCTTGGAAGTCTCCTGCCAACGGCTTTTTCATGCCCGTGCCGAAAAGCGCATCGATCACGACTTCGGCTTTGTCGGCGTTGTAGGGGTCGCTGATCACGACGCCGCCTACGTTTACATAGGCGTTGTACATGGCAAGTGCATCTTCGGTCTTGGGCTTGTCGCAGCCGATCAGTGCCACCGTCACACGATACTCACGATCAAGCAACAAACGCGCGGCGGCAAAGCCGTCGCCGCCGTTGTTGCCGGGGCCGCAGATAAAGACAACATGCTTGCCGGGTTCAAGCGACTCACAGACGCGATCGGCGATTACAAGGCCGGCGCGGCGCATGAGTTCGGCGGCGGGAAGCTGAGACTGATAGCGGTGTTCGAGCGAAGCAAGTTCGTCAAGATTAAGGATTTGCTGAGCCATGGTGAATTATGCAAACTCGGTGTCGAAAAAAGATGCGCAATTGTACGCCGCAGGTTGCTTAATCGTTTTTTACCATCTTTTCCTGAGGCATCTGCGAGAAGAGCCAATCGACAAAACCGCCGCGATTACGTGAGCAGACGTAGAGGCGTCCTTTGCCTGAAAATTTGAGAACAATGCCTTCGCCGGAGGTTTGGCTGTGGAAAATTTTCCCAAAGAAGCCCTGTTTGGCCGTATTGAGTGCCAGTTCATAGTCAAGCTCCGTATCCCATGCCACCAGGTGCCCGTTGTCGACGTACACGGAGCGGCTACCGTCCAGATCGATGGCGCGCATGGAACCGAAGCCGCTCACAGCCACTTCACCCTTGCCGTTTGTGCGGATGACGAAAAAACCGCCGGAGTCGCCTAATAATGCGCGCCCCAATCCCTGTGTCTTGGCATCGAGTTCAACATCCTCGGTGCTGGCCAAATAGGCGCCGTCGGCGATCATGTATTGACGCCCGCCCGTTTGCAACACGGCAATGTCGCCAGGCAGAGTCGGCGTGAGCAGCACTTCGCCCGGACCGTCGACCGCTTCTATCTTTTGCTGAAAAAAGCTCTCGTCGTTGAGTACTTTACGCGAGAGCGCAGAAAAGAATCCGCCTTTGGCACGCCCCGTCAGAGCGAGGGTGGCATCCATGGATACCATGGCGTTTCGCTCGGCAAAAATGCTTTCACCCTTGTTGAGAACAACGCTCAGCAGCGGATCAATAGAACCTGAAACAGTGATGCTCGGCATGACGGAATTCCTTTGAAGTTTTAAGAATGGACAAAGAGTAGTCTTGGTGATTTAGTCCATTGTACTTGCACCATTTCGTCAGACTTCCGCAAATCGGATTGCGTTCGACAGAACAAAGTCCGGGACCGTTATAATTCGTTGATTCAATTGCCCGTGCGGCGCCGTGTCGGCGGGCTTTCTTTGCAATTTCAGCGGTTGAATTTCTAAGATGTCACAGACCTCCGTTCTTCGCATTCCCGGCTCTTGCGCGTTATCCGAATTCCGTGCTGAGCGTCTTCTCAAGCAGTTGCGCGGCGTATGCCCTGCCGTTCAGGCCGTTGCGGGCCGCTACCTGCACTTCGTGCATGTTACGAGGGATTTGACCGAAGATGAAGCGCAGCGTTTGGCCGCGCTTCTTGATTATGGAGACCCAGCAAACGAAAAGACCGGCAATCTTCAGTTCTTGGTTGTTCCGCGTCTGGGCACCATTAGCCCCTGGGCTTCCAAAGCGACCGACATCGTGCACAACACGGGCATTGATGCTGTGGCTCGCGTGGAGCGCGGCGTACTCTACACACTGGCTGTCGAGGGCGATGTTGATGAGACAGCCGTCGCCGCTTTGTTGCACGATCGCATGACCGAAACGGTGCTTGCCGCCGGCGCGGATCCCGCCGTTCTTTTCTCCGATGTGCAAGGTCGCGAGATGCGCACCGTTGATATTCTCGCCGGCGGCAAGGCTGCGCTTGAGGCAGCCAACGTCGAAATGGGGCTTGCGCTTGCTCCCGATGAAATTGACTATCTGGTCGAGGCCTTCACTAAGCAGCAGCGCAATCCGACCGACGTGGAGTTGATGATGTTTGCTCAGGCCAACTCCGAGCATTGCCGCCACAAGATTTTCAACGCAAAGTTCACTATTGACGGCGTGGATCAGGAAAAGACTCTTTTCGGAATGATCCGTGAAACGCACAAGGCAGCGCCCCGCGGGACCATTATTGCTTATGCCGATAATGCCGCCGTTTTTGAAGGACCGGAAGTTGAGCGTCTCTATCCGCGTCCTTCTGCCGAAGATCGCTTCGGTTCACACTACGAAGAAATCAAAGAGCCGACGCATACCGTCTTTAAGGTGGAAACCCACAACCACCCGACGGCCATTTCTCCGTTCCCGGGTGCTTCGACGGGTTCGGGTGGTGAAATTCGAGACGAAGGCGCAACGGGGCGCGGTGCTCGTCCGAAGGCAGGCCTCTGCGGCTTTACCGTCTCGGCGCTGCACTTGCCCGGCAAGATTCAGGAGTGGGAAAACGACAAGAACACTGCGGCCGACTGCGACTGCGGCAAAGACAAGGTTTACGGAGCTCCTTCGCGCATTGCAACGCCTTTGTCCATCATGACCGAAGGCCCGATCGGTGCGGCAAGCTTTAACAATGAATTCGGCCGAGCCAATATTCTCGGTTACTTCCGCGCCTTTGAGGCACGCGTGGGCGAGACTCGGTATGGCTACCACAAGCCCATCATGCTTGCGGGCGGCATTGGCAATATCCGTGACGATCAGACGAAGAAACTGGAATTGCCGGCCGGAACCCTCCTCATCGTGCTGGGCGGTCCGGGTATGCGCATCGGGCTGGGCGGCGGTGCTGCAAGCTCCATGACGTCTGGTTCGAATGCCGAAGCGCTTGACTTCGACAGCGTGCAGCGCGGCAATCCTGAAATGGAACGTCGTGCTCAGGAAGTGATTGACCGTTGTTGGTCCTGCGGCAAGGACAATCCGATTCTCGCCATTCACGATATCGGCGCAGGCGGTCTGTCCAACGCCATGCCTGAGCTTGCCGATCTTTCGGGTCACGGCGCACGCTTGTCCCTTGACAAAGTGCCGGTGGAAGAAAAGGGCATGAGCCCGTTGGAAGTCTGGTGCAACGAAAGTCAGGAACGTTATGCGTTGGCGATTGCGCCAGAGTCTCTTGAGAAGTTTGACGACTTCTGCCGTCGCGAACGTTGTCCGTATGCTGTTCTCGGCTCCATTTCCGAAGACGGAGAGCTGATTGTCGAAGGCCGTAAGGGTGAAGACCGGGCTGTGCAGATGCCCATGGAAGTTCTCCTTGGCAAGCCCCCGCGTATGCATCGTAATGTGACGAGCGTCAAAGCTGATTTGGCCGGTTTCAAGACCGACATCTCGCTCAAGGATGCACTCTACCGCGTGCTCAAGCATCCGACCGTGGCAAACAAATCCTTCTTGATTTCGATTGGCGACCGGTCCGTGGGCGGTCTTGTGAGCCGCGATCAGATGGTTGGTCCCTGGCAGGTTCCGGTGGCCGACTGTGCCGTAACCTGTGTTTCCTTTACGTCTGAAGCGGGCGAAGCTATGGCGATGGGCGAGCGCACACCTGTTGCCGTGATTGATGCCGCCGCCGCCAGCCGTATGGCCGTAGGTGAGGCACTGACCAACATTGCCGCCGCCGATATTGATCTTTCGTTGGTTAAGTTGTCTGCCAACTGGATGGCTGCGTGTGGTGCTGCAGGTGAAGATGCCAAGCTCTTTAGTGCTGTGGAAGCTGCAAGCGGTATTTGCCAGAAGCTTGGTATTTCGATTCCCGTGGGCAAGGACTCCTGCTCAATGCGCACCGCATGGAAAGATGGGCAGGAATCCAAGTGTGTGACGAGCCCCGTTTCGCTTATTGTGTCGGCAGCCGCTCCTGTGGGCAACGTGCGTTTGACACTCACGCCTGAACTTCGTAAGGATACCAAGAGCGTGCTTCTTGCCGCCGATTTGGGTTTTGGTAAGAATCGCATGGGTGCTTCGATTCTTGCTCAGTGCGTGCAGAGTTTCGGTGACACGGCTCCCGATGTGGATTGTCCCGAAACACTGGCAAAGTTTGTGCGCATGATCCGTAAGCTCACGCTTGCCGGTTGCGTCCTGTCCTATCATGACCGCAGCGACGGTGGTTTTGCAACGACGGCAGCGGAAATGATGTTTGCTTCGCATTGCGGCGTGACGCTTCATGCTGATAAGTTGGGGACGAACGCTCTCGAAGGACTTTTTGCCGAAGAGCTTGGCGCTCTGATTCAGGTTCCTGCCGATCGAATCGACGAAGTGATGGCCGAAGTCCGGGCTGAAGGTCTTGAGGCGGTCTTTAAGACCGTCGGCGAACTGAACGATGAGGATGCACTCGTGGTGTATGAAAACGGTCAGGAAATTCTTCGCGAAGCCCGCACGGATCTCACGCGCGCTTGGTGCGAAGTCTCAAACGCCATCGCCCGCAACCGCGACAATCCTGTATGCGCCGACAGCGAAACCGACTGGATGTGCGACAAGGATGTCAAGGGCTTGTTTGTGAAGACCTCTTTTGATAACAACGAACGCATCGCGGCTCCTTACATTGCAACGGGCGTGCGTCCCAAGCTTGCCGTGTTGCGTGAGCAGGGCGTCAATTCGCAGACCGAGATGGCGGCAGCCTTCACTCGTGCTGGTTTTGAAGCCTATGACGTGCACATGACCGATCTTCTGACCGGCCGCATCACGCTCGAAGACTTTGTTGGGCTTGCCGTTTGCGGCGGCTTCTCCTATGGTGACGTGCTGGGAGCTGGCGGTGGCTGGGCCAAGACTATTCTTCACAACGCCATGCTTTCGGATATGTTCTCGGCCTTCTTCAATCGTACGGATACCTTTGCTTTGGGTATTTGCAACGGTTGCCAGATGATGAGCCGCTTAAAGGGCCTTATTCCCGGCGCAGAAGCCTGGCCTCAGTTTGTTCGTAACCGTTCCGAACAGTTTGAAGCGCGTTGTGTAGAGCTTCGTATTGAAGACAGCCCCTCGATTCTTTTCCGCGGCATGGCCGGTAGCTGTATGCCGATCGTGAATTCGCATGGTGAAGGTCGTGTGCAGTGGGATCGTCCGGAAGACGCTCAGGCAGCTCATATTGCGGCGCGTTATGTTGACGGCAACGGGCAACCCACCGAACGGTATCCGTTGAACCCCAACGGATCGGTTGGCGGTGTGACGTCCGTGACTACGACCGACGGTCGATTCACTATTATGATGCCTCATCCGGAACGCAGCCATCGCACGGTGCAGCTTTCCTGGCATCCGCGAGAAATGGGGGCCTTCTCGCCGTGGATGCGTATGTTTGAAAACGCTCGCGTTTGGGTGGGTTAAGCCTCTGGCGTAACGCTTGACATACAGGCCTGTTGGAAACTTCGTTTCCTTCGGGCCTTTTTTTGAGGGTTTTGTCCGGATGGATGTTGCCGTACTGCTTTCGTTTGCTGCTGCCAGTCTGGTGCTTGCTGCTGCACCTGGTCCTGACATTCTCTACGTATTGGCTCAGTCTGCGCAATCTGGTGCACGCGCGGGTTTGACGGTGGTCATAGGCCTTATGGTCGGTTGCCTGATTCAGACAGCAGCCGCGGCAGCGGGGCTGGCTGCTGTGGTTGCGGCCAGCCCATGGCTCTTCCGGACCATTCGTTTGGCCGGAGCGGCATACCTTTTGTATCTTGCGTGGGGAGCCTGGCATGCGCCGACTTCAGCGCAGACGGCGCGTGCTACAGTGATTGATCGCTCCGCGTTATTGCGTCGGGGGATCATTATGAATGTAACGAATCCCAAGGTGCAGATTTTCTTTTTGGCTTTCTTTCCGCAGTTTGCAACCAGAGGAGCGACCGGCTGGCAGATGGCCATGGAAATGGGGCTTCTTGGGGTGATTTTTACTGTTTGCGCATTTGTGGTCATGGCTGGTTGCGCTCTTTTTGCTGGGGTGTTGTCGGACACGATCCGTTCGCCTCGGGTGCAGATTGTTCTTAACAAAGCCTCTGCGTTCATATTCATCGGTTTGGCTCTGGCCGCTGTCGTTTCTTAGTAAAAATTTTTTGGGTTATGAAACTCGAAATTTCTTCCAACTAAGATGTCCTGCCTATGCAAGGCAGTTGCCGAATCGGTACCATTCGCCCATGCTCGAGCGCTCCTCGGGAGAGCCTCTTTTATCAGCAATAAAGAAGAAAGAAAAAATGCTGTTCTCAAATACCGCCGCAGATGATACGAATCGTGTCCGCATCAAATTGTGCGGACTGACGTTGGAAGACGATGTATTGACCGCCGTTCAATCGGGTGCTGATGCTGTGGGTTTCGTGTGTTATCCGGCAAGCCCCCGGTATGTCACGCCGTCCCGGCTCATGTGTCTTTTGAGCATGGTACCGTCTTCGGTGACCAAGGTTCTCGTGTTTGTTAATCCGACAAGCGAAGAGGTGCGGGAGCACCTGGCGATGTTCCCGGACTGCGTGTTGCAATTTCACGGAAACGAATCGCGCGCCTTCTGTGATCAGTTTCATGTGCCCTATGTTAAGGCGGTGTCGGTTAAGCAACCTGAAGATCTGCTCAGGGCGCAGGACGAATATCCTATGGCCGTAGCGTTGTTGGCCGATGCTGCAACGCCTGAATTTGGCGGCTGCGGGAAGTCTTTTGATTGGGAAGGGGTCGGTAAGATTCGCGATCAGATCCGTAAACCTCTCATTGTGGCCGGAGGTTTGAAGGAGCAAAACGTAAGCCAGGCTATCCGCGTTATGCGTCCTTGGGCGGTGGATGCCGCCAGCGGGGTTGAAACGGCCCGCGGTATCAAGGATCACGACAAGATTCAAAAGTTTATCGAAGCCGTACGACGCGGCGGCGAATGCGAAGATTCGCTTCTGCAAGCATAAGAAAGCAAAGAAACTGCGCCATCATCAGAGCCCGTCGAATTCTGCGGGCTTTTGTGTTTTTATGCCTAGCGCGGCAAGTCTGCGTCCTGAGCGAAGTACGTTTTTGTCCTTTGTAAAGAGAAAGTCTGCTCGACTTTCAAACGCAAGGTTCAGAAATTTCTCGTCGTCGGCGTCTCGACAGCGCACGACGCCTTCAACAGAAGTGCGTGTAACGAGGGTGAGAGATAAAACGTTTGTGAGTAGCCTGTCCTGCTCTTCTTCAGAAAGCGCGAAATGAGGTCGGGTCAGTACGACGGCAAATTCCTTCAGACAGCTTGGGGTTGACACCGGACGCAGTCGGTTTTCGAAAATGGCCGATTTGAGTGCCTGCGCATCCTTGTCGTTCCAGTACCAAATGTCGAAAAGAACGTTTGTGTCAAGAACGACCAACGGTGTTTCGCGCGGGTGTGTGGCAAGCTCAGAGGCCTCAATCGCAGGCAGATTGTCGAGTCGAGTGAGGATGAGGGATAAGCGCGGTGTCGCATCATGTTGTAGAGGCGAGTTTTCGGTCATAGTTCTGCAGGAAAAAACAAAACACCGCCCGGAAGTCTACCTAAGCGGTGTTTGAACGGTTGCGCACGGCAGATCTTCTCTTGGGGAGACCTGCCATTTCGCGAGGTGTCAGAGAAGGCCTTGAACAGCCTGAGCTTCAGCGATAAGCTCGCCCACGGTCTTGTCGAGTTTTTCCTGACTGAAAGCGTCGAAATCAAGTCCTTGAACGATTTCGTAGTTGCCCTGACCGTCACAGATGCAGGGCATGCCGCAGACGATTCCCTCCGGAATGCCGTAGCTGCCGTCGGATGGAACGCCCATCGTGACCCAGTCGCCGTTGCTGCCGAGGAACCAATCGCGCATGTGATCAATGGCGGCCGAAGCGGCCGAAGCGGCAGAGCTGGCACCGCGAGCTTCGATGATGGCTGCTCCGCGCTTGCCGACGGTTGGGATGAAAGTATCACGGTACCAGGTCGGATCCACGCAGTCAGCGGCGGCTTTGCCGTCAATCGTGCAGTAACGGATGTCCGGGTACATCGAGGGAGCGTGGTTGCCCCAAACAGCCATCTTATGCATGGTCGTTACGGGCTTGCCGGTGATGCCGGAGAGCTGGGAGAGAGCACGGTTGTGATCCAGTCGGAGCATAGCCGAGAAGCACTTGGGCGAGAGCGACGGAGCCGATTTCATAGCGATGTAGGCATTGGTGTTGCAGGGGTTGCCCACAACGAGCACCTTGACGTTGCGGCTGGCAACAGCGTCAAGTGCTTTGCCCTGTTCGGTGAAGATGGCACCGTTGGCAGAGAGCAATTCGGAGCGTTCCATGCCTTTGGTGCGCGGACGGGCACCCACAAGAATGGCGGCATCGGCATCCTTGAATGCGATCATCGGGTCGGCCGTGGAAGTCATGTCTGCCAGAAGCGGGAAGGCGCAATCAGCCAATTCCATCATCACGCCCTTGAGTCGAGCAGCGCTTTCCGGTGTATTGCGTTCGAGCAGCTGCAAAATGACAGGCTGATCGGGGCCGAGCATGTCACCAGCGGCAATGCGGAAAAGCAGAGCATAGCCAATATTGCCAGCAGGACCGGTCACGGCAACGCGAACAGGTTTCTTCATGGAATTCATCTCCTTGATGCAAATTAGTCTTCGTTCAATCGCACACATCGTGCTCGGACGACAGTGTGCAAGCCGATCAAACCTTGGACGGGTCGAGGAGGTCGTCGGCGGGCGGATCGGGCACTTTGACTGCAATCCTAATGCTAATGACAGCTTCTTGTGCGTGAAAAACAAGCTTGCCGGGATCGTCAATTCGCATGAGGAAAAGAGTTTTGCCGGCAAGTTGCGATATGTAACTGACTGAATTAAAAGAAAAATTATTCAAAAGAACACAGGAGGGAAAAGAGGGACTTAACGGTTCGAAACGATTTGATCCGAATCAAATAAAAGTTAAAAGACAATAAAGATAATAGTGTTCATAGCGATCCGCTTATGAACAAGGCCGACGAAAACAAAAAAGCCGACTTTGCGAAACAAAGCCGACTTTCGAACTTGCAGAACCAATGCGATGCGTCAAAGGCTTTTCGAGACACCCTGCAAGTGGAACTTGGCGACGATTGTCGCGGCAATTTCTTCAATGGATTTGGTGGTCGAATTGAGCCACTCAATACCGTTGCGAGTCATCAGCGCTTCGGCGTTGCGGATTTCTTCGCGGCAGTTCTCAATGCTGGCGTAGCGAGAGCCCGGGCGGCGTTCGTTTCGGATTTCCGACAATCGTTCCGGTTTGATGGAAAGACCAAATAGCTTGTGGCGCAACGGCAGAAGGATGTCGGGCAGACAGCCGCGGTCGAAATCTTCCGGGATAAGCGGATAGTTGGCGACTTTGATGCCGAATTGCATGGCAAGGAAAAGTGACGTCGGCGTTTTTCCGGAGCGGGAGACGCCCACGAGAATGACTTCGGCCTGATCCAACCCGCGGTTTGTTTGACCGTCATCGTGTGAAAGGGTGTAGTCAATGGCGGCAATTCGCTTGTTGTAGCGCTCTTCGTCGCGAATCTTATGTGTGGCACCAATCGTGTGTTCACTCTTCATGCACAACTCGTGTTCGAGTGGTCCGACGAAGGAACGGAAGAGTTCGATTTGAAAACCCTCATTGCTGCTGATGAAAGCTCGGGAAATGACCGGATCAACAAAAGTGGAGAACACCAACGGACGCACACCGGTGCGATGTTGAACGGCGTTGATGCGTTCAGCCGTCTGCTTGGCCTTTTCAACCGTATCGATAAAAGGAATACGCTCTCGATCGTAACTGAGGTTGGGAAACTGCGTGAGGACGGAATGAGCCAACGTTTCGGCTGTAATAGCTGTACCGTCGCTTACGATAAAAACAGGACGCCAGTTTGCTTTGGCGGGGGTTTCGGTCTTTTGTTCTTCCTGCATGGGATGTGCTCAATGACATAGGTCGGTGAACGCGTTGTCCGTCAACGCGTCATGCAGAGACAAAGTGTAACAAAACAAGGCCCGATCCAGAAAAGATTCTCAGAGAAGACTGAAAGGAATAACTTGTTGTCCGATCTTCGGAAACGTCACTCAGCTGTTCATGATATCGATATGTTCCGGTTTGAACTCAGCAATTCGAAAGCCGTCTTCAATATTTTGAACAAGTTTGAGACATGGTTCTTGAAGGCGGAAGCCAGTTTTTTTCTTGTGCTTGTTTTGTACTTTCAGAGCTTTCTCGAACACAAAGTAGGTATGGACAGCGCTACTGTTCAGAGAGGCGTAGTATTGCCGAAGCGAGTTTCGTTGCAAATTGCTACTATATTCTGCCTAGACGGCTGGACCGGCTCTATTGGTATGGGCACGGTGGAGTCGTTAAAATACGTATGTTTTTTACCAACAAACTGCCCGGGCGTAAATATTCCGGGTGAAAAAGAGGATCAAATGGTTCAAGGCCGTTATGTATTTCCCTTCAGCCAGCTGCGCATGACCGACGTTGATCGTGTGGGCGGCAAAAATGCTTCTCTGGGCGAACTGCTCAGTCAGCTGACCGATGCTGGTATTCGTGTGCCGGACGGCTTTGCCACGACGGCTGAAGCGTTTCGTCTGTTCCTGAAGGAAGGAGGCCTTGAAGACCGCATTGCAGCGCGTCTGGAAGGTCTTGACGTTGATGATGTGAACGAACTTGCCAAGGCCGGTGCAGAAATTCGTAGCTGGGTTGAGGCAGCTCCGTTCCCTGCCGAACTTGAAAAGGAAATTCGTGAATTCTACGAATGGCTCAAGGACGGTCAGGAAGAAATCTCCGTGGCAGTGCGTTCGTCGGCTACCGCCGAAGATTTGCCTGATGCTTCCTTTGCCGGTCAGCAAGAAACTGTTTTGAATGTGGTTGGCATTGACGCTGTGTTGCATCATATGCGTGAAGTGTTTGCTTCGCTCTACAACGATCGTGCCATCAGCTACCGAGTTCACAAGGGCTTTACCCATGTTGAAGTGGCCTTGTCCGCCGGCGTGCAGCGTATGTGCCGTTCTGACAAGGGTGCTGCTGGCGTGATGTTCACGCTTGATACCGAAAGCGGCTTTGATCAGGTTGTGTTCGTGACGGCCAGCTACGGCCTTGGTGAAACCGTTGTGCAGGGTGCCGTCAACCCCGATGAGTTTTATGTGCACAAGCCCATGCTCGAACAGGGCAAGAAGGCGATTGTCCGCAAGACGCTCGGTAGCAAACTCATCAAGATGGAATTCGATACGGAAGGTACGAGCGGTCGTACGGTCCGCACAATTGATGTGCCCGACGAAGATCGCCGCCGCTTTGCCATTACTGACGAAGACGTGATGGAACTTGCCAAGTTCGCCTGCATTATCGAAAAGCATTACGGTCGTCCGATGGATATCGAATGGGGTAAGGACGGTCTTGACGGCAAGATCTACATTCTTCAGGCTCGTCCGGAAACGGTTAAGAGCCGTCAGGCCAACGCCGATGTGCAGCAGCGCTATACCTTGAACGCCAAGGGCAAGGTGCTCGTCCAGGGCCGCGCTATTGGACAGAAGATCGGTGCGGGCCCCGTGCGCATCGTGAACAGCGCTGCTGAAATGGATCGCGTGCAGAAGGGCGATGTGCTCGTTACCGACATGACGGATCCCAACTGGGAACCTGTGATGAAGCGTGCCTCGGCTATCGTTACTAACCGCGGCGGTCGTACTTGCCACGCTGCCATTATTGCCCGTGAGCTCGGTATCCCGGCCGTAGTCGGCTGTGGCGATGCTACCGAAGTTCTCGTGGAAGACCAGCAGGTCACCGTTTCCTGTGCTGAAGGCGACACAGGCAACATCTACGACGGTTTGCTCGACTTCTCGGTTGAAGAAGTCAAGCGCGGCGCTTTGCCCGAAATTCCTGTCAAAGTGATGATGAACATCGGCAACCCGCAGCTGGCGTTCGAGTTCTGCCAGATTCCAAACAAAGGCGTCGGTCTGGCTCGTCTTGAATTCATCATCAACAACAACATCGGTCTGCATCCGAAGTTGGTGCTCGACTATCCGAACATCCCGAGCGAACTGCGCGACACGGTGGATCGTCTTTCGCAGGGCTACGAAAGCCCGCGCGAGTTCTTCATCAGCAAGCTTGCCGAAGGCGTGGCCACCATCGCGTGTGCTTTCTGGCCGCGCAAAGTGATCGTTCGTATGTCCGACTTTAAGAGTAACGAATACAAGAAGCTCATTGGCGGCGCGTGCTACGAACCGGATGAAGAAAACCCGATGCTGGGCTTCCGCGGTGCTTCTCGTTACATCGCTCACAGCTTCTCGGATTGCTTCGAAATGGAATGCCTCGCCATGAAGCGTGTGCGTGATGAAATGGGGCTTACCAATGTTGAACTGATGGTTCCCTTCGTTCGCACGATCGGCGAAATTAAGGCCGTCACGGAAATCCTTGCCAAGCATGGTCTCAAGCGCGGTGAAAACGGTCTGCGCCTGAACATGATGTGCGAAATTCCGTCCAATGCCATCCTTGCCAACCAGTTCCTCGACTATGTCGACGGCTTCTCGATCGGTTCCAACGATCTCACGCAGCTCACGCTGGGTCTGGACCGCGACTCCGGTCTTGTGGCAAGCAGCTTCGACGAACGCGATCCGGCCGTGAAGGAACTTCTCAAGATCGCCATCCGCACATGCCGTGAACGCGGCAAGTATGTCGGCATTTGTGGTCAGGGTCCCTCTGATCATGCCGATTTTGCTGCCTGGTTGATGGAAGAAGGTATTGAGTCGATTTCGCTCAATCCTGACACCGTTGTCGATACCTGGCGCAAGCTCGCTACGATCGCCGGCAAGTAATCGACTGTTCGATCTGCTGTCCTGCTCCGAGCAAGGAGCAGGACAATAAAGAAGAGCCTTCCGAGTCTTCTCTTTTCGAGGCGATGCGGGAGGCTTTTTTGTGCCTGAAGCTGATTTTCAGTTCGGACCGAAAGCGGCGAATTTGTCCCTGAGAACAAAGCCGATGCGGGAAACGGCTGCAAGAAGCTGAGCGGGCGGGAAGTGACCGAAACCCATGATTAGGCCCTTGTAGAGCGGTGTACCGATTGAAAAGGATGAAATAGAGCGAAGTTCAACGCCCTGCTGACGGCACAGGTCGGCAACAGCTTCATCGTTAATATCCGAATTGTTGAAGACGAAAGTCAGGTGCATACCCTGCCCGGTGGCGATGAATTTGCCCCAGTCGCCGAAGTTTTCTTGTACCGCTTGAATCAGGTAGTCACGCCGAGCCTCAAAAATGCGGCGCATTTTGAGGAGATGCGTTTCATATAGTCCGGTCTTGATGAATTCGGCCACAGCCATCTGCAATATTTCATTGCTTTGGCGATCAATCAGAAAGCGCATACCTGAAAAAGGTTTGACCAACTCCTCCGGGACGACCATGTACCCCAGTCGCAACCCGGGAAAAAGCGACTTTGAAAACGTCCCGACATAAATTACGTTGTTGCCGGAATCCATCCCTTGCAGACTTGGATAGGCGAGGTTGCCTCCGTAGCGAAGTTCGCTGTCGTAGTCATCCTCAACGATCCATCCGCCCGATTCACTCGCCCATTGAAGAATGTTGCGACGGCGCTGGATGCTCATCAGCATGCCGAGAGGACACTGATGTGAAGGAGTGAGAAAAACTCCTTTCGCGTTCGGCTCCAGAGCAAGCGCCGTTTGCAGATTGAAGCCTTCGTTGTCGACCGGTACATAAACCGGAACAATATCCTGGGTCTTGGTTGCCGCTCTCAGCAGAGGATATTGCGGATCCTCAATCCACACTTTGTCGCCGGGCGAAAAGAGGATTTTGAGGCACATCAAAAGGCCGAGCTGGCTTCCCGATGTGACGATCACTTGTTCGGGGCGTGCTCGTACGCCGCGCAGTCGCTGCGCAATGCCGCAGATCGCTTCCCGCAATTCTTCGTTGCCTTGAGGATCGGAGTAGACGAGCTTGAGCGTGTTTTGCTGAACGTGTTTGATGAGAATGTCGGTGAATTCTCGACCGGGACTCGCTTCGCGTGAAGTACTTGCTATGGCCAGCGGAGTAGAAGTTTGCACTGCGAGATCGTCGAGCGCTTGCGCACAGAAGGCGGCATGGCGCCCCAAACTCTTGGTTTTTACCTGCGTAACGTTTGGCAAGTTGCAGGAGACGACGTCGAAATTGGTTTGCAGGGGCAGTTTTGTGGAAATGAAACTGCCGCGGCCACGCGACGTCTCTAAATATCCTTCAGCAATCAGAATGGCGAAAGCGGAGTCAACCGTGGCGCGTGCAACGCCCAGATGTTTTGCCAGCAGACGAATTGGTACGATGCGGTCGCCTGGCTGAAGCAATCCTTTTTGAACGGCTTCCCGCACCGTCTGTGCAATCTGACGATCAAGGGAAATAGGGCTGGTTCTGTCAAGGTGAAATTCGACTCGTAAGTGCGTACCGTTCTGGCGAAACATATTGAGATTCAACTACTCTTGTTCGTAAATTCTAGAATTTGACCGACAATGGAGTGTAGCGAAACGCGAAAGTGCCAATGTGCAAAGAACTAATGGATTACATGGTGTTTTTTTGAGAAAGGTCAAACGCTCAGTTGCTATACTGCCCTTTAGTTGTCCTGCTGAGTCGACAGCAAGCAAAAAAAGAAGATCGAGATAACCGTGGATCCCCAAAATCTTTCTTCCGAAGAACTGGAAATTGCCATGCGAGCTCTGCCGCCTCAGGCGCGCATTGCTCTCGAAACGATGGCGCAGATGCAGAAACGTCCGGCTGAGGATGTGCTGCGTGATGAAATACGCCAATACATTGCGGGGCGTTTGCCGATCGTCAATATCGACGCAGCCATTGAAGCTATTCAGGCTACAGCCCATACGGCGGGGTATCTGATTGGGCGACTGCGCCGGTTTGCACGCGAAATAAACAACGAATGAAACTTCCAAGCACCATAAGGAGCTAATTGCCATGAAGAACACGCTTGCTGCAACGCTTGTTGCCGCCTCCGCTATGACCGTGACGGCCGTACAGGCCGCCACTCCTGAAGTGGAAGCCCTTCTGCAGGCCGCGCAGAAGGAAGGCGCCGTCTATTCGGTGGGCATGCCCAACACCTGGGCAAACTGGGTGAAAACCTGGAGTGATCTGCAGACGAAGTACAAGATCAAGACGCAGGACACGGACATGGCTTCGGCCGAACAGATTTCGAAGTTTATGGCCGAGGGCGAAAACGCGACTTCTGACATCGGTGACGTGGGTTTTGAATTCGGTGAAATCGCCAAGAAGCGCGGCATCACGATGCCGTACAAGCCTTCGACCTGGGATCAGATTCCAGGCTGGGCAAAAGACCCGGACGGTCATTGGTGCCTTGCCTACACCGGCACGGTGGCCTTTATTATCAACAAGGAGCTTGTGAAAGACATTCCACGCACGTGGAGCGATCTTCTGAAGGGTACCTACCGTGTTTCTGTGGGTGCTGTGGGTTCGGCTGCTCAAGCTAACTATGCCGTGCTGGCCGCGGCGATTGCTTTCGGCGGCGATGAAAAGAACCTTAATCCCGCTTACGACTTCTTTGCCAAGATCGCCAAGCAGGGACGTCTCTCGATGGTTGACCCGGTGGTGGCCAATCTCGAAAAAGGGGAAGTTGAAGTCGGTATGCTGTGGGATTTCAATGCGCTCAACTACCGCGATCAGATTGACCGCAACCGCTTTGAAGTCGTGATTCCTTCGGAAGGCAGCGTAATGAGCGGCTATACGACGATTCTCAACAAGTACAGCAAGCATCCGAATGCCGCGAAGTTCACGCGCGAATTCATCCTCTCCGATGAAGGTCAGATTAATCTGGCAGGAGGCTACGCCCGTCCGATCCGCATTGATCACATCAAGTTGCCCGAAGACGTGGCTGCTAAGATGTTGCCGAGCGAACAGTACGCCAATGCCCGACCGGTGAAGGACTTTGCCGTTTGGACGAAGACCACCGCACGTCTTTCGCGCAATTGGCAGAGCAAAGTTTCGATCCACATGAAGTAATCCATCCCGAATTGCTTCATCGGCTTTAGCGAAAGCGGTTCCCGGTTTGTTGCCGGAGCCGCTTTTTCTCTGGGTGTGATGACTCAGTGCGTTTGATTGTCGTTCTCCTTGGCTGAATTCTGGGGCTATACGGCCTGTGCTGTAAAATCCGAGACGAACTGGCAATTCCTTCCGAGGCGCGTTGTGCCGGGTGAGTTCTTGCCGTCCGGTAGAAATTTTTAGTCAAAGTATGAAAACTCTGTCAGATCGATGGTCGAACATCGGACGCTCGCTTTTGCTTGTGCCTTTTGCCGTCGTCTTTTTTGCTTTCCAGATCGTTCCCATGATATGGGTGCTCATCAATTCGTTCTGGGTTGAGGAAGATGTCGAGTGGGGACTTACAAACTACACCGAACTTATTGGCGATGCCTTTTATGCGCAGGCCTTTACCAATTCGCTGTGGTTGAGTTTCGGCAGTGCCTTTGTGGGACTACTGATTGCTTCTTTTGCTGCAGCCAGTCTCCAAAAGGTTCCCGGGACTTTGCGTAACGCGATGGTGAGTTTTACCAACATGACGAGTAATTTCTCGGGTGTTCCGCTTGCCTTTGCATTTATCATTATTCTGGGTTTCAACGGTGCCATCACTTTGCTGCTCAAGAAGTGGGGCATCATCGACAACTTCAATGTTTACGGGATTGAAGGGCTCTTTCTCATCTATACGTACTTTCAGATCCCGTTGGGTACCTTGCTTCTTTTCCCGGCCTTCGGTGCTTTGAAGCCGGAGTGGGAGGAGGCGGCGTTTACCATGGGCGCGAGTCGCCTCCAATACTGGTGCCGCGTGGCCATTCCGGTGATGTTGCCTGCGCTTGCCGGTACCTTTACGATTCTTTTTGCTAATGCCATGGGTGCTTATGCAAGCGCTTATGCTCTTACTGTCGGCAACTACAACCTCATCACAATCCGCATCGGTCAGCTTGTTGTGGGCGACATCTTCTTCCAGCCCAATCTGGCGGCGGCTCTGTCGGTGCTGCTGATTTTGATTTTAGGTTTTGTCACGGCGCTCTACCGTTTCTTGATCCGGAGGTCTTACCATGCCGCGTTTTAATCTGCAGGATAAAAGCCGCGGTTGGCAGCTCTACCACAAGACCGTGATCGGCGTGACGGCGCTCATTTTGTTACTTCCGATTGCAGCGACTGTGATTTACGCCTTTTCTTCGAGCTGGGGCGCGACCATTCTTCCTGACGGTCTCACGACGCGATGGTTTGAGCAATTGTTGTCTGACCCGCGCTTTATGGCGGCCATGGGCCGAAGCTTCTTCATTTGTCTGGCAACGCTTGCTTTTTCGACGCTCCTTGTGCTGCCTGCCGTATTTGCCGTCTTCTATTACTTCCCCAAGCTCAAGGACTTGATGGAAATTCTCATCATTTTGCCCTTTGCGGTGCCGCCCGTGGTGAGTTCCGTGGGTTTGCTGCAGATCTATGCCGGTGAACCCTTCAAGATTGTGGGAACGCCCTGGATTCTGGTGGGCACGTATTTCACCATCGCGGTACCGTTCATGTACCGATCGCTAGCCAACGGTCTTGAAGGCATCAATCTTAAAGACTTGATTGACGCCGCGCATCTGCTTGGAGCCAGCACTTTTTCTGCCTTCATGCGCTGCATTTTGCCGAATCTCAATCGAGCGTTGCTGGCCTCGCTTTTCCTGAGCTTTTCGTTTTTGATGGGCGAATTTGTTTTTGCCAACATTCTCGTGGGTACACGCTTTGAAACGCTTCAGATTTATCTTTACACCAAGCGCATGACAAGCGGACATTTAAATGCGGCCATTGTGGCGACATATTTCTTCCTCACGCTGATTCTCACGTGGATTGCCATGTATCTGTCTCGTCCCAAGCGGGAGCGCAGCAAGGAAGCTTCCTGAAACACTACCTCGAGCTAACCGATACCGAACAAAGAAAGCAAGTCATGGAACAAGCAAACCACTATGTTGATGTGAAAGGCCTTAGCAAGCATTTCGGTGCGTCCAAGGTTTTCGAGGATCTTTCCTTTGCGATCGAAGAGGGAGAGTTCATTACGCTCTTGGGCCCTTCGGGATGCGGTAAATCAACGCTGCTGCGCTGTTTAGCCGGTCTCGAGACGCCGGACGAAGGCAGTATCTTTGTCAATGGTGAAGACATCACGCATGTCAAGCCGCAGAAACGCGGTATCGGCATGGTGTTTCAAAGTTACGCTCTGTTCCCCAATATGACGGCGGCTGAAAACATCGCCTTCGGCCTCAAAATGCAGGGGCTCGCCAAGAGCGAAATATTGCATCGCGTGGCGCAGGCTATTCGCACGGTCGAACTTACCAACAACGAGAAAAAGTATCCCAACCAGCTCTCAGGCGGACAGCGTCAGCGTGTCGCGCTTGCGCGCGCTTTGGTTGTCAAGCCCCGCATTCTGTTGTTAGACGAACCGCTTTCGGCGCTTGACGCGAGAATCCGCCGTAATCTGCGCGATGAAATCCGATCGATTCAACGTGAAATGCAGCTTACGACGATTTTCGTGACGCACGATCAGGAAGAAGCGATGACGATGAGCGATCGCATTTTTCTGATGAACAAGGGACAGTTTGTGCAGACAGGTACCCCCGAAGAGGTATATTTGTCTCCTGCATCCGAATTTGCCGCGCGTTTTATCGGTTCCTACAACCTTCTGAGCAAAGAGCAGGCGTCAGCGATCTTTGATGTGCAAGACAAAGGACTTTACGCCGTGCGACCGGAATCAATCTATGTGCAGGAGGAAGGCGGCATCTATCCGGGCACATGCTCAAGCCCGGTGCAGGGAACGGTCGTCTCACACCAGCTTCTCGGCAACGTTATTCGCTACCGCATCGCAGCACTTGGCACCGAACTCACTGTTGACGTGATGAACCGTTCAAGCAGCCGCCTTTATGCCCCGCAGACGGCGGTTCGACTCCTGTTCAATCTTGCCGAAATCAAACCGCTTGCTCACTGATTTCCATCAAAAAGCAAAAAACCTCACGGGTCACGTAAGACCTGTGAGGCTTCTGCCAGCCGAAACGGCGAATTGGTAGGCCCAGAACGATCCAAATATTCCTTTGTTTATTGGGTATTCAAGTGGATTGTTTTATGTGCCACCACTTTTGCCACCACCTGAATGGATTTTGACTAGGGCGTCTTTCCGGGCTGAGACTCGGCTAGAAAGCTCTGCACCTTCGACAGACAATTTTGCTCCTTTTCCAAGAAGGTTTGTGGCGTGGGAGAGTCTCTCTGAGAGGACTCCGTGGTAGCTTATTGGAAAAAAAGTTCTCAACAAAATATAGTGAGAGAAACAAAGTAAAGCTGTTGGAGCCTACAGATGTCGAGTGAAGAATTTAGCGACTACATCGTTTACGTAGATGAGAGCGGTGATCCCAATCTAGATAAAATCAATGAAAATTTCCCTGTTTTCGTTCTAACCTTGTGCATTGTTAATAAGGATGTTTACGTACATAAAATTATTCCTGAAATGTCTATTTTCAAGTTCAAACACTTCGGTCATGACATGATAGTCCTGCACGAGAGAGATATAAGAAAACAAACAGGGGAATTTAAGGGGCTAAAACATCAGGATCAATTTCTTGCAGAGCTAACACAAATCATTAAAAAATCGGATATAACTCTAATTGGAATTGTTATTAAAAAGCAATCTCTGACCAAGAAATATGCCTATCCAAAGGAGCCGTACAGCTTGGCAATGCAGTTCGGTCTTGAAAGACTATGGGACTTTATCTATACAAAAAAGCAAACGGATAGAACGACTTTTGTTGTTTGCGAGTCCCGCGGAAAAAAAGAAGATCAAGCTCTAGAGTTGGCTTTTAGGAGAATATGTGATGGTGAAAATAGAGGCCATAAACAATATCCATTTCAGATAAAGATGGTCTCAAAAGCAATTAATTCAAATGGACTTCAGTTGGCCGATCTTACGGCGCGACCAATTGGTTTGTTTGTTATGCGTCCTGAACAGGAAAACAGAACGTATTCAATTTTGAAAGAAAAGCTCTGGACAGGAGAGGCGGGATGTACAATCGCTGGAAATGGACTAAAAGTTTTCCCCGATCCTGACTATTCGAAAATATGAGGTATCTTGAAAAGCGAAAAGCCTACGGCAAACCGTAGGCTCCTCGCCGGATGGGTAAACCCCCGTCCCATTTGCGACCGATTCTATCAGACTTGCATTATTTGCGCCAGTTTGTTGTCCGTCTCTATGCCTTAGTAATCGACCGAAAGTAGTCTAGTCATTGCATCTTTTCGGACTGCGATTTGCTCAGAAAGTTTTGCACCCTCTGCAGATAGTCCTGCACCTTCCGCGAGTAGATCTGTGCAACTGGCAAGTCGCTTTCTGACAACGTTGCAGGAATCGGAACCGGTTGCGGACAGTCGGGAGCGATAACCGTCGGCGAGCTGGCGCACCCGGTCAACGTCAGCCCGCAAATCAGCAGACTCAGCACGCGAACGCTCAAGTTGATCCCAGGCCGCTGCAAGCTGTGTCGCCTGAGATTGTTCTTTGGATCGATATTCATCTGTCTTTTCCTTTAAAGCCAACGCGTGCTGTGCCTGCATATCTGCAATGTCGGCCTCATACAGTGCTGCCGCGTATTTGTAGCCAGCTCCGAAAATCAAAAGCCCCACCACAGCGCATGAAGCCACTTTTAGCCAAGTGTTCATACTTCCACCTGTAGCCCTGCGAGATTGGCACCTTCCTTCCACGTGTCCAGCGAAATTCTGTCGGCCGCAGAGCCGTTCTCGTGGCAAGCAATCGCCCGCGCCAGATGCAGATAAATCTGCGGATTGCCATCAAAGTCCAAAGGATGTTTTGGATTTACACCGAGGCGCTGACAAACGTGATTGACGTACGCATTTGTGTCGTTCTCAATCGGCGGTGCCCAGCGGTTGATGATCTCTTCCACTGTCACGAGTCCGTGCTTCTCGTGGTAGGTCATCAGAGTACGGATCAGCGCACGACAGCCATAAGCCATGCTCGTGAAAGTACAAAAACGAGGATCATCACCAGGAAGTTCCTGACCTTCCCATTCGTCTCGACCCTTGTCGATATTCCCCGGATTATTGTTTCGGAGGCCGCGTGTCGGCATGTTTATCTCCTTCGATGGTTTCAACTGTGTTTTCGAGACGGTGATTCAAAGCCCCGATCAAGCGTCTAAGGATCGGAGGAATTGACTTGCCGTATCCAGCTTTCTCAAGGTTCTCGATAATCGAAGCGAACTCTGATAGCCCGTACATACAGATCACCATGCTTTGAAAAATGGATACCCCGATGACCGGCTCAAAGAGCACGTCCAGACCATGCGATAGACCGCAGACGGCAATGATGAGAACCTTTCTTGGGACGCCATCCCGGAGAATGTGGGAGTCAAAATCACCACTCTTTGATGCGGCCACCCACCCTGTCACAAAGTCAATCACCACAAAGATCGCCAGCCACCAAACCAACGGCCATATAGCTTCCGCAAAAGCAAAGCCCCAGACGGCACCGGCCAAAGAACCAATGGCCGTTATGGATCGATCAAGTCCTAGGCTCGAGAAGTAGGACGCAAGATCGGCCATCCGCTGCATCTCGAATCGTCCTTAAAAGAACAGATGCCCAACGCCGCAGCCGAGCACGAACGTGATTACCGAGATCGTGATCCAGTACGGACGCACGGTGCGACGCGTCTCGGCATCAAGACCGGATTTCCATTCGGCGACCTCGGCCGCAATTTCGTCCGTGATCTCATCGACCTTCACTCCGATCTTGTCCAGAAAAGCCTTGGCTTCTTCTTTTGTCATATCAATGGCTCCTAAAGAACTGTGCTTCGATTGTCCAACGCAATGATTGACCTTTATGGACAGCTCACGCGCACATGCGTTGGAGCCATTGTCTCGGAGACTGCGGGGTTCATGTGTCAGGCATGAAAAACCCCGCCGAAGCGGGGCTCGTTACTCAAGCGATAACGCCTATTCCTGATACGTATGGAGAAAGACCCTGATCTCTTTTTTGAACCATTTTCTCCAAATTCGTCGCTACGATCGGATCGCTCTTGTGTACGCTAAGCCAGCTCAATGCAGCAGTGCAAAGCCCTTGGCAAAAGAGACGAACATCAGTCAGGTAGTCTCCGTTGATATTGCAGTTGGAGATTGTGACGCCTGGATTAGGAAGAATCAAAATGAGTCTCCCTGAGCCTTTTCCTTTGGCATCATCTAGCCTGCCGGTGTGTAAAAGGTTATTGCGCATTTCCTTCATGAGTTCCGGAGTCGCAAGAGAGAAAAACTCCGGCGGAAGGTTCGTTTTGCACCATTCCATGTAGGTGCTATTCGTTGCCCAAAAGTTTTCCTTTTCAAGTGCCCCGCACATATCCGGCAGAGTCAAAGCCGCCATTACTGCAATAACGTAGAGCTCATTCTCCAGCGCTTTGTGGATTTCGTTGACAAGCTCCTCCACACAATTCTTTTCTGCCATGGCGGTCTCCCAATTGAGTTTCGGCCCATCGGAGTACGTCGTACAAATCAAGGTCGGTCAGAACATATCCGCTTTCGCCGTATGCCCGGATAATAAGACGACCTTGCCCGTTGTACCACAGTTCGACAGGCATACCTTCTTGCAGTTCCGTTATCGGAAGCTTGGCGATTTTCATTTCAAGCATAGTTATGCCTCCGCATTCTGCTAACAGAATACCCAAACAAGACCCAATAGGATCAAGCACGCTCCAACCGGCATCGCTAGGTCGTAAATCGAATCTTGACTCCATTGTCGGAAGTCAAAGCCTACCCACCACGGCGTGCCGCCTGCTTTCGTTTCGACCTGCGTGACCTCACGCCCCCAGTAAAAACCAACAGCAAGCAGGCCACCCATGGCGCAGGCGGTCGTGAAGTCGAGGCCAATGATCCACAAGGCCGTGGCTACAACAAGCTGGCAGACAACGGCTAAAAGTGCATGAGTCAAATTTGTGATGTTCATTGTTCGTCTCCTAAAGTGATTCCATGTGTGGCTAAGGCTGTTTCGATTTTTGAAAGTCGGTCACGCAAGTACGCACATTCGAGTGCCAAAGCTTCTTCGTACCGGATGCCAAAACGATCGCCGGCATCAAGCACCTTACGTTGTTCTGTGTGAACCACCGCTGGAGTCACAACTTCGCCAGCTTCGTTGAGCACTTCTGGTTGATCAACGACCTCTACGTCCTCGTATTCGTCGTCCCACTTGTCGTAGCAAACGACACCGTAACGGAGAGCGTCTAGCCCTTCGGAGGCAAAGGCTTCGATAACCTGCTGCGCGATTAACCCTGCGTGGATGCGAGCGGAGTCGCCTTTCTTTTCCACGGCGTCTTTGAATCGGAACAAGCGGTATTTCACTTTGCTCCAGGCGCGCATGAGCGCTTCGTCGGGATCAGTGATGTCTGTCTTAGCGCGTTCGTCGGATGTGTTAATGGCTCCGGCGGCGGCATATACCTGGGTCCAAAGAAAAGCCGCGTTTCCGAGCGAGTAGCTATTGTCGATTCTTGGACGGGTACCAGCGTTGATTACGAACTGCTGATTTGAAGTGTCGCTGCTAACGCAATTCAAAAACTGATCTACTACCCCGTTAATTCGCACATTAAATGACAAATTACCGGAAGGGCACCGGATGGTTAGATTATCCGATACAAGAGTACCCGTATCTTTATTCTGCTCTGCATTGTAGTTATGCTGTAGATAAACGGCATTGTTTTTTCCGGCTCTTGAAATCGCTATCGTTCCGTTCGCCTGCGCGTCGGGTCTAAGAACATTTAACTTGACATCGCCCGCCGTCGCGTTTAGCGGGCTCCTTTTAAACCCAACGGTAAATGATCGCGTTCCAAAAGAAACACTGCCGTCGCTTTCTAAAAGCGAGCACGAACCTATCTCCTCGTCTTTTTTCGTCGTTGCATAATCGTCACTTGTCTGCGGCCAACGGATTGTTCGAGACGCCAAATCCGATATGGCCCAGGGGCCATACGAATTAGCGGTGTCCACACCCGTGAACGTTTGGCTTCCGTCAGACGAATAGAATTTGTTAGCGATGTACACATCGGTCATGCACTCGTAAAACACATCTCGGTTGGTTCTTCCGAGTCGCACACGGAACGGCTCAAAGGACGCAAATCGGTTCCGTAGGTATGTATGCCCCTGTATTGCATGACTGTCGTTACTAGCCAGGCCATCCACGGACAGGCACCCGCCTGCCTCGTCGCTGAGGATAGTGTCTCGTCCAAACGCCGTTACCGGGTCGGATATGCGTCGTAAAGAGTGGTGCATACCGCCGTAGATGGTACAGTCGCACATGAAGAAGTCAGAAAATCCAACACCGCCTCTGCTGTCTACGCACTCCTTGTTTAACACGGAGTCGTAGTATGGATGCTCTTCTGAATACCAACTCTGACCTTCGGCGGGTTTAGCCCCCTGAATTTTCACGCCCCATTTGCCGCCCCACGCGAAACAGTCAACCATTGCGCAATAATCCGCGCCAGAAGCGAGTGCTGTATCGAGATGAGATGGGAATTTTTCTCCGTAAGAGTCCGTAAATTCTCCGGCTTCCGCTTCATGCGTTACGTCGAAATAAAAATTGGCTTCCTTAAAATACCCAACGCAAGATACCCGCCTGATTTTTAGACTTGGGCGGCAGCCATTAAATACGCCAATGTCCCAATCCGCCCCGTAATCGTCCGTGTTCGACGAACATTTTTGCATGACGCAAAAGTCTTGAAGCTCTACGCCTTCGTTTTGAACATTAAGGCAAACCGCGACAGGTGAATCCTCCGGCGATTCAGCATTTGCTCTATGACGAACCCTAGTTTTGACATAGCGCTGTCCCGGCAGCGGATCATCAAAAAGCAACGTGGTCTGATGGTGCCAAATATTCATCCACCAAAAGCCTTCGCCGTACCCCTGCCCGGCGCCAACGAACCGTTGACCCTTAGTTCTAAATACCAATTCTTGACGACACCGATATACGCCGGCTGGAATATAGACAGGTAATCCCGTGTTGATTGCTGACTGAATAGCCGCCGTGTCATCCGTCACCCCATCTCCGACCGCGCCAAAATCACGCACGTTGACTACATCCGCAAATCGGTCCTTGAGCATTCTGGGGACATCGGAGCCTTCAGCGACGACTGAGAAAAAGTCCGCCAGCGTATGCGGCCCTTCGAATACGTGGATCGTGTCGCCCTTCTTCTTGGCGAAGGCGTGGCACTGAAGATAATTGATCGTTGCCATTTTTCGTTTACCTCATGAAGCACAACGCCACGGCATAGCCTATGGTCTCATCAAACGCTTGTTTAATAGACATGCAGCGCAAATTTGTCTTTTCTAGCGAATTCGTTCCTATACCGTTTTCTTTTGGCTTAACCCACGAACCTGCTGACACGGAAGCATCAACACGAACATGGAGTTGACCGAGTAGCCCTACGCATGTCCACTCTTTTGATCTTTGACTTCTGGGGATATTTACTTGCGAAGCGTCGTATTCACCATTCTCAACAGGAACGCGAATCGTTGGCTGTGGAGAAGGATTCGGAATCATTGGTCGAAGCGTTTCTGGTTCAGCGCCATTCGGCTCCCAATTGGGATCAGGAATCGTCGGCTGCCAGTCGGGATCAAGAATGTCTTGATAGAGCATCTCCCCGAATTCACCGGTCTTGAATCGCTTTGCCCAAGTGAATGGCGTATCCCCGCCAATCACAAAAGCCGTTCCGGAAACCACGCCGAGAATGTCGTCACCAGTTTCGGCGCGTCGAACTTTGTCACCGTCGAGAGTGACAAGCGTACCGAGCGGGATTTCACCGAGAGTTAAGTTTTCGAAAAATTCGGCGTAATCGGTGAAAGCCTGCGAGCCCGTGATTGTCCCCGCCGCCTGAACATCACCGCTAGGAAAAACGTGGAGCTTTCGGTTAGCCGTACTCACTGAACCGGAAGTGGCATCACCGAAAGCTATCGATCTATTCACGTTGTTGATGGTTCGTCTTCCAAAAACCACTGCTCCGTCTGCAGTTGCCTGGCAAAGATTTCCGGACAAAACCATCGCGCCGGACCCTGTGGATGTACTTCCTGTAGAGCCCAACGTAACTGCTCGAATTCCTGAAGCTTTAGATGAAACAGACGCGATATTGGCGGCTGTTGAACTAGCATCGTCAATTTCACATTGGCTACTGGCTACATTCGATGTGTAATTTCCAGAGTTTTTACTGGTATTGGAGGCTATGTTGATCGAATAGGTCGAGTTGCTTTTTACTACGGCATCAGTGTTTTGGCTGTAGCCACTTCCTCCTGAAACAACTGAAACAGCAGTGATCGTTCCGTTTTCCCCAATGGAGATAGAAGCCGATGCTCCCGTGCCCGCAGTAGACCGATCGTAAAACTCAACCGTAGCCGTCTCGTCGTAATCCTGCCCTCCATTGACAACAGCAACCGACGTTACTGCCCCGTTTTCTACGGTTACAGTTAAGCGAGCGCCAAATCCCTTGCCAGCAACACACGACACCGTAGAGATATTTGACGAGTTATATCCATTCGAATAGCTTAAACGGCATGCCACATTTGCGCCGCCGCCTGCTTCTATATCGCTGAAGTGTGATGCGATATTGGTCCCCTGAAAACCATAGACCTCACACTCTTCGCATCCAACGTTTGCGGATTGAGGGCACGACGCCACGCTCTGACGAGACGAATAGTTGCCTGATACATTGCCGTACGCCCACGAGTAGATCGAGCCAATATTGACGGCACGCACGCCTTGAGATCGGCAGTTTTGCGATGCAATCAAAGCAACTTGAGAGCCTGTAGTTCTGCCCGGTGTCGTTGGCGTTCCGGCAGCACCGCCAGAATATGCATTGCCGGACGGCCCGGTATCCGAATCTGCGCTGATAACGGCTGGGCTTTCAGCAGAGCGGAGAATCGTATCTGTTAAGACCAGATCGCCGAAGCCCACCAGTCGATTTAGTTCAAGTGACAACAGAACTTCGGTTGACGAAAGCGAGATTTTGTATTGGCCTTCCGGCACGAAAGCGAAAGTGCCAGCGGCAAGCGCGCCCTGAATCGCGGCAGTATCATCATGTACGCCATCCCCCACCGCGCCGTAGTCCTTGACGTTAACGATGTCAGCAAAGCGCTCCCCGAGCGTTCTCAGCTCAGTGCTGCCTTCAGCCTTGACGTATCGGTTGGAGATGTTCTGGCCTTTGCGTCCGGGATCACCGTACCCGCCGACGGCGAAGAGCCCGTCATACGGGTATTGTTCAACTTCGCGTAAAGAATCGACGATGTGCGGGATGTCCCAGCTGTACTGCTCGATGAGCTGGCGGATTTGCTCGCAGGCTGCGAGGGCTTCTTCTGCAGATTGAGCGGATTCCAGCGCCTCTTTTGCAGCGTTAAGGAGCTGATAGAAAAGCTCCTGAGGGGAGGTTGGTGAAGTAGGCGGTACCGTGATCGTACGATCAAGATGCTCCTTGAGCTGCTGTGTGAGGATCGTCAACCGATCGAGGTTTGTATTGAGCTGCTCCGGATAAAAACCGCCACGGTTCGTGTAGGTTGTCGGCTGCAGATACGGCGTATCCGAAATAATCACAAGTGCCGCATCTTTGGCAAGCGGAGCTTTAAGCGTGACAGTTCCGCCTGGGTTGTTGTCCTGACTTTCGTTGAGAACGACGGTATAAGCACTTTCTTCAAGCGTTGTTTCAACTTGCCCGCTCAGTGCAACGCGAACCTCTAGGTCCGTCGGCTTGAGAAGCTTAAAAGCAAATGGGAAAATTGTTTCCGAACCCGTTCCGATGTATCTCGGTGAGCGTCTGGTTTCAGAGGAAAGTGCCATGCGAGACTCCGTTCATATTGAAACGAAGTCTCGCATCGAGGTGCAGAGGTTTATGGACGGATTACTCCGCGTCGACGTCCCTGCCGCTAATAATGCCTCTGGCAAAATCAACAGGGCTGTCAGGTTCGATTTCTCCGGCAACAACTCCGGCTGCGTAACCAGCCGGCTTCTTCAAAGCCGCAAACGGAATGCCCGTTGCCAGCGTAAGCAGGTCAAGCGTGTTGCGCATCGACCGTTTTGGATCCGGATCGTATTCATCACTCGTGAGCAACAGCAACGCATTTTTTAGCCCCTCGGCTGAGTTCTCAATAAGGTTATACAGAGGAACATTGACGAGTCGGTCGTTGTAGGGATTGCTTCCAAAGAGCATCCGCGACACTTCCGTCACTTCGCCATAGTCGCCCTTTGCCAAGCGAGTGCCGGTCATGTTGATGATATTGCCGAAATAGGGCAGCATCGCGACAACGTTCTTGTTGACCGCAGTTGTCATCAGTGCCAGACCGTCAACCGCATCCCAGTCGTCGTCATCGCCCGTATCGAATCCTGAGAAGGCTTGCGAAATCACTTCCGAAAGCACTGCCGGAAGAACAACAATCATGGCAAAGTCCAGAATAAATCGGCCATACCGCTTTGTCTGACGCGCCTCCTGATAATGCTCTCGCAGCAGGTTCCATTGCATATTGAAGTAGTTGTAGAACACCAAAATGGAGCGAGCCAACGGACTTCCGGTTTCAACCCTCGCCACATTCTCCGGATCAAACGAGGATTGTGTGCGACGCACAACGCCGTCCGCATAGAACGCCGCATCCTCATCCGTCATTCCTTTTTCGGTTATCGCCTGATTGTAGGCGGCCAACCACACCGGAATGTCGATGGTTTTTTGAGCCAAAGTCTGCAGAAAGTAAGCTTTACGCTGTGTCCAGTCTCGAACTTGCTCCGCTGTTGTCGGCGCGCGACTGGAGGCAATACGGTTAACCTCATTCTGAAATTCAAAACCAAAATCTTCTAGTCGGGCCTTCATGAAGGCTGACGCATCGGTTACGCGTTTGTACGCCCTCTGTGGATCGTTCAAATATGTTTTGAGTCCAAGCGCCGTGTTCTTAGCTCCGACTTCGTTCATGGCAATCGCAAACCCCGTGTATTGCTGAATCGTGTTGGCTACGTTTGCCGCCATCAAGCTCATGCCGGCAAGGCCGCGTGCTTGATTGAGCATCCTGCCGAAACGGTCTGTCGGAGTTGACACCGTTTGCGTGGCCGAACGCCTCAGCCATGGCGTGAGCATATCTCCGATTGCCTGTGGGTCAATGCGATTCAGAGCCTTCTCAAAGCGACGATCCCTCACAATGCGTTGCACGCTTTTCACAGCCGGAGCCATCATGGAAAATTTCACTACGCTCTGGATGTGAGCCCCCAAAATACCGACATTGAGCACCAGAGGTTTCGCCTGCTTTGTGCGATCCTTTGACCACCCTGGTTCAGTGACTGGCATCATGTCCTTGTATTCGTTTTGGCTGTCAAAAAGATCCTGCTCAAGCTGTTTATCACGCCCGGAAACAAGCGCCGGATCAGCTGCCGCAGGAACATACCCGCCCCGATAGAGGCCCCATGGAGTCACAACGGGGCTTGCCTGCACTTCTTCGAAGTAGTAGCCGTAGTACTCCTTGAAAGCCTTCTGTGCCATGCCTTTGGTTTCTTCAAGCAAATCCCAGACTGACTGCACAAAGTCCATGTCTTCTTTTGTGATGATGCCGTCGCGCATTGCACGAGCAAAGAATCGATCCCATCTGGCGTAACTCACTATTGTCTCGCCGTTGGCCAAAACAACGGTGTCCGCCCAAGAAGCATTCTCTCCACGGCCTCCAACCAAAAGCTTCATTTTGTTGGACTCATTGCCGATGTGCATCAGAGCACCGATCAATTCCGACTTTCGGCCGAACGTATAGTTCAGTTCGGGAGCTTCGATTTCGCCGACTGCATCCCACTTTTCCTGCATGGGTTTCATCAGTTCCGCGAAACGCTGCTGGATCTCATTGTTCTTGGTGCGGTACTTGGCCGCGGCCTGTGCAACCGGTCGATAGATGAGTCGCGTAAACGGTCCGGAATCTTCGCCTCCGTCCATAGCGCGGCACCAGTTTTCCACGCGCATCACATAGGCTCTGGCAGAAAACCAAAGCTTTTGCCGCTCTTCTTTCTTTGTTGCCGCTCGTTGTGTGCCCGGCGCAAATTCTTTTGCATCTGACTTGTCTATGTAGTCGGTAAGAGACTTGACGGCCTCATCCAGACTTTCTTTTCTTCCCTCCAGGGTCACCTGTCGGGCATCGCGCGCCATCTTGACAAGCTTCTGCACATCCTCCACAACATCCACAAATTCAGCAACCGAAAGCATGCTCGGATCACGTCCGGGGCTATAGGGGTTACGCTTGATGAAAGACTTCAGGCCTTCGAGAAGGTCTTCGTCGTACTTTTTGATTTTCTCAAGGTAAGCCTCTACCGCCTCGTCAACATTTTCCGTCACCTTTCCCATGTTGCGGTTCGTAAGGATCGCACGAGCAACCGCCAAAATGTTCGTGTCGTAACGAGAGGCAAGCTTCTTATCCTTACGGAAAACGAGATTGCGAAGTTCTTTGAGCTTTTCCTTTTTGTTTTCGGCATCCAGAACGATGCGAGCCGCTTCGTGGTTGACAAGCTGTTGGCGCTTGAATGTTGCCGCAAGATCCCTGTCGCCCTTTCTGAAAGCTTCCTGAGCCTTTCGAGCCGCTCTGCCCTCGGCCGCCAGAAATGTGCTTGCCTTGGCTCTGCCAATTCTGGTTCTATCCACCAGCGTCATGGCTGTTTGTCTTGCCGCCGCCCGGTAAACGCGCTGACTCAGAGTTTTGTTCCCAAGCAAATATTTCAGTTCGCTTGCCACCATGCGGCTTCTGGCTTCGTTGTGAAAGCTTCTCGTCACAAGACGATCGCGCTGAACCGGATCGAACAATTCGCTGTATTTGCTGAGGCACTCCTGCGTCGTCAGGTCATCAATGATGCGCTCCTTATCGCCAGCAGTCAGAAGACCGGCAATCAACTGTCGGCTCGAGTTGAACCGCGCAAACGGGCGCAACAGTTCGCGAGCCACATCAACGGTCACCCCACCTTCCCGCACCACCCCCAAAGCCCGCAGCCTGGCAATCTGATTGACGTTGAGTCCCATGTCTTCAAGAGCCTGCGGAGCAAGCTTCAAGTTCATGGTAACGCCTGCACGGTTGCCCGCCTTCATCAGATCAAGCGCGACAACTTCTCGGCGACTGTTGACGTCAATGGCTACCTTCTTGCGCACATTGGCTCGCGTTTCTTCGGCCTTCTTATGAATGTCTTTGAGTGCCTTGCTTCGAGCTCTCGCGTACCACGATTCGTCCTTGGCCTGCGCCCTTGTCAGTTCCTCTGCGGCAGATCCCGCTGCGTCATCGTGTTCTGCCTGATACTCTGCCCATTCAGCCTCCGTCATCCCCTCGGGCTTTGTTTCAAACAACGGCATCAAACTCTGAACTTCTTCGACCTGCGAAACCGCATCTTCTCCGGCAATCATGCGATCCAATACGCGGCGCACCTCTTCGGAAATTTCCGGCAAATCCTCACCGAACTGGCCGCGGTAACGCTGATTGAGAGCATCTCTGGCGCCGCCCAACCACGCTCGGTAAACATCGCGAATCCACAGCCCCAAGCGGCGGAAGAACCCTTCTGTTTCTCGACTCGGCGCCTTGCCTTCAGCAAGATAGAGTTCAACCTGATAAGCAAAACGTTCGTGCAAACGCTCCTTTTCCTCAAACTTTAGAGCCTTCCAAGCTTCCACGCTTTCAAGCCCAAAGTCCTTTAAGAGTGCCCGCGTATCAGCTTTCAGTGCCTCTGACGCCTCCGGCATTGCCGAAAGATCGATAATGTTTTCAAGGTACCAATGCCCCATTTCATGGGCAAAGGTTGACAGATCTGCGTTAGGCGTTAAGTGGATTGTGTTTGATATTGGAGAATACACACCCCGAGCAGCGTAACCTCCGTTTTGATAGTAACGATCGTTTAATTCGGCACGAAGTTTGTCAAGCGCGTCTCGCCCTGGTACACTAGCCTCAACGTCTGGGCGGGCCCTAAGGGAATTGGACCCGGTGTACGCCACCCAGGCTTGCAATTTCGCCCTGTCCACGTAAAGTGGCGGGGCGTTTTTGTCATTGATCTGGTCAACAAACCAGTCATTTTGCGGCTCTCCTGTATCTTCTTTTCGCTTGGCGTAAGCACTATTAACAATATTCAGTTCGGCTCCGTGCTGACCACGAGCATTGATCTCAATCGGCACAATCACCGTTGCACCGCTGGCGTCTCGGATTTCAACCATTGACACAACTCGCCCTTTCCTCGTCTTTGAAGGAAAGATCGCAATAGGCTCGGTCAGGGCGCGCGGAAGCGCCTTGAGCATCTCTGGCGTCATTTCGGGATGCGTACCATCAAAGAGATGCGTGCTTGCGTAAAGCGGCATTGATCGAGGAAAAACCTTCGCGGCAAAATAAACCAAAGGAACCTGAGACAGCATCAGACGAGGAGCACCTTTCTCATGAGGCTTCATCCAGGACTTCGAATTCGGTTCGAAGCTGTCAACAACTTCCGCCCAGGCTTTTTCGTCTGACGCAAGTTTCCTTTCATATTTAGTGCCGTAGGACTGCAATTCCTGCTTAAACCCCTGTGCATCAGCCCTAACCTCCGTGGAGATAACAGGAACTCGATCCATCAGCTTTTCAGCCGGAATTCCCGTGCGCTTTGCCCAGTTCGTCACAACTCGGGCGCCCCAGGCGGCCTGCTGCCGAGCCTCTGCGCGAGTGAATTTGCCAGTGGCGCTGATCTGCTCAAAGAACTGATCCTGGATCTTCCGAGAAGCATCATCAATGGCTTCGATACGCTGATCCTCTGGCGTGATGGCATCCTTCACTGCCGCGCGCCGCATTTGTTTGACAGCCGTCTCCAGGCTCTGCCCTTCGGCCTGAGACAGGTCGCTTTCGTTCAAGCGCATGTGCGGCACAAGCTTCTGACCAAACGGAGAGGCTGCGAGCCGTGCCGCAAAATCTCCAGTGCTCATCGTGACATCCGTGCCATTGACGGCCGCGGCATCCACCCTTTGAGAAATGCCGGGAACCACCCTCTCGAGATCTTCGGGCGAAACATTGTTCTCAGCCATAACTTGCCGGAACGCATAGCCGTCGATGTAGATCGTGCCGGCTCCCGCATCCTTTGCAATGCCGTCAATGAGTTCCTTCGTGGCTCCCGGAGAAAGGTTGGCACCTTCCATCTGAGAAACCGTTTGTGTCAAATCCTCAAAGAAGGCTTGCGTTTCATTGGCCTTGGCGATACGACGCATGTGGCCGGCCATCACGGGGCCTGCACCCAAGGCACCCAGCACCGCAGAACCTTTGGCCGTCATTTCGGCAACTTCAAGGATGCGATCGAAGAACTGCTCCGAGGTGATGCCCTCCGCTCCCGTTTCGCCCCAGATTCGGCCGATTTCCTCGCCGACTACATTGGTCACTTCCTGCAGCGATTCGGTAACGACTTCCTGTCCGACGCCAAGCCCAACCGCTCTGGCGGTATCAATGAGTGCCCTGCTCATTGATGGTCTTTCAAGTGCTACTGCCGTTCTTGACGCGAACCGAGACGTCAATCCGCGCATGGCCGGAGCGACGGCCTCACCAAGCACTTTGATGCCGGCCATTTCGATCAAAGAGTTTACGAAGCCGACCCCGGATGCAATCTTTACAGCCTTCTCATACGGCACGCCCTGTTCGATCAACGTTTTGAGCTGCAGGCCGCCTTCGAGTTGATAAGTGCCGTAGGCGCCTGCTCCGACAGCCATGGCACCGGCGAGTGCTTGACCAGCCACCGGAATGGCACCTGCGGCCATGCCGGCAGTCGCCAGCGCGCCGCCCGCTGTTGCGCCTTCCATGCCTCCGAGCATTGATTTGGCCATTGTGCCCAAAACCTGTCCAGCGTTGTAGAGCGCCGCATCCGAGTCATCTCCGGACAACTCCTCAATCCGGCGGTCGATTTCTGCGTCTTGTTGTCGGAACTCTTCCGTCAAAAGGTTCCGGTCGTTGCTTACTCTTGCCCACGCCAGCCCTTGTTCGCCAATGAGCCAACCAGCCTGCGCACCACGTCCAATTTGACTTGAGTTCATCAATGGAGTGATTCGCTCGTCAAGCGCCTCGTCTCCGGTCAAGTCCTCCGTGTTCCAATATCGGGCATTTGGTTGAGCATCAACGGCGACATTTGGGTCAGACGAATACCGCGATCCCACTCTGCGGAAATGCTCCTCCAGTCGAGAAAGTAGTCCGAGATCTTTTTTGAAAATCGGCGCATCTTTCTGGTTCTCTGCAAACCAATGTGCCAAAGCCGGCGATTCGGTTAACGCCTCGTCCGCGTCATCTCGATTAGCTTGAGCAAAAAGACTCTCGAAGTTGATTTCTGCCGCCGTGCGGCTTGTGCCGTACCGCTCTGAAAGGTCTCGTACCTGGGCAGCCTTCGTAGCGTCACCATCTGTCAAAGCGCGGGAAGAACGAGAACGCTCGGTCTGCATCTCGTCGATGACATCAAAAGCTGGGTTCCAACGTTCGCGTGACTCGGGCTCCGCTGCAGTCGGACTTTGCGGTAAAGCCGCAGGTTGAGTCGCCGCCTGTTGACCGCGAGCCTGCTCTTGCGCCGCCAGTTCGTCAATAGCCTGAAAAGCGAGGTCAAGGTTGTCTGTCATTTTTGATTCTGTCCGAATGCGATTTTTTCTGCAGTTTTGTTGATCAATGTCTGAGTCAGTTTGATGCCCCGAACACGAGCAGCTTCGCGAGCCATTTCAGTGGCCTGCTGCATAATCTCCGGCGGCAATCCGTAGCCATTGGCAATTTGCCGTGCAAAGTTCGCCTGCTCTTGTGTCACTTTCTGCGTAACGCCATTGCGTCGCAAAATTTCGTTGAGTTCTTGATCCGTGGCGTCGTTTTCAAAATCAGCCGCCGCCAGAGCCTGTCCTGCTGACACCCCGTGATCTCGCTTGTTGATGATCTGATAGCCTCGCTCGGCTCCAAAACTTGCGTCTTCTTTACTCAACACTCTGTCGATCAGTTGATCCGATGTGCTCTTATCGATGTACCCTTTGGCGTGGCTTGCCTTGACTTCGTCCCAAAGCTCGGTTGCCGCGGCAATAACTTCCTTCTTCTTGGCGCCCTTTTTGAAAGCTTTGTCGGCATCCATTCGTAGTTTCAGCGTTTTGATGAAGTCCTTAAAGGAGGCATCCCCCAGTTTGTTTTGAGCCTTGAGATAGACCCTTTGATCAGACTTCGTCAGTTTGTCTGCATATTCATTGAGATCAAGCTCAGCGAATCTCTGCGGTTCATACGTCAATAAATCGTTGAGCGCATCAAGGGTCGCTTCGTCCGACTGCTTTGCTCTGCCTCTCTGAAGACTTCTCCACTTGGCCGGATCAAGTTCTTTGATCTCGGCAATGAGTGAGTCCGGCGGCTCTTCGTCGTTGTCAACAAATTGCCAGTACTGATCCGTTGCTTCTTTGAGCTCCGCTTTCTTGATCTGGTCTTCTGCGGCAAGTTGCTTTCGGACGCGACGTTCAACCTTTTCGCGTAGGTCTTCGTCTTCAATGCCCTGCACCTTTTTGAGAAGTTCCGCTCGGCTGTCCCCGTAAGCGTGAATCATCTTCGGAGCCAGTTCATCGGCTCGCGCCGTTGTTTGGCCGGCTTTGATGAGCTCACGGGCCTTGCGAATTTGCTCCCGGCTCATGGAGCCTTTGTTGGCATCGAGCCAAGCGGCTGCCGCATCCGGGTTCTTGCCGTCAATAAAGTTCTCGATGGCAATGGCGTGCATCGCCCCAACCGTCTCGTAACGATCTACGGGCAGTCCTGTTTTGTTGGCCAGGTTTTGATATTCAGCCTCCAGAACGGCAAATCCTGAGCGCATTCGTGCCAGGTCACCAGATCGAATATCGTCCTGAGCCGTTTTGATCGTTGCCGCAGAAACCGCCTTGTCGTAGATCTTCTGCTGATTGATCAGGTGCGTCTGCAGGCGGTTGCCGTTTTGCTGATATGCCGTCTCGGCGTACCGCTCGAAATACTTGCGCGCCGCCGAAGTCTTCAGCTCGGAGAGTTGTGTATCGATGACCTCTTTGGCCTTGAGCTGATATTCATCAACCAGGCTCTTGCCGTCCGGGCGCTTGAGCGCATTTTCACCGAGGATGTTTGCCCATCCGTTTTCCTGATTGGTTTCAAGATCTCGGAGTTGCTGCTGAGTTTTGTTGATCGCATCTTTGGCATTGGTTCGATCGATTTCATCCTGCCAGCGAGAAACGGCACCGGCCACTTCCTTGGCTGCGCCGCCAACAACTTTGTCAAGTCCGTATTTCGTTTCCGGTGCTTCATGGAGCCCGCCGAGGCCGTTCGTGGGACCAATTGCAACGTTCTGTCCGTAAGGATTGGGGACGGTTATTCCTGCCATTTAGAACCCCGAATTGGAAAATGCGGTTGAAAAACTGCTGTAGTCCCCCATGCTTCCGAGAGAGTTTCCGGATCCGCTGCTAAAGAACGAACCGATTCCCTTGCCGAACGAAGCAAAGTCCTGCCAGTCGGCAGTGCCGTTTGCCTGATCCTCTTTCGAAGGACTGGCCACAGAGGTGAGTGAACCAACAAGAGTCGTAATAGCTGCGGCCCAAGGAGAGATACCGTTGGCAGCACACTCATAAGAAAGAGCCTTGTTTGAATAGTCCACAGCAGTGCGGCGATAACCCCATGACTGCGCCACGGAGTTTGCGATCACCTGATTAATCTGCATTTCTTTGGAAATATCAATGGATGTGAGAACCTCTGCGGAGGATCCCGAACCTCCTACACGAACGCCGGATGCAGCCTGCTTTACTTTGGCTGATGACTTTGTCTGTCCGGCTTGATACCCAATGGCTGCGGCTTGATTGAGTCCTGCTCGTTTAGCATCGTCTGCGGCAGTGTGGTAGCTTGCAGACTGCAGATTTGCAATATCGGCCTGCATTTGCAGAGACCGCTTTTCCTGTTTTGCCGCTCTGTACGACAAGAAAGGTCCCGTGAGAACATTGCCTGCCGTATACCCGACTTTGAAACCCGTTCCGAAACCTCCCGGAATCATGCCCATTGCGTTGGCATTGGCATCAATTGCTTCGGAAGTGCTGCCTGTACCGGTTGCTTGGCCTTGCGTCTGCGCGTAGCTTGATGGATAGAAAAACTGATTGCTTGGCATCTGCGGAACCACCTTTTAAATCTTCTAAAAGAGGGTATCCCGCAGAGCCGATTGTTTATGGACAAATCAAGTGCTCACAGTCAAAACAGCACTCTGAATAGTCAGCGGCAACGGATCTCTTTGTCGCACGCAGATTGTTCCCGAATCCTGCCAAGCAGGGAAAAGACGCAGTTCGAGTTCGCCTGTGTAGAGAGCAGGGGGGCTGCCAGGCGATTCCGTGGTGCGCTGCTTGTATTCTGCAAGGTCGCGCTCTTCGAACGACGGACCGGCAAAGATGCCCGAAGATTTGTACACGCGCAGGTAAATCTGAGTGACATTCTTCATGCGGCCGCTTCCCAGCGATGTATCCTGCATCAGTACCGGCAGCGTTTGGGCATCAGACATATACGGCAAGCCTACAACTACCTTGCTTGCCGGATGATCAAGAACAACCTTGCCGTCAGTCACAATCTGGTGTGGCATCACAGCTCCGTCAGCAAGAATCGACACAGTCTTACCTTCAAGCCAATCAAGCCCCGAGATCATCGTTGCGGGATCGCCTTCGTAAACCGCGCCGCTGTCTACAAAGAAAGAGTTCTGAATTTCAGGCGCGGCCTGTGACGCCATGCGCTCGACGTATCGACGTGTCTGACCGTTGACTTCACGGCGCACGACAACGTACAAATGATCTTCGTCACCTTCTTCGACAGAAGCAACGGATTCGAATACTCCGTCTGTGACAAGCTGCGACCATGCGTTGACTTCCTGCTCAGGAATATAAGTTTGTGCCAGAAGGCTTCCATCTGAGCTCACAAACCAGACAATTGGAATCGGGGCACGCGATAAGGCAGAGTCCTTAATCGTTTTGAAGTCAAACAGGTGCGTTGCTCGCAGGCATAAATCGTTAGAAACATATCCTCCCGCGGCATACTGGTATGCAATCTCTCGAACATGCCCGCCGCGTGCAGCGCAGTAAATTGCGGAGTTATTGATGATCTGCGGCATCACACGAGAGGCACCTTCGTTGCTCTGTGGCTTCGCTGTAATTGAGTCCGGAGTAATGACAGATCCGTCCTGCGGGCTAATCCGGAAACTCATTCCGACCGTCAGAAGCAAAAGGTTCGACAAGCTCACGACATGTTGAATGGCGTTGAATTCACGACTTGCAATCTGAAAACTGATCCGGTCATCGTCACGGTAGGGCAGGCTGTAGCTCATGTCCGATTCAGTGCCGCTTTTTGTCATAAGCACCCGCTGCGGATCCGTTGTAAGTCCCGCAAAAATACGTCGCTGTTCGAAGTATCCAACCGCTCTCGGATAGTCGCCGTGAGATACCGTCGTCGCCTTCAAAACAGCACCACTACCTCCCGCCGTGGGTTGCACAGTCAATACAGGGTTTGTGTAACCCTGTCCGTGGTCAAGAATTTGGACTCCTGTGATCTTTCCATCATTGACAATAGCTTCGAGTTCAGCTCCGCTTCCAGTTGGATCCGTTACCGTGATCCCTGGCGCGTTATTGACGGAACAAGGAAATTTAAGTTTGTCCTTTCCTTCGGAATCCTTAAACCGAACCTCGCTTTCTCCAATTGAATACCCGGCTCCGGGAGCAATCACCGTAAACCCGACGAGCGACGATCCTTCGAAAATAGCTTCTACCTCTGCTCCCGTTCCACCACCGGTTACGTAAATCTGGGAGTTTAGGTCGTAGCTTTCAAGATTGATCGGAAGTCTTACCTCTTCCTCGGTTTCAATATCAGTGCCAGCTGGCGAAACCTTTTCAATTCCGCCGGTACTTCCGTAGTTACTTCCACTAAAGTCGATAGCTACTGATTCAATTCCTCCGGCGGCAATAAAAACATCGTCGAACCGACGAATGGTGACATCCGTTTTTGGCGTGATATTGTCATCAATGATTTCCGGTGTTTCAGAATCGCCGATGTAACCGTACAAACCGCCTTGGTTTTTATAGAAACGATAGAAGGCCGCTCCCGGCATTTCATCACATGAAATCTTGACAGTTGTACCGTAGCTGTAGAGGTTTGCCACAACTTCGACAATGTCACTTGCTTCGCTCTCTTCAGTCTTGTCCTCGTTCAGGCACGAGACACGGTACTTCATTGTGTACTTGTCTTTGTTCGGGTCATCCGAAGCCTGAGTCACTCGCTCTGCCTTGACGTTTGTAGGCGTTGCAAGTTTTGTATTGATCTGAACCGTCTGGATTCTCCAGTCACGCGCTCCATAGCGACGGAGTTCGGTTGGCGGGTACTTGTCGCTGACGAATGTCACGATATCGCCGGACTGGACAAAAACGAGGTCAAATATATCCTCTGCAGCCCAAGGTGTTTCAATTTTGTAATGTGTGCCGTCGTCATTTACGAGCGTGGCGCCGTAGCTGTGAAACTTCGCGTACTTATCGCCCAGTTCCACAATCATGGTCTGGCCGGCAGAGTATGTGAACGGAATCAAGCGCACAGGTTTATCTTCAATACCGCACTCGTTCACAAACTCAAAGCCAGGTCTGTTACGAATCGGCCCCTGAGGCAGACAGATAAAATTCAGGCACTTGGCAAGGCCGTTTTGGTAGCGCGTGTCGTCCTTGCGTCCGTACATGTCAGGACTAATTTCACCGCCGGCGTAGGAGAGCTGTATTGTCTTAGTCAATGCCATAGTGAACCTCCGGTTCAGCCGGAAGACGCATATCGCCAACCAAAGGACTGTGATAACGTGAAACCTGATCGAACTGTTTGGCGTCGCGCTGCATAACGTCTTTCAAAAGTGTGAGGTAAATCTTTAGGTGTTCCTCAGCCATCTGAGCACCGCTCGCTCCTGTAAGCATGGCACCGGCAAGTTTGGAGGCCAGAAGGTGCGCCAGAGCATCGGCAAAATCTGATGGCAACACCTCTGCTGGCGTTTCAGAAGTGCTGTACACAACCCAACCAACGGGAACCCTCGTCAGAAGCACGAGAGCATCGCCGGATCGCCCCACGGAATATTCCCGAATATGACTGCCGCCTTCATCATGAACAGAGAGCAGTTCAATGCAGTCAGACGGATAGGCATAAGCAAAATTCGCTCCCTTAGGCACATCCGTAACACGCGAAAGCGGCTTTCTCACCGTCGCAAACGACCAACTTCCGGCACGCAGAATCTGCCCCAGAGCAATCGGGTAAAAACGCGCACAATGATCAGCTTGGGGGGAGCCTTCAGGCGGATCAATTGATGTGACCGTCGCCCTGTCGCCAAGATAAGCCAAAGCCATGTTGCAAATGTCTACAGCAGTGGACATTCATTTTCTCCATAAAGAAACGGGAACCCCGTCAAGGATTCCCGTAGGGCACCGCAAAGCCTGCACTCTGCGGTGAGATGAAGGATCACCTCCTTAAACGGCGAAGTTCGGATTGGCTTCGTAGTCACCGATACGCTTGCCGCGCGGCGAATCGACCTGCAACGTAAAGCCGGCAGACACCGTTCCAGAAAGCGTCGAACTCGCCGCGGCCTTGTAGACAAGTTTCAAGTAACGCGGCAGGCCCTGCGGGACAGGGATGTTGACACCGCCGCCAATCGTGAGATCCGTCACGGGGAAGGTCACGATGTCGGCGTAATCATCGTCTTCACCATTGTCGTCAGAACCCTGGAGACTGACGGTTGCCAGCCCCGTTACCGCCGTTTCGTTTCGCACGAAGATATAGCCCACGCCTTCAGAGATGCCTGCCTTCTGGATATCCAGAACATCCGAATCGGCAGACGCGGCGCTAAGAACCTGAGACTTGGAAAACATCGAAAGATAATCAACTCGCATTGTTTTGTTCCTCCTTAGGAAACCTTGGTTTCGTTCAGGCTGATGGCATCGTCGGCTTCCATCGGGATCTGGAAGAAGTGAGTCTTGAACTGCTCTGCCGCTTCGACAATCTTCAGAGCGTTGGTGCTCTTTTCGTAGGCCGCAATTTCAAGAGCCGTGAAAACTTCGGTGGGCATAAACATCACGAGGTTCTTGCGCAAGCTCGACGGAATGCGGTTCTTGGCCACGATGAGCGTCTTGACCAAAGAGTCGCTTGTCAGATCGATCTGACCGTCCTTCACAGGAATGTTGCAGACACGCACGCAACCACGCCAGTCCATGAGAGCCGCACCCGGCTGCCACTTGTAGTGGTCGCGGTATGCTTCCATGTTTCCCTTGCCGTCAGGTGCAGTAACCGTGACCTGCCCCTTGTCGGTGTGGCTCAGGCCGTACTTGGAACCCTTCGGATACAGGCCGATGAACTGATCCTTGTTCACAATGAAGATGGACGTATAGCCATCCGGCGATTCCACATAAGTGGAATCAATCGCACTGATGCAGTTCTTCGCGCACGGAACCTTCTTGCTCAGGGTGTTGTAGCGCGTGGCCAGCCCCGTGAACTTACGGATGTCCTTGTCGTTGTCGCCGTAATACAGCGCCGTCGCAACCGAATTGGCCATACCCTGGAAGCTCGCGGTCTGTTCGGACATGCGGAACTGGTAGGTGTTGCCATTGATGTCTGCCAAATCGCAGTCAACATCGGTGTACATTTCGACGTTGGAGGTCACGTCAACCACGCTTGCCGTGGTGCTCTTCGTGGGCTGAACGCCTTCATAAAGGCCACGCCATGTCGGTTCAGGAATGCCCGTGCGCAACGAATGCTTGTGGCCTTCGGTCATGTTGCATTCCTGCCAGCCAATGTGACGCAGGATTGCGTTGTTCTTCGACAGAACTTCGGCAATCGGGGCGATGTCGCCGTTGGCATCCATACGGGAAGCCACGTCAACGAGGGTAGGATACTGTGCTTCTGCCATATTTTTCCTCTGCTGTTAATTCATCTTGGAGTTGTTGAAAAACTTCGCCAGGTCGTAGCCGTTTTGCACACTGCCGGACGAGCGCGGCGTCATATCGTCGGAAAGCATCTGCGAGAGCCGGTAGAACATCTTGATCATCCCCGGGTGCGCATCGAGCCCCAACTGATTAAGGATCTGACGGCAGTCCTCAGGGCAGTACTTTTCATAAGCGACCTTTGCTTGCGCAATCGTTGCCTTGGCTCGAGAGCCGCCCAACTCCTTGTCCGCGGCAAACGCTTTGAGGTTGTTCTGCTTGATCGTTGCCAGCTGTTCGCGCTGAGCCTGCTCAAGCACCGGAGTCATGCGGTTGACAATCGTTGCAAACGCCTTCTGGCTTAGGCCTAAGTCCTTGCAAACTCCGGCAAGTCCTTCGGCCGTCGTGTCATCAACCTCATAGCCTTCCGGCAGATCAAACCCGTCGGCGGTGTAACCCTTTTCTGGAGCTCCGAGCCATTCATTGGGCTTCGGCTCCTGCGGCGGAATCGGATCATTGTTTTGTCCTGCCGCAGACGAATCATTCATTCCGCCGTGCTGATCATTGGCAGATGGATTGCCCGCCGGTTCAGTTGATGTCGGCTCTGTTGCCGTAGGACTTCCGTCGGCGGGAGGCGTTGCCGGATCCATATCCGGCATGTTGACTCCAGCGTCTACTTCACTCATTTACTGTTCTTCCTCCAGATTGCAGACGAGACCTGCGGCCCTCAGCCTGCCTTTGATTTGAAGACCCACATCGCGTCTTGCCGAAAGAGCCATCATCTGCATGGCATCCGTGCTCGTGCACGAATCGTCAATGCCTGTGAGACCCAATATCCAATTCAAAACTTTCCTGCCGGAATCGGTATCGAGAACCGAAGCCAAAGCGTTGTCCAAACGCTTTTCTTCAAGCTCTCGTTGCCGTTTGAGCTCTTCCTTGGCTTGCAGCTCGGCAAAAATGCCTGGATCTGCAGGCAGTGTCGCATCGAAGTCTTGAGGTTTATGGACGGTTGTCATACGATCTCCTGGCCGTTATCAACAGCGGCCTGTTGCAGAGCCTGAGAATCCGCAGCCTGCCCGAGATCGCGCAGTGCCGAAGCGCTCTGTGCGGCCATGGCCTGCTGTTGCATAGCTTGTTGTTCCTGCTGACGCTGATTGCGGATAAGCGCCACCTGTTGTCCTGCGACAATCATGGACGGCGGAACGTTGTTCATGTCGGCCAAAAGATCAACCGCCTTGTCTGCATCCAGTTTGTCGAGCACTTCCGGTCGCAGTTGCGCAATCAATCCGATCTGCTGCACTGTGTTGAGAATGCCGCTCACGGAAGAAGCCTTCTGCTGCTCGGCCAAAACCGAGATGTACTCAATGCTCAACTCCTTGCCGTACATGGACTCGGGAGCCGGAGGAATTTTGTTGGCCTTGACCATCAGAGCAAATGCGTTGCTTACAAGCGGATCCAAAAGCTCGGTGTGCAGTCGCTCAAGAATCGGCCCCATGACCATGATTTTTTCCTGATTGAGCGCTTCGATTTCAGTGGCCGTTCGCTGTCCGTCTTGGGAAGCGGCAATCATTTGGAAAATGTTCACCTTGAAGTAGCGCTGAATCTCCTGGCGGCGTCGCTCAATCAGTGCGTCAATCAAAGCCGGATCCGTGCGAACTTCCCAAGCGGTTCGAATGGCCTCGTTGTCACTGGGATCCACGGGAATTCGCCCGCCCGGTCGATACATATCCAGGAAAGCTCGATGTTTGGTCGGATATTGAACAGGCGGATTCGTAAGATAGTCGGTAAGCGTTGCCAAGCGATTGTGCAACCGCTGCAGCGACTTGGAAGCGGACAATGCTTTTGCACCCGGCCCTCGCCCGTAGACAGAACTTCCGGTAATCAGCCAACGCGGACAAAGCGCAGGAAACTCATCAAAGCCGGACTCTTCGAGTGCTGGATCATTCTCTCGGCCTTCTTCCCAGTAGACGGAGGCAAACGGCTTGTTGAGTTTGTCCGCCTTCATAATGTCGCGATCAACGCGCGGCACAATCGCGTGAATGATGTTTCTGCGCTCAAACGGATTGTCTCGCAGGCATTTGCGAACGTCATTGCTGACGGCATCTAGTCCGAAGCGCTGCACCATCTGTTTGACCGTCATTGAAAGGCGACGAAACAGCGTATCCACTCGTCCGTATGGGTCGCAAGCAAGCCAATACTCGCCCACCGTGAGATTGAGCATGTCGATGACATTTTCCGGATGTCTCTGAATGATCGAGCACGCCGTGCCGAAAGCAGTCAGTTCGAGATAAGAGCGATGCAGACTGTTGTATGTTTCGCTCTTGGCAAACTGCATCAGCATCGCCTGTTGGATGTCGGCCAACCACTGCTTCACATCCGGGGATTCGTCGAGATCCGGATCCATCGTTGTAAGACGCAACCATGGCCGCGACGGAGAACTCAAGCCGGACAAAAGGCCAGCCGCCATAATGTCAGCAGCTTCCGCGGCCTCGGCATCATAGAGACGCTGATAACGTTTGCCGCCGTCATGCGGAGCCTCTCCCTCAAAGCACCCAAGATCAGGTACCTCGTAGTCGCGAATGTCGCGCCAAAGGTTTTCCCATCCACCGCGCTCCTTCTTGAGTCCGGCAAAAATCTGACTGAGGTGCTTAAGATCGGCCGACATTGCCTGTCACCCCGAGAGAAGTACTGCCGGCATTGAAGAGTTTGCTTCTCTTAACCCGGCCTCCAGTCAAGTCTGTCGGCGCTCGAGTCGAACCCGTATTGGCATCCAGAAGAGCCTCGAGATCGGGCTGGTTGCCGTTGACTTTGGCTCGTTCCTGCTGTTCAAGCTCATAAGCGGTCTTACTTGCCTGGTACTGTTTTTCGGCAAGCTCCGACTGCTGTTTCAAAGACTTTTGCTGCACGCCGAAATTGAGCAAGCTGGTAAGCGTTCCCAAAATGCCGCCCGCAATGTACTGCCCCATGATTAGCCTCCTAAAGGCTTGCGCTTTTGAAGCTTGAGTTCATCATCAGTGACGCCTCCCAGCCCCGTAAGCCCGGTATCAATGCCGCCACCCGCATCTACGTCACCCATGCCGGGCAGATCTGAGAGGTCTGCATCTGTGCCGTGTTCCTTACGCTGCGCCTGCGAACGGTTAGCCTCATCACGCTTGGCCTGTTCTTCGTACTGCTTACGCTGTTTTTCAGCACGCTTCTCAGCACTGCTCTCATGGCCAAAGACCTTGCTGATCGTTTTGATAGGATTAAAAACGCTGCTGATAAAACCGCCCATTTAGACCTCCTTATTCTGTGATCCGGTCACACGACGCTTTTTGAGATAACGTCGTGCGAGTTCTGCGTCTGTCTGCGATTGTTCTTTACTCATGGCTAGAAATTCCTGAGAAACATGACTTGGCACCACTGACGAGATTCTTTTGGAGTGCGTACGAGAAGCGCCTTGTAAAGAGGAGACCGGACAGGAACAATCCACTGGAAGGCCACGGCGCCGCGTGCTTTAGCTTCTCGTTCAGCTTTCACAAAAAGCTGTCCGGCAAGAATCCCAGACCGGTATTCGGGCCGCACAAAGATGGCGTCGTTTGTTGCCATCACTTCGGATGTGTGCTGATGAAAACTCACAAAGACAGAGCAAAACCCGGCAAGGACTTCGCCGTCATAGGCCACTATGGCAAAGGAGGGAGTCTGCTTCTTATACTGGGCATAAGCACTCTCATCAAGGTTAAACTGATGCCCAGGGAGCGCTGCTTCGGCGTAGTTTTGGTCGAACAAATCCCGACAGCGCTTGACAAACTCAATTGGTGAAACTGTCTCGAATCTCATGCCGGCATTGTTGCGGGCATGAGGCGAGGTTTATGGACAAATTGTTGCAATGAGAACTTCTTTTGTTTTCACCCTTGCTGTCTGCATCCTTTCTGTAACTTGTACTCCTGCGAAGGGAGCTGACATAAAAGCTCTTACGGATGCAGAGATGCAAGAAATAATTGATCAAGTACAAAAAGAGCAAGCTGAAAAAAAAGAAAAAGAACGTCCTTTTTACAACAAGATAAAAGAACTAAACAAAGAAAAACTTGCGTGTTTTAAAGAGAAAATTGATCAATATGACGATCTGACGTCTCCTGCTTCAGACATTGCCAAAATTGTCCTTCAAGATTGCTTCATCTGGGTGAGAGAGAGTCGTGAACTGTGGGCTGTTGGCTCTGATTGTTTCGGTCTTACACCACAGCAACAAGCTATTGACGATAAGTGCTCAAAACGTGTGATCATTCATGACACTCCGGATGAAAAGGACATGACAGATGCTTTACGTATAGTTCTCAGAGAGCGTGTCAGAAAAAGTCGTCGTAGTGGCTCAATACATTAAAAAGCCGCCTAGAAGGCGGCCGTGGTTGGTTATCAGGCTTCGTGCGTCAGTGCCCAATGCTTGTAGCACTCAAGCTCTTTGACTGGGAATCCGATCTTTTCGAGGTCTTTCTCAAGGAAGACGAAGTTCAGATCGTGGATCGCTTCCCAGAGCATGGGCGCATGAGGTGAGCCCATAGCGCGCATGGTTTGATAGACAAGATCGATCTCCTTTTTGAAGAGGTATCGCCAGCAATAGACGAGCGTGCGGACGTGCTCGCAGAACTCTGACGAAGCTAGGACTTGCGCCTTTCTTTCCGTAATCGGTTCCGACTGCGGCACACGCAGGTCGCAGGTTTCGATGAACCTGATTGCTTCCTCAAAGTCTCGCTCGAGGATGTACGTGTACTTCGGAACCTTGAAGCGATTTTTGAGCGCTTGGTAAACAGCCTGATACGAGGCGCCGCTCGTGTGCACTCGCTTGCCGACGGCAGATTGAATAGCGTACTGGTGCTCAACCGTGAGTCTGGCGGCCGAGATTTCTGCTGCAACAGGGCATTGCCTCAGTGCTGCCTCCATCTTGTTGAAGGCGTCGATGTATGCCCACTTGAACTCTTGTGCGCGTGCGCCTGTGAAACCCATGGCGAGGAAGGTGAAACCGTCACGCGTGAGGCGATAGGCTTTGGACTTGATAAGCGTTCCTTTCTTCAAGGGACTTTCGCGTGTTACCTCTGTCTCCGCAAAATTGTGGAGACGGTTCGAATCAAGGCTTGAGCGGATATTTTCGATTGCGCGCAATACCACATCATGGCGCTTCTCGAAGAAAGCAGCGACATCGGTGGAAAGCGTAGTGACGTTGCCGTCAACGACCGTGACGACGGGGGTGCTTTGGACTGCATTCATAGCAGGCTCCTTTGTGAACGTTTAAGAGCCTCGCGTCCGGTGCTAATCGGGTGAGCGAGGTCCGACGGGTTAGCACTACCGTCACAAAGGAAACGGCCACCCGAAGGTGCCCGCCGGCCTCACCCATAAAAGTGATGCCGCACACAAAAAATCCGCCAAACGGCAGTCAGGCGGTGTGTACGCCTTTGTGATCGTTCGGGGTGCTAATCCCGGTCTGCTTTTTATTCGCAGACGGGGTCATTGTGCGGCAAAGCAAGCGAATTGTCAAAGAGCGAATGCCCTCTTGGTGGGAAAATGACGGTTGTCCAGACTCATCATTAATCCGACCAAGAGGAAACATGGTTAACGAAATCTTCAACGGTGTAACGGCTGTAGCGACCACAGTAGGAGCCGTGTTTGCAGTGATTCACTTCTTGCGCGAACTCAAAAAATCAGCTTCCGTAGTCAACGTTTCGGGCAGAGGGTACCGACATTACGAAGGCAACGACTTTGCCTCTATCAGCGTGTCGCTTTCGGCCTCCAAGCCCGTGTACATCAAGACAATTCAAATGCCGGGACGCACTCTGGCAACGACCGCTCAGGGCAAAAAAGTCAAAACCCTTACGTACGGAATCTCCTTTGGAAAACACCGTCCAGACGTAAATGAGACCTTCTACTTCAGTCCTCCTCCCCAACAAGGGGAATCAATTGTCTTGAAATTCGACATAGGTCAACTCTTCGATGCAGAAGTTGAACTGCATCCAACCGACTTCACGTCTTCTGGCTGGCCAGACTGTGGGGCATGGCCGATTTCTCGTCCATCTTCTTCAACAGCTCATTGATGCGTTCTGACAGCCGCAGGAAAAGCCAGCAATTGATGCAAAAAACCAATGATTGAATAACCATCACAAGTTCGAGCATTTACTTTCTCCACTGTTGATCAAACTCCCTGTCCGGGTCGTACTCCTGCCCGCCGTCATAGATCTGCCTGGCAAAGTTGCGGTCGATTTTCGGCATGACAGGGGAAGCGAATGTGAGCGCAAGGGCATCTGCAAGGTCAGTTGATCTGCCCAGGCGTTCTTTGATCTTGTCCTTTGCTTCGAGAATCTTGAGACCCTTGTTGTTGAACCCATAGGTAGGTGCGCTGAGATCAGCCTGCAGCAATGTGGATGGCGGAATTGCGCCGCCTGAACGCAGCCATTCGGCCATGTTCCACCACATTTCCATGCGCCGGTTGGCGTATTTGTCGGGCTCGTTTGCGCCACCACCAAAGGCCACCTCAGTGACGGTAAACCCAAGCTCCCGCAGTTTATCGATGACGCCGGCACCTTCCCCCAAGTCAATGAATACTGCATCCGGCTTGAACTCGACGATCTGCATCGCAACCTGCTGCGCGACGGCTACGTTGTCAAACTTGCGAATGATGATCGGCTCGAAGGCCACAAGTCCCTGCCGCTTGAAAATCACAGAACTGTCCGAGCCAAAGCGAGCCACGTCCACGCCCATGATTCGGGGCGCTGATGCGTATTGATGTTCGCGATATTGGCGAGTTGCAGCCTCTCGCACAAGGTCAATCGAAATCAATGCGTTATCCGCGGCCGCATTGAAGTCGCACAGGAATTCCTGCCGAAACTCGTTTTCACTCATTTCGTTTTTGAGGGAAGCCAGCTCCTTTTCCGGGATGACATTCGTCTGATCAACTGAGTAGAGCATGGCAATCCATTCCGGATCTCCTTTGCTCATCAGCTCCAGAGCCTTGTCGTAGGTTTGTGAGAAAAGGTTCACCCCCTTGGGCGTACCGATGAACACAGCCCAACCGTTACGGTCGGCAAGAGCCGGTCGAATGATTTCGCCCCAGACTTCAGGCTTCATCTGCGCTACCTCGTCCATCACAACACCGTCAAAGTACAGCCCGCGAAGTGCATCAGGATTATCGGCACCGAAGATGCGGATCACTGCACCGTTCGGAAGCGTGATCGAAAGCTCTCCTTCGTTGACCTTCAGCATCGGGATCGGCGCCGTGTAGTGCTTGAGGTATGCCCAAGCGATGGCCTTAGCCTGGATACGAAAAGGCGCAATGTAAGCGTAGAAGCCTCGCTCCTTCTGGTCTGTGATGGCGCGCTTGATCAGGTGATTGACGGCCAATACGGTCTTTCCCATGCGTCGATGTGCGACCAGGACAGAAAAGCGGTGCGCCTCCAGTTGCCCATGGATTTCAGTCTGCGGATAACGCGGCGTGTACGGGATAACAACCTGCTGCATCAGGGCTTCTCCTACTTACCCCAAGAGAACGACAAGCCGCCGGCGAGTTCACGCTTGTTGTCTTTTTCGTAAAGGTTCTTGTACCGGTTGAGCATATCCAGAGCCTTTCCGGCAGCCGCTGCATCGACCATCTTCCATACCAATTCGCCTTTTTCGTTTCTCGCCTGTTCACCGTCAAAGTTGTTCTTTGGAACCAAATTCGAATTGATTTTGTAGAACTCAATATTCATGCGAACCAACTCCGCGCGAGTGAGCTCACACTTCTTCGCGGCGTCTTTCATTCCCCGTTCAACTGCTCTCGCAATACAAGTTTTTCCAAGTAGCTCCGGGCCAATTCTGCTCGCAGTTTTCGGAGAATACCCAGCACGAAGGGCTGCCTGAGTGGCATTGAAATCAACCAAATATTCCTCAACGAACCTGACCTGTTTGTCAGTCAATTCCTGCACAGTCTCTTTTCCCATCTGTCCACCACTGTTGCTCTCATCAAACCTTTCGCAATCGCCCAAACTGTAGATTTCGGCATATCCATCATCCGCGCCACATCCGCAAATGAATATCCCTCATCAAGCAGTCTGAAGACTGAATCAATTTCATTGTCGGTGTACTTAGCATGAGGCGAATCCTCACCGACCCGGATTCCGTTTAGGCTCACAGCCACTAGTGTCATCCGATCGCCTGAAGGCTTGTGGACACATGGCTCTGGCTTCTTCAATTGCTTTGTCGAGCATCTTCTTTCTCGGGATGGATCCGATGGGGAGCTCTCGGCACTTTTGAGCTGCTGAAACAAGTCGAGCTGTTGCCACGGACGGCAGCAAAGTTGAGATCCCGATTTTTTCGTGCGCGCCATCAAAAACATCCTTAATAGCACTGGACATCCCAGCCACCTCCTGAACTTTTCTTTTTGGGAAAGACGACGAACACGGGGAAGGGGTACTGCGTGGCGCAAGCCTTGACCTTCACTTTGGCGTCGTCAGCGAATATGGCCGGAGACCCCTTGACCTCATGCAGCTCGAGCGTGCCGTCCGGGCGAAGAACAAGAAAGTCCGGCGTATAGAAGCAAGCACCTTCAGCGATCTTCAGCTTGAGAGCCTCGAACCAGTAGGCCATGATCCTGCCGGCGTGCTTCTCTGCCTCTAACCAGGCCGCGTAAGCCTTCTCCGTCCGATTCATCTGTCCGGACTTCATGCGGCCCTTCGCGTAGAGTCGGGCCTTGGCGTAACCTTCAGCGAACATTTTTCTTCGGCTCCCGCAGTTTGGCCCGTCTCATGTCTCGAACCGCATCAAGAAAACCGAGCTGAAAACGCGTCCAGAGATCAGGACGACGCTTGTAGCTAGGCTGGTATTGGTTGAGCGCTTCGCCGCGAATAGCGGCCCTTCTGCCCTCGTCGTAGGCGTCTTGTTCTCTGTCAATCCCTTTCATGACTCTCTCTCAAATGTCCCAGTAATCCCAAACTTCCGGAGGGAAAAGCTTCATAAACTCGTCAAAAGCCTCCTGCGAGCTGGCAAAAACTTTGTCCTCGAAATCGCCCCAAACAGCAGCTCTGTCAGACAAACGAATGGCGCAAAACTCATTGATCCACTCGTAGTAATCCTCTTGGATCTCCGTATGGATTAGCCAGCCATTGGCCTTTGCTTTATCCACGTATTCCGGGAGCAACGTGTAAGCCAAGTGGTCACATCCATAGATGCGAGATTTATTCAGCTCTTCGCGCTTGGAGTCGGTCATCTCAAAACACTTGATCATGCTGCCTCCCCGATAACTTGTTTCTGTGCGGCATCCATCATTGCCAGCGCTTCCTTTTCGGCCTGCGCTTGAAAGACGACTTCCTCGAATCGCTGAAGCCGCACGATCATGTCGGCCTTGTTTTCGGCCATCCATCGAAGGGAATCGACGATCCCCATCTTTGCGGACTCGATTGCGTGCATATGGTCCTCTAGCGACAGGCGTAGCAAACGGTGCCCGTCGTCAATCGCCGAGAACTTTTCAAAGATTTCAGTCGTAGTCATGGCCACCCCACGGAGTAATGCGGTTTGAATCAACGCAGAAAGCCGTTGCCTTACGGTTGAACCACAGCCCTAAGCTTCCTTCCCAATCGCCGTTACGCTGTTTGCACACCCGGATAAATGTGTCGGGGCTGTCGGCGTCCTCAACGGGCGTGAGGATGTTTTCCTGGCGGCGCTTTTCCTTGTCGCGATTGCGCTGCACAATCACCTGGTTATCGACCTGATCACCGATTGCGCCAGACCCTTTGAAGTCGAACTTGCCGAGCTCGTCGGACTCGGATTTGCCTTTTCGTACATGGTGGATCAGATGCACATGGACGTTCATGCGATGCGCCAAATCGCAGATCATCTGCACCGTATTCTTTTGGGCGTTGAGATCGTCTTCGCCAGCAACAACCTTGGCGAGGTTATCGATCAGCAGGTGCTTGCACTTGTACTGAGTGGAAGCTACGACGCCGGCACCAAGCACTGCGCGAGGATCAATGGCGCCGACATGATCAAGGATGAAGAGCTTCTGTCGGTACTGCGCATAGAAGCGGCGGACTTCTGTCACATCCTTGGTCTTTCCGCCGAGCCACTGGCGGATCATGCGAGCCCAAGTGAACTTCGGGAGCATTTCAAAGGACATGATTGCCACGCGCTCACCGGCATCAGCGAGTTGCAGGGCGAGCTGCCCTGTAAGCAGGCTCTTGCCGTGTCCGTTGATGCCGCCCCAAAGCGTCACTTCGCCTTCGCGAAAGTACAGGTTCGGAGCGAACGGACACTGCACGCCGGACTGCAATCCCTCGAAGATGCACATCGTTTCGTCTTCGTACTCGTCGGCTGTACGAAAGATGAAATTCGTGGGTAGCGTCTCCCACTCGTCTATGAGCGCTTGCTCGTCGTAGGGCATTTCATTCATGCTGCTGCCTCTTTGAAAAAGTCTCTGTGGCCTTGCGTCTTCGGATTGAACACCTGCAGGCCGTCTGTGAAATCGGTAAAGATCAATCGTGGCTGGTTCTCGAACTTCTGAAGCTCCTCGAAGATCACGTTTGCTCTTCTGCGTCTTGCCTCGTCGCAATCGATCCAAACGTTTCGGTTTTTGCAGAACTCGAGATTTGCTCTCTGCAGCACGTCGTTGTTTTCGATCACCACCGTCAGACACTCACCCGCCAGTGGATAGTCCAGCTCGTGCTGGTGGGCCTTCGGGTTCTCTGGGACGACAAACCGCACGGAACTAAAACCGCCAAACGAGTGGATCTTGTCTATCAGCTTCTTATCCGGGAGCATGTCTCACCTCCTCCCAGACTTGACCAACGAGGTCTTCAAAAACACCTGGCTGATCGTCTTCCTCGTCCTGCCTTTGAGCACGCAACGCCTCGGCCCTTCTTCTGGCCTTGGCTTCCGGAGTGAGTTCAAGCGGAGGAAGCTTCTGCTGCTTGTCCTCCTTGAGCACCCAAGAGAGTTCAAACCCCTGCCATGCCCTTGCAACCTGTTCGCGCATGATTGCCTCCAGGTTCCATTCGGGATGACCAAGTCTTCGGGCTTCATCGGACTTCTTCTTCAACCCGTCAATGACCGACTGGCTGATGACTGCTCTCTTGGCTTTTCGATTGGCTTTCCAGTCCGCAATAGCAGACTCACTTACGCCATAAAAGTTCAGTTCGGTTTTCGAAGAAGGAGACGACTTGCGCGCATCGCGCGTTATATTCTTTTCCTTCTCCTTTTCCTTTTCCTTGTATGGCATACCGTATGCCATACCGTTTGCGTAACGGTTTCCGATACTGTCTTCGAATGCTTTTGCAAAACTCTCACCTCGCGCTAAACAGTGATTCCGCGCGGCTTCCAGCACGTTTTCAAGAAGCGGGCATTCGGGAAGGAGATCGAGAGCTGACGCCCAAGAAATGACAACTTTCGGATTGTCTGGGCCGTTGTACTTCAGATAGTTTTTGACCCAGAAAAGACCCCTATCGTCATACTCGACCATACCCAGTTGAGACAGTTCCTCATACCGTATGGCATACCGTTTCGGATCAAGGCCAAGTTCCTCCGCCACAGCTGATGCTCGGATAGGTAATGCCCCGAGGATTGTCATCGCTGGAGACGTGAGCAGGTATAGGAACAGAAGTTTGGCTTCGCTTGAAAGCCCCGCAAACTTCGCGTCGTTCCAGATACGTGGATCAATCTTTCTGAATCGTGCCATTGCTCGGCCTCATTGCTTCCCAAAAATCGGATTTAGCTTTTCGCGCGGGATGCCGAGAAGCCCCGAAACGCGATTGACTCGTTCCGGAGGGATGACTCCTTTTTTGCGCCAGAGCGAGACCGCTTGCTGGGAAACCCCGCATAAATTCGCCAGCGCATACGCTTTGCCGTTGAGCTGCTGAATGGCAAGCTCGACGCCGGACATTGAATTTAAGTCCTTCTCAAGTTTCATTCAACTTCTCCCTGTTGAAAGTTGAAGGAAACTTTAATTCAACTTGAATAAAATATCAAGTCACGCTTGATATACATCTTCAACTTCTCCTTGTATCCTGTGAAAAAAGGAGAATTAAGTATGTCTTTTGCAGAACGTTTTGAAGAGGCTCGAGAAAGAGCCGGACTTTCGGTCGCTTCCCTCGCGAAGCATTTGGGAGTCAGTGCGCAGTCGGTCTATTTATGGCAGCAGGGGTCTGTTCCTAAGGCTGCTCGCCTGCGAGAACTAGCCGATCTACTCGGGGTATCTCTGCAGTGGCTAATGTATGGAAGCGAAGAGCCGCATTCTTTGACCGATCCCCAGTCGGGAGTCGTCGTTGTGCCGCAGCTCAACATTGAAGCCAGCGCTGGCTTTGGCGATTACGTCACTGAGGCGGATGATTGCGTGGTGAAAATGATTGGTCTGTCGAGTGAATGGCTGCACCAAACCTTGCCAGGGGCAAACCACAAATCACTCGTTGTTCATGCGGTCGTGGGCGACTCCATGGAGCCAACACTGAAAGACAATGACTTCGTACTGCTCGACACATCAGTGGAGCGCGTGACCCGCGACGGCCTTTTTGTCGTCGGGTTTGACGGGCTGCTTTTCGCAAAACGCATTCAGGTTTTGCCCGGGCGGAAGCTCGCACTCATCAGTGACAACGACGCTTACAAGCCCATCACGATCGACCTAACGGACGAGTCGTGCTCATTCCGCGTAATCGGTCGAATTGTCTATTCATGGACTGGCGAGAAGCGTTAGACGTCGTCGTTGAGAAGCGGACGAGGATGAGGTGAAAACATTTGGAGCCACATATGCCAAAGCAAGAAGTACCAACCAAAAAGCCAACTCAAGAAAAATCTACCGATAAGGATTTGATCGTCATTTCGAGAGAAATCGACTTTCCCTTATTTTTCGATCTAAACAGGGCCATCAAGGAGAAAAAGAAAACTTGCAAGAATAAAGAATGCGTTCTGTTTCTTACCACACAAGGCGGTGACCCTGATGCCGGCTATCGTATAGCAAAGTGTCTACAAAACAACTACGACATCATTCGTCTAGTGGTCTCTAGCTACTGTAAAAGTGCCGGAACATTGATTGCCATCGCTGCCAACGAAATCGCATTTGGCGACCTTGGGGAGCTCGGACCTCTGGATGTTCAGGTCATGAAGCACGACGAGTTCGGGGCTCAGGCCTCGGGGTTGGACATCATTGAGGCTATGGAAGCAATCTCCAACCACATGCGAAAGAGTTTTGCGCAGAATCTCGTCGATATTCGATTCGGCACAAAAATTTCAACCCGTCTCGCGGGTGATTTAGCTGCCCAACTAACTGCTAGTATTGCTGCTCCTCTTTATGCGCAGATTGACCCTCAGAGAGTCGCAGAGATGCAAAGAGCCATGTCAATCGCGTTAAACTATGGGGAGAGGTTAGTTCGAAAATCGCAGTCCCTCAAGAAGGATGCGTTGCAAAAATTAGTATCATCGTACCCGACCCACTCATTCGTTATTGACGAAGATGAGGCTAAAGATCTTTTCAATAAGGTCTCGCATTGGACCCCACCTGAAGAGATTTTCTATAACGATTTTTGTGGCGTTTTAGCTCACCAGCGCAAGCTTCAGGAAGGAGGCCCATTTGTTGAGTCGTACAACAAATGGATGCAACAAAATGACAGTACCAAAACTTCTAAGCACGAAAACAACCCAGAAGAGCAGCAAAACAATGGACCTAAGCAAGCTGTTGAAACGACTTCAGAAAAGACAGATTCCTGAAGACGTTCTCTCGTTGGCGGAATTAAATCTTCCTGCCACACAGCACGAACAACTTCCGAAGTTACGGGACCTGATACAAAAATAGGATCTGGTAAACAGTGACACACACCGCCCTTCGGGGCGGTTTTTTTTGCGCCCAAACTTTGACAAAAATCAAGTTCTGCTTGAGTTGTTGAATTTCTCATCTCAAGTTGCACTTGATTTTTTCTCAGCCTTAATTTAAAGTTTTCTTTACCAATTTTCAAGCTTGACTTGACAAAGAAAACACCATGATCCACACGCCCACGATCGACACCTTCGGCCTCGCACAGTCCGCCAGGGACATGAGATCTGCTGCTGAGATCCAGGCCAAGTTCCGCAACGACGTCGACGAGCTGATCTACAAGAGCCTCGAAAGCGCAAAGGGACGTACCCGAATCATCCTCGCGGACTACTTCGCCGACTTTCTGGAAGACGCCTTCGGAGCCTACGACGACGCCGACACGATTCGAAGCGAAGAGCGCGTTGCCGTCCGGGATGCTCAGACCGACGAGGAAGAAGAGGAGGCGGTTCGCCGCCACCCATGGTGAGGAGAGAAGAAATGGAATTCAAACCAGTTGACCACAAGTACAAAGTCCAGATCACGCAGGGCATCTATCTCAAGTGCCGCAGTTTCACAGGTGAGAACGTGAGCATTTGCTGCGGCGTAGCCGGATTCACTGCATGGCTGCATGACATTCCCTTTGAGGATTTCTGCCAGGGAATTCGACTGCTGAAGGCAAACACGGATTTCGAAGTGCACACATTGCGCTGCCCGTTTTGCGCAGAGTGGGCTCCTTACGGAGGCATGACTATCTCGCACAAAAACGGCTGCATAGAGATCAGTTGCGATCGAGCCCACGCACAGCTTTTTGTTGAGTACGCCGAGGACTTTATCAGCGAAGTGAAGGAGCAGATCGATGCGCAAGCTGCTTGACTGGATGCTCACCGCAGACGAGCACGGCGATTCGCCAATCGGACTGATCGTGGTCGTCGCCACCTTCCTGATCTGTATGTACGCAATCGCCTGCATGCCAGGCCACTAACCACCAAAAGGCACGCCCTTCTGTCTGCCGCTCTGATCGAGTTATCTCCTGCTCGATACAAAGACCCCGGGGCGGCAGACAAAAGGACGCGACTCAATAAAAGAGACGACTAGGGGTGTGAGTCCCCGGACGCTATGAAGCTCTTTGGCAAGAGTGGAGCCGAGCGCGGCACGGGTCCGTAGTCAACCGAGACACCGTTAGCGGGGGTGCAGCCGCCCCGTCAAGCCAAGGCCTTTTCGAAAGAGAAGGCCCACGTGAGGCCGTTCAGGTAGAGCGGGTTGACGTGGACTTGTAACCAGACGCTGATTTGCGGTGCTATGCGTAAATATGCGTGATTTTCGCTTGACAAGATATAGAATGAGTGGTAGAAAGCGAAGCGCTTTCTACCACTGCTTTTCTATCACTAATTCTCAAAAAGGAGGTATTCATGACGAACGATGCCGTCTTTCGCCCGCTAGATAGCCTCCAATTGATGGCATACATCATTGAGCGTTGCAATGCTTTGGGGGTCGGTCGCCTAAATATCACCAAGCTACAGAAGCTAATGTACTGTTGCTTTGGCGTAGTTTTTGCTGCTTATGACATTCGACTGTGCGACGAAAATCCCGAGGCCTGGCAATATGGACCAGTATTCCCGCGCACATTACTCGCTATGAAGACGATGGGGTCGATTGGCGAATTCGAGCAGACTTATCGCAATAGAGATGATTCTTTTAATGAACAGAAAACAAAGTTTCACTATGTTTTTTCTGCAATAGATAAGACTCTTATTTTTTTTGGGAATTACTCTGCAAGTCAGTTATCTAATTGGTCTCATTTAGAAGGATCACCATGGAATGAGTCTTCTAACAATGGGAAAAATCTTTATCGTCAGATTGATTGCTCAAAAATCAAAACATACTTTAAAGAGAATGTAATCTAACTTCCCTCTACCAAAGAATGACAGAGGAGCAAATTAACTTTGGCCGCCATCCCCAGCTCAAGGCACTTCTCGAAAAAGAGCCTGAAGACCAGCAAGCAACGCGAGATGAGGATGACTCTGACGAGCGTAAACGAGAAGCCAATCAAGCCCACGAATTTCGAGATATTGCTTTCTGGGTTTGTTTGGCTCTTCTTACGATCGTCGTCTATATGTGGATCTCGCTGATGTGCTCTTGGCCTACTTTTCAGAAAGACACACCTACAGAAGCGTATTACCTGTATGGAGTCAAAACGATCCTGTCCTCTTGTCTATTTCTTGCATTCGGCAAAGGCCTCTTAACATTCGCCATTCAGTGTTATGGCCTTCACAACTCAAAAAACTCTGCCAACAACGATTCTTCAAAAATAGATTCGAATATTTTCGTAGAAACAGTTAAACAACTTATTAAATCATATTCAGATCAAAAGCAAATATAGGAATATATTATTCCACTAATGGAATGAGCTTCTGAATTAAAAAAATTTCTTGTAGAAAGCCTCGCTTCTGCGGGGCTTTTTCTTTTTCTGGAGCCGACATGAAAGAGGCTTATTTTGACCCGGCACTGCAGAAACACCTCGAGCGCCGGGCGCTGATTCACAAATGGCAGCACCGCCGGAATCTCATCAAAAAGTACCGAATTCTCATCGCCAGCAGCGCAGTCTCCTTCGCCGGAGTGGCTGCGCTTCTTTTTTGGAAACTCTCACCGCTTTTCTAACCATGAACAAACAGCTCGAACGATATGCCTGGTTTATAGCCGAAAACGACCTTCGATCGCTCGGCGTCTTCGTTGGCATCTTGGAGGTCCTCCAAGCAAACGGGACAGAGATCAGCACCTACGCGCTTAACTCATTCATCGATCAACTGCAGTCTTTGAAAAACGACTTCGAAGAAATTCTTCTCAAACAGGAGAAAAAAGATGACAACCTCTGAACGTCTTGAATGGCTTAAGAACCGTCAGACCGGCATAGGCGGCAGCGACGTCGCCGCAATCCTCGGACTCTCCAAATGGAAGACTCCGCTCGACGTTTACAACGAGAAGATTGCCGAGAACCCCGTTGAGGAATCCAACGCTTCCATCGAATGGGGCAACCGGCTCGAGCCTGTCATCCGCCAGAAGTACGCAGACGTGACCGGTGTTCCCGTCACCATCCCGACTGAAACATTCCGTCATCCGGAGCACCAGTTCATGATTGCCAATGTGGACGGTTTGCTTCCGGACGGATCCGTGCTCGAGATCAAAACCGCACGATCCGGAGCGGACTGGGGAGAAGAAGGCACCGACGAAATACCTGAGTATTACCTCACGCAGGTGCAGCACTACATGGCCGTGACCGGCGCCAAGATGTGCGATGTGGCCGTGCTGATCGGAGCGAGCGACTTCCGCATCTACCACATCGATTTCGATCCGGAAATTGCCGCGATGCTGATCGAAGAAGAAAAGGCGTTCTGGCAGCGAATCATCGACCGCGATCCTCCGGCGCCGCGCACCTACGCCGAGGCAAGCGCCGCATTTCCGCGATCCAAGATGCACACGGTCGAAGCGTCAGACGAAATACTTCACGACGCCGCCGAGCTCGAAGCCGTCAATCGACAGATCGAAGAGCTCAAGGAGCGCAAGGAAGAGCTGCAGGGCCATATCACTTCCTTCATGGGTGAGTCGGACACCCTGGCCGTTGCAGGCAGAACCATCGCCACTTGGCGGACGAGTAAGCCGCGCGTCACCTTCGACAGCGCCACGTTCAAAGCCAAGCACCCTGACCTTTACACGCAGTATTGCAAGGAAGGCAAACCACCCCGCCGCTTCCTGCTCAAGATGAAATCGGAGTAAATAAGAAATGACAAACGAAGTTGTTGCAAGCCTCAACCCATTCGGCACGCCCGCAACCGGCAATGCCGTGACACCGGCCACGCAAACCACTGACAGCGCTCGCGCCGTGGCAGAAGTTCAAGCCGCACTTGTGATTGCCCGCATGAATCCGCGCGATCAGCGCCAGTCGATGGATCGAATCCTTAACGCCTGCTGCCGTCCGCAACTGGCGGAGACTGCGATCTACGCCTACTCACGCGGCGGCTCAGACATCCAGGGGCCGAGCATCCGCCTTGCTGAGGCAATCGCACAGCAATGGGGCAATATGCAGTTCGGTATCCGCGAGCTGAGTAACCACGGCGGCAAGTCAGAAGTTCAGGCGTTTGCATGGGACGTAGAAACCAACACGCGCCGCGAAGTGACCTTCAGTGTGCCGCATATTCGCCACACCAAAAAGGGCAGTTACAAGCTTGAAGACCCGCGCGACATCTACGAACTCGTCGCAAATCAGGGCGCCCGCCGACTGCGCGCTTGCATCCTGTCCGTCATCCCCGGTGACGTGATCGAGGCCGCCGTCAGTCAGTGCATGCTGACGCTCAAGGCTCACTGCGACGTCACTCCGGAAGGCATCCAAAAGCTCGTGTCCGCATTCGAGGCGATCGGAGTCTCAAAGGATCGCATCGAGAAGTTCTGCCAGTGCCGCGCCGAAGCGATCAAGCCGGCGCAGATCATCCGTCTGCGCAACGTGTACGCATCGATCAAGGACGGTATGAGCACGGCCGATGACTGGTTCGAGCCCGAAGAGAAGCCTGCACTCGAAACCGATACCTCTGGCAAGAAGAGCCTCAAGGACAAGCTCAAGGAACGCAAGACCAAAGCAGAGCCGGAACCCCTTCCGGTTGCAGAACCCGCTGAACCCGAAACTCCGCAACCCGAACCTGCTCCGGCACAGCCGGGCGCACCTGACGAGGCTTGGGTCAAAGCTTATGCACAAGGAACTGACACACAATGACAGACGTAAAAGCAATCGCCAAAGAAGTCGTCAAGGAACTCAAGCGCGGGCAGTCCATCGTCGTGACTGCCTCGGACATCGCGCTCATGTGCGCGTATGCCCCTGATAGCAAACCCGTGCGGGACATGCTCGCAGACCCCACTTTTCCGCCATGCGTCTCCCTCGTAGAAGGCGGCACTCGCCGCTACCTGCGCAAGGACGTGGAAAGATGGATCGAGAGAAAGTTCCAAGACGAAAGCAGGCTTGCCCTGCAAACTTTTCGAGCATAAGGAGCGGCCGCGGCAATGCGGCCTTTTTCATACATGACAAAAAGATTCGAGATTGATCCCCGCCTCAAGAAGATAGCGGATCACTACGGCTTCGACGCTCAAGCCGAAAAAGCCATCGAAGAGATGGCCGAACTGATCGTCGCGATTAAGAACCTTAAAAAGCGTGACGGCTGCGAGGCAGAACACCTCGTGAACTTTGTCGAAGAGCTAGCGGACGTGAAGATCATGATCGACCAGCTTTGCTATTTGAATGACAAGGACATGCCGGACGATTGCGACCTGAAAACAGAACCCGAAATCGAATTCAAGATCGAGAGGCAGCTGAAGCGTATCGCTGAGGAGGAATTGCAAGCATGAACAAAAAGGAATTCATTGAGAAACTGGAAGCCGGCGATTTCGAATATTTCGTCCGCGAGCGCACGGCCGATTTCGTTGTCAAAGACGATAGCGGCCAAGCATGGAAGATCGACTGCTTAGATTTCGATGAGGAAGACATCGTGCCGACGGCGATCTACGCCATTGAACACTATGGCAGTGAGCCCTTTAAGGTGAAGCCAGTTTTTGGGATTGTCGGGTACACACAGGAGTGAGACTTGAGCGAGACCAAAACCGTGTGGCACCCATTCCCCGAGGTGCCCCTGCCCGAGACAGAGTTCGCGCAAGAGTACCTTGTGACAGCAGTCGGCAAGTATGCGAAACCGCATGTGCGTACGGCGTTTGGGCACAAAAACTTCGATGCATATAAAGGCGAGTTCACAGTGATAGCTTGGGCAGAGCTGCCCGAGCCGTACAAACCCGAGTAACACCTTCGGCCGCCCGCCGGTTCCTCCCCGACGCTTTTCCTACCGGTGCGCGGCCAAACTCATTGGAGATAAAAATGCCCTACGGAAAATGCCGAAACTGCATTTATTGCAGAACCAGATCGGGAAAAACTTTCGATACAAGAACGAAAGAGTTGAATTGCCGCTTTTCATGTGGACAAGAACAAGCAGAAGTTCTGGAAGAACACTATGAGAATTCCTTCTATTGCCGCCGAAAAACTCCAATATACATAACACGCATTGAGGGGTTCCCATACTTTGAATCGAAAAGAGTCGCGCTTGGTGAACTCGGATGTGGAGAGTTTGAACTTGACCCCAACTCCTTACTTGACGAAGACGAACAGCAACAATGAGCCGCCTCCGGGCGGCTTTTTTATGGACAAGCACTATGACTGAAAAGATGTTTCCTTGGGAAAAAACGAAGAAGGCGTTAAACCATTTTCCTTTCGTCAATCTCCCGCTTTATGACGTTCCTTTCGATGAGATCGAGGCAAGTCTCGAACTACGCAAACAAGATAACCCGGATCGATCCTGGCCTCGAATTGAAGAGTTCAAATGGCGAGTGCGTGAGGCTCGCGGTTGGTTTGTTGACGGCAAAAGCTCAGAGTTGAGACAGGCCGCATACAACTTGTACTACATGAAGATATGCGATTGGGCGCGAAAACCGAAATGCACAAGCCCGATAGCAAACCGCATTGGCTCGCTGTACTGGCGAGCAAAACTGATCGAGTGCAAGCCGTTGATTGCTTGGTGCGAAAAGTGCATTGAAGCGTTTAAGCGAGACGACCCAAACCAAGTGGAAAACATCTAGCTGCCATGAGCAAACCCAAAAAGAAACGCACCAAGAAGTACCAGCCAGGAAGGCCGAAGATTCCCACTTGGGCTTACGACAGCTGGGGCCAACTGACAGAAAGGGACTTCAAAATCTTCGAGGACACCGTCAAGATCGACCTAGGTCTCATACGCATGGGAACGCAGGAGCAATGCCGGTACGGCAATCTGCTCTACGCCATGCGTCAGCTCTTTGCTTTTGCAGAGCGCTTCTCACAGGATGCCGAGTATCAGTTATTGGCGACCATGGGCACCGCTGCAATCCACGGGCTGAAGAACCTAGCAGACGAAATCGAGGCAGGAAAGCCACGGCGCCCAGCTGTCGAAACCGCCATGCTCAAGCCGCTCGAGCACGCCATTTCGACGTATTTCAAGATGATGCGCGAGCTCTACCGAAGCGAGCATGAGGCCGCCAGGCGTGAGGCCGATAACCTCAATTTGACGAATGCGCTCCAGGAAGTGGCCCACGGTGGCGTCGCTGTTGTCGCTCCTGATGAAACCGACGAAGAGGTAACCCGCTGCGGCGTCCAAGGTGTGGCCTATGTTCATGGCCGTTGCGAGCCCGGCTACATGGTAAGAGAAGACGGGCAGAACTTTTGGATGATTCCGGAACGCGAAACATTCGTTCGCATCACAGAGCCCACATTGATGTTTTTCCTAGAAGAAGAACCGAGTCAACCAATCACAAAGGTGGAAGCATGAAAGCCAAGATGATCACGCTTAAAGAGGTTGCCGAGATGGTCGGCAAAAGTGAGAACACAATCCGAAATTGGAGTAGGGGGTTTTATTGGAAGAAGGGGAAAGTCGTTCCTTGTGATGTCGGCTTTCCCACCGCTTACAAATTTCGCAACTCGTATGCCTTTCGGGAGGTTGACATCAATCGCTGGATTGAGCAGCAAAAGTGCCAGCCTTGCTAAAACAGAATTTCGCCCAGGCTTCCATCATTTCGCGCCGCCGGATCATGGAAGAGTTTCTTTCATAAGCTCCGTTGTAGGCGTCCGGCACCTTGTGGTGCAAGCACAGTTCGGCCGTGCGGGCGTCAAACCGCAGGTCGTTTCCCAAAGCATCATCCTGAGACCACGTCCGAAAAGTAGCACGCGCAATGCCGTGCTGCGTCGGCCGCACCCTTACTCCTCGCTTGAGGCTTTCAGCCTTGTCATACCAGTCCCCGGGGGTGATCTTTACGATCCTCCCGAGGATTGCGTCACTTAATGGTTTGCCATTCCCATTCGGGAAAATCAAACCTTCGTCTTTCTTTCTCCACGACTCCAAAAACTGAATTACTTCCGGCGCCAGCGGCACGATCAGTGCGCCATTGCCGGAAACTTTGAGCTGTTCCGGAGGAATGGTCCACAGACGATTTTCCCAATCGATCTGTTCCCACCGGGCTAGCCTTGCAGTCATCGAGCGCGTTGCTGTTAGAACAGAGAACTCGAAGCACGCGCGTGAAGAGGACTGACTTTCGGCCAGACTCGCAGCAAAGAATGCCGGCAAATCCTCAACGGCCAGAGCCCCTCGATTTTGCTTAACGTGCTTCGTGTTCGGCAGCAAAAATTTCAACGCACCGCGACGATCAGCAGGGTTGTCTCGAGTGCTGTAGCCCTTAGCCTTGCCCCAGTCAAATACTGACTTCGTGAACTGAAGACAACGATCGACAATGTCTGGATGATCCCATTGCTTAACGGCAATAGCAGCGACATCTTTTGGTTCGACAACTTCAAAGAGTAAGTCACCGATGAGCGGCCACACGTGACAACGCATCCGGCTTTCAAAAACCCTGTGGCTCTTCGACCAATCTTCCCAGTTACCAACCTCAACGTTCCAGGCCATATATTCTTCCGAGACTTCGCGGAAAGTTTTCTTTTTCTCCGGAACGAGTTTCTTGGACTTCTTGCTGGCGACCTGCTCTTCGAATTCGGCAGCAGGCAGCAGCCGCAACCTGGCCGCTGCAACTTTGGCCTGTGATAGGGATACAGATGCTGTTCCTCCCAGTCCAACCTCGTATCGCTTGCTGTTGATCATTCGGCGGAAGTACCAGGATTTGTGCTTGCCACCATTACGAACGCGCAACACCAAGCCGCGCTCCGAGGCGTCCGTATACAAGCCATCGGCCGCGCTATCGACAAACTTTTGCGTGAACTTTTCAGCCATCCGAGAAACCTCACATGCAGGAATAGGGGAGGGAAAACCGTGCCACCACCTGTGCCACCACCCGAGGTTAGCAGAAGTTGGCAACGTTTGTTTTTGGTTTGAATCGGGAAAAACGGCTGAAAGGCCTACAGATAAAGAAAAACCCGCGTTTTTTAGCGCGGGTTAGTAACCGTTATTGACGGTTGGCAATTCTTTTGTTGGTAGGCCCAGAAGGACTTGAACCTTCGACCAAGGGATTATGAGTCCCCTGCTCTAACCGACTGAGCTATGGGCCCGGTCGTTTGCGGATAAACCGAAAACGAGTGCGCCATTTTACTAAAAACTCGTCGAGTTTTGGGAAGTTTTTTTGCGATTTGCGATCAGATTTTGAAGACGTTTTCGCGATAAAACTTCATTTCGGCAATCGAGTCGTAGATGTCGCTCAAAGCTTCATGTTTGGAGGACTTCTGGTACTGACTCATAATAGCCGGATTCCAGCGACGTACGAGTTCTTTAATGGAACTCACGTCAATGCTGCGATAGTGGAAAAAGTCTTCCAGACGTGGCATCCAGCGAGCCATGAAACGGCGATCTTGACCGATGGTATTACCACACATTGGCGACTTGCCGGCGGGCACGAAGCGAGACCAATGCGCCAGGCAAATGTCCGTGGCTTCCTCTTCGGATATTGTGCTTTCCAACACGCGCTTTGTGAGGCCGCTCCGACCGTGCGTGGCGGTGTTCCAGCTGTCCATCGACTTCATGACAGCTTCGGACTGATGAATGGCAATAACCGGACCTTCGGCGAGAACGTTGAGTTGGGCGTCCGTGATGACAGATGCAATTTCGATGATACGGTTGACTTCGGGCTGCAGGCCCGTCATCTCCATGTCCAGCCAAATCAGATTGTTTTCGCTGTAGTGCGGGTCTTTTTCGATCGTTTCCGACATTTGTGCTCAGTAAGTGTAAAAAAAGCGCATTTCCTGCGCAACGCCATTAAGATTAATAGGTTATTGTATCCGCTTCGCCTCGTAATCGTTTTTTCATGACCGACATTGCGTCTGTTCTCAGTATTCTGTTTGTCCTTTTGATCGCCTTTTATGTTTGCGTTCATACGGCGCTCACCATTTCCGAGGTCAAAAGCGCCGAGGCGGGGGCCAATGTCGTGCCGGCCGCCTTTCGGCCTCGCGTCTCTTTAGCTGAACATCGTAAGGCGATTGATTACACGGGCGAAGTCATTCAAAGTGATCTTGTTGCCGCTTTGATTGGCGCGGGCATAGCATTGCTTTTGACTTTCGGCGGCGGTTTTACTGTGTTGCTTGCCGGTATCACGGCTTTGTGCGGGCAGGGGCTGGCCGCACACATCACGCTGGCGCTTTTAATCAGCTTCGTGTTGGCGCTTATTGATTTTCCGTTGTGTTGGTGGAAGGAGTTCCGCATCAATGAGCGATACGGTTTTGAGAAGACGCCGGCAAAACAATGGCTTGTCAAAGCACTCAAGGAACTGATTCTGGGGTGGTGTTCGCTTGCGCCGGTTCTTGTAGCTGTGCTGGTTATTTGTGAAAGCGCCTCGTATCACTGGTGGTCGTTTGCGCTGATGCTGACGGCGGCTTGGTATATCTGGCGCATTGCGCTGGCCCCCAAAATCATCGGGTTCTCGGCTCAAGCCAAACCCCTGAGAGAAGGCTCGCTTAAGGAGCGACTTACGAAGCTTCTGCGGCGGTTGGAACTTGACAGTGCTGAGATCTATACCATGGCTCGTCCCAAGAGCTGGCGCCATGGCAACGCGATTTTCGTCAAACGCCGCGGTAAGTTCCGTCTGGTGATCTTCAATCATGTGCTGGCTCGTTTGACAGATGAAGAAATTTGTGCGGTTGCTGCCTGTGCTATCGGTCGCATCAATCGGTGCCATAACGCTGCGCGATTGTTTTTTTTCATCGGTCTGTCGACATTGTTTTGGTGGGGACTCGCATTTCTTTCAGAAAAGACGTGGTTTTACGCTTCGTTGAATATCGAACCATCGCTGGCGATTCCCAACGGTGCCATCAATCCGGGACTTCTTTTTGCAATTTGCATTGCAGTAGTTCCTGTGGTGCTTTATCCGGCTGTCTTTCTGGTACACGCCTTTACCCGTTTGCTCGACTACGACGAAGATGCCTACGCCGTAGCCCTGGTGGGCTCCAAGCCGTTGGTGCGCGCAATTGCCAAGTTGCACCGCGACTACCGCAATTCGCTTGTGCCCAATATTCTCTATTCGCTTGCTAATCATCGTCGTCCGCACGTGACCCATCGTATTCGTGCCGCTTTGCTAGTCGAACAGCGTGATCGTTTCAATCAGGCTTCGGCCGTTAACGATGAACGTCGTACACAGGCCACGCGCTTTAACATGGCGCTCGAACGCCGCCGCAAGCTGCGTGATGAAAAGCTTGATGCTCGGTTACGCCGCAAAAGCGAGATTTTGCGCGAGGCCAGTGCTTTGCGTCATCGCGATTTTTCTATGCAGCAGGCATAAGTTATGGCTCGTCAGCGAAAGGTCACACAGCAAACGGTTGCCGATGGTTCGCGACTCACCGGATGCGTCACGCGTACGCACGGTCGTCACCATTACGTCACGACAGAAGATGGCAATATTTATGAAGCTCATCGTCGCGGCAAAAAGTCAGACGTGGTGGTAGGCGACATTGTGACCTGCTCGCAACCATCTGGTGGTGTTGTGGCTATAGAAAGCATCGAGCCGCGTGTCAATTTGCTTTACCGAAGTGATGAGTGGCGCATCAAGGAGCTTGCAAGCAACCTGACTTTAGTTGCTTGCGTCTTTGCCTCCCGTCCGACTTTCAATCCGAAGTTTGTCTGGAAGGCGATTGTGGCGGCGCAGGCGGCTGATATTCCGGTGCTGGTGATTCGCAACAAAGCCGATCTGGCCGACAAGGCGAAGGAGGCGGAAGATTTTTTGTCCTCACTTCAGGTTTTAGGTGTGCATACGCTCAGTGTTTCGGCACTGAGTGACCCGGAAAACGCTCGTAAGCTATTGTCAAAGAAATTTGCCGGCGAGCGTGTTCTTTTGATGGGACAGTCCGGTATGGGCAAGAGCACTATTCTTAACGTGCTTTGCCCTGAGGCGCAGGCCCGCACGCAGGAATTTTCCGAAGCGCTCGATTTGGGCAAGCAAACCACTACCAACACGACGCTCTACAGTGCCGTGTTCGAAGGTAAAGTAAGCGCGCTCATCGATAGTCCGGGGTTTCAGGAATTTGGACTTGCGCATCTCACCAAGATTGATGTTTTGCGCGCCATGCCGGATATTGCCGATTGTGTGGACGGTTGCCGCTTCTACAACTGTACGCACACTTCTGAGCCCGGCTGCTCCGTGAAAGCTGCGCTTGCAGAAGGGCGTATCCAACCCGAACGCTACGCTTTCTACTGCGAGCTTGTCGCTGCGTGCGAAAAATAGGCTCATAACCTTTTCGACCTCTTTTTGCGATCTTTTTCGACAGCGACGGTCGTTGACGCACACGACTGTACGATGCTCGCAATAGAAATAAAAAGAAGAAGAGGCCAATCGGATATGGCACACAGGACGTCACGCAGCAAACTGTACAGCACATCTCAAAAAACATTCGACCTCTGGATGTTGCGTTTGCTTTATCGTGCCGATGTCAGGACAGACATCGATACGTGCAGTTTCGGCGACAGTGATGAATTCGGCTGCTGTTTCTGGTTCAAGCCGGGGGATTTGACTGCCGTAGAACGACAAAGCAGATTTTGGCGTTGTGCTTCGCCGAAGACTTTGTCGCTCGCCTAGAGGAAGAACTCAAGGTCAAAGGGGCCGTTGGCTCGAAAAAATCCTCTTCTGCTAAGAGATTGACTCGATAAGCACTTTCTCGACGAAGCGAATGCCAGCAATTTCTTTCCATGCGGCAGCCCAGCCGTCGAGTAGAACGGTGTCGTCCATAATCGCTGTCAGACGCCAGGCGCCATCTGGCAATTCCTCAAGGGTTTGGGTTCGATTAAAGGGAGTTTCTTCAAGAATCGTCTTGGTGGCGGGGTTTGTGAATTCCACGGTGAAACGAACCTTGCGCCCGTTGCTGTAGTTGACGTGCCGCTGAGAGATGTATTCCTGCAGCCTGAAGTTCTTCGGCCGATCGGCCGGGAAGTCGAGCACTTCAACCGTTTTGATGCGGTGCAGGGCCAGATGACGGATGTCGTCATAACCATCGAACTTGCAGATCAGGTAGAGACGGTGCTCTTGCTGAACAAGCCCCAGCGGGGAAACGGTGCGTTTCTTACATTCGCCGTTGACGTTTTGATACTCAATGTCAAGCTTAGAGTCGCGATAAAGACCTTCGCTAACACCTTCGAAGATGCGTGTGAGAATCCTGGGAGGCATCAGCGAGATCGAGTCGGGTACGAATGCGACCTTTTGCATCCAGGCGCTTTGTCGGGCGGAGGTGCCTTCTTCCTTGAGTGATCGTCTGGCGGAGTCAAACAGGGGCGCCAGAGTCTTCATGATAGAGGTGGGCAGTTGATATTTGAGGTGTTCTTCGGCCAGACGAAGCAGGAGACTCTCGGGAGCCCGCAGTTTGTCCGCTGCCAAATCCGAGTCGGGCATACGGCGGCGATAGCCGTAGGGTTTCCCGGAGGTGTTGCATTCCACATACAAATCGTCGCATTTGTGGATGTCGCGCAAAATACGTTGCAGACGACGAGGTTCGACGCTGTAGCCTAATTCTTCAAGCGCCTGTTTGATTTCCGTGGTGGAGATCCATTTGTTGCGGGGAATGAGCCTAAGGATGGTGATGACGAAAAGAGCATCCCGGCTTGCGGATTCAATAATGGCCATGACAAACGCCTCCGGAGTTTTGATGCTCCAAAGTCTAGCGCATGCCCAGTTGTTGCGACAATAATTGACGGACGTTTGGAGCTGGTCAGGATCCTACCGCTTGGGTGTCTTCGCGAGAGTGTTTGATAAGACGCCCGAGCAGGAAAGCTAGCAAAACCGTGATCGTCAGAAGAACCGGTACGGCGCAAAGGGCGGTGTGCAGCCCGAAGTGTTCGGCAGAAAGGCCGAAGGCGGGGGGTGCAAACAAAAGTCCGGCATAAGCGAGAAGCGAAACGAGCGATGTGGCGCGGGCGGTGGAAACACCTTTGATGGCACCGGCGCGGCTAAAGGCAATCGGCACGATCGGGGCTTGGCCCAGTCCCATCATTGCGTAGCCGATCAGGCAGATGGACCAGCTTGAGGAAGAGAGTACCGTCAGCATGCCGGCAAGCGCAAGCGTTGCGCCCGCCGTGCTGACCAAAAAGTCACCGAAATTGTTGCGCAGACGATCGGCAACCAGGCGGCACATGAGCGAACAGATGGAAAAGCCGGCGAAAACCAAAGCGGCGATTGACTCGGGAGCGGCTTTTTCCTGATGAAGATAGAGACTTCCCCATTCGCCGACGCTGCCTTCGGAAACATAACAGCATACACACAGCAACCCGCAGACCCAAACCAGAAACGGCAGGCGCTTTTTAGGTTCGACCGATACCAAAGGCGATGATTCGGATCTTTCTGGTTTTTCGAGGTTCTCCGTGACCAATCGCGGCTCAGCCCACCAGAGCATGCCGGCCATGATGGCAACGGGCAAGACAAAATTCACCCAGACGCCAAAATTTGTGGCGGCAAAGATCGAGCCAGCACATGCCGCAGCAGCGGCACCGATGTTGTAGCCTGCGTGCAGGATGTTCATGGAACTCTTTTTGTAGGCGCGTTCGACTTCGACGCCTTGCACGTTCATGGTGACGTCGCACAAGCCCATGCAGATGCCCAGCAGCGCCATCGCGATGCCGAAGAACCACACTGAAGATGAAAAGGACACCAAAACGACGAACACCATGCAGGCGAGACTCGAAGCAAGAAGCGTCGTTTTGGCGGAGATTTTTGCGATCAAACGCGGCGCAAATGCCAGACCGATCAATGCCGATAATCCGAAGCAAAGCAGAATGATGCCGAGTTCACCTTCCGTTGCCCCCGTCATGTTCTTAAGAGCAGGCATGCGCGAGGTGACAAGACCGTAGGCCAGGCCCGGCGCCATGAAGTAGAACATGCAGGCCAGGCGTGCGGAGGCGTAGGAGAGGTAGGGATTCTGCATAACGGAAAGCAGTTAGACAAGAAATTCTCGCGCCAGAATCGAAAAGGCGCTCACAACCATCAGCGCAACCAGCACGTTGCGAAACATTGTGTCGGTGAGTCGACGAAAAGTAGCAACTCCCAGGCGAGAAAAAATGAGCGTGACGGGAAAGGCGATTGCGGTAAAGATCCAGGTCATAAGCGAGACATGACCCGCAGCGAGATACCAAATGAAGGCCAACGTCAAAATAACGACGTTGTAAGGACGCAAAACGGCACTCGTCTGAAACTTGTCCCAAGGTTGCAAAGCACACCACATTGTGGGAACAACGCCCGATAGAGAAGCCGCGCCGCCCATGACGCCACCTGTGAATCCGGCCAGTCCGTCGCAAAATGGACGCTCTTTGGTAAACGCTTTGGCAAGCTGTCTGCGTAGCAGGAAAAACGCCGTATAAAAGAGCATGAAAAAGGCGACGGCGAGTTTCAAATGCGCGGCGTCGATCCAATTGAGAAGCCACGCTCCCACCGGCAAACCGATCAATGCGGGAACCAGAAAGCGGGGCAGACGATGCAGCCCCGTCTTGACGCCTTGTCGTGTGAGCCAGAGACTTTGCACGCCGCTTACAACGCTCATAGCTGCCACAACCGGGACGGCTTCTTCCACACTCATCACCTGCAGCCAGATACCGAGACTCATCAGTCCGGTTCCAAAACCCGCCAAACCGTTGACGTAGCCGCCCAAAGCGGCACCTGCAGCTAAATAGAGCAAGAGTTCAAGCGTTATGTTTTCCATGGCGCGTCACTGCCTGCAAGATTGTCCGTTGCGTCGAGATCCTCTAGGAGAGTTCCTTTTCAGGCCAGCGACACAGATCCGAGATCGGACACTTCGAACATTGAGGCTTGCGGGCCGTACAGCAGTATCGGCCATGCAGCAAAATCCAGTGATGCGCTCCCAGTCGGAACTCTTCGGGCAATAGTTTCTCGAGTTTATCACTGCATTCGTTGGCTGTTTTGGCTTGAACGAGACCGGTGCGTTGACATACGCGAAATATATGTGTATCAACCGGAATGAAAGGTTTGTTAAAGGCGACGTTCAAAACCACTTTGGCCGTTTTTTCACCAACGCCGGGAAGTGACGTGAGTTCCTTCAATGTTTGGGGCACTTCACCGTCGAAGCGCTCGAGCAAAGCTTTTGCAATACCCACGGCGTGCTTTGCTTTATTGCGGTATAGGCCGATGGTCTTGATGAAAGGTTCGATTTCTTCGGGAGTTTTTTGCGCCATCGTCACTGCGTCAGGCATCGCGGCAAAAAGAGCGGGTGTAGCCAGATTGACGCTTTTATCGGTGGCTTGCGCCGAGAGCATCACGGCGATCAGAAGCTCGAAGGCGTTTTTGTGATTGAGTTCACTCTCAGGCTCGGGGCGTTCGGCCTTGAGCCGCTCCATGATTTGACGACGAGTTTGTGCGTTCACAGCTGGACCTCACGATTTCTTGAGAGATTTGGCCTTCAAAAGTGCTTGCATGAGCACGGCGCTCTTGTTGTCGGTTGCTTTTTCCAGTTGCGCGCGGCGTTGCTCGGCACTTGCCTTTCGGCGAGCGTTGGTGCGCTCATAGTCGGCTTTTGCGCGAGCAGCGTCTTCAGTTGTCCAAACATGTCCGTTTTCGATCATTTCAACCGCGTTGACAGGGCACGCGCACACGCACAGACCGCAACCCGTGCAAGAGGATTCGATGACGGCAAAAAGATGCTTGGGCAGTCCTGAAACGGCCCCAACGGGGCAGGCGCTGTGGCAGAGGCGGCATCCAATGCAACGTTTGGGATCAATGCGGGCCACGGCAAAGGGCAGTTCCCGTCCATATTCCGAATCAATCTCGAGAGCTGGATGTCCTGTAAGTGCGGCAAGCTTTTCGACGCCTTTTTTTCCGCCTGGTGCACAGCGGTTGATTTCAGCTCGGTCCTCGGCAATGGCGCGGGCGTACTGCGCGCATCCGTCAAAGCCGCATTGGCGGCATTGGGTTTGGGGCAAAAGACGGCAAAGCGCCTCAGCGAGGCGCTCTGTGGTGTTTGGTTCAGACATCGCAAACATCGGAAGAAGAAGCTGCCGATATTCGCGTGTTTGGAAATCGGCAGCAGGCAAGAATCAGAGCCAGAAGTTTTCGGCGAGAAGCTGTCCGGGTTCGCCGTTTCTCGGACTGACGATGCCGCGGGCACGCATACTGGCTCGAACAGCCTTGACCATGGCGGGGTTGCCGCACAGCATCACACGGCTTGCTTGCGGCGTGAGCTTGGCTTCCGCCGTGGCTTCGAGCAAACCACTTTCGAGAGCATCGGGAATGCGGACATCAATCACGGCGCCTTCGTCACGCGTGACGGATGCCATGACGCGCAATTTGGGTTGCAGTTTCAGCACATGTTGCAGATATTGCGTTTCGTTCCAATTGCGCACGCCGTGAACCAGGAAGACGCGCTCGTATTTGTCCATGATCGAGTCGTCGGAAACGATAGCCACGAAAGGTGCCACGCCTGTCCCCGTAGAAAGCAGCCACAGATCGCGGCCGCCCGGCTGCAGTCGCGACTCAATCAGCATACCGTTCATTTCGGTATCAAGAAGAATTGTTTCACCGACCTTGAGGTTGCACAGGCGCGGACTGACCGCACCGCCCTTGACGCGGGCAATGAAGAAGTCCAGCGTGTCTGCACCTGCTTTGCTGGCAATCGAGTAGCAGCGCCACTGCGGTTCGTTCGTCGAGGGCATCGCGATGCGAGCAAACTGACCGGTGACCCATTGACAACCTTCAGGCACGGCCAATTTCAGATGCGTGACGTTGTCGGCAACGGCTTGCGCGTGCACAACTTTGGTTTGGCAAATCGCCATAGTGCAACTCCTCAGCTGGGAAAAAAGTCTTTGCGACTGAGAAAAGATTAACGCTTCAGGTACTGGCGTTTATTGGGAACGTTGACCCATTCGTCAGCATCGTCCGGATAGGGCTTCTTGCGGGTGATTGACGGCCACTGGTGTGAGAGTTCGGCGTTTATCTGAATGAAATCGAGCTGGTCAGCAGGAACGTCTTCTTCAGCAAAAATGGCGCCTTCGGGGCATTCAGGTACGCACACGGCACAGTCGATGCATTCGTCGGGATCGATGGCCAGGAAGTTGGGGCCTTCGTGGAAGCAGTCAACCGGACAGACGTCCACACAGTCGGTGCGCTTGCAGTTGATGCAGGCTTCGCAAACAACGTGAGTCATTTTCTTTCGTATCTCGTATGGGTTTAGAAATTCGGTTCAATTCATCCGCAACGCGCGTGAGCCGGTGGCTCAATCTTCGAGTGCGCGGACTGGCGCAAAAGACCAACAAATTGAATCGAGTATTGTAGCGAAAAGTTTTTTTGGCGAGAAACACCGAAAAAGACGACTTTGCTTCTTTCCTAGCATTCAGAGCACAAGTGCGCGGTAAAGCAAAAACGCTGCCAGCAGCAGGAAGACGACGCCCGAAATGCAATTGATCACGCGAGGCCCCCGCGGTCCGCTCAAAAAGACGCGGGCGTGGGCTGCCAAAATCGCATAGGCCATCATCATCACGAAAACGATCAGGGCGTAGATGGCAATCATTACCGCTGATTGCACAACGTAGGAAAGCGTCGGATCAATGAAGGACGGCAGCACAGTAAGACCGAAAATGATGGGTTGCGGGTTGGCCGCAGAGATCGCCGCACATTTTATGAACTGCGAAAAGCCGCTTTCGGTTTGTTCGTCACTGCGGCCAATGAGGGAGGCATGCGAAGGTTTCTTAAGAATCGATCTCACGCCGAGATATACCAGAAAGGCTGCGCCGATGAGCTGAATTACCGAAAAAGCTGCCGGATGCGTTGCGAGCACGGCACCGGTGCCGGAAAGAGCGATCACGAAAAGAAAAGCAATGCCGATAGCAATTCCCAAACATCCTGGTATGGCCTTTTGCCATCCCAGGGAGAGCCCAAGATTAACGGCCATAACGGCACCGATGCCGGGCGTGGCAATGTTGGCAAAGCTTGTGACCAGAAACAGCGTGAAAAGCGGCGACATGACAAAACAACCGGCCGGATCTATTCCCGAAGTTTAGTGCTTGCGGCGGTAGATGCAGAAAGTGAGCGCCGGGCGCTTGTCGTTGGCGGGCAATTCCGAGAGAACTTCGCGATTCCATTCTTCAAGGCTCAAAGGACCGAAGAAGGCGTCACCTGGGTACTCAGCTTGAATTTCCGTAATCCAGCAGGTGTCAACCGACTGCAGCGCTTGAGCGTAGATTTGCGCGCCGCCGATTACAAATGCCAGTTCACTGTCCAGGACCATGGCGGCAGCCTCTTCAAGAGATGTCGCCGTGAGGCATCCTTCGGGGCGGTAGTCGGGATTGCGGCTGATGACGATGTTTTTGCGTCCGGGCAGGGGACGGCCGATTGATTCGTGCGTGACACGTCCCATGATGACGGGGTGCCCCATGGTGACTTCCTTGAAATGCTTGAGATCTTCAGGAAGGCGCCAGGGCATATTGCCAGCAAGTCCGATCGTACCGTTTTGCGCGTGAGCAACGATGATTGCAAGTTGAGCCATAGTGTTGTCGAAAAAAATTTTGTTCGTCGAAGTACGGTAATCAACGAGGCGAAATCTAACAAATTTCACCGGGAAAAATCGTGGTAGAGTCGAAACCGCGTGCCGACGGCGACGAGCCTAAAGACAAAACACATCGATAAGGATCGAACACAAATGATGAAAGCCGCAACCAAGCAAACAATCAAAGCTGTTGTAGACGAGGCCTGGCAGGGCGGAGCTCTTAACGAACTCAAAAACTACGTTCGCATGCCGTGCAAATCGAAGGATTTCGATGTCGATTGGGAAGCCAACGGTTTTCTGTTGCAGGTCTGCCGCAACGCGGCTGCTTGGGGACGGCGTTTGCTTCCTGAAGCTGTTTTTGAGGTTTTGACCGAACCCGGCCGTACGCCGGCGCTTTTCTTTGACATTCCGGCAAGTGGTAAAGATAACGAAAAGGCCGTTTTTTTCTACGGTCATTTCGACAAGCAGCCTGAAGGGGAAGGCTGGAGCATAAACCGTAAGCCTTTTGAGCCGACGTTGGAAGGTGACCGTCTTTATGGGCGCGGCGCGGCGGACGACGGTTACAACTTCTACGCGGCAATGGTGGCGCTTTTGTCACTTCGAGGGGCAGGAGTTCCTCACAGTCGTGTCGTGGGACTCTACGAGACGGACGAAGAATGCGGTTCGCGAGATTTTGAGTATTGGATGCAAATCTGCCGCGGGCGGTATGAAAGTGTGGGCTTGGTCGTGGTCATGGATTGCGGCGGCGCTGACTATGAACATCTCTGGTCCACGGTAAGTTTTCGCGGCGCGGCGGTTTTGACGCTCAATGTTCGAGTCGCCGAGCACGGCATGCACTCGGGACTTGTTTCGGGTATTGCGCCGAGTTCCTTCATGATCGCACGCGCACTGCTTGATCGTATTGAAAATGCACAGACAGGAGAAATGACGGCTGAGGCGCTTAACGTCGAAATTCCGCCTGTTCGTCTTGAGCAGATGAAGCGTTATGCCGAAACGGTTGGCGAAGGTGTTTTTGCAGATATTCCGTGGGCCGGCGGCACGCATGCAAGAAGTTCGGATCCGTTTGAGACGGTGGTGATGAACACATGGAAGCCGCAACTGTGCGTGACGGGTGCCGAGGGGATACCTCCTGTGGAAAGTGCCGGCAATGTGTTGCGTGCTTACACGAAGTTAAAGCTCTCTGTGCGACTGCCGCCTACGGCTGACGGAGCACGGGCGCTTGAGTGGTTAACTGAAACGCTGACCGCTAAGCCGATGTTCGGGTGCCGTGTGACAGTGGAGAATGCGCATGCCGAAGGCGGATGGAACGCACCGCAGGAAACGTCTCGATTCAAGCAGGCTGTTGCCGAGGCAGCACAAGACTGTTTCGGCTCGGACCCGGTCTATTGCGGCTGTGGAGGATCGATCGGCATTCTGCCGCTCTTTGATAAGTTCTTCGGTTCGCCGCAATACCTGCTCACAGGAGTTCTTGGGCCGGAATCCAACGCTCACGGGCCCAACGAGATGCTGAGACTTGACTATCTCAAGAAACTCACGCGGGCCGTGGCGCAAATCATCGCGGCTGTCTGAATGACTCTGAGGTTCAGACGGCGATCGGAGCCTTGATATGCGGCCAGGGATCGTAGCCTTCGATTACGAAGTCTTCGAACTTGTAGTCGAAGATGGATGCGGGCTTGCGACCAATCACCAGCTTAGGATAGGCGCGCGGCGTGCGCGAAAGCTGCAGTTCGACTTGCTCGAAGTGGTTTTTGTAAATGTGGCAGTCGCCACCTGTCCAGACGAAGTCGCCGACGTCCAAATCACATTGCTGAGCAATCATGTGCGTCAGCAATGAGTAGCTGGCAATGTTAAAAGGCACGCCAAGGAAAATGTCGCAGCTACGCTGATAGAGTTGACAGGAGAGTTTGCCGTTTGCCACATAGAACTGAAAGAGACAGTGGCATGGCGGCAAGGCCATCTTGTCGACTTCGGCCGGATTCCATGCTACAACCAGATGACGGCGGCTGTCGGGATTCTTCTTGATGCCTTCGACCAGATTCGTAATCTGGTCGATTTTGCGGCCGTCGGCAGCCGGCCAGCTGCGCCATTGTACTCCGTAGACAGGGCCCAGATCTCCGTTTTCATCGGCCCACTCATCCCAGATCGACACGCCGTTGTCGTGCAGATATTTGATGTTGCTTGAGCCCGAAAGAAACCAGAGTAGCTCATGGACGATGGAGCGGATGTGAAGCTTTTTGGTTGTGACAAGGGGAAAGCCCTCGGCAAGATTGAATCGCATCTGATAACCGAATACGGAACGCGTACCGACACCGGTACGGTCGTTTTTGTCGACACCTGTTTTGTAGACGTGTTCGAGAAGCGTTTCGTATTGATTGCTGGGCATGGTTCAATCCTTGCAAATCCGGCTTGTTTGACTTCAAACCTCCGGCTGATCGTGTTATTTCAAAGCACGAGGAACAGTGGGTTCCTCAAACAAAAAGCGCAGGACTCTTTGACGAAAATCCTGCGCCCGAGAGTTTACCGCGTAAGCGGTCAGTTCATACTTGGAAAGTGAGCGAAGTTCTGGAAAATCAGCGTCAGGTGATAAAACACGGGCGCAGCGAACGTAAGCGGTGCCAGGCGTTCGATGATGCCTCGTCCGATATAAAACTCACTTTCCCAGGACTTGGAACCGAGACTGCGCTTCACGGAACTGATGACCATGTCGCCCATTATGCAGGAAAGCACGATTGCCAGCGCGTAAAGAGCCGTTTGAAGGATCGAGAAAGGCGTGAGCCAATAAAGAGCGATGCCTGCAATCACTGCGAGACACGAGCCGACAGTCAGGCCTTTAACGGTCTTGTTCGGGTTCATCTTGAGCGCTTTGCCGCCTAAGGCAGAACTTGCGAGCACCGAAAAGAGGTCAGCGAGAAACACGATGATAAGGAAGAAAAGCAGCATCAATTCACCCGATGTCTTGCGGCTTTCAAAATCAAGCGTGGCGATGGCAGGCGCGTGACTGACGCAAAAGACGCAGATCATCAAACCCCACTGAACTTTTGCAACGCGTTCCAGATAGCGCTCTGTGTCATGGCTCATGGCGGCGATCACAGGCAACACCAGGAAGAGGTATACCGGAATAAAGAGCGTAAAGACGTGAGTGAGGTTGAAATACACCAATGCATACTGCGCTGGGATGGCCAGGTAAAACGCCACAACCAACACCCAATGGTCGGTGTGTCGAATCGGAGTCAATGCGATGAACTCTCTTAGCAGGAAAAAGGAGAAGATCGCAAAGAGCACGACCAGCGAAGCCATGCCCCACCACCATGCCACCGTAAAGACGATGATCAGCCACCACCCCATGCGCACGCGCGAGTTGGCAACAGCCAGACGGCGAACGGCTTCGGGTGTAGCGGCGCGTCCCTGCGCCCACAGCCCGTAGATGGTGCCTGCGCCTTGTAGGACAATGAGCGTGGCCAGAATGATCAGATAGCCTTCCTGGAGGCTGATACCGAGTCGCATCATTTTTTTTGCCTCCTTTACTGCTGTTGCGCGAGGTCGATCACGGCCTGGCGAGCGCGGGTGAGGAACACTTCCTTGGGATCTTCGGGGCTGTGTTCAAGCGGAGCGCCGAAGTGGACGGAACAGATAGTGGGCACCGGAATGTATACGCCTTTGGGCATAGCGCGGTGCAGGTTTTCGATGTATACCGGGATGAGTTCGACTTCGGGAAATTCACGCATCAGACGCCAGATGCCGCTTTTGAATTCGCTTGGCAACGGTTGCGGACGACGGGTGCCTTCCGGGAAGATGATGAGCGAATCACCGGCGCGCAAAGCTTCCTTCAAGGGACCGAGCGGATCAGCGTGTTCGGTGCGCTTACGATCAATGAGCACGACGTTCAATTCTTTCATGGCGATGCGCTTGCGAAAGAGGCCGTGATCCCAATAGTCCTTGGCGGCGACCGGGCGCGTATGACGGCGCAGGATGCTCGGCAACGAAGTCCAGATCACGATCGTATCAAGGTGACTGGTGTGATTGGCGAAATAAATGCGTTGGCGCTTTGAGGGCTTGCAGCCTTCCCACTGAGGATAGGCGCCGACCAGAAGTCGGGTGAGCCACACAATGGGCGTCATCAACTGAAACTGAAACACTTCTCGTACCTTGTTTTCTGGGGACGTCAAGATGCAGCCCGCTCGAAATGAGCGCGCCGCTTTTATCGAAATTATGCCGCGAGAGCGCTCGTTGCGCTGTCAAAAGGATGCAAGCGCACGTAACACGACAGCATTTTGTTGGAATTTCTCGTTTTCCCGCTTCGGGTTCCCATTGTGTATCGGATATTGACTACTTCCTTTTGCTGAAGCTGAAAACAAAAGGTGTGTCTAAAATGCAACGACTCTTTTCGGCCCGATCTGCTGAGTTTGCCGACAGACAAGAAAAGACAATTTTTGATCGCGGCCGCGTTGTTTTGTTTACGAGTGTAGAGATGCTTTCAAGAGTTCTTATTTTTCTTTTTGGCCTGGTCGTGCTCTCACTGGGCATCGCCACCGTGACCCATGCGGGACTCGGTACCGGTACTGTGAGTTCCGCTGCTATTGTTCTGAGTCGCCAAACCGGACTTTCCATGGGCTTGTTTGTGTTTCTCACGAACGTTTTCTTTTTTGTGCTTCAGTGTCTGGTTGACCCGAAGAATCTTCTGATCAAAGCAGTGAAGCAATTGCCCGTTTGCGCCTTTTTCGGTGCGGTGTTTGACGTTGCCATGTGGCTCACGAGCTTTATGGATCCCACCAACTACGGCTGGGCTTTCATGCAGGTTTTCTTGGGTACGTGTCTGACCGGGCTCGGTGTTTCGGCGATGGTCTTTGCCCGTTTGCTGGTGTTGCCGCCGGAAGGTTTTGTGATCGCTGTCATGCATCGCTTCGGCGGATCGTTCGGCACAATCCGCACGACAGTCGACGTGTTTCTTGTGACAGTGTCCGTCATGATGAGTTTGTTCTTTTTCGGTACGGTCTACGGTGTTCGCGAAGGAACGCTGATTTCCGCGCTTTTTGCGGGACGTATGGCCAACGGATTTCTCAGAAGATGGGGGCGGCTGTTTCCGCAGCACCGTCCGATTGATTGACGCGACAAAAAATTTTGTGAGGGACGTGCAAAAACGCCAATCTTTTGTTAAGATGCGCCCCTCAAAATATGACAACGACCCGCACGGAAGGGTGGCAGAGTGGTCGAATGCGCCGGACTCGAAATCCGGTATACGGTTATACCGTATCGTGGGTTCAAATCCCACCCCTTCCGCCATTGATGCATAAACCCTTGATTTTCAAGGGTTTTTTGTTATCTACGGTGGTCGCCTGTCATCAATTGACGCATGCAGCAAAAGAACACCTCTGTGCCCTTGTCAATAATGAACAACACCTGTTGATGTCGGGAATGGCCAGACCAGGGCTTTATAATTTCGCGGAAACAAACAGTTTCCGATCGAGGTCCGAAAGAAATACAGAGTTATGAACGTTTGCTGAGCAGAAGTGACGGTCGAACCCGCTTTCAGCAAACATAGTGCCATACGAGGAGCATTAGAAAAGATGGCTAGCGCAATCAATGAACAGGTTCTTAACACGTTTTTAGCGGCTCACGCCCGCTTGGCGACCGCTATGAAAGGAATTTCCGGTCAGCTTGGCGGCAAAACGCCGAAGGTTTCTCAGAAGGATTTCCAGGAGCTCATTGATTCGGGCGCTGATCTTCTGAAGGAATCGGTGAAACTTGCTGTTTTGCTTGGCGTCAAGCTTGAAGCTTCCGAAGAGAAGAAGACTGCGGCTAAGAAGACGACTGCAAAGAAGGCAGTTGCCAAGAAGGAAGAAGCGGCTGTTGAAGAAGAGGTTGAAGAGACCCACGCCAAGAAGGCGACGCGCAAGTCAGTTGCCAAGACTGAAGAGGTAGCCGAAGAAGAGAAGAAGCCTGCCGCTCGCAAGACGACGGCGAAGAAGGCGACGACCAAGAAGGCTGCTGAGAAGGAAGAACCGAGCGAAGAACCTCAAAAGCCTGCTCGCAAGACCACGACGCGTAAGACGACGGCCAAGAAGTAATCTCCGATCCGTCGATCATTGGATGGACTCGCGGTTTCGACCCATTTGGCTGTCGAGGCCGCGATTTTTTTTGACAGCGATGAGTTTTCAGAAATCTCTTCCTCAGGCAGGTGTCAGTGCGCCGCATTTTTTGGCCGCACGAGCCGGACGTCAGATTCTTGAAGCGGGCGGCACGGCGCTCGAAGCGGCGGTTGCGACGGCTGCAAGCTTGGCCGTCGTGTACCCGCACATGAACTCTATTGGCGGCGACAGTTTTTGGTTGATCAAGAAAAAAGGGGAGGCCCCCGTCGGGGTACTTGCCTGCGGACAAGTTGCCGAACGAGCTTCTGTGGATTTCTACGAGACTCGCGGCCTGGCTGCAGTGCCGCCCAGAGGTGCATTTGCCGCTGTCACTGTTCCGGGAACCATTCGTGGCTGGCAGGCACTCTTGAGCCTTTCCGGTCATCCGAGGCGCTTGACGCTCAAGGATATTTTGGCGCCGGCCATTGAATCTGCAGCCAACGGTTTTCCGGTTTCTGCGAGCCAAGAACGAACGACGAAGGTTTCTGTGGACGGACTCAGGGACTGTCCGGGTTTTGCCGAAGTTTTTCTTGATGAAGGCAAACTGCCGTTGAAGGCGGGCGCTATTTTGCGTCAGACGGCGCTTGCCCGAACACTGCAACAACTTGCTGATGTCGGATTGGATGACTTTTACTCGGGAGAGATCTGTGTGCAGATGGGCCGAGAGCTGGCTAGTGAGGGCAGTCTGCTGGAGTCATCTGACTTTAAAGCCTGCCGAGCTCGAATCGTTAAGCCCTTGCATTTGAGAGCATTCGATCAAGATTTTTACAATCTCCCGGAACCCACGCAGGGAGTGTCCTCTCTGGCAATTCTGGGGTTGATGGAAAGATTCGGTCCCAACCCAGATGATACGACGGCATTTGTGCATGCGGCAGTTGAAGCGACGAAATTTGCTTTTGCCTGGCGCAATAAGCATCTGGGAGATCCGCGCGCAATGACACGCTTGCCCCAGGACTTTCTGTCCGCACAATCGTTGGACACTCTTGCGAAGTCCTTTGATCCCGATAAGGCATGCCGTTTTGAAGAACAGCAGGCCATGGGGGACACGGTTTGGTTTGGCGTTGCCGACAAGGACGGGACGGTGGTGAGTTGTATCCAGAGTGTCTATTGGGAGTACGGCAGTGGCCTTGTTCTTAAAGAAACGGGTGTGACTATGCAGAATCGGGGTTGCGCTTTTAGTTTTGACGAGACAAGTCCCAACTGTTTGCGTCCGGGAGCATTACCGTTTCATACGCTCAATCCGGCGATGGTGGTCACAAATGATGATCGCGTCATTGCCTACGGAACAATGGGCGGAGAAGGGCAGCCTCAAACGCAGGCCGCGGTCATTCTCCGGCATCTTGCCGGTATGCCCTTGACCCAAGCGATTGCTGAACCTCGTTGGCTCATCGGCAGAACGTGGGGAGACAATACGGCGAAGTTACGTCTGGAGCCTCGTTTTGATCCGAGCGTTGTTAAAGCCCTGTCGGAGCGAGGACATGATGTGGAAGTTCTTTCCGAAGCTTTCAGTGACACGATGGGGCACGCCGGAGCGGTCAGCAAAGCTGCCGACGGCTCTGTCTCAGGATCCTCGGATCCCCGATGCGACGGCTGTTTTGAGGCAATTTGAGCTTTTTGCAAGAAATTTTCAAAAAAGACTTGCATAAGTCGAAACCAGGCGATACAATGCGCCCCGCTTCGCAGAAAAGCGAGGCGGAAATATCTGAGATGTGCGCCAGTAGCTCAGTTGGATAGAGTACCTGGCTACGAACCAGGGGGTCGTGGGTTCGAATCCTGCCTGGCGCACCATCCGCACAAGAGAGGCTTCCGAAATCGGGAGCTTTCTTTTTGCCTTCAGCTTTCGTAAGTTGTTGATTTTATTGAATAAATCAATTAACAAAAGATTTGAAGACAGATTTTTTGCGGTTTCGGTGTCTTGATCTGTTTCCCTTGGTTTAGCCGGGAAAAAACGAGGTAACTGAACTTCGATATTCCCAAACAGGGGAAACCATCGTCGCATCGCGGCTGGTTTTTAGTAAGATTCCAACCGCTGATAACGAAGACGTCGGCAATCCGAGCAACGGATCGAAGAAAGAACAGTGCGACGCTTCATTGAGTACCTGACATTCCGGTACCGCGCAATTGGAGTTCCGGATTACTTTGACGACTGCATACGCAAACAGTGTCGGCAAAGCAAAAGAAATTTTTTCCAACCGTGTCGAATTCGATTTTGCTAACCTACGCTTCAAAAGCGTAGCGGCGAGCACAGGACTTTCGTATTGCGGTCGAATTCAGAACACGATCAACACGAAACGACTCAACCGTGGCAGACACATTGCAACCGTGTTACGTCATTGAAGCGGCGCTTCTGACGAGTCCTCAGCCTTTGACGCTTGAGGATCTCTCGCGTCTGTTCGCCGGACGCCTCACGCAGACGGAACTGCTTGAGGCTATGAATATGCTTTCCGAACACTGGAAAGAACGCGGCCTGCGTTTGGTTGAATCTGCAAGCGGCTGGGGGTTTGTAACGTCAACGGCTGTGGGTGAGTATTTGTTGCGCATGAGCGATCAGAAAATGCCCAAGTATTCACGTGCCGTGATGGAGACTTTGGCCATCATTGCCTATCGACAGCCGGCAACGCGCGGAGATATAGAAGACATTCGCGGTGTGGCGGTCAATCCCAATGTGTTGCGGCAGTTGCAGGAAAGAGGATGGGTTGAGGTTGTCGGTCGGCGTGAGTCGCCCGGTCGCCCTGAGCTTTTTGCCACGACCCGACAGTTTTTAGATGATTTGGGACTGAAGTCCCTTGCGGATCTGCCGCCCTTATCGGGCGATATGCCGCAAAGCAAAGAATTTGAATTGGTGTTCGGCGACGAACCGTCCGAAGAGAAAGACAAAACTGCAGAAAGCGCAGAGGGCGTAGCCGACAGGCCACAAGAAAGAGCCGAAACCGAATAACGAAAAAGACAGCAAGACAGTTAGCGTTATGACTACAACACGAGAAGAAAGCCAGTTCGAAACCCCGTCGGAACTTCCGGCCGAACCGAAGAAACGGGTGGTGCGCCGCCGTACGGTCCAGACCGATGCGGAAGGAGTTGAGGCTGCTCCAGCCAAAAAGCCTCGTGCTACACGCACGCGCAAGGCCAAAGTTGAGGCTGAACCGCCTGCGGCCGAACCGGTTGCAGAAGTGACTGCGCAAGAGGCTGATAAGCCCAAGCGCAGGGTGGTGCGTCGACGCAAAACCGAAGAGTCTGAAACTCCTGTTGTTGTTCCGGTCGAAGCAGCTGAGGGAGAACAACCTGTGGCGAAGCGCCGTACGGTAACTCGCCGCAAGAAGGTTGAGGACGTTACCCCTGAATCGATGACTGCCGCAACCTCCGAGGAAGTCCCCGCTGAAGCCGAGCTTCCTGCGCGGCCGAAGCGCACGCGTCGCACGGTGAAAGCGGATGCGGTTACTGAGCAAGAATCCGCTAAGAAACCTCGTACGCGCAAGATAAAGGCTGAACCGGAAGCAGTTGAGGCGTCAGAACAGATTGAACCGCAGGGGCAGCCCGAGGCACAAGCCGAAAGTGTTGCGGAAGAGACCGATGTGAAAACGGATAGACGCGCCGAAGGTCGGGGCAAAGTTCGCCATACCAAGCGCGTGCGAGATTTTCAGCCCGAAGACGAAGGCATGGCCGTTCCGGAAGACGCGCCGGCCATTGATGCAGAACTCTGTGCCGCTCAGATGTTTGATCCGAAGGTGCTTGCCCAGGGGAAGGCCGCTAAAAAAAGCGAACTTGTCAAGCAAAGCGAAAAACTGCACAAGGTTCTTGCTGATCTCGGCTTGGGCAGTCGTCGCGATATGGAGCAGTTGATCGTTGAAGGCCGTATCTCAGTCAACTCAGAGCCTGCCTTTTTGGGGCAGCGCGTCATGCCCGGCGATATCGTTCGTCTAAACGGTCGCATCGTCAAGCGCATGGCTCAGGGTAAGCAGCCCAAAGCTCCGCGTGTGCTGGTTTATCACAAGCCGGCCGGCCAGATTGTGAGTATGCGCGATCCGCAGGGACGTCCGAGCGTTTTTGACAATCTTCCGAAGATTTCCGGTGCTCGCTGGATTGCTGTTGGTCGTCTTGACTTCAACACGGAAGGTCTGTTGCTCTTTACGACGAGCGGAGAACTTGCCAATCGTCTGATGCATCCACGATATGAAATTGAACGCGAGTACGCAGTGCGTGCTGCTGGTGTGCTGACCGATGAAGCCAAGGAACTGCTGACTACGGGAGTGGAACTTGATGATGGTCCCGCTCACTTCTCGATGCTGGAAGAAAAAGGCGGAGACAATCTCAACCGCTGGTATCTGGTCCGCATCAGCGAAGGCCGTAACCGTGAAGTGCGTCGCATGTTTGCGGCGGTGGGGTTGACGGTGAGCCGACTGATTCGCGTGCGTTACGGCGCCGTTCGACTGCCTGCAGATCTGCCCCGCGGAACGACGCGCGAACTCAAACCTGATTGGGTGCAGGCCTGGATGGCACAGCTCAATTCCGTCACGACGACGGCAAGCGGCAAAAAGCCTGTTGCCAAGAAGGGGTTCGGTGGTAAGAAAAATGCCGGACGCAATTTCAACCGCAAGTCTGAACGTATTCCGGATCCTATGCTCAGTACCGTTAACTACATTGCAAGCGGCAGTCTTGGCGCTGCGCAGGGAGCCTACGGACGAGCACTGGCTCGAAGCGACGATGTCATGCCGCCTCCGTTTAAAAAGAGCGGTGGCAAATTCGGCAAAGGCAAGGGTAAAGGCTTCGGCAAGCGTCGATAAAGAAAATTCAAGGATTTGACGGCAAAAATTTTGTCGAAAATCCTTGAATTTCAAAGAGAAAACTGTATAATCCGCGACGCGCCTTCGGAGTGAGAAATTTATGTGATTCTCTTCGGGGGCCCTCGCTATATTGTCTGCTGCGATCGGACGTTAAAAACGGCTGAAATGCGGCAGGCACCCATGTTGGATGGGGTTAGGGATGGGCATTGCGCCCATTTTTTTTTGGATTTTTTCTACAAACGGATACATGCAGAAATCAACTGCTGAAATCACGCGAATCGTTGAAGAAACGGTGCAGGGGCTCGGGTACGAATTCGTCGACTTTGAGCGCTTGCCTCGTGGGCTCATGCGCATCACGATCGATAGCCAGGCCGAAGGTGGCGTGGGTGTGGACGATTGCGAAACCGTGAGCAACCAAATCACGGCCCTCTTTACGGTTGAGGGAATCGACTATGAGCGACTGGAAGTGGCCAGCCCCGGCGTGGAACGCCCGCTCAAGCGTGCTTCCGAATGGGGCCGCTTTGTCGGTCGCCCGGCGCACGTCGAACTTTATGAACCGATGAAGGCAGAAGGCTTTCCGGAAGCCGGCCGTCGCAAGCTAGACGGCATCATTCTCGGCATCGAGGGTGAGCCCGGCAACGAAGTGATTTCGTTTTCGTTTGAAGAATTGGATATTGCACGCACGCCGAGCCAGGCGGCTAAGTCCCGTCAGTCGGGCAAGGCTGCCAAACCCAAGGCCGATCCGGTGCACGTGACGTTCGGCATTAACGATGTCGATCGCGCCAATTTGATTGCTGAACTTGACTTTAAGGGGAAACACGAATGAGCCGCGAAATGCTCGATATGGTCGACGTCCTTGCACGCGAAAAGAACGTTGAAAAATCCGCCGTTTTCGGCGTACTCGAAATCGCGCTGGCAAGCGCAGTGAAGAAGGCTCAGTTTCCCGGTGAGGATGCTGACGTTGCCGTTCGTGTCGATCCCAACACGGGCGACTGGACTGCCGTTCGCCGCTGGGTGATCGTGAGCGACGATCAGGGCCTGCAGCAGCCCGATCGCGAAGAAATGTTCTCGGACATCCATGACGATTATCCTGAACTCGAAGTGGGTGACTACATCGAAAAGCCGATTGAGAATATCAATACCTCCGGACGCCGCTTTGCTCAGGACGCCAAGCAGGTCATCCTGCAGCGCTTGCGCGATGCTGAACGCGAACAAATTCTCAACGAGTTCCTGGCTCGCGATGAAAAGGTGATCTCCGGCCAGGTCAAGCGTTCCGACAAAGAAGGGGCCATCATCGAAATCGGCCGCTTGGAAGCTCGCCTGCCCAAGAGTGAGATGATTCCGCGCGAAAACTTGCGTAACTCCGACCGTGTGCGTGCTTATGTCCTGCGCGTGGACGAAACCAACAAGGGCAAGCAGGTTATCCTGTCTCGCGCATGCAACGAATTTATCAAGAAGCTTTTTGAGCTCGAAGTACCGGAGATCGAAGAGGGCACCGTTGAAATCAAGGCTACAGCCCGTGATCCCGGCTCCCGTGCCAAGATCGCAGTGATGAGCCACGACAAGCGCGTCGAACCCGTGGGTACCTGCATCGGCATTCGCGGTTCGCGCGTGACGGCTGTGACCAATGAACTCGCCGGCGAACGCATTGATGTGGTGCGTTGGGATGAAAATCCGGTGCAGTACATCGTCGAAGCTCTCAAGCCCGCTAAGGTTTCCAAGGTTGTGGCCGATGAAGAAGCCCGTAGCATGGACGTGACGGTTGACGAAGAAAACCTTGCCATTGCCATTGGCCGAGGTGGTCAGAACGTGCGTTTGGCAAGTGAACTCACCGGCTGGCAGATCAACATCATGACGGCTGAAGAAGCTAATAAGAAGCAGGAAGAAGAAGACCGCGTTGCTTGCGAAGAGTTCATGAACGAACTCGACATGTCGCAGGACGATGCTGTGGCTCTTATTCATGACGGCATCTACAGCTTGGAAGAACTTGCCTATGTGCCCGAGCAGGAAATTGTGGAACTGGGCATTTTTGACGAAGCCACCGTTGCCGATCTGCGTGAGCGTGCTCGTCGCGTTCTGTTGGCCCGTGCCCTCAAGCGTGAAGAAAATCTGCGTCAGGCCGATGCCTCGCTTCTCGAACTCGAGGGCATGGATCACGACCTCGCCAGCCGCCTTGTGAGCGAAGGCATCAAGACAGCCGATGAATTGGGCGATCTGGATACCGAAGAGCTCATGGAAAAAGGCGGTATTGCCGAAGAGAAGGCTCGTGCCCTGATCATGGCTGCCCGTGCTCGCTGGACTGAAGAATAAGACAGAAGTCAGAACGAAAACCAAACCAATTAGAGCCGCCCGCGAAACGAGAAGTACACAAACGTTCCAACTCTCTAAGGACGCTCTCGCAAGCGGCGGCAGGAGAAATTAGACACATGGCAAACAACACTGTTACTGAATTTGCCCGCGAACTGAAGGTTTCCGCTGACACACTTTTGTCCCAGCTCAAGTCTGCAGGCGTGCAGGTAAGCACGGTCAACGATGAAATCAGCGATGCTGACAAGCGCCAACTTCTTGATAGTCTGCGTCAGGAGCGCGTTGCCTCTCCCCGCAAGATCACCGTGACGCGTCGCGAAACAAGCACGATTCGCCAGAATGACGGTCAGGGCGGAGCCCGTACGATTGAAGTCGAAGTACGTCGTCGCCGCGTGTTCGTGAAGAACCGCGCAGCCGAAGCTATGCGTGCTGAAATCGAGGCTCAAGCCAAAGCTCAGCTTGATCGTCAGTTGAAGGAAAAACAGGAAGCAGAGGCGGCTGAGGCTGCCAAGCGCGAAGCTCAAGCCAAGCTCGAAGCTGAAGAAGCAGCCAAGAAGGCCGCGGAAGAAGCCGCTGCCAAGAAGGCTGCCGAAGAAAAAGCCGCTGCTGAAAAAGCCGCGGCAGAAAAGGCTGCTGCCGAAGCTGCCGCCCGTCAGGCCGAAGCAGAAAAGCTTGCTGCCGAAAAGGCGGCTGCGGAGAAGCTTGCCGCTGAAAAGGCCCGTCAGGCCCAGATCGAAGCTGAAAAGAAAGCTCAGCGTGAAGCCGAGGCCGCCAAGAAAGCTGCTGCGGCGAAAGCCGCTGCTGAAAAGGCAGCCGCCGAGAAGGCCGAGCTCGAAGCTCGTCGTCAGGAAGCTCGCCGTAAGGCTCAGGAAGAGGCCGATGCCATTCGTGCGATGCTCGCCAAGCCAAAGACTGTTTTAAAGGCCAAGGCCGATCGCGGCGACAAGAGCGATCGCAATGAAGAGGCCAAGAAAACTCAGCAGCAAAATGCTCAGCAAAAACCTGCTCAGAAGAGCCAGAAGGCCGATAAGCCCGCAGCCAACAAGCCTGAAAAGAGCGAGGGCAAGTCGGCTGGTAAGGGTCGTAATAAGCAGTCTGGAAAGGGCAATGATCGTTGGGGGGACGAGGACCGCGGTGGTCGCCGCGGCGGCATGAAGACTCGCGGTGCTGTCGACAGCGACGAGTCGAGTAGCTGGCACAGCCGTGGTCGCAAGAACCACAAGCACGAGCAGCGTCAGGTTCAGATGCCGACCGAGCCCGTGGTACGTGAAGTGACCGTACCCGAAACGATTTCCGTCGCAGATCTTGCCCACAAGATGAGCGTGAAGGCGACTGAAGTTATCAAGACCCTCATGAAGATGGGCCAGATGGTGACGATCAACCAGATGCTTGATCAGGAAACGGCGATGATTATCGTCGAAGAAATGGGCCACAAGGCGCTTGCCGCCAAGGCCGACGATCCTGAATCGTTGCTCGGCGAACTTGAAAGCAATCTCGAACAGTATCCGGAAGTGCCGCGTCCGCCGGTTGTGACTATCATGGGTCACGTCGACCACGGCAAGACCTCCCTTCTGGACTACATCCGCCGTGCTAAGGTGGCTGCAGGTGAAGCCGGCGGCATTACCCAGCACATCGGTGCATATCATGTCAAGACGCCACGAGGCATCGTGACCTTCCTCGACACCCCGGGCCACGAAGCATTTACGGCCATGCGCGCTCGCGGCGCTCAGGCGACCGACATCGTGATTCTGGTGGTGGCCGCCGACGACGGCGTGATGCCTCAGACCAAGGAAGCTATTGCACACGCCCGTGCCGCCGGTGTTCCTCTGGTGGTGGCGATCAACAAGATCGACAAGCCTGAAGCTAACATCGAGCGCGTTAAGGGAGAACTTGTTCAGAACGAAGTTTTACCGGAAGAATACGGCGGCGATGTGCCGTTCTGCCCGGTGTCCGCGAAGACCGGCAAGGGTGTGGACGAGCTTCTCGAAAACGTGTTGCTGCAGGCCGAAATGCTTGAGCTCAAGGCTGCCGACAAGGGTCCCGCCAAGGGGCTGGTGATCGAGAGTCGACTCGACAAGGGGCGCGGTCCTGTGGCTTCCATTTTGGTTCAGTCCGGTCTGCTTCAGAAGGGCGACATCGTTTTGGCCGGCCAATGTTTCGGCCGCGTCCGCGCGATGATCAACGAAATGGGTAGTCAGGTGACTTCGGCCGGTCCCTCGATTCCTGTGGAAATCCAGGGCTTGTCCGATGTGCCTTCCGCCGGTGACGAACTGATTGTTGTTCCCGACGAACGCAAAGCTCGCGAAGTGGCGCTCTTCCGTCAGGGCAAGTACCGCGAAGTCAAGCTTGCTCGTCAGCAGGCACAGAAGCTCGAAAACATGTTTGCCGATGTGGAGCAGGGCGAAGTCAAGACGCTCCCGCTTATTATCAAGGCCGATGTTCAGGGTTCAACAGAAGCACTGGTGCATGCACTCACGAAGCTTTCCACGGAAGAAGTGCGCGTGCAGGTCGTGCACAGCGCCGTGGGCGGCATCACGGAAACCGACGTCAACCTGGCAGCCGCTTCCAAGGCCGTCATCATCGGCTTTAACGTGCGCGCTGATCAGCAGGCCCGCAAGCTTGCTGAACAGGAAGATGTGGATATTCGTTACTACAACATCATCTACGATGCTGTTGATGAAGTCCGCGCGGCCATGAGCGGCATGCTTTCGCCCGAGAAGAAGGAAACGGCGTTGGGTCTCCTGGAAATCCGTCAGGTTATCCGCGTGCCCAAGGTTGGGCTCATTGCCGGCTGCCGTGTTCTCGAAGGCGTGGTTCGCCGCAATGCCAGCGCTCGACTCCTGCGCGACAACGTGGTGATCTGGACCGGCGAACTCGCCAGCTTGAAGCACTTCAAGGACGATGTGCGCGAAGTTCAGGCCGGCAGCGAATGCGGTCTGAGTCTCAAGGGTTACGATGACATTAAGGTTAACGATCAGCTCGAAATCTTCGAGGTGACGGAAGTCGCTCGTACGCTCTAACGGAGAATCGGCTCAGGGGTCCTTATAACGACGCCCGAGCCCTCGCAAACACTCAAACAGCAAACGCCTCCGGCAGCGATGTCGGCGGCGTTTGTGAAGTTAAAAAAGGACGAAATTTTTATGCAAAAAGCCAAGCCCGGCCGCGGCCAACGTGTCGCCGAGCAGATCGCCCGAGACCTCGCGGAGATCATTCCGCTTGAGGTACGCGACCCCCGAGTGGGTCTGGTGACGATCACCGGCTGCGAAATCACGCCCGACTACGCTCATGCCCGCGTTTTTTTCACGGTGATCGGTTCCGATCCCGTTCAGTGCACGGCAGGCCTTACGGCCGCCGCCGGCATGCTGCGCAACAAGATTTTCAAGAAGCTTCGCATTCACACTGTTCCGACGTTGCACTTTGTGCACGATACGAGCGTGGAGCGCGGTTTTGAAATGGATCGCGTCATCAACGAGGCGATGCGTCAGACGCGCGTCGCCGAAAGCGACACGAGTAAAGAGGAAGCCGAGTAATGGGCAAGAAGGGCGACGCAGTCGACGGCGTGCTGTTGCTGGATAAGCCCGAGGGCATGAGCTCTAACTGGGCTCTGCAGCTCTCGCGCCGCTTGATCAATGCGCAGAAAGCCGGCCATACCGGCACCCTTGATCCCTTTGCGACAGGGCTTTTGCCCCTGGCTTTCGGCAACGCAACCAAGTATTCGGCCGATCTTTTGCATGCCGATAAGCGCTATGAAGCGGTGCTTCGCTTCGGCGCGCGCACCGATACGATGGATAAGACCGGTGAGGTGACGGAAACGTCTGACATGCGTCCGACGCGCCAAGCGCTTGAAGCGCTTTTGCCGAAATTTACCGGCCAGATCGAACAGGTGCCGCCGATGTACTCGGCCATCAAACGCGACGGCAAAAATCTGTATGATCTTGCGCGACGCGGCATTGAAGTTGAGCGCCATCCGAGAAAGGTCCATGTGCACCATCTCGAACTGATGGAGTTTGACAGCGAGACGGCCAAAATCGATGTCCGGGTGAGTAAAGGAACCTACATCCGTGTGCTGGCTGACGACATCGGTCGTAAACTTGGATGCTTTGCCCATTTGGAGAGTCTGCGTAGGACGGAAGTCGGAGACTTGAAGATTGCCGATGCGATCCCTTTTGCGGTGGTCGACGACAAGGTAAAAACGGTGGAAGAACGCCGTGCGCTACTCAAAGGAGCGGATTTTCTCTTACAGACGCTCGGCAGCGTGCGACTTGACGCCGTGCAGACCGAACGATTGAGAAACGGCCAGCGACTACCGGTCAAAGATACACGCCACGGCGAACTGCTGAGAGCATACGGCTCGTCGGGCGAACTATTGGGAACGGTGAAGGTGGATGCCAGAGGCACTTTGCACCCTCATCGCTTGATTCGATTTGTAGTAACGGAAAACCTCGAAAAGAACGGGGAAGAGTAAAAAATGACCAGAGCAATTCGCAACATTGCCATCATTGCGCACGTTGACCACGGCAAGACGACCATGGTCGACAAGCTTCTGCAGTGCGCGGGCACTTTTCGCAGCAACCAGCAGGTTGACGAACGCGTGATGGACAGCAACGCGCTTGAAAAGGAGCGCGGCATCACAATTTTGGCCAAGAACTGTGCTGTTGAGTACGAAGGCATTCACATTAACATCATCGATACCCCGGGGCACGCGGACTTCGGCGGTGAGGTCGAACGCGTTCTGTCGATGGTCGACGGCGTACTGCTGTTGGTTGACGCAGTCGAAGGTCCGATGCCGCAGACGCGCTTTGTAACCCGCAAGGCTCTGGCCGCCGGTTTGAAACCCATCGTCGTGATCAACAAGATTGATCGCCCGGGCGCTCGTCCGGACTGGGTTATCAACGCTACGTTTGATTTGTTCGACAAGCTCGGTGCTACGGAAGATCAGCTTGACTTCCCTGTGATCTACGCTTCTGCCCTGAACGGCTACGCGGGTCTCACCGACGATGTCGAGGAACTGCAGAAGATCGGCAACATGCGCGCCGTGTTCGACGCCGTGATCAAGTACGTCCCGGTTCGTGAAGACAACGCTGAAGCACCGCTGCAGCTTCAGATCTGCTCGCTCGACTATTCGAGCTACGTGGGTAAGATCGGTATCGGCCGTGTGCACCGCGGTACGCTCAAGGCAGGTCAGAGCGTCATGATCATGAATGGTCCGGACGACACGCCCAAGCCCGCCAAGATCAATCAGATCATGCAATTCGAAGGCTTGGACAAGAAGATCGTCGACAGCGCTCAGGCTGGTGACATCGTTCTCGTGAACGGCATTGAAGAACTCAACATCGGCACCACCATCACCGATCCGGCTCATCCCGAAGCATTGCCGATGCTCTCCGTGGACGAACCGACGCTCACGATGAGCTTCATGGTGAACACCTCGCCTCTGGCAGGCCGTGAGGGCAAGTTCGTGACGAGCCGCCAGATTCGTGAACGCCTGGAACGTGAATTGAAGAGCAACGTGGCCATGCGCCTGCGTCCGACCGCTGACGAAACCTGCTGGGAAGTATGCGGCCGCGGTGAATTGCACCTTACGATTCTTCTTGAAAATATGCGCCGCGAAGGCTACGAACTCGCTGTCGGTCGTCCGCGTGTGCTCTTTAAGGAAGTTGACGGCGTCAAGCTTGAACCGTACGAACTTCTGACGGTTGACGTTGAAGAAGAACACCAGGGCGCTGTGATGGAAGAACTCGGCCGCCGTAAGGGTGATCTCACCGATATGCAGCCTGACGGCAAGGGTCGCGTGCGTCTCGAGTACCGTATTCCGGCTCGCGGTCTGATCGGCTTCCAGTCGCTCTTCATGACGATGTGCCGCGGCACGGGCATCATGAGCCACGTCTACGACGAATACGGTCCGATCAAGCAGGGCGATGTGGGTGAACGCCGTTCCGGCGCCATCATCAGCCAGGACGACGGCGCTGCCGTGGCATACGCTCTCTGGAAGATCCAGGAACGCGGCCGTCTGTTTGTGAATCCGGGCGATGCTCTCTACGAAGGCATGATCATTGGTGAACACTCCCGCGAAAACGACATCGTCGTAAACCCGATCAAGGGTAAGCAGCTCACCAACATCCGTGCTTCCGGTACCGACGAAGCCATCCGTCTGGTCCCGCCTGTGCGTCTGACGCTCGAAAGCGCCGTTGAATTCATCAACGACGACGAACTCGTGGAAATCACGCCCAAGAGCATTCGCTTGCGCAAGCGCTGGCTCAAGGAATTCGAACGCCGCCGTGCCTCCCGTGCTGAACGTGACGAAACCGCTTCCTAAAGAATTTGACGCCCGAGTGCGTTGATTCCGCGAAAAAAGCAAAGCCCCGGAACTTTCGAGAGTCTCCGGGGCTTTTTGCAGACCTCAATAAGCGACTGGACGCGTCAACCGTTTTCGGCGCTCATGTCCTTTCGCACCGGTACGCTCCCTGTGAGCGTAACGGCAAAGACAGCGCCCGTTGCCCAACTCAGTTTCTCGCTGCGATCGGTCTGATCAAGTAGCCGGATTTGCCAGCCCATCCGTTCGCAAATGCGAAGCGCAATCGAAAGTCCCAGTCCGACATCCTCAGGCAAAGCCCGGCGCAGGTCTATGCCTTGGAAGATCTGTCGCATCGCTTTACGTTTGAGGGCAAATACAGCCGAGAGGTGCGCAACCTGTTGAGCAAATGGGTCAGAGGCACGATCAGAGATCGTTTTCTCTTTAAGGCGGCCAAGGCGGGCGTACAGGTGGTGTTTGTGCCGGCGGCGT
>ENA-OVGJ01000027-OVGJ01000027.1-human-gut-metagenome-genome-assembly--contig:-NODE-27-length-80265-cov-5.844109_pt1 | contig 80265 bp, 69 predicted proteins | sample MGYA00237772_ERZ505423 | MGnify/ENA primary metagenome ERZ505423 (study PRJEB26158, sample SAMN06016386) | human gut metagenome | biome: human gut; feature: ankylosing spondylitis patient; material...
CGCCCGAGAGGGCGATACCACAACCCTCGGCCTGAAAGGCCGTCAAACTTAAGAACCTTAAGAACCTTCGGGACGAAGTCCCGTCAACCCTCATGCCGAAGGCGTGTCCTTTCCTATAAGCCCTTATCCCCTCATTGTGATACAATAAAACAAAAACCTTTTTCAATGATTTCAGGAGGGACCATGGATCCATTCGTTCATCTTCATGTGCATACAGAATACAGCTTGTTTGATGGCACTTGCCGCATTAAGGAACTGGTGTCCCATGTGAAGGATATGGGGCAGACGGCCCTGGCCATTACGGACCATGGGGTTATGTACGGGGCGGTGTATCTGTACAGGGAATGCATGGCCCAGGGAATCAAGCCCATCATCGGCTGTGAGGTCTATGTGACCCGGGGGAGCCGGTTTGAGAAGCGGGCAGGGGGAGAGAAGGAGAAGCTGGCTCATCTGATTCTTCTGGCGGAGAATAATGAGGGCTATCAGAACCTCATCAAAATCTGCTCCAAATCCTGGACGGAGGGGTATTATTTCAAACCCCGGGCGGACCATGAGCTGCTGCAAAAGTACCATAAGGGCCTCATTGCCCTGTCGGCCTGCGTAGGCGGCGAGCTGCCCCAGGCCATTCTGAACCATGATATGGATAGGGCCCGGAAGGTGATCCAGTTCTATATGGATACCTTCGGGAAGGACAATTATTTCATCGAGCTCCAGAATCACGGTCTTCCGGAAGAAGCGGCGGTGCGTCCGGTGCTGGCATCGCTGGCCAGGGAGTACGGCCTTGGTCTGGTGGCCACCAACGATTTCCACTACACCAGGAAGGAAGATGCAGGGAGCCAGGAAATCAAGCTCTGTATTTCTACAGGAAAAACGCTGGATGATCCCTACCATTTCCATTTTGCCAATAATGAGTTCTACTGCAAGAGCGGGGCGGAAATGGAGGCCATTCTGGGAGAGTATCCCGGTGCCATTGAGAATACGAAGAAGATTGCAGGCCGCTGTCACGTGACCCTGACCTTCGGGGACCATAAGCTGCCCTCTTTTGACGTGCCTGAGGGGGAGACGTCCACCACCTATCTTCGGAAGCTCTGCGAGAAGGCGCTGCCGGAGCGGTATCCCCATCCGTCGGGAAAGGAGAAGGAAAGGCTGGACTATGAGCTGGGCGTCATCGACCACATGGGATTTTCCGACTATTTCCTCATTGTCATGGATTTCATCCATTATGCCAAGTCCCACGGCATCCCCATCGGTCCGGGCCGCGGCAGTGCGGCAGGAAGTATTGTGGCCTATCTCCTTCATATTACGGAAATCGATCCGCTCCGTTTTGACCTTCTCTTCGAACGTTTCCTGAACCCCGAGCGTGTGTCCATGCCGGATATTGATACGGACCTCTGCTACCGGCGGCGGGGAGAGGTCATTGATTACCTGGCCCGGAAGTACGGCAAGGACCAGGTGGCCCAGATCATTACCTTCGGCACCCTGGCGGCGAGAGCGGTCATCCGGGATGTGGGCCGTGTCACCAATATGCCCCTTCGGGATGTGGATAAGATCGCCAAAATGGTGCCTTCCGGTCCCGGTGTGACACTGAAAAAGACCCTGGAGGGCTCCCGGGAATTCAAAGAGCTTTATGAATCCAATCCCCAGGTGCACAGTCTTATCGACCACTGCCTGGACCTGGAAGGGCTGTCAAGAAATTCCGGCACCCATGCAGCAGGCGTAGTGATCTGTTCCAACCCGGTAGACGACTATGTGCCTATCCAGCTCACCCAGGACAATTTCATCCAGACCCAGTACGAAAAGGATCAGGTGGAACAGCTGGGACTTCTGAAGATGGACCTTCTGGGGCTCCGAAACCTGACGGTCATCCATGATGCCCTGGAAATGATAGAGAAAAATCGGGGCATCCATCTGGATATCAACAGTATTCCCACGGAAGATGAGGAAACCTGCCGCATGCTCTGCGAGGGAGACACCATCGGTGTGTTCCAGTCCGAATCCTCCGGCTTCACATCCCTTCTCATGAAGCTTCACCCGGACCGGTTCGAGGACCTGATCCCCATGGTGGCCCTCTACCGGCCGGGGCCTCTGGGAAGCGGCATGGCGGAAGATTTCATCAAAAGAAAGCACGGTGAAATCCCGGTGGAGTATCCTCATCCCTCATTGGAACCGATTCTGAAGGAAACCTACGGCGTCATTCTCTACCAGGAACAGGTCATGCAGATTGCTTCCGTCATGGGGGGATTCAGCCTGGGCCAGGCCGATATGCTGCGCCGTGCCATGGGCCACAAGGAGCCGGAAATCCTGCAGAAGAACAGGGATACCTTCCTCGAAGGGGCCCTGAAGAACGGGGTGGATGAGAAGACGGCCAACTATGTCTTTGACCTGATGGTCCACTTTGCAGGCTACGGCTTCAATAAATCCCACAGTGTGTGCTATGGCTGGATCGCCTGGCAGACGGCGTACCTGAAGGCCCATTTCCGGCCGGAATTCATGGCGGCCATGATGACCTGCTATATCGGCGACCGGGAGAAGGTGAGCCGCTATATTTCCGATACAAAAAGGGCGGGGGTGGAAATCGCCGCTCCCGATGTGAACCTTTCGGAAGCCTATTTCTCCGTTAAGGGAAATAAGATTCTCTTCGGCCTGGACGGCATCCAGAATGTAGGGGAAAATGCAGTAAATGGCATCATTGAGGCCAGAAGGAAGGGAGGCCCCTTCAGGGATATCAGCGACTTTCTGGAACGGGTGGACAGCCGGGGCCTGAACAGCCGGGCCTGCGAAAGCCTCATTCGCTGCGGTGCCCTGGACTCCCTGGGCCGCAACCGCTCCCAGCTGCTGGCGGTGCTGCCGGAAGCCATGAGCAATGCCCAGTCTGTGAGGGAAGACCGGGAATCGGGACAGGTGAGCCTTTTCGGCGACATGGACAGCGCGAAAACTATCATCTATCCGCCCCTTCCGGATATTCCGCAGAATGAAAAAATCGAATGGGAAAGAAAGCTTCTGGGCTTCTACGTCAGCGGCCATCCCCTGGATGCCTATAAGAAGCAGATGGCCCAGTGCATTCCTATTTACAAATTGAATTCAGAAAGTGCCAAATATGATGGAAAGGCAGTAACCGTAGGCGGCACCGTGACCCGGGTGAAGGGCACCATGACAAAGAAGGGGGCCCCCATGGGCTATGTGACCCTGGAGGACTATGACGGGGAACTGGAAGCGGTGGTGTTCCCTTCGGTATGGGAAAAGGCAAGGCCGGTGCTCACCGAAGATGCAGCGATATGCATCAGAGGCCGGGTGCAGTCCAATGAAAGGGAAGTCAAAATCCTGGCGGACGAAATCATTCCCCTCTCCCTCTTCCATAAGACAGTGCGCCCGCCGGTATCAGCGGTCCATCTCTATGTGGATGAAAGGCATGAAAATAACATGGTCAGCGATGCCCTGGGCCGTATCCTTCTGAAATACCACGGGAACACGCCGGTATTCCTCCATATCCAGAGGACCCGGCAGGAAATCCGCATGGTGCCGAGGTTCTTTCTGGACTTTTCAGAAGAAGCGGAAGAAGCGCTGAAGGGCCTTCTGGGCAATGCCTGCGTGGAAGGACGGAAGTGAGAAAGGGGCCGTCGTACAAAGGAATTCGGAACAATATTCCCGGAATCAGGCGGGTTCAGGCGCCTTTTGGACGCCCCGGTTCTATGGGTCATGTGCTGATGCACTGACCGATGGGTTCAGCCCACAGAGTGGGCTGGTTCAGGGAAGTTATAAAGAATCGCCGCCAAAGGCCTCTGAACCTTCTGAACCCTCTGAACCTTTTGAACCTCGGCCGCAAAGCGGCCGTCCATAAATAAGTATGCCGCGGAAGCTTTTCATATGATATACTAAAATAGATAAAATCTTCTAAAGAAGGAAACCTTGGAGTTGTTGCAAAGGGGGTTATTATGAAGTTTCTGGTTTGCGTGAAACAGGTGGTGGATACTTCCCAGATGGAAGTGGATCCGGCTACCGGCAGATTGAAAAGAAATAATGCAAACAGTATCCTGAATCCCATGGACCGGAATGCGCTGGAGGCAGCGCTGAGTCTTCGGGACCAGACCGGCGGCAGGGTGACTGTGATTTCCATGGGGCCGCCCCAGGCGGCAGCGGTGCTGAAGGAAGCCATTTCCATGGGAGCCGATGAGGCGTACCTGGTGACGGATCGGGCCTTTGGCGGCGCCGATACCCTGGCTACCAGCTATACCCTGGCCAGTGCCATCCGGAAAATCGGCAGCTTTGACCTGATTTTCTGCGGCATGGAATCCATCGACAGCAATACCGCCCAGATTGGTCCGGAAATCGCAGCGACCCTGGGGATTTCCGATGTGAGCGCTGCCATTGGACTTTCCTATGAAAAAGAAGGCTATGTACAGGTGGAGCGGCAGTTTGGCGATGACCGGGAAGTGTTGGACATGAAACTTCCGGGTGTCATTACCTGCACCGGCGAGCTGAATAAGCCCCGCTATCCCAGCATTAAAGGCATCCTGAAGAAGGATGAAGTGGAAATCCATAATCTCACGGCAGCAGACCTTCCGGTGGATGCCGGCCGTATCGGCATGAAAGGGTCTCCTACCCAGGTGCGGCAGGTGCGGCCTGTGGTGCCGCCGAAGAAGGAAAATCTCCGCATTGAAGGAAAGCCGGCGGCAGAGGCAGTGGAAGAATTGTTTGGCGCCATGCGGAAGCTGAATCTGGTATAGGAGGGCAATGATGGATTTTTCTACATATAAAGGAATTTATGTAATTGGTGCTCTCGTAAACGGCGGGATTCAGAAAGTGACGGGGGAACTGGTCGGAGAAGCCCGTCTTCTGGCTGATGAGCTGGGCGAGACGGTGCATGTGGTGCTCGTAGGCGGAGCACTGAAGGAGGATCCGGCATCCCTGATTCCCCTGGGAGCGGACAAGGTCTATGTGCTCACTCATAAGCTCCTTTCCCATTATGACGGGAAAGCCTATCAGAAGGTACTGGCTTCTTTCTTGAAAGACCGGAAGCCGGACACCATTATTTTTGCAGCCACTTCTTTTGGAAGAGACCTGGCACCCCGGCTGGCGGCAGAGCTGGTATGCGGTGTCACCGCCGATGTGACGGAGCTTTCGGCAGATAAGGAAAAAAGGCTGGTCATCTGGTCCCGTCCTGCCATGGACGGCAACATTATGGCCGACATTGTAAGTCCTCTTTTCCGGCCTCAGGTAGGCACCGTGCGGCCGGGGATTTTCAAATATCCCAAGGCCGATGAGTCCCGCCGGGGCACGGTGGAAGAAGTGCCGGTGACCCTTGATGAAGAGGATCTGGGCACTGTTTTGAAATCCATCATCCAGGGCGAAAAGGATGAAAATCCTGTGGAAACGGCCAAAGTCATTGTGGCAGGAGGCCGCGGTTTCCACAGCCGGGAGGAATGGGAAATGGTTCATGAACTGGCGGACCTTCTGGGCGCTGCCGTAGGCTGCAGCCGCCCCATTTCCGAATTGGGCTGGGAACCTCACAGCCGCCAGATCGGACAGACCGGCAAAGGCGTGTCTCCCAAGGTGTACTTTGCCCTTGGCATTTCCGGCGCCATGCAGCATATGTGTGCTGTGAACGCGGACATTGTCATTGCGGTGAACAGGGACCCCAAGGCGCCGATTATGGAAATGGCAGACTATGCAGTTGTGGCGGACCTGAAAGAATTCATGCCCCGGCTCATAGAAAAAATGAAGGCCTGGAAGGCAGAAAAACAGGCCTGACAATGATATAATAAAATAGAAGTTCTCACCGGCAGGATTTCCTGCATTCCCATTTTACTTTGGAGGTGAATGGTATGGCAGAAGCAAAAACTACCATCTACTACAATCACAATTTCTACTATGATTTCTCCAAAATCATCAGTGCCGACGACAGAGGCCTGCAGTTCGGCGACGGCTGCTACGAATGGATCCGGGTATTCCAGGGTCATCCCTTTGCCCTTTCCTACCATGTGGACCGTCTGTACCGCTCCATGCGTCTTCTGGGCATCCGCCCGGTGACGGCGCCTGATGAATTCACGGAAATCGTGGAAGTGGTTATCGAAGAAACAGGAGTTACAGAAGGATATGTGAAAATCATCGTCACCCGCGGCAGCGGCGACCACGATTTCACCATTCCTTCCCGGAATGCGCTGCGCCCCAATGTACTGGTCTATGCAAAGCCCATTAACCTGGACAGCATTGCCAAGGTGCAGGACGGCGTCAAGTGCATTACCATGAATGATGACCGCGGACATCACTGCGATATTCTCTCCCTGAACCAGCTGAACAATATGATGGCCCGGGCAGAAGCACAGAAAAAAGGCTGCTACGATGCCATCTTTATCAAAGACGGTCTTCTCACAGAAGCCAGCCATTCCAATGTGTGCATCGTCAAGGCCGGCGTTATCTGGACCCCCGCCAAGAATGAATTCATGATTCCCGGGATTACCCGCTCCCTGGTGCTCTCCCGCGTAGCTCCCACCGCCGGCGTCACCTCCATTGATGACGGCGCAGAACCGGTGCGTCTGGACAATATGATGGATGCGGAAGAAGTATTCCTCACTAACAGCCAGGACGGCATCGTGCCGGTCACTGCCATCGATGGCAAGCCCATCGGCGATGGCAAAGTGGGCACGGTGACAAGAAAGATTCAGGAACATTACTACCATCTTATGACCGATGGTTTGCCGTAACAGGCAGTCAAAAAGCTGAGAAAAAATGTTCAATCATTTTTTCTCAGCTTTTTTTCGTGGGGAAAACTTAACCACCCTTGCATTACCCAATGAGGGCAAAGGAAACGCTTTCCCCGGGGCAGGGGCCGGACCCTCAAAACTTACGCTTTGCTCTTTACCGTTTACTGCCGGAGAGGAATCGCAAAGCCGCCTTTCGGCGGTCACGTCCACATCGAGTATCATAATCAGGATTACCACCGTCCACCCCTTCGCCACTTCGTGGCCCTCTTCCCCTAAAGGGGACGCAAGAACGTTACGGGATTGGCTGTCTGTGTCATATGTGACACAATATCCAGTGCCACCTATTTTCTCGTTTCCCCTTGAGGGGAAGCATGTCATATGACACAGTAAGTAAATCCCGTAACGCTGGCTTTATACTCATCGCCCGATAGGGCGCCACCACAACCCTCGGCCTGAAAGGCCGTCAAACTTAAGAACCCTCCGGCCATAAGGCCGGTCCATCTTAAGAACCTTCCACTTTGGACCCTCACACCGAAGGTGTGTCTCTATCTCTGCCTCCCTTTGAAACTATGGTATAATATAACAGTCAAGAACAAACTTTTCAGCCATGAAACAGGAGGAACTATGCGGGTACTAGGCATTGACCCGGGCACCGGACGGTGCGGGTTCGGTGTGGTGGACAAGGTGGGCACGTCCATTACGCCGGTGAATTACGGGGTCATCGAGACCTACAAGGACCAGAGCGACCTGGAGCGGCTGAATATTGTGTATGAAGGCATATGCGAGCTCATTGCTGCTTACCGTCCCCAGTTCATGGGGGTGGAGACACTGTATTTCAATACGAATATTACCACCGGCATCAAGGTGGCCCAGGCCAGAGGCGTCATCCTTCTGGCGGGGTATCGGCAGAATATTCCTATCGTGCCGGTGACGCCGCTGCAGGTGAAGCAGCAGATGACCGGCTATGGCCGGGCCGGAAAGAAGCAGGTCATTGAAATGGTGAAGCGGCTTATGGGCATCCATAAGAACATTGATCCCGATGATGCAGCCGATGCACTGGCTATCGGTCTCACTGCCGCCTACCATGTGGAACATCGTCAGTTGTATGGGGGAATGAAATGATTGGATATATCAGAGGAAAGGTCACTGCTTTATTTAAAGACTCCTGCTTTCTGGAGGCCGGCGGTATAGGCTATCGGATTTTTATTTCCGATAAGACGAGGCAGCAGCTTGCCATTGGGGAGGAAGCAAAACTTCTGACCTACATGGCCGTACGGGAAGATGCTATTCTGCTCTATGGTTTTCTGGGGAAAGAAGAGTATGATCTCTTCCTTCTTCTGATTTCCATTTCCAAAGTGGGCCCCAAGGTGGCCATGGGCATTCTGTCTGCCATGACGCCTTCTGCTTTTGTAGGGGCCATTACTACAGGAAGTGTCACCCGGCTCACCAAGCTGCCGGGTATCGGAAAGAAGACGGCGGAAAGACTTCTGGTGGAACTGAAGGATAAGGTGGGCGCCTTTTCTGTAGAAACCGTTTCTGATGAGGGAAGCGGGCCTGCTCCTTCGGCAGAAGGGGATCCGGTCATCGGGGAAGCAGTGAAGGCTCTCATGAGCCTGGGCTATGAAATGGATGAAATCACGCCGGCGCTGGGAAGGCTTTCAGGCTCCTATGATAATGTGTCGAAGCTGGTCAGTGCCGCGCTCCGTGAATTTGCAAAAAACCGGGAGTAATAGATGAATAATAAGTATATAAAAAGTCTGGGAGGCCAGGAGGAAGAAGAGGTGCTGGGCAGCAAGGGCCGCATCGTTTCTACGGAGGAAACGCCGAAAGATGAGTGGCAGAATTCCCTGCGCCCCCAGCGGCTGGATGATTACATAGGCCAGGAAGCGTTTAAGAAAAACCTGAAGGTATATATTGCAGCGGCGAAATCCAGAAAGGAAGCGCTGGACCATGTGCTTCTCTACGGCCCGCCGGGGCTGGGAAAGACCACCATGGCGAAGATCATTGCCAATGAGCTGGGAAGCCAGTTCAAAGTGACCAGCGGCCCTGCCATTGGACGGCCGGGAGAGCTGGCATCCATTCTGACTACCCTGCAGGACCATGATGTGCTTTTCATTGATGAAATCCATCGGCTGAACCGGAATGTGGAGGAAATCCTCTACTCCGCCATGGAGGATTTCGCCCTGGATATCGTCATGGGAAAGGGCACCGGTGCCAGTTCCATCCGCATCGACCTGGCCCATTTCACTTTAATCGGCGCCACCACCCGGGCAGGCTCCCTGTCAGCGCCTCTCCGGGACCGGTTCCTCATTACCAACCATATGCAGTTTTATGAACCGGCGGAGCTGAAGAAAATCATTACGAGAGCTGCTCATATTCTGGGCATTGATATCGAGGACAGCGGCGCCGAAGAAATCGCCCGCCGCAGCCGCGGTACGCCCCGTATTGCCAACCGCCTGCTGAAGCGGATAAGGGATTTTGCCCAGGTACAGGGAAGCGCCATTACTGCCGATATTGCATCAGAAGCGCTGAAGGCCCTTCACGTGGATGAAATCGGCCTGGATGATCTGGATAATGAAATTCTGAAGGCCATCATTTATAAATTTAACGGCGGTCCCGTGGGCATCGATACCATTTCCGCCGCTGTCAGCGAGGAAAGGGCTACCATTGAAGACGTATGCGAGCCTTACCTCATGCAGATCGGCTTTATTTCCAGAACTCCCAGGGGACGGATAGCCACGGCGGCAGCCTATGAACATCTGGGGATTTCCTGGCCCGGCAAAGAGGGAGAAACGAGCCTCTTTGGAGGAGATCATGGGGATCGGTAAAACACTTATCATTATCGGTGTCCTTTTCATTCTGGCCGGCCTTTTCTATATGGCCGGCGGCAGGCTCACCTTTCTGGGCCATCTGCCCGGGGATATCCATTTTTCCAAAGGAAATACGGAGTTTTATTTCCCTGTGATTTCCTGCATCCTGGTCAGCGTCATCGGCACCATTCTTCTTAATCTGTTTTTTAGAAGGTAATCATTATGAATCAAAAATTATGGACAGTCCTGCTGGTTCCTTTTGCTTTTTCGCTGGCAGTGCTGCCGGCAGAGGCAGAGTCTATTCCCATTCATAGAAAATCGGCGATTTCCGTCAAGGCCCCTGCCGTAAGAAAGGCGGTGCCCCGGAAGAAGGCGTCAGCGCCTGCGCCGAAAAGAGATGAAAACAAGGCATCCGGCCTGGGTCCTGATGTGGAGGTAGGGCTTCTTACTTCCGGTGAGGTGACTATTACGGGCCTTGCAGATTTCAAAGCGGAATCGGCAGGAAAGGTGGTAGGGAAATATGGAAATGGCACGCGGCTTTCTATTTCCAGAAGCGGAAATACCATCCTTTTGAATGGCAAAAAAGCAGGGGACAAGGTGTACCTCACCACAGGAAACAGCGCCCCTGCCTTTGCGGTGAAGGGCAACCGATACCGGGGACAGATGAAGCTCATCCCTTCTGCCTGGGGCAGCGGCGTCACCGTAGTGAATGCAGTGCCTATGGAACTGTACCTGCAGAGCGTGGTGCCGGCGGAAGCGGTGCCTTCCTGGAAGGCCGATGCCCTGAAAGCCCAGGCTGTGGCAGCCAGGACCTATGCCATGTACCATAAGAATGGCTACCGTTCCTCGGGCTATGACGTTACCGATGATACCCGGTCCCAGGTCTATTCCGGCATATCTTCCGAAACGGAAGCCACCAGCCGGGCGGTGAGGGAAACGGCAGGGGAAATCGTGACCTACGGCGGAAAGCCCATTGATGCCCTTTTCCATTCCAGCGGCGGCGGTTATACGGAAAACAGCGAAAATGTGTGGGGCTCGGTCATTCCCTATCTTCGGGGCGTCAAGGAATCCTATGTAGGAAATCCGTGGACAAAGACCATCCCTCTTTCCTCCTTTGCGCGCACTATGAGCAACTATGGCTATGGTGTAGGCGCATTAAAGGGCATCAAACTCTCCCGGCTCCGCATAGGCGAAGCCCACAGGAGCAGCGACCGGGGCATTTCCGGCAGGGTGAAGACCTTTACCCTCATCGGCAAATCGGGAAGCAAAACCGTTTCCGGCGACAAGCTCCAGTCCATCTATGGCCTGGACAGCACTCTCTATGATTTGAACGTGAAAGGCAGCAATCTCGTCATCACCGGCTACGGTTACGGCCACGGTCTGGGCCTTTCCCAGTGGGGCGCTGAAGCCATGGCGGAAAAACAGGGCAATGGCAGGGACTACTATAAGACCATACTCACCCATTATTACTCGGGGACAAAAGTGGAAAAAATGTATTGAGAGGGGCAGCAGCGATACCACAGCTCTCTGCACCTTTGACACAGGGCATATGGTTCCTCTATCTGACCCGTGTCTCCCATAAACCGGAAACTGGAAACTTTCCATCATTTTGTCATATAATATAAAGGTTAAACTGATAAAGAATTACATTGAATGACAGGAGATAAGAATTAATGAAACTTGAAGAATTCAACTATAACCTTCCCAAAGAGCTCATTGCCCAGGAACCGGCGGAACCTCGCGATTCCTGCCGGCTTATGATGCTGGACAAGAACACCGGCGCCTGGGAGCACCATCATTTCCGGGATATTCTGGATGAAATCCGTCCGGGCGATGTATTCGTATTCAACAATACCAAGGTGATTCCTGCCCGTCTCTACGGAAAGAAAAGAACGACCGGCGGCAAGGTGGAAATGCTTCTTCTTACGCCGAAAGGCAATGATGTGTGGGAAGTGCTGGTGAACCCGGGCAAGAAGGCTCTTCCCGGCACGGAAATCGAGTTCTCCGATTCCTGCTACTGCAAAGTGCTGGACAAAACGGACTTTGGCGGCCGGGTGGTGGAATTCCACTATGACGGTAATTTCGACAGCCTTCTGGACCAGCTGGGAGAAATGCCTACACCTCCCTATATCCACAAGAAGCTGGAAAACAAGGATGAGTACCAGACGGTCTATGCCAAGTACAAAGGCTCCGCTGCCGCTCCTACGGCAGGTCTCCATTTCACGCCGGAACTGATGGAGGAAATGAAGAAGAAGGGGGCTGAACTTCTCTTTGTTACCCTTCATGTAGGCATCGGCACTTTCCGTCCGGTGAATGAGGAAAATATCGAAGACCATGAAATGCACAAGGAATGGTACACCGTAAGCCAGGAAACGGCGGATGCAGTCAATCAGGCCAGAAGCGAAGGCCGCCGCATCATTGCCGTAGGCACCACCTCCGTGCGTACTCTGGAATCGGCAGGACAGAGCGGAACGCTTCAGAGCGGCAGCGGCTGGACCCAGCTCTACATTTATCCCGGCTACCAGTGGCATATGGTGGACGCCATTGTCACCAATTTCCACCTTCCTGAATCCACCCTCATTATGATGATGGCATCCTTTGCAGGAAGGGAGCATATCCTGGCAGCTTATGAGGAAGCGGTGAAACAGAAGTATCGTTTCTTCTCCTTCGGCGATGCCATGTTTATCAGATAAGGAATCCTCTATGGTTATCAACTACGAACTCATTGCAGAAGATAAGAAAACAGGAGCCAGAGCGGGCCTTCTTCATACGCCCCACGGCACCTTCAAAACGCCTATGTTCATGCCCGTAGGCACCCAGGCTACGGTGAAGACGGTGACGCCGGAGGAACTGGAAGACATGGGCGCCCAGATCATCCTGTCCAATACGTACCATCTCTTTCTCCGGCCCGGCACGGAACTGATTCGGGAAGCCGGCGGACTTCATGATTTCATGAACTGGCATAAAGGGATCCTCACCGATTCCGGCGGATTCCAGGTGTTCAGCCTGGGCGCCATGAGAAAGATTACGGAAGAGGGCGTCCATTTCCGTTCTTTCCTGGACGGATCCAAACAGTTCCTGTCACCGGAAGTATCCATCCATGCCCAGGAAGATCTGGGCAGCGACATTGCCATGGCCTTCGATGAATGTATTCCCTATCCTGCAGATTATGACTATGCCGACCATTCCACCGCCCGCACCACCCGCTGGGCGGAGCGCTGCATCAAGGCCCACACTCGCACCGACCGGGGCATGTTCGGCATTGTGCAGGGCGGCATGTACAAGGACCTTAGAAGAAGGAGCGCCGAGGAAATCTCTGCCATGCCCTTTGACGGCATGGCCATTGGCGGTCTTTCCGTGGGCGAACCTCATGACCTCATGTATGAAATGCTGGAATATACCACCCAGTTCCTGCCGGTGAATAAAGCCCGCTACCTCATGGGCGTAGGTACGCCGGACTGCCTGGTGGAAGGCGTGGCCCGGGGCGTTGACATGTTTGACTGCGTATTCCCCACCAGGGTGGCCAGAAACGGCATGGCCATGGTGCACAGCGGCCGCATGAATATGAAGAATAAAAAATATGAAAAGGACTGGGCGCCCCTGGAAGAAGGATGCCAGTGCTATACCTGCACCCATTACAGCAGGGCTTATATCCGTCATCTCTATAAGTCCGAAGAACTTCTTGCCTTCCGCCTTGTCACCATCCATAACCTGTATTTCCTGCTCCAGTTCATGCGAGATATGAGACAGGCCATTATTGACGGAAACTTTACGGAATTCCGCGAAAATTTCATGGCAAACTACAAAAGATAAAGACATCCCCCCTGTTTTATGCTAAAATGATTCTATACGTTCGTTGGAGGTGAAATCATAAGTGGAACAAGCAATGAATATCCTGAGCCTGGTATGGCCTTTCCTCATTCTGGTAGCTATTATGTACTTCTTCATGTACCGTCCTACCCAGAAGATGAAGGTTGAAAGAGGACGTTTCCTCATGGCTCTCAAGAAAGGCGACAAGGTGGTAACATCCGGCGGCGTCCATGGGACCATTAAAGTTCTCCGTGATAAATACGTGGAACTGGAAATCGCACCGAAAGTAGTCATCAAGGTTGAAAAATCGGCGATCCAGCACTTTGAAGGCAAGCCGGCTGTAGGCGAAGCTCCTGCTTCTGAAGTGATTCCGGAAAACAAGAAATCCAAGAAGGATGAACCGGAAACCCAGGTGGTAGAAGAAGTGGTGGAAGTGGACGATCCCAAAGACGCAGGTACTGAAGTCATCGAAGAAGAAGTGGAAGTGGATGACAAGGATGCGGCTAAGGATGCAAAGCCCAAAACTGAGGTAAAGAAATGACAGAGACGGATATTTCCTCTTCGGAACTGAAAAAGGAAATCCGCCGGAAGATGCTCGCCTTACGGCGGGCTCTTTCTGATGATGAGGCAGAAAGAAAGGCAGACTGCCTCACCGAGCAGATCCTTTCTCTTCCAGAATACAAAAAAGCAAAGCGGATCATGGCCTTCCTGGCCATGAAAGGCGAGTCCAATCTGGACCGGCTCATCGCCCTGGCCCTTTCCGAGGGAAAGGAAGTATACGTGCCGGTATGTCTGCCAGAACGGCAGATGGAAGCCGGAAGGCTTCTGGACATGGACCATTTTGTGAAAGGGCCCCTGGGCCTTCGGGATCTGCCCAAAGGATATGACACCATTACTCCGGAAGAACTGGATCTGGTTCTGGTTCCCGGCGTGGCCTGCGACAGGGCGGGAAACCGTCTGGGCATGGGCGCCGGTTATTATGACCGCTACCTCTCCCGGGTGCCTTTGGAAAAGAGGGTGGCTGCCCTCTGGGATTTCCAGATGGTGGAGGCCATTCCTTCTGAGCCCTTTGATAGAAAAATGGCAAAAATTGTAACCGATACCGGTATCATTGTAACGAAAAGAGGTTGAAGTTTTGGAAACAAAAAGGAAAAGCCCCCTGAGAAAGGGAGCTCTCATCCGATTCTGGGTGGTGATCCTGGTCATTATCGGTGCCTTTGCGGCCGCTGTGGGACCGCTGGCCGGTCATATCCGGCAGGGGCTGGATCTGCAGGGCGGTACCCATATCGTCATGCAGGCGGAAGATACGCCGCAGAACAAAGTCACCCCCGAGGCGATTACCCAGGTCATTAATATCATGCAGAAGCGTGTCAATGAAATGGGCCTCACCGAACCGATTATCCAGCGGGAAGGGGCCAACCGTATCATTATCGAACTTCCTGGTGAACGGGATCCCCAGAAAGCCATCGAAACCATCGGTAAGACGGCAGTCCTCGAATTTAAGGACGAGGAAGGCAATGTCAAGCTGACCGGTGAAGATCTGAAGAACGCCAAGGAAGAAATGGGTCAGAACAAGCAGCCTCTGGTAGCACTGCAGTTCACCGATGAAGGGGGCAAAAAATTCGGCGACCTCACGGCTGCCAATATTGGCCGCCACATCGGGATTTACCTGGATGGCGAACTTTTGACCAATCCGGTGGTCAATGAAGCCATTACCGGCGGCTCTGCCGTCATTACCGGCCAGCGCACCCTGGAAGAAGCCAAAGATCTGGCCATCCTCCTTCGAAGCGGCGCCCTTCCGGTGAAGGTTTCCGTACTGGAAGTCAGAACCGTAGGCCCTTCTCTGGGCCAGGACTCCAAGGATAAGTCCGTGGTAGCCTTTACCATCGGTATTTCCCTGGTAGTACTCTTCATGATGGCTGTCTACCGCATGGCAGGCTTTGTGGCTGATATGGCCCTTCTGGTCTATGTGCTCATCCTTCTGGGCGTGCTGAATATCCTTCATGCCACCCTGACACTCCCCAGTATCGCCGGCGTCATCCTGTCAGTGGGGATGGCGGTGGACGCCAACGTCCTTATTTTTGAACGATTCAAGGAAGAAATCGCGGCGGGCAAAATCCTTCGTCTGGCGGTGCAGGCCGGTTTCAAGCGGGCCTTTGTCACCATTTTCGATGCGAACATGACCGTCATCATTACCTCCTGCATCCTCTTCTTCCTGGGCAGTGCTACGGTGAAAGGCTTCGCCTTCTCCCTGGGCCTTGGCGTGGCAGTTTCCATGTTCACCGCCATTACCGTGAGCCGTACCCTCCTGATGCTCCTTATTGATGCCAGCTGGATTCATAATCCCTGGTGGTTCGGTGGGAAAAGGGGGTATGACAGATAATGTTTAAGAATTTCGATTTTATCGGCCATAAGAAGATCTGGTTCACCTTCTCGGGAATCATGATCATCCTCTCCATCATTTCCATCATTCTGTTCCGCTTCAACTGGGGCATTGACTTCACCGGCGGCACCATTCTGGAACTGGGCTTTGATAAGAACGTGACAGTAGAAGAAGTACGTGACGGACTTCGAGAAGACGGACTCCAGACAGCCACCATCCAGCTTTCCGGCAATATGTCCGGTGAGACCAGCAATGATGTGATCATCCGTACCAGAAACCTGTCCTCTGAAGAGGCACAGACCGTGGTAGGTCATGTGAAGGATAAAGTAGGCAGCGGTGACGTGAAGCGTATCGAAACCGTAGGTGCCGTCATCGGTTCCGAAGTAACCAGAAGCACCCTGCTGAACGTGCTCATTTCCTTCGGCGCCATGATTCTCTACATGTCCATCCGCTTTGAACATAGAATCGCCATCTCCGCCATTGTGGCCATCTGCCATGATATCCTCATGGTACTGGGAGTCTTTGCCTTCTTCCATCTGGAAGTGGACGCCTCCTTCCTGGCCGCCATCCTTACGGTTCTTGGCTACTCCATGAACGAATCGGTAGTTATTTTCGACCGTATCCGTGAAAACCTTCACACCCACAGAAGGACCGACAGCTTTGCCACTCTGGCCAATGACTCCATTCACCAGACCATCCGCCGTTCCCTCTATACATTGACCACCACCCTCTTCTGCGTAGCATCCCTTTACTTCTTCGGCGGGGATACTACAAAGAACTTTGCCCTGGTCATGCTCATCGGCTTCATCTCCGGCGCCTATTCCTCCATCTGCGTGGCATCCAGTATCTGGGTCACCTGGCATGAACACCTTCACAGCCAGAGAAATGAACCCCATGCAGTGAAAGCGAAAAAAGCAAAAGCCTGATAGGCACTAAAAAAAAGGCTTCCCCCTGGGGAGGTCTTTTTTGGTGCAGAGGAAGTGCAAGATATATTCCCGGTCTATCATGTGACATACCCTGCCTTGCGTAGTACAATAAAATATAAGAAATCTTTGATTGAATAGGAGGATTGCCATGTTTTGCATGAACTGCGGAAAACCGCTGCCTGATGGTTCGAAATTCTGCCCCCACTGCGGGACGCCGGTGATTTCTTCCGAAGGAAGGGGCTCATCGGAAGAGGGGCCTTCTTTGGATGATCTCTTGAAGAAGGTAGATGAGAAGAAGGAAGAAAAAATCTATCCTATTTTCTGCTCTCCCCATGACGACAGTGAATCACTCCGTCCTTTCCATGACGGAGAAAGGGGAGTCTATGCTTTTGACATGGACGGCTGCCATTTTGAATACGATGAGCGGCAGGTGGGATTTTTCCGTCTGTTTAAGGTTATGATGGCTGAAGCAAAAACTCCGGCAGAACTCAAGCGTATTTACCTGGGCGAAGGTGATGTGAAGGGGCTTCTTCAATTTGTTTCCGATGAAAAGGCGGTGAAGGAGCTCTTTGGAAGCCTCTTGAAAAAGGAATCGTCCCTCCTCATGGGCCGCGGCATTTACGGTTTGGAATTTCAAAACTTTATGACCCGGGATACGAAGGAAGGAGCCCCTTCTGCGCTGGATGCCTGGCAGGACTTCATCGAATTCCTTCTGGAAAAGGTGGGCCGGATTACAGGCAGCGCCGAGGCGGCCAGAAAATATAGGGAACTCCGCAAGGAATATAGAGGCCGCATTATAGGCGGCGGCTTCGGTATCGGCGGCGCCATTGAAGGCATGATTACCGCCGGCATTGCCAATCTGGTCATTGGCGCCGGCCACAGTCTCTTCAATGCCATAGGCAATGCCTTTACAAACAGCCAGGAAAGGCAGGAGCTGGAGAAACTTTTTCAATCAGAGGACCTCATGAAGTCCTTTATGAATGCCTATCAAAGGGCAGCGGGATGCCTGGTGATGGATGCAGCGGACCGGCTGAACCTGCTTCCGCCGGACAAGAAGGACGTGAGAGTGCCGGAGAGGATTCTTTCTGCCATCCAAAACGGAGAGCTGGAGAAGGGCCGCCGAAAGGATGGGGCTGCTTATGCCCTGGCCCATAATCCCTGCAGCATGCTTTCCTATAAGCTTTTCTATGCCTTTGGCAGGGACCAAAAGGGTACCGCTGACCGTATTGCCGAGGCCTTCGGCCTTGGGGGAGCATTGGAAAAGGTGAAGTATGAACTTTCCATGGCAGTGCTTTCAGCCTATGAAAAACAGAGGGGCCTTCCGCTGCCTTCCCTCTTGCAGCGGATAAAGGAAGGGGGGACGGCGCTTGACGAGATCATGGACCGGGAACTTCTTCCAAAGGCAGGAGATATTGCTGCGGCCATGGAAGGCGTGGAAACAAGATTTCCCTATGACCTTATGGATGAATTAAAGAAGGAAACAGAAGAAATCGTCATTCAAAAGGGACAATCCCGGAATATGGGAGAAGATGGCACCATTCCCTCCTTCTATTTCTATCACCGGGACGATGAATCCATTACGCTCCCGGAAGGGGTGACGGCCCTTTCCGACTACGCCTTCTGCTACTGCAGAAACCTTAAGGAAATCAGACTGCCAAAGAGCCTTAGAACCATCGGCAGGCATGCTTTTTACAGGCTGCCTTCTTTGAAGGTACTGTCCATCCCTTCCTCTGTATCGGTGTATCCCCTTTCTGCGGCAGAGGGAAACATGGTGGTGGAGCTTTCGCCGGATACCATGGTGGAAGACGATGAGGACCGGGAATCTCCCGTGCGGCTGGACATCCCTCTTTCCGGCAAGGCCTATGAATATATGAAGGAAAGAGACCTTTTAGACAGTCATACCACCATTCTTACGAAGGAAGGTGCAGGGGATATCATTTCTGCAAAAGAACACCCGGGCCTTCCGGTGGAATACAGGCGGCTCCTTCCGGATATTTCAAAGCTCCTGGAGGAAGACAATGATCGCTTTCCTGAAGTCATCCACATTCCGGAAAAGGGAGAAGGAGCAGCTCCCTATAGGAAGCTGGATTGCGGCGCCTTCATCAAAGCGCCCATCTGCTATCTTCACCTGAAAGGAGATATCAAAGAAATCGGGGAGTCCTGTTTCCAAAAATCTACAGTGTACCAGATAAAGGCAGACGAGGGACTTGAATCCATAGGGGCCCATGCCTTTGAAGGGCTGCTTTACTTTGCCAAGGCAGAGCTGCCCCGAAGCCTTTCCTATGTGGGAGACCATGCCTTTGCCCACTGCCGGGACCTTCATTTCATGGAGCTCCTTCAGCAGGACTGCCGTATCGGAGAGGGAGTCTTTGAAGGTGATGAAATCACGGTGTGCTGCCTGCCGGGAAGTTCCTGGGAAGTTTACTGCCGGGAAAACCATATTCCCTATTTCCTGAAGGGAGAGAAGTCGCCTCTCATGAGGGAAGTGAAAGACGAGCAGCTGAAGCGGAAGTACTGGGCTGAAAATCACTGGCACATTTACGACAATTCCAAATACTACAGCCACGACGGGTTTATGGATGATTTCAAGCGCACCGCTCCTTCTACCAGCAGCATCCGGGGCATTCCGGTGGACAGCAGGGGAAGGGAAAAAGAGGACAATGGCAAAAGAATTTATTTCATCAGAGTCCAGGCGGAAAAGAACGGAGACTATGACCGGGAGGCCATGGCCCGTGCCATCATGGCAGATCCCCGCCGTCCGGCATATACATCGGCCGACGGAAAACGGCATATCCTCATCTATCCCTGGACCATGACCTTCAACAATTACATCTGCACCGACACCTACAATCACGCCACCCTTCTCTACGTAAACGGTGGCAGGGATATTGAATACATCGGCGAATATGCCTTTGCCTCCTCCGAACTCATCGCCTTCTACGGCGAAAAGGTGAGGGAAGTGTGGGCCGGTGCCTTTAAGGACTGCCGGGCCCTGACCTATGTGGAACTGGGAAATAACCTGTTCCGGCTGGAAGACGAAGCCTTCGCCGGCTGCCCGAACCTTCGGACCATCACCCTTTCCTCAAACCTTCGGGAAATAGGGAAAGATGTATTCAAAAATACGCCGGTCACTGTGAAATGCGAAAGGGACAGCAGGGCCTATGCCTACTGCATGGAAAACGGGATTCCCGTAGAATGCTGGGATGAGTGAGCCGGCCGCTATCTGCTATCCGCTGACCGCCATGGCCTGCTGCCTGCGGCACCGCCATCGGAAATGAAAGCACTTTCGTAATCTTTAGACCCTTTCAATCATACCCCTTTTGTTTTTCAAAAGAGGGCCCGTCTTCATACATACCATGCCCCATACCGGAGGCAGAAGGAAAATAGTTAATATTTTAAACAGGCATATATAAAAAACCATGCAGTTCTTAACGGAAACTGCATGGTTTTTGATTGTACGAAAAATGAGCGGTAATACTGTATGTTCTGCAAATCCTGAGATCATGGTTCTTTTCGGCTTGTCAAAAAGTTTACTTTTTGGTTTATAGACTTTAAGCAGAAAATAGGGTATAGTATAAAGTATAAAAATGAAGTGTTTTAGCAGTTTACCTGGTATGATTATGTAGACAGGATTTTAAATATCCATAAGACGGTTTGTCAAAAAGGTAAACTATTTTGCCGATGCAGGGAGGGTTGGCAGTTTAGAAATATACGGTTAGCACAGGAAAAGAGGAATATCCTATGAATCATATTTATAAACTGGTATGGAACAGGGCAAGAAATATGTATATGGCAGTATCTGAAACGGCAAAAAGCCATGGGAAATCCGGATCTGCATCCCGGGCAGGGCGGAAAACCGCCGCCATTCTTCTGGCAGTGCTGGCTTTGACGGCAGGGGCTGGAACGGTAAATTTGGCAGCAGCAGCTAATAATGCGTCAGGAAGCGGCGATGGTGTTGCCATCGGTACAGGCAGCGATGCGCCAAAGAATGAAAATGTTGCCATCGGCAAAGGGGTTGTGATTTCCTATTCTAACGGAGCTAGTACTGCTACGGGCGATATCGTTGTCGGCAGTGGGGCCAATATTAACAACTATGCCAGCCAGGGCGGCAGCATTGCCATTGGTAAAAATGCAAAGGTAGAAAACATGGCTGGCGGCGGGGAAGCTAGTTTTGCCTTTGGACAGACTACATATAGCGGTGGCCGGTGGTCTTCGTCCAGGATTCCAGCTGACCCGACCAAAGTAATCGGTAGTATTGCTATTGGCGATAATACCTTTGCCCGCACGGGTAGCACGATGATCGGTTCTCACAATTATAAAGGCGACTTGGGTGATACGGCGGTCGACAGTGCTTCTACCCGGACCGATGCGCTCAATGTCTATGCGACGACCATCGGCGCCAATAGTTTCAGTAACGGCGCTTTCACGACAAGTACCGGCGTGTACAATATCATTTCCAGTGAGTATAACGGAGGTCGTACGGCCAATCCGGTAAAAAACTTAGGGGCAACGATTAATGGCGCTTTGAATAGTATTGAATCCTAAACCGCAGATTCTTATTATTCTGGCATAGCTAATACTGTCAGTGGGATTGCAAATCGCACGTTCAATGCTAACGGTTCTCTTATTTATGGTGCTGGGAATGAAATTACGAATTCGTTTACTGATTTAAGCGGTGTACCTGAGGATAGCGGTGCTTCTGCCAAAGAATTTGCCGAAAAATTAAGAACCACCATTAAAGAATCGGAGAGCGGCGGTTCAGCACTGGCCATTGGCGGTGGCAACACCATTGACCGTTCTATCCGTTCACAGGTTATGGGCGTCAATAATACGCTGACCGGAAATTCATACAATTCATACTATAGCGTATATAGTAGTCAATATAATATGATTGATGGCTATAATAATACAGCTTCTAATGTCAATCATGCTTATGTTATTGGTGCCAATAATACCATTCAGGGTAAAAAATTTTCTGATGCGACCAAAGATGGTGTATTGAGTAAGGCGGATCGCGATAAGGCCAAGAAGGATGATAATCTGATTGTCATCGGCGATAATCATACCTTGGCAAATGATGTTTCCAACAATATCATCCTTGGTACAGCTGATAAGACGTTGACAACAAATGCTTCCAATGTCGTCATGATAGGCCATAACGCCGATGCTAAGGTCGATGGCGGTGTAGCTATTGGCTCTGGCTCAATTGCAAATGTAGAAAAAGGACAGAAGGGCTATTATGTTAAACATGACCAGCGCAGTGAAGAAGGTCAGGGCTATCCGTTCAAGAATAATGATTCTGCGTGGATTTCTAGGGCCGGTGCCGTGTCTGTCGGTGATACGACGAATGAAGATCAGTCAAAGTGGGTTACCCGCCAGATTACGGGCGTAGCAGCTGGTACAAAAGATACCGATGCTGTCAACGTCGCACAGTTGAAGAACAGCCAGACCCGGTTTTATAGTATTTATGATCCCGGTGATAACTGGTTAGGCATTTTCCCACAGATTCCAAATTGGGAAAAATATAAAAATGAAGACAATCAGGGTGCTCAGGGATACTGGTCTATGGCTGCCGGCTTTGGCACGTCCACCGGTGGCATTGCCAGCACCGTTATTGGTTCTTTAAGTAAAATCGACAATAAATGGACTGACGGAAAACCGAATGGATTTCAGGGTGTAGCAGCTGTATCTGTTGGTACGCTTAACTTCAATCTCAGCGACCAGGTTACAGATAATGAGGTCAGCTCTGACGATCCCCGTGTTATCTTTCAAAGCAAAGAAGAGAGTGGTGTAGCGAATAGCATCGTCGGCCAGGGCAATCTAACTAAGAATTCTAATGGCGCATTAATTTATGGTGCCGGCAATATCGTTACGGATTCCTATCGCCGAGTTGTTGCTAATGGGGACAACGATTTTGAAAGCTTGACCAACCAGGATATGGAAAGTCTTCTTTCTGATCCGGAAAAGGCAATCAAGACGCTTGGGAAAATAGTTGACATCAGCGGTGGCAAGGTCATGGCTATAGGTGGCGGCAACGTCGTAGATAAAGCCTATGACAGCCAGGTCATGGGTGTTGGCAACACAGTCGTTGGCGATGCAGTTAACTTTGAATATACGGAGTCGCCAGAAGTTAGCAATCTTCCTGAAGGTACATTTGATGAAAAGGTTATGAAAGAAGCATCCAGAGACGCAGATGTCTGGACCCAGTATATGGGATCTATCCGGAAGCAAGGAACTTTGCTGAACCTCGTCGATGGTTACTACAGCACTTTGAGGAATGGCCAGAATGACTATCTTATTGGTACAGCTAATGAAGTGACTGGCGATCCTTCGAAAAATAAATCGAACATCGTCTTTGGCGATTATCATAAACTGAATAATGGGAATAACAATATCATCATCGGTTCTGCTGACGGTGCTGTCGTAGAAAAAGCTAAAGGATATTACGAAGACTCTGAATCCGGCATAACCACTTCACAGGAAATCACAGGCCAGAAACAGCACACTGAAAACCTCGAAGATGCTGTCATGATTGGCCATAATGCGGATGTACAGAAAAATGGCGGTGTAGCCATCGGTGCCGGTTCCGTAGCTTCTGTTGATAAAAATGCCATCGGCTATGATCCTGCTACGAAAAAGCCATCAACAGTGGACTCTTCTACCTGGAAATCGACAGCTGCTGCTGTTTCCGTCGGTGATGCTTCTAAGAAGATTACCCGTCAGATTACTAACGTGGCAGCTGGTAAGGAAGATACCGATGCTGTCAACGTAGCTCAGCTGAAGAAAGCCCAGATTCATTATTATAGTATGAATCCCAAAAGTGATGTTGCTACAGGTACTGATAGTAATTATAACAATAATGGAGCTACAGGGAATGATGCTATTGCCATTGGACCCTTTGCTTCAGCCAAGGGACAGCATTCATTAGCGTTGGGATATAAAGCTCAAACAACTCATTTAGAGGGTAAAGATAGTCAGGATGATAACACTGCGGTTGGTTACAATAGCCAGTCTGGTTATCGTTCGACCGCCCTGGGCTATAATAGCAAGGCAACAGGGCGGTATGCTGTTGCACTAGGTACCGATGCCCTGGCCAATCAAGATAACAGTACGGCTATTGGGATGAATGCACAGGCTGAAGGAAAGCAGGCAACCGCACTGGGTTCGCTCGCTAAGGCTAGTGGGGAATCTGCTACTGCTGTAGGTGAAGGTGCAGAAGCTTTGGCCAATTACTCGTCAGCTGTTGGCTTAGGAGCGAAAGTAGATAAAGGGGCGACTAAGGGAACGGCATTGGGATATCAGGCAAAGGTTTTAGCCGATGCAGAAAATAGCATGGCCTTAGGCGCAAGCAGTCTGGTCAGTAGAAAAAACAGTATTGCTATAGGTATGAGTGCACAAGTTTCCGGTGCACAATCTGTTGCCATTGGGCAAGGTGCGACGGTTTCATTATCTCGTTCTGTTGCGTTGGGTGATGGCTCTATCGCTTCGACAGCACCGACAGATGTTTCAAGTATCACGATTCCTAAGCTTAACAGAACATATACCGTAAGTGGCAACTGGCCCGTTGGAATCGTTAGTGTAGGTACGCCCACAGCGCAGCGGACTATTACGAACGTAGCTGCCGGACGTGTTACGTCCGATAGTACGGATGCCGTCAATGGGAGCGAACTTTATGCCGTAGCTATAGAGGCTGCCAAGCATGCGACTGTCAAAGCGGCTGAAAACGGTCATATTACAGTGAAGGAAGGCGTAAACCAGGGGCAAGGTATCGAATATACGATTGGCCTAAATACGGAAGGATTGGCTAAAAGTACGGACGGTTTAACATTTGCTGGTGATGACGGACAGTCAGATAATAGCAAAGTCATATCGAGAAAACTGAATGAACAGCTTAATATTATCGGAGGAGCGACTGATACCGTTGAAGCTAATAACATTGGCGTAGTAAAAACAGCTGATAATACGTTGAATATTCGTCTTGCAAAGGACATTACAGGTCTCACCAGTCTGCAAGCAACAACTGTTACTTCTGGTAACGTGACTGTAGATGGTCAGAATAATGTGATTACAGGTTTGTCTAATACGACCTGGGATAAAACGAAAGATTATTCTCAGTCTACAAAAGCGGCTACGGAAGCGCAGCTCCACGAAGCGATGACACAGGCTGCAGCTGATGCCAATGATACACATATCCAGGCTGGAGATTATGCCGTTGATACTATTACGGACAAGGATGGCAAGACAGCGCAGGGAGTATCGATAGACGTTGTAGATAAGACGGGAACAGTTGGTACCGTTCGAATTACGGATGTAGCAAAAGCCAGTGATGTAGGCGATGTAACGAAGTTGGATGCAGATATTCAAAACGCCGATGGCAAAACGACCGTAGTGGATGCTGTTAACAAGGTAAATGGTAAGGTAGGAGATCTTAACTACAGTAGCACGAAGTACGTTACAAAAGGTGACAGTGTCACGACTTCCATCGGAAAACTCGACGAAGCCATTAAATCTGCATCAGAAGCTGCGGTCAAGCATACTATTGTTTCGACGAAAGATTCTAACCTTTCTGTTGAAAATATTGCCAAAGAGGGAGAAGCTACGAATTATCAGGTTTCCCTAAATAAAAATCTGAATGTCGATTCAGTTACCGCAGCTAATAAGATTACAACAAAAGATCTCGAAGTGACAGGTTCTGCTGCCATTGGCAAGGTCACCATCAACAAGGATGACAAAGGCACGATTGGTGGATTGACTAACAAGATCTGGGACGCCAAGAACATTACGTCCGGTCAGGCTGCTACGGAAGACCAGTTGCAAGCTGCGACCAAGAACGCCGTCAACTATGACGGTGACGACAGCAAGACCGTTACGCTGCGGAAAGACACGACCATCCAGAATGTAGCCAACACCACGATTGAGGAAGGCTCCAAGAACGCCGTCAATGCTGGGACCGTCTACAAGGAAACGAGAGTCGAAAAAGACGGAATCTTCATCAGACAGGCTAACACAGCTGGCCAAAACATAACGGCTTTGGATCATCAGGTGGCTGCCAACACGGAATCTATTTATAACATCAATAACCGTGTTTCCAACCTCGATAACCGCGTCAATAAGGTCGGTGCCGGTGCCGCTGCTTTGGCAGCGCTTCATCCGCTGGACTATGATCCGCAGGATAAATGGGACTTTGCTGCCGGCGTAGGCAATTACCGCAATGCCACCGCTGCTGCTGTGGGACTTTTCTATCGTCCCAATGAAAGGACCATGTTTAACCTGGGATGGACCATGGGTGATAACCGTAACATGGTAAATGGCGGGTTCTCTTTGAAATTTGGAAAGAGCAATAAGTATATCAAGTATTCTAAAACGGAAATGGCAGCAGTCATTGACAACCAGAGCAGGGAAATCGCAGAGCTGAAAGCCAAAGACGCACAGAATGCAAAGGATAATGCTGAAATGAAGGCAGAAATCGAAGCACTCAAGAAACAGGTGGAAGCACTGGCTGCCAGGAAATAAAGATACATAAGGGAAAGCTCTTTCCTTCGGGGAAGAGCTTTTTCTTGTGGGAAGAACGGTTTTCTCCATTTTGTTTCATGGTTTCTTTCTGCATTTCCACAGGAAAGTGGTGCGGGGCATGTGACACAGATGGGCGGCGGCAGCGCAGGTGATTCCCCCTTTTTTCACCTTTTCTTTCAGATTTTCAAATTCCGGCGGTACCGGCTTCTCAGGCCGGCCGAACCTTACGCCCCGGGCTTTGGCTGCTGCTATGCCCTGGGCCTGGCGGCAGCGGATATTTTCTCTTTCGTTCTGGGCAACGAAGGAAAGAATCTGCAGTACAATGTCCGCAATAAAGGTGCCCATCAGGTCTCCGCCTCTTCTGGTGTCCAGAAGGGGCATATCCAGTACCACTATATAGACCTCTTTCTTTTTGGTGAGAAGGTACCACTGATGAAGGATTTCTTTGTAATTACCCCAGCCGGTCTACGGAAAGGATGTAAAGAACATCGCCTTTTCGCAGCTTTTTCATCATTTTCTTGTACTGGGGACGGTCAAAATCCTTTCCTGATTTCTTGTCCACGAATGGGTGATCTTCTGCAAGGCCTGCTCGTTTCATGGCATCAATCTGCCTTTCTTCATTCTGGTCCCAGCTGGATACACGTACATAGTCATAGGTACACATGGTTCTCCTCCCTCTGTTTTTGTCAATGAAAAACTGTGAAAGGAAAATCCCTTCACAGCTTTTATTTTTACCTATAAACGCACAACTTCAAATCTCAAATCTCAAGCTTCATATTCCTTCCTGTTCACCTTTCCCTTCACCGGCTTTCCATCCATAAAGGCGCGGATGTTATGGAGGGCATTCATGAGGGCTTCCCGGTGGGCGGTGCTGCTCATTTCTGCATTATGGGCGCTGCCGATGACGTTGGGATAGGCCAGCAGGGGATCGCCGTTCTTTGGGTAGGCTTCGTTTTCTTCCCACCATACGTCCATGGCCACATGGAAGCGGGGATTGTTTTTTACCTTGTCCAGCAGGGCTTCCCGATCAATGAGCTGGGCCCGGGCCACGTCTACCAGCAGGCTGCCCTCTTTCATGAGGGAAAGAATGGAGCGGCTGATGAGGCCTTCCGTTTCTTTTGTTAAAGGCAGGGCCAGTACCAGTACGTCCGCTTCCTTCACCGCTTCTTCCAGCTGGTCCATGGTGTAGGCTTTATCAAGAAGAGGGGACGTGGGCAGGTGGCGGGAAATGGCGGTGAGGCGGCAGTGGAAAGGGGAAAGCACTTCTGCCAGGGCTTGTCCGATGCCGCCGAAGCCTGCAATGAGCACGGTCTCTTCGGAAAGAAGTTTCTGATGGTAGCCCAGGATATGGAATTTCCCCTGCTGCAGGTCCTGGAGCTGTTCCCGGAGGCAGCGGTTCAGGGCGATGATCATACCGCAGGCGGACTCTGCAATACCCCGGGCCCAGCCGCCGGAGTTGCAGTACAGGTGGATGTCCTTCGGCAGTTTTTTGAAATCCAGGTGGTCCACGCCGGTTCTGGTGGTCTGCACCATGGCTGGTTTGGCAAGAAGGGGGATTTCCTCTTTCCTGATATCGCCCACAATATTTCTGGAAAGCACCACATCTGCCTTTTCCAGGGCTTTTTTCCGCTTCTCTTCATCCAGCTCTTCCAGCCAGAACAGAGCGGCATCGGGGAAGAGGGTGTGGATATCTTTTTCATAGGTTTCTTTGATGGGCGGGGCAATGACAATATTCATAGTTTTTCTCCTTTGTTGACAGGAATCCTTTGGATGGAGCAGGCTGATGCAGAAAGAAAGGAAAGAAGGCGGGGCCGTTCTTCCACTGGAGGGGCCGGGCTTGTTTCTTTACCGGCTCTGCTGCAGTCTGGGAAAGCTCCTGATTTTTCTTTATTATAAGATGATTCCTCTCCGGCGGAAAGGGGCATGGAAGGCGGGAAGAGAGAAGATTTTCATGATGGAAACTTTCCTGTTATCCCATGCTGATACAGGAAACTATGTTCTCCATATCTATCCATTAAAAATTGTGTTATAGTTGTTACATATTGAATCTAATCAGACAGATATTGAATGAAGAAAGGCGGAGTTCGATGAATATTATTGATGAACTGAAATGGCGTGGTGCTGTCAATCAGCAGACCGATGAGGAAGAACTGTACAAGCTGGTAGGGGAAAAATCCATTTCCCTTTACTGCGGCATTGATCCCACCGGCGACAGCATGCATATCGGTCATCTGATTCCATTCATGATTCTGAAGCGTTTCCAGCTGGCCGGTCATCATCCGGTCATTGTGATCGGCGGCGGCACCGGTTCCATCGGCGATCCTTCAGGCCGGAAGACAGAAAGGGTGCTCCAGTCCCAGGAGACCATCCAGCATAATGCGGAATGCCTCACAGCCCAGATGAAGAAACTTTTCGGCGAAGATGGCTTCACCATGGTGAACAACTATGACTGGCTTTCCAAAATTTCCCTTCTGGAATTCCTTCGTGATTATGGCAAGCTGTTCAATATCAATACCATGCTGGCCAAGGAAGTGGTGGCTTCCCGTCTGGAAACAGGGATTTCCTTCACCGAATTCTCCTACCAGATTCTCCAGTCTATTGATTTCAAAATGCTCTATGACAAGTACAACGTGCAGCTCCAGATCGGCGGCGCTGACCAGTGGGGCAACATTACAAACGGCGTAGAACTTCTCAGAAAGACGGAAGATGTGCATGATGCCTTCGGTCTCACCATCCCCCTCATGCTGAAGGCAGACGGCACCAAGTTTGGCAAAACCGCCGGCGGCGCGGTATGGCTGGATCCGAAGAAGACGTCCCCCTATGAATTCTATCAGTTCTGGTTCAACCAGGATGACCGGGATGTGGTGAAGTATCTGAAGTATTTCACCTTCCTTTCCCATGAGGAAATCGACGCACTGGAAAAAGAAGTGGCAGAACATCCGGAACACAGAAGCGCTCAGCGGAAGCTGGCTGAAGAAGTGACCCGCTTCGTTCACGGCGAAGAAGGATTGGCCCAGGCAGAAAAGGTGACCCAGGCTCTCTTCTCCGGCAACATCCAGGAACTCTCGGGCGATGAAATCGAAGGAGCTTTCCGCAACACCAAGGGCGGCGAAGTCCATGAAGCACCGATTAATATCGTGGAAGCTCTGGTGCAGGGCGGCGTGGAAAAATCCAAGCGCCAGGCAAGGGAAGATGTGAAGAACGGCGCCATCCGGGTGAATGGGGAACAGATCCGTGATATCGAAGCCTCTGTATCTGCCCATCCCAATACCAATGGCAAATTCATTATTATCAGAAAAGGCAAAAAGAATTACTTCTCCATCGAAGTGAAATAAAATGCCGGTCAAAAGCTCTCCTCCGGGAGGGCTTTTTATTTTTGGGAGCATCATAATTTTATTGTGCTGCTGCCAGCTCTAAACCTGCCGAACCTTTCATACCTGACGGGCACAGAACTCTTTGAACTAGTCCTGTCATGTGATATACTGTAATGTATTGAAGTTTCTATATTTGAAAAGGAGAGAAATATGAAATTTTCGTTTAATCACAACAATTTCAACGTGCTCGATTTGAAGAAGAGTATCGCTTTTTATGAAGAAGCTCTGGGACTCAAGGTAACAGGTGAGTACAAGGCTCCGGACGGCTCCTTTATTCTGGCTTACCTTGGGGATGGCACAACGAAGCACCGGCTGGAACTGACCTGGCTTCGGGACCGGAAGGAACCCTACAATCTGGGGGATAACGAATTCCATCTGGCCTTTGATGTGGATGACATGAAGGCGGCTCACGAAAAGCATAAGGCCATGGGATGCATCTGCTTTGAAAATCCGGCCATGGGCATTTATTTCATTAATGACCCCGACGGATACTGGATTGAAATTATTCCGGAGGATATGTGATGGACCCTATTTTTGTACGTACCGCCCGCATTATCGGTGAAAAGGGCGTTGATTTTCTTTCCACAAAGACTGTGGCCGTTTTCGGCATCGGCGGCGTCGGTTCCTATGCGGCAGAAGCACTGGTCCGCGCCGGCGTGGGCCATCTGATTTTTATTGATAAGGATGCGGTGGAAGATTCCAATCTGAACCGCCAGCTGGTGGCAGACCGCACCACATTGGGCCGGAACAAGGCGGAAATCATGGTGGAAAGGGCGCACCGGGTGAATCCTGCCTGCGATGCCAGAGCGCTGGCTGTGTATTACCGGCCGGGAGATGAGGATTTCATCAAAAATCTTCATGCTGATTTCATTATCGATGCCATTGATGATGTGCCGGCTAAAGTGTCCATTGCGGAAATCTGCTACAAGCTGAAAATACCGGAAATTTCCTCCATGGGTACCGGCAACCGGCTCCGCCCGGAAATGCTGCAGATTGCAGATATTAATAAGACCTCTGTGTGCCATCTGGCAAGGAAAATGCGCAAAGAGCTGAAGGAGCGCAGGGTACGGCATCTGACCGTGGTATACTCCAAGGAGCTGCCTCATAAGCCTATCGGAGAAGGCCATGCACCGGGCTCCACCTCCTTCGTGCCGCCGGTGTCGGGCATGATGATGGCAGGCTATGTGATTAGAAATCTTTTGAAAGAAGCAAACATTACCTGAGGAAGCACCGATACATGCATGGGCTGCTTTCCTATGGCTTGTAGGGACTGCAGGAATCAAAGAGTGCGCTGTTTCGTGGCGCTTCCCTGAGAAAGGAAAACAATATGGTTGAAATCCGTCATCCCGACTGGGTGACTATTCAGGAAAATGGAAAAGACGTGCTGGGGTACAACCAGGAATGGTATCCGGAAAAAAGGCAGAAGCTGGCAGGCTGCGGCCCCACGGCCGGTAGTATGATGGCTGCCTATATTGAACGGAGGCAGCAGGGCAGAAAAGTGGAAACCAGAAAAGAGGCCCTGGCCATTATGCTGGATATCTGGAAATATGCGACGCCCCGCATGCACGGCCTCTATAAGACCCGCTGGCTGAAGGAGGGTCTGACCGCCTACATGCAGGAAAGGGGACTCAAGGGAAAGGTGGAAGCCCTGCCCATTCCCTCCATCCGTCTTCTGGCACCCAAGCTTCCCAAAGTGGCAGCCTTCATCAGGGAAGGACTGGAAGCGGACTGCCCCATCGGTTTCCTGAATCTCCACAGCGGCGGAGAGCCTATTCCCTACCACTGGCACTGGATGCCCCTGGTGAAAATGGAAGAAAGGGACGACGGCATTTACTGCACCCTCTGGGATGAGGGGACAGCCCATGTGTTCAATCTGGGGAACTGGCTGAAACACACCAAATTCGGCGGCGGATTTGTAAGAATCATGAATTCCTGAAAGAAAAGGGACTGTGAAGAAATGATGGAGCTCCGGTTAGACGGGTAGACAATGGGTTAGTTTACAAGGCACGAATTGACAAGTACTCTGCCCCGCACCGTCATTTCGACGGTCGGAGCGGAGTGGAGAAATCTTACTCCGAAGTGAGGAGGCCCATGGTGGCAGGAGATCTCTCGACTCAGCGTTTCAATAGAGATGAGTATCTATCACCCATGGCGGCAGGCAGCCCCGCTCGAGATGACGATAGCGGCAGGCAGTATATCATCATATGGCTGTAATAAAAAGGGCTGTGAAGAAATGATTACCATTTCTCCACAGCCCTTTTTTGATGACAGCCGGTCTCTTTCGTAAAGGTGCATTTTCTTTGGCACAGGCGCTCCATCAGCAGATGGAGTATAATCAAAGAGGAGAGATGATGTAGAGGTGAAACCGATGAAGAAAAAGTGGATGGCAGTGATTCTGGCGGCATTTCTGGCCCTTCCTCCGGGAGTGGAGGCAAAGGCCTTTGATGGCGCTTCTATTCTGGGGCGTATCCTTTCCAGCGGCGTTTCCCATTCCACCACGGTGAAAACAAAGCCGGCCGTGGCGAAGCGTTCTTCCGGAAAGAAGAACCGTTATAAAAATGCCATGGGAGCTATGGAGAACCTGCAGTGGGTAGGCGTGGCGAAAAGCTCCGGCGGCAGTATCTATTTTGACCAGGATACCATGAAGGATACTACCCGTAATGGCGAGCGGCGGGTGACGGCTACGGTGAAAAATGAATTTACCAAAGCCGGCGCCAGGGCGGTGGAAGAAAGCAGCCATGGCGAGGTGGACCGGGATGAGGCAGCCTATTCCCTTTTCCTGGTCGATTTCGGCGAAAAGGACTGCTTCATCGCCAGCCCCGTGATTTATTATGACCGGAAGGGAAAAGAGCTGATAAGGAAAAAGGCTTCTTTGGCCTATGCCGATGTAACCGGTATGAACTACGGAAAACCCTACGGCCCGGGCAGCATGGAGCTTAAAATCAAAGAGAAGGTTTTCGCCTATGCAGACCGGGTGAAGGAAGAGGAAAAGGAAAGAACAGCGGAAAACCGGTAGGAAAGAAAAAAAGACCTCGCAGGAGCGGGGTCTTTTCATTTCAACAATCAGCCTTCATATTCTTCAAATTCATCTTTTCCGGCGCCGCACATGGGGCAGATGTAATCAGCCGGAAGATCTTCGAACTTGGTGCCCGGCGCAATTCCGTTATCCGGATCACCCTGGGCTTCATCATAAATCCATCCGCAGATCTTGCAAATGTACTTCTTCATAGTATCCTCCGTTCTCCTGCACGCTGCAGGACATACATATGGCAGAGCCATCAATCTGTATGTATTATACCATAGCTTTTATAGGGAAGGGAGAGGCCGGCTTATCTTGTAAATTTTTTCACGGGGAAGATTGACTTTCCTGTTGACTTTTAAATAAGTCTTATGATATATTTTCAACAATACTATCTATCTTTTGGATAGGGCTTTAAAGGAGGTTTTCATATGGCTAAGAAAAGAATAGTAGGTGTGGCAGGCCTTGGGCATGTAGGTGCCCATGCGGCATTCTGCCTGGGTATGATGGGGATTGCTGATGAAATCCTTCTTTGTGATGTGAAGGAGCAGAAGGCGATCAGTGAATGTCAGGACCTGAATGATGCGGTCATGTACATGCCCAATCATGTGGTATATCGGGTGACTGACTATGCAGGATTGAAGGACTGCGATGTGATTGTGAATGCAGTGGGAGATGTGAGCCTCTGTGCTACAGGAAACCGGGATGATGAGCTGGAAAACAGTGTGCGCCAGGTGGCGGATTATGTGCCGAAGGTGATGGAGGCCGGATTCGACGGGATTTTCGTTACCATTACCAATCCCTGTGACGTGATCGCCCACCTGATTGCCAAGCTTTCCGGACTTCCCCGGGGACGGGTGGTAGGTACTGGAACCCTTCTTGATTCTTCCCGCCTGATTCATGCCATTTCGGACCAGACAGGTCTGGATGCCCGGGGGTTCTTTGCCTTTATGATGGGGGAACATGGCAGTGCCCAGATGGTTCCCTGGTCTCAGGTCAATTTTTACGGCCAGACCCTGGAGCAGATGGAAGAAGATCCCCGATTCCTCTTTGATAAGGACAAGGTGCAGGAAAAGGCCATTAAAGGCGGCTGGGTGACTTACCAAGGCAAGCAGTGTACGGAGTACGGCATCGCATCGGCGGCAGCTACGCTGGTGAGGACGATTTTCCATGATGAAAAACGGATTCTTCCCTGTTCTGTAGAACTTCGGGGTGAATACGGGGAACAGGATGTGTTCTGCGGTGTGCCGGCAGTCATCGGTATCCATGGGGTGGAGGAAGTGCTGGAGTATGATCTTCCGGACAATGAGATGAAGCGGCTCAAAGAATGCATCGATACGATTCATCGGAATATTGAGAGAGGAAACCGCTTCCTGCCCTGATAAGGGGAAGGACCATTCCGTGGTGAAATGGGAATTTCCAGGTCTTTCATGGAATTGGTGGGGCATGAAGCTTCCTCAAAAGCCAAAAGGGGCTGTGAAGAAATGATTACCATTTTTTCACAGCCCCTTTTGGCTTATCACATATGATGATAGGCTGCCTGCCGTTATGGTCATCTCGAGCGGGGGACCTGCCAATATGAGGGTAAAGGCTTTGGAGTTTATTGAAACGCTGAGCCGAGAGATCTTCTGCCACCATGGGGCTCGCCCCACATCGGCGTGAGATTTCTCTACTCCGCTTCGCTTCGGTCGAAATGACGGGGGCGGGGCAGCATTTTGGTCAGTTGATCCCCCTGAAAATGACTGGATGCTGCTCATCGACATCCTTATCTTGAGCGGGGGACCTGCCGATATGGGGGCAAAGGCTTTGGAGTTTATTGAAACGCTGAGCCGAGAGATCTCCTGCCACCATGGGGCTCGCCCTGCTTCGGTGTGAGATTTCTCCACTCCGCTTCGCTTCGGTCGAAATGACGGGGTGAGGACAGTCCTTTTGTTATGAAACTCGGGATTCATGAGGAAGAGGAGGGGAGACTTTTTCTCGTCTATTTCTTCTGCTATCCATTGACTAGAGATGCAGCGTCTGCAAACTAATAGATATGTAGATATAAAAGCGGATATTTTTGAGATTTTACGTCATAAAATAATTACTTATTGATTATTAAAAATAGAAGTCATAGATAAAAATATGGATAAAACCATCAATTCATATTTATTTTAAATCTATAAACTTATTTGTTTCATGAATCGATAGGTAAATCGATACCAATTTATAGAGAGCTATTGATTTTAGAAAAGCCCCTTAGTACAATGTTACATATAACCCAAAGGGAAAGCTCCATTTATGGTTGAAGGGCCTTCCTGCTGACAGCTTTACGGTTCCCTGAAGGGAACCGATTTTAAAGGAGAGGATTGTATGAGACATATTCGTAAGGTCCTGGTGGCCAACAGAGGCGAAATCGCCATCCGCGTATTCCGCGCCTGCAGCGAACTGGGAATCCGCACAGTAGCCATTTATTCCAAAGAAGATATTCTGTCCCTGCACCGCAACCGGGCTGATGAAGCATACCTGGTAGGGGAAGGGGATAAACCGATTGACGCCTATCTGGATATTGAAGATATTATCCGTATCTGCAAGGAACATGATGTGGATGCCATCCATCCGGGCTATGGCTTCCTGGCTGAAAATGCCAAGCTGGCCAAACGGTGCGAAGAGGAAGGCATTATTTTCATTGGGCCGCGGGTAGAACATCTGATGATGTTCGGCGATAAGGTGAATTCCCGTATCCAGGCTGAAAAAGCAGATATTCCCATGATTCCCGGCTCCAAGGGAGCGGTGAAGAGCTTTGAGGAAGTGAAGGAGTTTGCAGAAAAGAACGGCTTCCCCATTATGATCAAGGCTGTTAACGGCGGCGGCGGCCGCGGCATCCGCAACGTGGACCGCATGGAGGATCTGGAAGAGGCTTACAACCGGGCCAAGTCCGAAGCCAAAATGGCTTTCGGTGATGATGATGTATATGTAGAAAAATGCATTATGAACCCGAAGCATATCGAAGTACAGATTCTGGGTGATGAACAGGGCAATGTGGTTCATCTTTTCGAAAGAGACTGCTCTATCCAGCGCCGTCATCAGAAGGTCATCGAAATGGCACCGGCCTGGTCCCTGCCTGTGGAGCTTCGCCAGAAGATCTGCAATGCGGCAGTGAAGCTCATGAAACATGTACACTACCTCAATGCAGGTACTGTGGAATTCCTGGTAGACCAGGATGAAAAGCATTTCTATTTCATCGAAGTCAATCCCCGTGTCCAGGTAGAACATACGGTAACGGAAATGATTACCGATGTGGATATCGTGAAGACCCAGATTCTGATTGCCGAAGGGTACTCCATCGACAGTCCGGAAGTCGCCATTGGCCAGCAGCAGGATATTTGGTATAAAGGCGTGGCTATCCAGTGCCGTATTACCACCGAGGATCCGCAGAATAATTTCATGCCTGATACAGGCAAAATCATTGCCTATCGCTCCGGCGGCGGCCCCGGTATTCGTCTGGATGCAGGCACTGCCTATGCAGGGGCTGTCATTACCCCTTACTATGATTCTCTTCTCGTTAAGGTTACAGCCCATGCCCTCCATCCGAAGGATACCATCCACAAAATGCTCCGCTGCCTGGATGAATTCCGGATTTCCGGCGTAAAGACCAACATTTACTTCCTGCAGAATATGCTCCGTACCCGGGATTTCCAGGAAGGGAAATGCGATGTCAACTATATTGACCGGAACCCCTGGCTCCTGCAGGAGCCGGATCTGATTTCCGACCGGGGCACCAAACTTCTTTCCTACATCGGCGATATCACGGTGAACGGCTATGCCGGCGCAGGCCATAAGGAAAAGCCGGACTTTGCTCCCCTTCCGGTGCTGGATGCTTCCAAGGAAGAAGCACCGAAGGGAACTAGACAGCTTCTGGATGAACTGGGACCGGAGAAGTTTGCCAAGTGGGTACTGGACCGCAAGGAAGTCATGTTCATGGATACCACGTACCGTGATGCCCATCAGTCCCTGCTGGCTACCCGCGTGAGAACCCATGATATTATGAAAGCCATCCATTATACGGCTGTCCATGTGCCTGAGCTTTTCTCCTTTGAAAACTGGGGCGGCGCTACCTTCGACGTGGCTTACCGTTTCCTGGATGAAAGCCCCTGGGACAGACTCCGCCAGATGAGGAAGGCCGCACCGAATATTCTTTTCCAGATGCTGACCCGCGGCGCCAATACCGTAGGATATACCAACTATCCGGAAAATGTGGTCCGTCATTTCATCGACCAGGCTGCCGATAACGGCATTGATGTATTCCGTATCTTCGACTGCCTGAACCAGCTGAACCATATGACCGTATCCATTGATGAGGTACGGAAGAAGAATAAGATTGCAGAAGCCTGCTTCTGCTACACCGGCGACATTATGGACCCCAGCCGTCAGAAATACTCTCTGAAGTACTATACGGACCTGGCAAAGGAAATGAAGAATGCCGGTGCCAACATTATCGCCATTAAGGATATGGCAGGCCTTCTGAAACCGGAAGCAGCCTATGCCCTGATTTCCGCTCTGAAGGATGCAGTGGATTTGCCTATCCACCTCCACAGCCATGAAGGCGGCGGATGCACCCTTTACTCCTACGCCAAAGCTGTAGATGCAGGGGTAGATATTGTGGATGTGGCTACCGGCGCTCTTTCCAACGGCACCAGCCAGCCTTCCATGACTGCCATGTACTATGCGCTGCAGAACCATCCCCGTCAGCCGAAGCTGGATATCGATGCGCTGGAAACCATCGACCGCTACTGGCAGGGCGTACGTCCCTACTATGCCGGCGTAGATTCCCGCATGGCCAGCCCGAATACCACCGTATTCCAGCATGAAATGCCGGGAGGACAGTATTCCAACCTGCGCCAGCAGGCAACAGCCGTAGGCCTTGGGCAGGAGTGGCCGGAAGTATGCCGCATGTATGCCAAAGTGAATATGATGTTTGGCGATATCATCAAAGTCACCCCGTCTTCTAAAGTAGTAGGGGATATGACCCTCTTCATGGTACAGAACCATCTGACAGAAAAAGATATTTATGAAAAAGGGGAAACCCTGGACTTCCCGCAGTCCGTGGTCGATTTCTTCGACGGCAAGCTGGGCATCCCTTACGGCGGTTTCCCGGAGAAGCTGCAGAAAATCATTCTTCGCGGACAGAAGCCGCATCTGGAAAGTCATCCTGCCGATGTGGACTTTGACAAAGTGAAGATGGAAATGAAGGAGAAACATATTCCCACCAGGGAAGAAGATGTATCGTCCTACTGCATTTATCCGAAGGTATTCAGTGACTATATGGAACGGTACCATAAGTACGGTGACCTTTCCATTCTGGATACACCGACCTATTTCTTCGGCATGAAGCCGGGCGAAGAAATCAGGGTGAACATTGATGAAGGCAAGATGCTGCTGGTGAAACTGGACAACATTACCAAGCCTGACGGCGAAGGCAATCGGGAAATCCAGTTCGAGCTGAACGGCATGCCCCGGGAAATCAAGATTCATGATAAGCATGTGGCAGAAAGTGCTGTCAGCGCCAGAAAGGCGGACAAGGATATTGCCGGTGAAGTGGGAGCTACCCTTTCCGGCTCCGTGGTGAAGCTTCTGGTGGACAAAGGCGCTTCTGTGAAGAAGGGCGAACCGGTCATCGTGACGGAAGCCATGAAGATGGAAACCACCATTACCGCTCCGGTGGACGGTATCGTTTCCGAAATTCATGTGAAGGCAGGACAGAGAATCGAATCGGGAGACCTGCTCATGGTCATTGAATAACTGATTTTTCTGATAAAAAGCCCTGGCTCATAATGAGTACAGGGCTTTTTCAGATATTTGCCGCATGCAGACATCATAAGGCGGCATAGCATGAACTAAATGGTGTACCTTTTAATCATATATGGTTTTCGCACTTGCCATGGCAGGTGCGGCAGGGTATACTATTTAGAATACATGGGGAATAAACTGGGAGTATGGAAATCACGGTTTGACTCAGGTTTTATTTAGGAGTGGAATCTGAGGTGTTTCGACCGGTGTTTCCAAATGGGAGTAAATGGGATTTTATTTCATTGGAGGAGGAGTTTATCGTGTTTAGCCAGATTAAGAGCATCCTTGGCAAGGTGTCTCTCATCAAGCAGATAGCCGTAGGTCTTGTGATTGGTATCTGCATTGCCGTCTTTTTCCCGCCGGCCATTCCGGTGGTCAAGATTTTCGGTGACCTTTTTGTTAAAGCCCTGAAAGGTGTAGCGCCGATCCTGGTATTCTTCCTGGTCATGAATGCCATGGCCCAGAGGAAGGAAGGCTCCAGCGGCAGCATGAAGCCTATTATTGAACTGTATGTGATTGGTACGTTCCTGGCTTCCCTGGTGGGCGTAACCATGTCTTTCCTGTTTCCTACGTTCCTGTCTCTCCAGGTGGCACCGGATACGAAACTGGCACCGCCAAGCGGCATTGTGCAGGTTCTTCATAACCTGATCTTAAGCATCGTAGATAACCCGGTAGCAGCCCTGATGAACGCCAACTACATCGGTATCCTTGGCTGGGCTATTATCTTGGGCATTGCGCTGAAGACCTGTGCCGGAGACACCACCAAGGCCTGCCTCAATGATATTGCCGCCGGTATTACCAAGGTAGTCACCTGGGTCATCCATTTCGCACCTCTTGGTATTATGGGTCTGGTAGCTGATTCCGTAGGTACCGCAGGTCTGGGTGCTCTTCTGGGCTATGTACAGCTGCTGGGCGTCCTCATCGGCTCCTACTTCCTGGTAGCCCTGGTGATGAATCCTCTTATCGTATTTGCCAAAGTACGCAGGAACCCCTATCCCCTGGTATGGACCACCATCCGTGAAAGCGGCGTCTATGCTTTCTTCACCAGAAGCTCTGCTGCCAACATTCCGGTGAACCTGTCCCTCTGCAAGAGACTGGGACTGAATCCGGATACCTTCACCATTTCCATTCCGCTGGGTGCCACCATCAACATGGCCGGCGCATCCATTACCATTTCCGTGCTGGCTCTGGCTGCTGCCCATACCCTGGGTATTGAAGTAGATATGGCTACGGCCCTTCTGCTCTGCATCGTTTCTACCGTTGGTGCCTGCGGTGCATCCGGCGTAGCCGGCGGCTCCCTGCTCCTCATTCCGGTTGCCTGCGCATCCTTCGGCATCGGCAATGATATTTCCATGCAGGTGGTAGGTGTAGGTTTCATTATCTCCGTACTGGAAGATGCCTGCGAAACCGCCCTCAACAGTTCCAGCGACGTGCTCTTCACTGCCACTGCAGAATTTGCAGAACGCAGAAAGAATGGCACACTGAAAGCATCTGACATGGTTCCAAAGGATGAACATTGATTGATCCATAAAAAAGCTGTGAAAAAATGTAAATCATTTTTTCACAGCTTTTTTTATCCACTGCAAAAACTCCTGAATCATTTTCTACCCTTTTCCGGCAGGACTTCTTCCTTCTTCCGGCAGCGGGACGGAAGAAAGGGAAATGGCAGGTTTTGATTCAGGAGTTTCTGTATTCAGTACCTTGAGAGTTCCGATTCATATGAGGAAGTTTTCCCCTTTCCTTCACCTGTCCCTTACAGGGTGTGTGCACAACAGGCAGGGAGAAGGGTGATCCTTCCGGGCCCTTTCGGTTCTCCATTCCTATAGTCAGTCAAGGGACATGGATTTCTCCTTTGTGGAATGGGCTTGCCATTCCCTGATAAATATCATAAAATAGACAGGATTCTATATACATATTTCCTTCTGCCTGTTTTATCATCGTATTTTTACAGCTTCCATAGTGCACGGTTTCTCTGGAAATGATAAAATAAAAAGAGTTGACGCAGGAGGTTTTTATGGAAACAATCGGTCTCTTGGCAGGTATCGGCACCCTTCCCGTGGAATTTACGGAGGCGGTGAAATCCCAGGGTTATCGGGTGGTATGCATTGCGGTGATTCCGGGCATTGATCCCCGTCTGAAAGATTTGGCAGACGCCTATTATGAAATCAGCGCATTCAAGCTGAATAAGGTGATTAAGACCCTGGTGAACGAAGGGGTGAAGGAAGTCACCATGATTGGCAAGGTGACGAAGGAGTGGCTTTTTAAAAACCATCCTTTCCCTGATCTTCGGGCCATCAAAGTATTGAACCGTTTAAGAAAAATGAATTTCAAGGACGACACAGTGACCCTGGCCATTGTGGAGGAACTGGCAAAGGACGGCATTTCCGTTCTTGACCAGACGAAGTATTTAAAGCCTCTTATGCCGGGGCCCCAGGTGTTTACGAAAAAGAAACCCACTGAGGCACAGATGGCTGATGTGGCTTTCGGCTTCAAGGCAGCCAAGGCCATCGGCGCCATGGATCTGGGACAGACAGTGGTGGTGAAAAACCAGGCTGTCATGGCAGTGGAAGCTATCGAAGGCACCGATGCCTGCATCCGCCGGGGCGGAAGTCTGGCCAGAGGCGGCGCGGTGGTGGTAAAGACGGCAAAGCCTTCCCAGGATACCCGGTTTGACATGCCTGCCGTGGGACTGACCACCCTTCATTCCATGGAAGAATCAGACTGCGCCGTACTGGCTATCGAGGCCTGGCACACCCTTTTTGCAGAAAAGGAAGCGGTCCTTGCAGAAGCGGACCGGAAGGGAATCGTGATTCTTGCGGTAGAACAGGATAAGATATGAAAATAATGATGTCTGCCGGAGAGGCTTCCGGCGATATGCATGCTGCTGCTGTGGCGGCAGAGCTGAAACGGATCATGCCGGAAGCGGACATATTCGGCATGGGCGGCGCCGACATGAGAAAGAGCGGTGTCCGTATTATATATGATATAGAAAATCTGGGCATTATCGGCGTGGTGGAAGTGATCCGCCATATCCCCTTCTTCTTCCGTCTCCGTGCTTTTCTGAAGAAAGCCATGGTGGAAGAGAAGCCGGATGTGCTGGTGTGCGTGGACTATCCGGGATTCAACATGAAACTGGCCCATGTGGCAAAGGAGCTGGGAATCCCGGTGATTTACTACATTGCGCCCACCATCTGGGCCTGGAATAAGGGCAGGGCCAAAAACATTGTGCGGGATGTGGAGCAGGTGGCTTCCATATTTCCTTTTGAGGCAGAGGCCTATCGGAAAGCAGGGGCCCGCGTCACTTTTGTGGGCCATCCCCTGGCGGATACGGTGAAGCCCTCCATGTCCTTTGAGGAGGCCATGAAATATTTTCATGGAGATCCCTCCAGGAAGCGAGTGCTCCTCATGCCGGGCAGCCGGAAAAATGAGGTAGCCGGCCTTCTTCCCATGATGCTGGAGGCGGCGAAAAGGCTGGAGGAAAAGGAAAGGTGCCAGTTTTTTATTCCCCGGGCCTCCACCATTCCCAAAGACATGCTTTTGGGAATCATAGGAAACACATCCCTTTCCATTGAAATCACCGAGGGTCATCAATATGATCTCATGCATATCTGCACCGCCTGCGTGGCATCTTCCGGCACAGCCACTCTGGAAACGGCTCTTATGGAGCTTCCTACGGTGCTGGTATACAGACTGGCGCCGATTACCTGGTTTTTGGCCAATCTTCTGGTTCATGTAAAATATGCAGGCCTTCCCAACCTTCTCCTGAACCGGGAGGTGACACCGGAGCTTCTCCAGGACAGGGCCAATGCAGATAACATAGTGTCCATCCTCCTTCCCTGGCTGGAAGATGAAAAGAAAAGGGAAAAGAATGTGGAAGAAATCCGGGAAGTGCGGAAAGCCCTTGGATCCGGCGGAGCTGTCCATCGGGTGGCCGAGCTTATTATAAAGACTGCAGGAGCGGTTCATGGCAAATAAACGAAGCAAATTAAACAGTTATAAAAGGCTTCTCCATTTTCTGAAGCCCTATATCAAACTGCTGATTATATCCATCATCTGTATGGTGGCTGTATCGGCATCCAATCTTTACGTTCCCTGGATTATCAAGGACGTCATCGATAAGGTACTGGAAGATAAAGACCTCACCATGCTTTATCTGATTATTATTTCCATTATTGTGGTGTTCTTCATCCGCGGTTCCACCACCTTTGCCCACCGCTACCTCATGGGGTACATCGGGCAGTCGGTAATCCGGGATTTACGAAACAAGCTCTACGAACATCTGCAGAAGCTGCCCATTGCCTACTTTGATAAAAGGCGTACCGGTGAAATTATGAGTAATCTCACCAACGACATTGGCGCCCTGCAGACGGCCATGACCACCGATTTCATCATGCTGGTACAGGAAGGAGCCATTTTCATCGGTTCCTTTGCCGCCATGATTTACCTCCAGTGGAAGCTCACCATTCTCTGCCTTATCATTGTGCCACTGGTGTCGGTGACCATCAAATTCTTCGGCAGGAAACTCCATTCCTCCGGCCGGAGCGTGCAGGAAAGACTGGCTGATGTGACGGCCATGCTGCAGGAAACCATTTCCGGCGTCCGCATCATCCGAAGCTTCAACCGCTGCGACTATGAAACGAAACGGTTCAGACAGGTGAACCAGAACAATTTCAAGGCAACTGTGAAATCCATCCGCCAGCAGAGCCAGCTTACGCCGGTAGTGGAATTTCTGGCTGCCCTGGCCATTACGGTAATTATCTGGTACGGCGGCGTGTCTGTCATTGACGGCATTATGACGGCCGGCGAGCTGATTGCCTTCCTTATTTATGCCATCAATCTGGCAAACCCCATCAAGCGTATTGCCGACAGCTACGGCAATATCCAGAAGTCCCTGGCAGCAGCGGACAGGGTTTTTGCCATCCTTGATGAAAAGGAAGAAGACCAGAACCATGAAGATGAAAAGCCCCTGGTAGTGAAGAAAGGGCTGGTGGAGGCAAAGCATGTACAGTTTGCCTATGAAGAAGGTCATCCGGTCCTCAGGGATTTGAATTTCAAAGCCAACCCCGGTGAAACCATTGCCATTGTAGGTCCTTCGGGGGCCGGCAAATCCACTATTGCCAACCTGCTTCCAAGGTTCTATGAAATCACCGGCGGTGAAATCGACATTGACGGCATGGATATCCGAAAGGCGGATCTGGGGTCCCTTCGCGACCAGATCGGCCTGGTGCCCCAGGATACCCTTCTTTTCAATACGTCCATCAAGGACAATGTGCTCTATGGCCGTCTGGATGCCACTGACGAAGAAGTGTGGGCGGCTGTCCGCTCTGCCAACGCGGAGAAATTTATCAGAGAACTGCCTGACGGCATTGATACCAGGGTAGGGGACCGGGGACTGATCCTCTCCGGCGGCCAGCGCCAGCGTATCGCCATTGCCCGGGCCATCCTGAAAAATCCGAAAATCCTTATCCTCGATGAAGCGACTTCCGCTCTGGATACGGAAAGTGAAAAAGTGGTGCAGGATGCTCTGGATAAACTGATGGTAGGCCGTACGGCTTTCGTCATCGCCCACCGGCTTTCCACCATTAAGAATGCAGACCAGATTCTGGTGCTGAATGACGGCGTCATTGCCGAACGGGGCACCCATGACGAACTGATGGCAAAGGGCGGCCTCTACTACGACCTCTACACCATGAGCGCCAAAGTGACAGAAGCAGAGGATTCGGTGGAAGACAAAAAGAAAGAGGGATAGTGAGCTGGTGAGCCAGTTTCCCGGTTTTTTCAAGACATTGGCAGCTGGACATAAGAAACAAGAATTTCCCTCATCCCTCAAATCTCAAATCTCTTCTCCCCCTGATTGTTCCGACAAAGGAGATATCCCATTGTATTGGTTTTATAACATCTGCCTGGTGGCTTACTGGATTCTCCAGATTCCCCTTCTGATTTACCGTCTTGTATTTGAAGAAGGCTTTTATGACAGACTGAAGCAGAGCGCCGGCATCATGCCTACGCCTACACTGCTGCAGATTGCAGACCACAATGCCATCTGGGTTCATGCCGCTTCCGTAGGGGAAGTGGTGGCAGCCAGCCCCATTGTGCGGGAACTGAAGAAGAAATACCCTGATGAAATGGTGGTGGTGTCCGTGGTTACCGCCACAGGCCACCGCATGGCCCAGCGCATTATTCCGGAAGCCGACGGGCACATATTCTTCCCCTTTGACCTGCCGGTCATTACGGAGCGGATTGTAAACATCGTAAACCCCAAGGCCATTATCCTCATTGAAACGGAACTGTGGCCCAATTTCCTCCGCCTGGCCTGGAGGAAGAAGATACCGGTAATGATGATGAACGGCAGAATCAGTGGCCGCTCCATGCGCCGCTATTCCCTCATCAAGCGGTTTACCACCAGAATGCTCCTGCAGATCCGGAAATTCTGCATGCAGTCTAAAATCGACAGGGAACGCATTATTTCCATGGGAGCCATTCCCAAAAGGGTAGTTATTACAGGAAATACGAAGTATGACCAGACCTATGCGGAAGTGTCGGAAGAGGAACGGGCTAAGCTCAGAAGGGAATTCCGCTTTGAAGGGAAGGGCCCCATCATTGTGGCAGGCTCCACCCATGGCGGGGAAGAGGAAATCGTGGTACGCACCTTCGGAAAGATTCTGGAAAAATATCCCAATGCCCGCCTTCTTCTGGCAGTCCGCGAAATTACCCGTGCCGCTTCGGTGCGGTTCATGATTAAGCATCAGGGCTACACAGTGCTCCGCCGCTCCAAAATGGGAACGGATGAGGATGACGGCAAGGGCGCTCAGATCGTGATTCTGGACACCATCGGTGAACTGGGCCGGCTCTACAGCCTGGCAGATGTGGTGTTTGTGGGAGGCAGCTTTGTCAAAGTAGGGGGCCATAATATCCTGGAACCGGCAGCCCATGGAAAACCGGTGCTTGTAGGTCCCTATATGTTCAATTTCCAGGAAATCTTCGAGCTCCTTTCCCAGCGGGGCGTATGCATCATGACCCCCGATGAGAAATCCTTTGAAACCACGCTTCTTGACCTTCTGGGGCATCCGGAAAAAATGAAGAAAATGGGAGAAGCGGCATTGGAAGTGGTTCATGAAAATCAGGGGGCCACAGAAAGAAATATTGCTTCCTTTGAAGAACTGGTGAAGGAATATGGTATCAAACTGAGGGAAAACGCATGAGTCTTGAAAATTACGTCACCGGCCTGATGAAGAATCCTTCTCCGGACCTGAAAGGGAGGCTCATGCTCTCTTTTTTGGAGAAGCTGGAAAGGCTGTACCTGTCCCAGGTGGTCAAGCGCCGGGAGGCGGAGAAAAAAGGGGCGGAAGACTGCGGGATACCTGTCATTTCCGTGGGCAATGTGACTGCCGGCGGCACAGGGAAGACCCCCTGTATCATCAAAATGGCGGACATGCTGGAAAAGGAAGGCTTCCATCCTGCCATCATCAGCCGGGGCTACCGGAGCGGCCTTGAAAAAGAGGGCGGCCTTGTTTCCGACGGGGTGCGTATCCTCGTTTCCCAGGCCATGGCAGGGGATGAGCCTTATATGATGGCCCTGAAGCTGCCCCGTGTACCGGTACTGGTAGGGAAAGACCGGCTGCAGTCGGTGGAAAAGGCGAAGAAGCTGAAAGCGGACATTCTCCTCATGGATGACGGTTTCCAGTATTGGAAACTGAAAAGGGACAGGGACCTGGTGCTTCTTGACTGTACCAATCCCTTCGGCTATGAACATGCCCTCCCCCGTGGGCTTCTCCGGGAGCCCCTGGATGCATTACAAAGGGCCAGCCTTTTCATTCTCACCAAGAGCGACCAGGTGAATGAGGAACAGGTGGAGGAAATCAGAAACCGGCTGGAAAAGCTGGCGCCGGGCATTCCTGTTATCTGTGCCTGCCACCGACCTTCCAGGGCCGTGGCCTTCACGAAATGGATGGAAAGGAACCATGAAGGTTCCCTTTCGCAGGTGAAAGGGAAAAGGGCTTACCTGGTTTCGGGCATAGGAAATCCGGCGGCCTTTGCCAGAACAGCCGGGGAGGCAGGCCTCTTCCTCACCGGTGAAATGGCCTATGATGACCACCATCATTACAGCGATGAGGATTTGAGAAACGTCATATCGGAAGCGTTGAAGTATGGCGCAGATATGATTGTGACTACTGAAAAAGATGCAGTGAAGATGATGAATCTGAAAGAAATCAAAAGAGCGGCCGTCCCCCTGTATGTACTGGAAATTGAAATGGCCTTTCCGGAGGGGGAAGCGGTTTTAAGGAAGCAATGGGAGGATTTGAAATGAAAGCTGTATGTATTATTCCGTCAAGGTACGCCTCTACCCGGCTTCCGGGCAAGCCCCTTCGCATGATTGCCGGCGAAACGCTGGTGCATCGGGTGTATGAAAGAGCCCTTCTGGCCAAGGTGCCGGAACGAGTTATCGTGGCTACCGACCATGAAGATATTGAAAAAGAAGTGAAAGCCTTCGGCGGCCATGTGGTGATGACCTCTGTCAACCATCCCACCGGCACCGACAGGCTGGCAGAAGTGGCGGCAAAGTTTCCGCAGTATGATATTATTGTGAATGTACAGGGCGATGAACCGCTGATAGACCCCGACGTGATTGATGGGCTGGCCAAGGACCTGATGGACCATGAAGATCTGGACATGGCTACCGTGGCCACCCCTCTTAGAAAAGAGGAGTATGATGATCCCTCAGCGGTCAAAGTGGTGGTCAACCGGAAGGGAGAGGCCCTTTATTTCTCCCGCTCCCTGATTCCCTATCCCCGCCATGATTTTGCAGAACCGCCGCTGAAGCATGTGGGCATTTATGCTTACCGCCGGGATTTTCTTCTGGCCTATGCCAAAATGGAACAGACTCCGCTGGAAAAGACGGAATCCCTGGAACAGCTGCGGGCCTTGGAAATGGGCTATAAAATCGGCGTTATTTCCGTCAAAACCGAAGATATCGGTATTGATACAGAAGCAGACCTGAAGAAAGCCAATGAGTATTTTGAAAGGAATCACTTATGAAAACAATCCATGTAGGAAATCTGACACTGGATGGGGAAAAGCTTTTCCTCATCGCCGGCCCCTGCGTTATTGAAGGCTATGACCGCACGCTCATGATCGGCCGGGAAATCAAGAAAATCTGTGAACGGCTGGGGGTACAGTATATTTTCAAAGCATCCTACGATAAAGCCAACCGCTCCTCCTTCCATTCTTTCCGCGGACCGGGACTGGAAAAGGGCCTGGAAATCCTAGCGGATATCAAGAAGGAGCTGCAGGTGCCGGTACTGTCCGACGTCCATGATGTGACCCAGCTGGCTCCGGCATCCAAAGTGCTGGATATGCTGCAGATTCCTGCCTTTCTCTGCCGCCAGACAGACCTGGTTTACGGCGCTGCCATGACAGGCAAACCGGTGAATGTGAAAAAAGGCCAGTTCATGGCACCGGAAGACATGAAAAATGTGATTGAAAAGATGGAAGAAGCCCATAATCCGAACCTGGCAGTGACAGAACGGGGAGCATCCTTCGGCTACCATAACCTGGTGGTGGATATGCGCTCTTTCCCCATTATGCGCCAGTTCGGCTACCCCGTTATTTTTGATGCCACCCACAGCGTACAGCTCCCCGGTGGCATGGGAAGCTCCACCGGTGGACAGCGGGAATTCATTCCCTATCTGGCCCGGGCAGCGGCAGCTTCCGGCGTAGACGGCTTCTTCATGGAAGTCCATGATAATCCGCCGGAAGGCCTCTCTGATTCTACCAATATGCTTTACCTTTCTTCCCTGGAGGATCTTTTGAAAGACCTTATCGCCATTAACCAGGTGGTCAAGAAGGATAAGGAAAAGGGACTGGGCGGTCAGTGAATTAGTGAGCTGGTGAGTCTCTGACAATGAAGAACGGGGCCGGGTCCGTCAGCCTTTCTCCCTCTTAACCTGCTTCATTTGATATATTTCAAAGAAAAAGTATTGTATAATAATAAGATACGAAGATTCTTTTTCCTGTTTTCTTTTACAGTATTGTGGAGGCAGTATGTCAGTCATTGAAACAGCTTCGCGAGTGCTCCGCGATGAGGCGGACGCAGTCATTTCCCTGGTGGATAAGCTGGACGGTCAGTTTGAAGCGGCAGTCCATCTCATTGAAAATGCCAAAGGCCGGGTGGTGCTGACGGGCATGGGCAAATCAGGACATATAGCCAGGAAGGTGGCGGCCACCATGGCCAGTACCGGTACGCCGGCCTTCTTCCTCCATCCGGCAGAAGGCATTCACGGCGATCTGGGCATGGTGACTGCCGATGACGTGGTGATTGCCTATTCCAACAGCGGCGAAACGGCAGAAGTGCTGAACATCCTTCCTTCCCTGAAACGCATTGGCGCCAAACTGGTGGCAGTGGTCGGAAATACCCGCTCCACCCTTGCCAGAAATGCGGATGCTGTGCTGGATGCAGGGGTGAAAAGGGAAGCAGACTCCCTGGGACTGGCACCTACCAGCTCCACCACCGCTGCCCTGGCACTGGGAGATGCGCTGGCCGTGTGTCTGATGGAAAGACACCATTTCACCGCCGATAATTTTGCTATTTTCCATCCCGGCGGTTCTCTGGGGAAAAAGCTCCTTCTGACGGTGGAAATGGTGATGCACAAAGGCGAAGAAAATCCGCTGATTCAGGAAACGGCTTCCGTGAAAGATGCCCTTTTCGTCATGACTGATAAGGGCCTAGGCGCCGTGTCCGTGGTGGACAGCAAGGGATGCCTGAAAGGGCTCATGACCGACGGCGACGTACGGCGGGGCCTGGAGAAGGGAGTGGATTTCCTGTCCCTTCCGGTGGATGCGGTGATGACCGTAAGCCCCCAGGTGATTCACAAGGAAAAGCTGGCAGCCGAAGGACTCCACAAGATGGAAGAGCACCGGCCTCATCCCATTACGGTGCTTCCTGTGACCGATGATGAGGGAAAGGCTATCGGCATGATCCACATTACGGATCTCCTCAAGCAGGGGGTTATGTGATGAAGAAGGCGGAAAGAATCAAGCTCTTTGCTTTTGATGTGGATGGCACTCTGACGCCGGGGTACCTGGTCATGGGAGAAAATGGAGAAACCTCCAAGATTTTCCACGCCAGGGACGGTCTGGCCATTGCCCTGGCCCATCGCATGGGCTATATCACCGGTTTTATTACCGGAAGGAAGAGTCCCATTGTGGAAAACCGGGGGAAAGAGCTGGCTGTGGATTTCGTCCTCATGGGTGTTGCAGACAAAGTGAAGGCCATGGAAGGCCTTTTGAAAACCTGTGGACTTTCCTGGGAGGAAGCCGCTTACATGGGAGATGACCTGAATGATCTGCCTCTCATGGAAAAGGCCGGCTTTTCCGCCTGCCCCAAAGACGGAGTGAAGGAAGTCCAAAAGGCGGCAGATTTCATTTCCTCCTGCCAGGGAGGAAAAGGCGCAGCCCGGGAGTTCATTGAAAAAGTGATGAAGACCCAGGGACGCTGGAAGGAAGCCGTGGATTCCTATAGAAAGAAGCAGGATACTGTTTCACAGTAGTATCCTCAGGATATAATGATTAAGTTTTCCGGAAAGAAGTGAAGCCATGTTATTCAATGTACGTTACGGGATATTGAAGGGGATCAGCAGTCTTCTCTGCTCCATGTCCTACGACCGTATCCTGGCCATCGGGCGCTTTTTGGGGCCCTGCATTATGAACCGCATAGCAAAACAGAAGAAACGCGGAATCCGGCAGATCATGATCGGACTTGGCGTCTCTCGTCCGGAAGCGGAAAAACTGCTGCAGAAGGTGTATGAGCATATCGGCATGTCAGCCATGGAAATGCTATACATGCCCCGTTTATGCCGGGAGAAGGACCATATCAACGATTATGTGAAAATCGATCATCCCGAATATCTGGAAGCGGCCTACGCCGAAGGAAAGGGCATTGTCGGTCTTACGGCCCACATGGGAAACTGGGAGTGGCTGGGCGCAGGTCTGGCCCTTCACGGCTATGATACGTCGGCCATCGGTAAAAAGCAGTCCGATGATGCACTGATGAAGATGATCAACAGCTACCGGGCCATGGCGGGACAGCACATTTACCTCACCGGCACCGGGGGCTATGAAATGATTGCCGCAGCCCGGTCCATGAAAAAGAACCATATTTTGGGATTCCTTTCTGACAAGGATGGAAATAAGGTGGGTGTACCGGTGCTTTTTATGAACCGCGTATTCTCCTTCCCCCAGGGACCGGCGGTATTTGCCAAAAAATTCAAAGCCCCCATTGTTCCTATTTTCATCATAAGAAATCCGGGCGGCCGGGGCCATACCATCTGTGTAGGAAAACATTTCTACTACGAAGACACGGGAGACAGGAAGGGGGATCTCCTCCGGAATTCCCAGAAAATGGCTTCCATCATGGAGTCCTTCATCAAAGAACATCCTGAAGACTGGCTGTGGTTCCAGCACCTGTTCTGGACAAGGCCGGGAAAGATTAAAATGTATAATGAACTGGCTCCGGAAGACAAGAAAAAATTTGCATCCGGCATGGCTGAAGACTGGAACGAAACCAAAGGAGGAAAGGAATGAAAAAGAACCGGAATCTGATTCTGATTGTGGTAATCATACTCCTGCTCGCAGCAGGCATTTATTTCCTCTTTAAAGATGACAACAAGGGCATGAACACTGCTTCTTCCTCCGCTCCATCCATTGAATTTCATAATTCCGACGTGAAGGAAACAAAGGATGGCAAGATTGTATGGCGTTTCAAGGCAGGCCATGCAACGGTGAGCAAGGACCAGAATTTTATTGATATGGAGCAGGTGGAAGGCGATTTTATGAAAGATGGCGATGAACTCCACCTGAAGGCTGATAAGGGCCGGATTGACCGTGGTGCCAAAACCGTTTATATTGAAGGAAATGTAGAAGGGTATGGCAGGGATGGCGAAGAGCTTTATGCCGAAAACCTGACCTACGATGGAAATAAGGATATCCTTTCCACAGATAAGGCTTTCGTGGTCAAGAAGGATGGAAAGGTACTGACTGCTGATGAGTTTGATGCGGATCGGGTCCTTCAGAAAATTACCGCCAGAGGACATGCAAAACTGGCAGAAGAGGAGGGGGCAAAGTGAGATTCTTATATACGGCGCTGGCAGCACTGGCTATTTCTGCAGGCGCTTTTGGAAGCGTTATGGCCGACGATATTACGGCAGATGTGCTGACCTATGATGGAAAAACAAAGGTGGTTACCGCTAAAGGCGACGTGGTGATCCATGCCAACCAGGGCGCCACCATTACCGGTGCCCAGGGCGAATACCATTTTGAAGACAGGAGCGCTTACCTGGAAGGAGGCGTCCGTTATGTAAAAGAGGCCACCACCCTTTCTGCAGACCGCATGTATCTCTATCAGGATAAGACGGCCCGGGGCATGGGAAGCGTTGATTTCCATGACGGGGCGGAAAACCGTACCCTGAAGGGAGACGACGTCATGTACAACCCGGATACGGGATTTGGGAAAATCGAAGGGAATGGCTATCTTTCCTCTCCCGATGGCACTCTGGAAGCTCCTCATATCGAGGGCAACCTGAAACAGGTCAAGGTCGTAGCCACCGGCGGGGTAAACCTGACCAGCAGCCTTCATAATGCTGTAGGCTATGGTGATGAGGCCGTCTATACAAGAACCGGCAGAGAAGGCACCGATGGCAAACTAGTGCTTTCCGGCAATGCCTGGGTGAACCAGAACGGCAATTCCTTCACCGGACCGGAACTGGTGCTCCGGGATGAGGATAAGGTAGTTGAAACGACAGGAAGAAGCACCATCGTTATTACCAATACAGGAAGCACGGAAGGCACCTCCGGTACCAGCGGCTCTTCCTCCAACACAGGAAGTGTGCCTCAGGGACCGGTAACGGCAGCCACTCCTATTGCAGGACGGCCTGAAGAAGCCGGGGCTCCTTTGGAGACCAGGGACAGCAAATGAAGATAGAAACACATAATCTCATCAAACGATATGGGGAAAGAACTGTAGTGGACCATGTGAATGTGGAAGTGGAGCAGGGAACCATCGTGGGCCTTCTGGGCCCTAACGGCGCAGGCAAGACCACCACTTTCTACATGATCGTAGGCATTATCCAGCCCGACGAAGGAGACGTTACCGTAGACGGCACCTCCCTGGTGGGCATGCCCATCTACAAGCGCCATCAGTTCGGCATCGGCTACCTGCCGCAGGAAGCCTCGGTGTTCCGGAAGATGACCGTATGGGAAAACCTCATGTCCCTTCTGGAAACGAGAAAAGAACTGACCCCGGCCCAGAGGAAAGAAAAGGCAGAAGCCCTTCTGGACGAATTCCATATCGGCCATGTGAAAGACACCCAGGGGAATGCCCTCTCCGGCGGCGAACGGCGCCGCGTGGAAATCGCCAGGGCCCTGACCATGGACCCCGCCTTTATCCTTCTGGATGAACCCTTCGCAGGGGTGGATCCCCTGGCCGTGGAAGATATCCAGAGCGTAGTGATGCATTTGAAAACCAGGGGCATCGGCATCCTGATTACCGACCATAACGTGCGGGAAACTCTGCGCATTGTGGATAATGCCTATATCCTTTCGGAAGGAAAGATCCTTCTTAAGGGAAAGGCCCATGAAATTGCCGTCAATCCGGTGGCGAAGAAATTCTACTTGGGGGAAAATTTCAGCTTATGACAGATTCAACCAATCAGGGAGGGAAATTCTGATGAGACTTTTGGACAAATACACATTAAAAGAATTTCTCGGGCCCTTTCTTTTCGGCGTTGCAGCTTTTACAGCCATCTTTCTGGGGGCGGACACCCTTTTAAAGATTGCAAGCTACGTAACAAAATACGGCGCATCCCCTGTCTCCGCCCTTAAAATCTTTATCCTCGCACTGCCCCGGATCGTGGTATACACCTTCCCCATGGCAGTCCTTCTGGGCGCGCTTATGTGCTTCTCCCGACTGTCCGGCTCCAGCGAACTTATCGTCATGCGCTCCTCCGGCCAGAGCTTCCTTCGGCTGGCAGCGCCGGTATTCATTCTTTCCCTCTTCATCAGCCTCTGTGCCGTGGCATTCAATGAATATGTGGTACCCTGGACGAATCGGGAATATGAATATGTGCTGAACACGGAAATCAAGAAGAACTTCAATCCCGGTGTCACGGACCATGTGGTGGTGCGGGATGTGCAGAACGGGAAAATCGTTCACCTGCTCTATGCAAGACGGTACAATCCGGCTACAAAGGAACTGGAAAATATTACGGTCCAGGAATTCCAGAATGAAGAAGTGACCCGAGTGGAAAATGCCCCCAAGGCCATCTGGAGAAACGGCGTATGGATTATGAACGACGGCATCATCTATGACCTCACCGGCGACGGTGTGGACCGCATGATGCACTTTGACCGTCAGGAAATCCCCTATGCCCAGGCACCGGAAGATATTCCGAAGGAAAAGAAAAACTATGATGAAATGACCATCCGCGAACTGCTCCTGACCAAGAAGGCCTACGCGGCAGCCCATGCGGATACGACTCCCATTATGATGGAAGTGCACCGCCGCTTCTCTCTCCCCATGGCCAGCTTCGTTTTCGCCATCGTAGGAGCTCCCCTGGGAGTACAGAAGCAGAGATCCTCCTCCTCCATCGGCTTTGGTCTTTCCGTAGTCATCATCTTCCTCTACTACGCCATTATGACCTTCCTGGAAGCCCTGGGAAAAGGCCATGTCATGCCGGCCACCCTGGCCGTATGGCTGCCGAACCTTATTGCCCTCTTCACAGGTTGCTGGCTTATCCATCGAGTAGATAAATAAAAAGAAAGAGTCGTGGGAATACCTGCGGCTCTTTTTTCATGGCAGGAAACCATTCGCAGCCAGTTTCTTGTCCGGCAAGGAAACACTGCGAATCACCGAAGCAGGAAACTGTCCCTACCTCACAATTCCCACTTTTGAATACCGGTATTTCATAAAATCAGAAAAGACGGTATAATAAAATAAGATTCTGCTAAGATATAAGTTTCAGATCAAATGAAAGGGAAGGAGGAGTTTCATGTTTATAGGGGCCGCCATATTTCTTGTCCTCATTGTCATGGGCGGGGTGATTGCCTTCCTGGGAGACCGTATCGGCTCCAAAGTAGGCAAAAAAAGGATGACTCTTTTCGGACTCCGGCCTAAATATACATCGGTGATTGTTACCATTATTTCGGGCGTACTCATTTCCTTTTCCACCGTGGCTGTCATGGCCGTGGTGAATGAAAATGTGAGGGTAGCTCTTTTTGGCCTGTCCAAACTGCAGACCCGGATGAATGACCTGAACCAGGAAATCAAGGTGAAGAACCGGGAACTGGAAAAGGGAAAACTCCAGCTGGAAGCACGAAATAAAGAATATGAAGATGTGACAAAGAAATCGGAAGAAACGTCGAAGGAACTGGACCGGGTGGAAAGCCAGCGCATTTATATGGAACAGGAACTCTCTTCTGTGCAGGATGCCTATGATGAAGCTAAGGCCGGTGTGGAACGGTCTGCTGCGGAAATCCGGGATCTGGAGAAAACAAAGGAAGATCTGAGCAGCAACATTCATACCCTGAACCAGGAAAAGAAAACCCTTCTGGAAAATATTTATGCCCTCCGCGAAGGACAGGTGGTCATGCAGGCAGGCCAGGTGCTTACCAGTGTTACGGTGGACGAAAATATGACAAGGGATCAGGCAGCCCATGTGCTGGAAAGTGTGCTGAACGATATTAACAACATGCTGAAGCAGCAGATGAACATTACCGATGAAAATGCCAACCTGGTCCGTATCAGCCAGGCCGATTTTGACAGCGCCGTCCAGGAAATCACCGGAGCAAAGAACAAGAAACTGGTCCGGATTGTGGCAGCCCAGAATCTGATCCGCGGTGAAAGACTGATTGTAGACTTTGATATCCATGACAACCGCCTTATCTTCAGCAGAGGGGAAACGATTTATCGCGGCAACCTGGATGCTTACCAGAATATTAAAAACTATGAACTCCAGGTGCTTCGTTTCCTAAAGGATCTGAACCGCTATGCCCAGTCCAAAGGCGTGCTGCCGGACCCCATTACCGGCAATGTAGGCGTGCTGGAAGGACAGGAGCTGATTGACGTGATCCAGAAGGTGAAGGAATACGGCGGTCAGTGCGTACTTACCGTCACCGCCAGAAGGGATATCTACTCCCAGGGGCCCCTCCTCATTGACGTACGGGTGGACAGGAAGGATGGAAATCCATGATACTCTCAGTTGATCCGGGCAGGGATAAGACAGGCTGCGCCGTGGTAGAGGAAGATGGCAGCCTGGTGGTGAAGAAAGTGATTCCCACAAAAAACTATGAAAAAGAAATAGCAAAGCTCCTCTCTTCCTTCACCCCCCGAGCCCTCATCATGGGTAACGGCACCCGCCACCAGGAAATGAAGGAACGGAGTGAGAAACTGCTCCAGGCTATGGATAGGGATATCCCTGTGATTCTGGTGGATGAAAAATATACCACCGAAATGGGAGAGCAGTGGTATCGAAAAGACCATCCCCCCAAAGGCCTGGCCCGTCTCATTCCCGAGGGCATGCGCACCATTCCCGTGCCGGTGGATGACTATGTGGCCTGGATTATTGGAAATATCTACCTGGGTCATGTGAAAGCGGAAGACGTAGGTCATAGGAAGGTGTAGACGGCGTGGGATTATTTTGAATTATCACAATAGGAAACCCTTTGCGAGCAGTTTCCCATCCGTCATAGGAGCAGGGCAAGTCAACTTGTCAGGAAACGGGTTCACCCATATTTCTCATTTTTCCTCTTGACGAAATGGGAGAGATGTAATAAAATATCTAAGTGTCACGGGGCATAGCGCAGTTGGTAGCGCACCTGCTTTGGGAGCAGGGGGTCGCCAGTTCGAGTCCGGCTGCCCCGACCATAAATATGGCTCAGTAGCTCAGCTGGATAGAGCAACCGCCTTCTAAGCGGTGGGTCGTGGGTTCGAATCCCTCCTGGGTCACCAGCAGAAAAGCATTCCGGAAGGAATGCTTTTTTCATGAAGGGAAGAGAGCAGGCTTTTTGAAAATGCCTGCGCCTCCTTTCTATTGTTATGGGGAATATATTTTCTCTATTGATTTTTTTCTATTAGTAGAGTATCATTGTAGTCTAACTTAAGAAAAACAGGGCGGGCTATTTCATAAAAGGCTTCCGAGGAAGCAGGAAACAATCATATAGAAGCTCCCTGACAGATGTATATTGTAAAACATATTGGAATGTTTGAGGAGGTGTCCCTAATTTGGCAGCTAAGGCAGCACAGCTTGCACAGTGGCTAAAGGAACTGCAGGAACGGGTCAATGCGGATGGTAATCTTCCATATAATGAAATCATCCGTTTCACAAAAGAAAAATCATTGACACAGAAACAGTTGGATGGGATTTTTAATCTTCTTCATGAACACAATATCGATCTCGTTTATGATGAAGATGAAGACGCAGGAGAGCCGGATGAGGCTGATTTCAACGGAGATGATGATGATCTCTCCGAAGAAATGATTCTTGAAAACGAAGAAGACGGTCTGGAAGGCGATAAGGACTGGAACTCTTCCGATACAGCAGAAACGGAAGAGGCTGATTATGGAGCTGCCGGCGGTGTCAGCGACCCGGTACGGCTTTATCTTCGCGAATGTGGTGCCAATCCCCTGCTCAGTGCAGAACAGGAAATGAACCTGGCAAAGATTATCGAAAAGGGCAAGAAGAAGGATGCCACTCCGGAGGAGAAGGAAGCAGCAAGGGCTGCCAAGAAGGAAATGGCCAATGCCAATCTTCGTCTGGTGGTGTCCATTGCCAAGAAATATCCGGGCCGCGGCATGCCTTTCCTGGATCTGATTCAGGAAGGGAATATCGGTCTTCTGAAGGCAGTGGACAAGTTTGACTACACCAAGGGCTATAAATTCTCTACCTATGCCACCTGGTGGATTCGTCAGGCCATTACCCGCTCCATTGCCGATCAGGCCCGCACCATCCGCGTGCCGGTACATATGGTGGAAACCATTAATAAGATGAACCGTGTAGGCCGCCGGTTCCTGCAGGAACATGGGCGGGAAGCCACCAATGAGGAACTGTCCAAGGAAATGGGCATCAGTGTGGAAAAAATCCGGGAAGCCAAGAAAGCAGCCCAGGATCCCATTTCCCTGGAAACGCCAATCGGTGAAAAGGAAGATTCCCATTTAGGCGATTTCATCGAAGACCAGAAGACAGCGTCTCCGGAAGATGAAGCAGCAGCTACCATGAGAAGAGAACAGGTCTACAAGATGCTGGATACCCTGACAGAAAGGGAAAAAGGCGTCCTGGCACTCCGCTTCGGCATGGATGACGGTACGCCCCGTACGCTGGAGGAAGTAGGCAAGCACTTTGGTGTAACCCGCGAACGTATCCGCCAGATCGAAGGAAAAGCACTGAAAAAATTGAAAAAACAGGCCATGCCCATGGCAGGACTGTAAGGGAGAAGAGCTGTGCCGGAAAGGGCACGGCTCTTTTTTTCAGTGGGGCGCTGATAAACCAGAGTCCTCCCTTAGCCTGCCCATAAAAGTGTCTCTATGAATTGACCATGCCCGCCGGCGAGGTATGACGTCCTTTAGAGGCCCCTGCATACTGTGCCCGAAGGACGCTGCCACCACCCTCTGAACCGGGGCTGTGGAGTGTCTTCATGAATCCGGTTTCTGAAATCATTTTCCACTGGCTTTTCTGTGTTTCCTGTAGTATAATATTCAAGCATTCAGCATCAAAGTACCTGCTTTTTCATTGCAATGGGAGAAAAAGTATGATACAATGCTACTGTTAGTCTGGACAGTCCTCTGCCAAAAGCGATCGGCATGAATGTCTTGTGAGAAGGAGGAAAAGATCGTGAACATTATTGAAACACTGGAAAATGAACAGCTCAGAAATGACATTCCTGAATTCCGCCCGGGGGACACCGTCAGAGTTCATGTAAAGGTTGTCGAAGGAAAGACTGAACGTGTACAGGTATTTGAAGGCATCGTGATTGCCCGTAAAAATGCCGGCGTAAGAGAAACTTTCACCGTTCGTCGTATTTCTTACGGCGTAGGCGTTGAAAGAACATTCCTGGTTCATTCTCCCCGTCTGGAAAAGATTGAAGTGAAGCGCCGCGGCATTGTTCGTCGTGCTAAACTGTTCTATCTGCGCGGCCTGTCCGGTAAAGCAGCTAGAATCAAGGAAAGAAAATAATGGTAAAAGAACTGCAGCGCTGCTGCAGTTTTTTTATTGGAAAAAATAGACTCTATTCATGGACCTCTGTTTTTCTCATTGCCCGGATGTGATAGAATAGTAAAAGTGCAGGGAGGGCACAGGGTTTTGGTATTTTATAAGTGAGGAACCTATGAAATATAAATATGTCATTCCGGCAGTCTTATTATCTTTAGGAATGGTACTGCCTGTTTCTGCTAATAAAATAAAGAATGTATTCGTGGTGGATGAGCTGACGGTGGAAGTGGAAATGGCGGATCCTCTGACGAAGGAGGAGCTTGATCCTGCCCGTTTCCTGGCAAAGGACTATGAGCCGGCGTTTACTTTTAATGAGGGGGTAGAGGCTGTAGGCCTTCCGGTTCCCCAGAAGAGCGATGGATTCCATTACAACATTTACCGCATTGCGGTGAATGGACTGGACGTGGGCCCCATTTATCAGATTTCCTACCGCAAACAGAAACCGAGAACATTCAAATTTTATGGCGGAAGAGAGCAGGTGGACAAGTATCGCGATCGATATGGAAGCTATTTCTGATTTCATGAAAGGATATCTATGCATATTGTGTTAGTGGAACCGGAAATTCCGGGCAATACAGGAAATATTTCCCGCCTCTGCGCAGCGGAGCATCTGACTCTTCATCTGGTGGAACCCCTTGGATTTTTCATTGATGACAAGCATCTGAAAAGGGCGGGCCTGGATTACTGGGACCTTCTGGAGGTTCATGTGCATCCCGATTTTTCATCGGTGGAACGGATGCTGAAGGGCCATCATTTTTATTACAATACCACCAAGGCCGTGAAGGCCTACACCCAGGTATCCTTCAGGGAAGATGATGTGCTGGTATTCGGCAAGGAAACCAAAGGGCTTCCGGAGGATATGCTCCTGGCCCACCGGGAGGACTGTATCCGGATTCCCATGATAGAAGAAGCTCGCTCTCTCAATTTATCCAACGCGGTGGCCATTGTGGCACTGGAAGCACTGAGGCAGACCGGTTTCCCCCATCTTTTGAAGGAAAGCGGCCGGTTGTTTAAAGGAGGCAGGGACACCCATGAATACGTATGATGCAGCTTATGATCTGGCAAGGGCCATCAAGGAAAGCGATGAAATGAAACGTTTGACTGCGGCAGCTGAAAAGATCAAGGGTGATGAGGAAGCCAGGAAAATGGTGAAGGAATATATCATGGCCCAGATGAAAGCTGATTATGCCAAACTGGCAGGACAGAAGGAAGATGAGGACAGCTACCAGCATCTGCAGGAGCTGGCTGTTCTGGTAAGCAACAACAGCGATGCCCAGGAATATCTCCAGGCATTTATCCGTTGGAATCAGGTAGCTGCGGATTTGCAGAAGATTGTATCCGATGCAATGGCGCAGGGTATGGATGTATTGGAACTGAATAAACAATGACAGATTGGAAAGCATTTCTTGATGGAATTTTAACTGAACGGCAGTACAAGCTGGATGAACCTATGAACCGCCACACCACTTATGGCATCGGCGGACCGGCAGACTGCTTTGTCATGCCCCAGACCACGGAGGAACTGAAGAAGGTCCTTTCTAAAGCTCATGAGGAGGGCATTCCCGTCACTTTTATCGGCGGCGGCTCCAACCTTCTGGTGTCAGATCTGGGCATCCGGGGGATTACGGTGTGCACCAGCCGCCTGCAGCAGGACATGACCTGTCATGAAACCTGGATTACTGCCATGGGCGGCGTAGGCACCGGTACCATTTCCCGCTTTGCGGAAAAGAACAGCCTCAAAGGTTTTGAATGGGCTGTGGGTATTCCTGGCACCCTCTGCGGCGCTGTATTCATGAATGCCAACGGCTACGGCAGTCAGATGAAGAACGTGGTGGAGGAAGTGTATACCATTTCCAGTGACGGCACGGAAGATCGTACCTATGGATGGGATGATCTCCATTATGGCGACAGCGACAGCGTTTTCATGCATAACGGTGATATCATTGTGGGGGCCAAGCTCCATCTGGCACCGGGCAATGCTGATGAAATCAAGAGGAACATGACGGAACACCAGATTTCCAGAAGGACCAAGCAGCCTCTGGAGAAGAGGAGCGCCGGCACCATGTACCTCCGTCCGCCGGGATACCATGTGGGACCTATGATTAAGGACTGCGGTCTCATCGGCTTCTCCGTCGGAGATGCCCAGGTATCCACCAAACATCCGGATTTTGTGGTGAATAACGGCCACGCTTCCTGCAAGGATGTACTGGCAGTGCTCCATGAAGTGCAGAAGCGGATTATGGACAATTACCATATCCACGTACCCCTGGATGTGCGGATCCTTGGTGAAGGGGTCAAACAGGAAAGATAAGGAGTCACTGGTTCCTCCATGAAATCAGGGACCACAGGAAAAGAACCGGCTTTGCAGGCCGGTTCTTTTTGCATGTCTCTTTTGGCTATGATTTTTTTTAATAAAGGACTTGCATTTTTGAGAAAAGTTATGTATTATAGAAAAGTAAGTTAGCACTCGATGCTAGTGAGTGCTAATAGTCAAAGGAGGAATAAACATGTTAAAACCATTGGCAGATCGTGTTCTCGTTAAAGTTGATGAAGAAGAAACTAAGACCAAAGGCGGAATCCTGATTCCGGATACAGCTCAGAAAAAATCCCAGAAAGGTACAGTGATGGCTATCGGTTCCGGCAAAGTGCTGGACAATGGTACCCGTCTTCCTTTTGAAGTCAAAGTAGGAGACCATGTGCTCTTTGCTAAATATTCCGGCGTAGATATTGATGAAGACGGTGAAAAATACCTGCTTCTTGCTGAAAGAGATATCCTCGCTATTCTTTAATTATTAGTTTTCAAATCTTAGGAGTGATATAAATGGCTAAAAAAGTACTTTATAATGAAGAAGCCCGCGCAGCTCTTCTGAAGGGCGTTGACCAGCTGGCTAATGCAGTCAAGATTACCCTGGGACCGAAAGGCCGCAATGTGGTTCTTGATAAGAAATTCGGCGCTCCGAACATCGTAAACGACGGTGTTTCCATTGCCCGTGAAATTGAATTGAAGGATCCCTTTGAAAACATGGGTGCCCAGCTTGTTAAAGAAGTAGCCACCAAGACCAATGATGTAGCCGGCGACGGCACCACCACTGCAACTCTCCTGGCTCAGTCCATGATTCATGAAGGCATGAGAAACGTAGCTGCCGGTGCCAACCCCATGGTCCTGAAGAAGGGCATTGAAGAAGCAGTGAAAGTTCTTGTAGATGAAATCAAGAAGAAGGCTGTTCCTGTAAAGACAAAGGAAGCCATTGCTCAGGTTGCATCCATTTCCTCTGCTGATAAGACCATCGGCGGCCTCATTGCTGACGCCATGGAAAAAGTCGGCAACGACGGCGTCATTACAGTAGAAGATTCCAAGACCATGGGCACCAGCCTGAAGGTGGTGGAAGGCATGCAGTTCGACCGCGGCTACCTCTCCCCATACATGGTAACTGACCCGGATAAGATGGAATGCGTCATGGATAACCCATACATCCTCATTACCGACAAGAAGATCAACATGCTGCAGGATCTGCTCCAGCTCTTGGAACAGGTTGCCCGCTCCGGCAAGGAACTTTTGATTATTGCTGAAGATGTGGAAGGCGAAGCACTGGCTACCCTGGTAGTGAACAGACTCCGCGGCACTCTGAAATGCGCTGCTGTCAAAGCTCCGGGATTCGGCGATCGCCGCAAAGCTATGCTGGAAGATATTGCCATCCTTACCGGCGGCCATGTAATTTCTGATGATATGGGCCGCAAGCTCCAGAGCGCAACCCTGGATGACCTGGGCACTGCTCATCAGATCCGCATCACCAAGGACAACACCACCATCGTAGGCGGTGCCGGTGACAAGGATGCCATCAAACACAGAGTGGAACAGATCCGTGAACAGTACAAGGCAGCTGTTTCCCAGTTCGATAAAGATAAACTCCAGGAACGTTTGGCTAAGATGAGCGGCGGCATTGCTGTCATCGAAGTAGGCGCAGCTACTGAAGTAGAAATGAAAGATAAGAGACTCCGCATTGAAGATGCTCTGAATGCTACCAGAGCTGCTGTAGAAGAAGGTATTGTTGCCGGCGGCGGCACAACCTTCCTGGATATCCAGAGCAGCCTTGATTCCATCAAAGCAGAAGGGGACGTAAAGACCGGCGTGAACCTGGTTCGTCATGCCATCGAAGCTCCTGTACGCCAGATTGCCGACAACGCAGGTCTGGAAGGCGCTATCGTAGCTGAAAAGGTCAAAGAAGCAGGCGACGGCATCGGCTACAACGCAGCAGAAGACAAGTATGAAGATATGCTGGCAGCAGGCATTGTAGACCCGGCTAAAGTAACCAGAAGCGCACTGCAGAATGCAGCATCCATTGCTGCCCTCGTTCTCACCACGGAAGCTGTAGTAGGCGATATTCCGGAAGAAAAACCGGCTATGCCTCCTATGCCCCAGGGCGGAATGATGTAATCTGATTCATCATCAGACCATGTAGTATGTAAAAAAGACTGTGAAATCATGAACCTATGGTTTCACAGTCTTTTTGTAACCGGATTTTCCGGAAAAACGAAAATTTTGCGGCCGTCACATTTTCCTTTTATAAACCATGATACAATAGGAGCATGAAAGGAAGTCTTGACTATGGACATACAGTTGAAACGGGTATATGAAAGTCCGGAAGCATCGGATGGATACAGGATTCTGACGGACCGGCTGTGGCCGAGGGGCATTTCCAGGGAAAAAGCGGCACTGGACCTTTGGGCCAAAGACATGGCTCCCTCTTCGGAGCTTCGGAAATGGTTCGGCCATGATCCGGAAAAATATGAAACATTCAGGGAAAAGTATCTGCAGGAGCTGGATCATAATCCGGGAAAGGAGGATTTCCTTTCCCTGGTGAAAAGCCATCTGAAGGAGGGGAGAGTGACTCTTCTCTATGGAGCCAGGGACAGGGAACACAACCAGGCAGTGGTACTGCAGCATTTTCTGGAAAAGGCCCTTTCGTAAAATACAGGATGAGGAGACACCATGGAATTAAGGGTTATGAAGTACTTCCTGGCAGTGGCGGAGGAAGGAAATATTACAAAGGCCGCAGACCGGCTGCATCTGACCCAGCCCACCCTTTCCCGGCAGCTGCGGGAGCTGGAGGAGGAACTGGGGGCGCCCCTTTTTGTACGGGGGAAGAGAAGGATTGCACTGACCGAGGCGGGCGTTCTTTTTAAAGCCAGGGCTGAAGAAATCATGTCGCTGGAAAAACGGACGGTCTATGAGTTTTCCCATCTGGGGGAAACCATAGCCGGCGATGTGTATGTGGGAAGCGGCGAAACGGAAGCGGTGAGTGATGTCATATCGGCTCTGGCGCCGGTACTTCAGCAGTACAGGGATATCCATCTGCATCTTTTAAGTGGAAACGGTGAACAGTCACTGGATTATCTGGAAAGGGGACTCCTGGATTTTGCCCTTCTCTGCCGCAGTCAGCCTCCGGAAGATTATAACTATATCCAGCTGCCTCATCGGGATACATGGGGCCTGATTATGAGGAAAGATAATCCGCTGGCAGCCAAACCGGGCATCCGGGCAGTGGATCTCAAGAAGGAACCGCTGATTGTGTCAGCCCAGCTTACCTCTCGAAATGAGATCCAGCGGTGGATGGGGGATTACAGCGCCCTCACCGTGGCAGCTACTTACAATCTGGCTTATAATGCGGCGTTTCTCGTGGAGCAGGGGCTGGGAAGCATGATCACTTTTGAAGGGCTCGTCCCCTGTGGTACCGATTTCCGTCCGAACCTTGTATTCCGCCCCTTTATTCCCGCTTTATTCAGCGGTAACTTCATCATATGGAAAAAAGGACGCCTTCTTTCCAAAGCGGCAGAATTGCTGAAAGAGAGGATGGAAAGCTGCTTTTCATAATGCTTTACAGGCATGGTCATCTGAAATAAACCGGCATTAGCTATTGAAATGCCTCCTGCTTATAATGAAATCGTAGAAAGTCTATAGATTTCATTATAAGTCAGGAGGTATTTTTGTGGGTAAAAAGGTAATCATTATATCATCCAGTCTGCGAAGGAACAGCAATTCAGAAAGGCTGGCAGCTGCTTTTGCGCAGGGAGCAGAAAAGGCAGGAAATGAAACGGAATTGATTTCCCTGGCAGGCAGGAAGCTGGGATTCTGCACCGGATGTCTGTCCTGCCAGAAAACATTTCGCTGTTACCAGAAGGACGACGGGGCGGTTCTCTGCGAAAAAATAGGGAATGCCGATGTGGTGGTATTTGCTACGCCGATCTATTACTACGGAATCAGCGGACAGCTGAAGACTCTGCTGGATCGGTGCAATCCCCTGTTTCCTCAGGAATACCATTTCCGGGATGTATACCTTCTGATGGCTGCAGCTGATGACAATCCCCATACACCAGAAAGAGCCATTTCCGGATTGACCGGCTGGATTGACTGTTTCCCCAAGTCCCGCCTGGCAGGTGTGGTATTTGCCGGTGGCGTGACGGAGGCAGGAGATATTGAAAATCATAAAGAGCTTCATGAAGCCTTCGCAGCCGGCATGCATGTGCAATGAATCAAGGGAGAAAACAGAATGAAAAATGTAAAGAGAATAAAATGGATGATTCTTGCTTTGGCCGGTCTTGCTCTGGCAGGCTCTGTAATGACGGCGGAGGCGGCCGATGTGAACAGCCAGGGAGAAAAGGGAAACGGAGTGCGTCGGATTTCTACGACTCCCTGGCAGGGAGAGGAACAGCTGAAGCTCACTGATACCTGGGACAAAACTTTTCCCCAAAGTGACAAGGTAGACCATTCCAAGGTCACCTTTCACAACCGCTATGGCATAACTCTGGCGGCGGACCTGTACAGGCCGAAAAACAAAAAAGGAAAAATGGCGGCCCTGGCTGTGGCAGGCCCCTTCGGTGCCGTCAAGGAACAGGCGGCAGGTCTCTATGCCCAGAAGCTGGCGGAAATGGGTTTTCTGACCATAGCCTTTGACCCATCCTTTATCGGAGAAAGCGGCGGCAGAATCAGACATGTGGCCAGTCCGGACATCAATACGGAAGATTTCTCGGCAGCTGTGGATTATCTTACCAGCCGCGCCGATGTGAATCCGGATAAAATCGGTATTGCAGGCATCTGCGGCTTTGGCGGCATGGCATTGAATGCCGCGGCTATGGATACAAGAATCAAAGCCACCGTTACATCCACCATGTACGATATGAGCCGGGTGATTGCCAATGGCTATTTTGACTATGAAAAGGACCAGACCCTTTTAAAGAAGGAAAGGATGGAAAGACGGAAGGCTCTCAATGAAGAGAGAACCATGGATTATAGAAATGGAAACTACAAGAGAGACGGCGGTGTGGTAGATCCTCTTCCGGCAGATGCGCCTCAGTTTGTGAAGGATTACTATGACTATTACAAAACAAAGAGAGGCTATCATCCCCGGTCTCCTAACTCCAATGACGGATGGAACCTGACCAGTGCCCTGTCCTTCATGAATATGCCTCTTCTGACCTATGCGGACGAAATCGAAAGCCCTGTCCTCATGATTCATGGTGAAAAAGCTCATTCCCGTTATTTTTCGGAAGATGCATTCCAGCGGCTTAAAGGAAACAACAAGGAACTCCTTATCGTTCCCGGTGCCAGCCACACAGACCTTTATGACAACATGGACAAGATTCCCTTTGACAAAATCGCCGCCTTCTTCCACAAGTACCTGGGGTGATGAAAAGGGCAGAGAAATCAGGGAGAGGGAAGCAGCCATTTTTCTCTTTCTCCCTGCTTTGAAGCCCCGGTGCTTCCTGTGGTAAAATAACAGACATATGATTTCTATTTTTATGACAGGAGACACACATGGAAGCACTGAAAACGGTAACCATCAGCAAACGGGCGGAACTGGCGGCCAGGGGAGGCCATCCCTGGATTTACGGTTCTGAAATCAAAGACATGGATGAAGGCATAGCGCCAGGAGACATGGTGAAGGTCCTTTCTTCCAAAGGGAAATTTGTGGGGACCGGGTTTTACAATCCTCATTCCAAAATTACCATCCGCATCTTCTCCACCAATGCCAACGACCGGTTCGATGATGCTTTTTGGAAAAGGCGGGCTGCCTATGCCGTCGATTACCGTCTCCAGGTGATGAGGAAGGAAGATTATGACTGCTGCCGTCTGGTGTTTGGCGAAGCAGATCAGCTGCCGGGCTTGACGGTGGACCGTTTCGGCGATGTGCTGTCGGTGCAGGTGCTGTCTCTGGGCATGGAAAAAAGGAAGCACCTTTTCCTTGACGGCCTCATCGAAGTGCTTCGGGAAAGAAATCTTCCCGTATCCTGCATTTATGAAAGAAATGATGTGAAAATCAGGGAACTGGAGGGCATGGAGCAGTACAAGGGATTTTACCATTCCCCTCTTCTTGCTCCGGAAGAGGAAAAGACCCTGGTAGACATTGTAGAAAACGGCATTCGCTATACGGTGGATGTGGAGAATGGGCAGAAAACCGGTTTCTTCCTTGACCAGAAATTCAACCGCCTGGCGGCAGCTTCCATTGCCCGGGGACGCCATGTGCTGGACTGCTTTACCCATACCGGCGCTTTTGCGCTGAATGCGGCCAAAGGCGGAGCCGCTTCTGTGACGGCTCTGGATATTTCAGAGGAAGCGGTGCAGATGGCTGCCCATAACGGCATCATCAACGGCCTTCCCATCAAGGCTGTCAGGGCGGACGTATTTGACTTCCTTACGGAGCTGGACCGCACAAAGAATCATGAATATGATTACATCATCCTGGATCCGCCAGCCTTCACGAAATCCGGCAGGACCGTGCACGAAGCCTTCCGGGGTTACAAGGAAATCAACTACAGGGCCATGAAAATCCTGCCCCGGGGCGGATATCTGGCCACCTGTTCCTGCTCCCATTTCATGGGAGAAGAACTTTTTGTGAAAATGGTGAAGGAAGCAGCCCGGGATGCCGGAGTCACCTTAAGGCAGATTGAATTCCGTCAGCAGGCACCGGACCATCCCATCCTCATGACGGTGCCGGAAACCTATTACCTGAAATTCTTCCTGTTCCAGATCATCTGACCACAGGGAAATTACGTATTTATATGCTGCGCAAAAGGACGCTGAAGAAATGACTGTCATTTCTTCAGCGTCCTTTTGCTTGCACCTTTCAGCGGGCTCTTTCCTGCAGGTAGTCCCTGAGGTTCAGAATTTTTACGGCGGTCCAGCTGCCGTTTACATCCTTTTCCATAAGCACCTGCCAGGTAAAGTCTTTGTCCAGTTTTTTATCATGAACCTTCACATACACCAGGGCTTTGCCGTTCTCTTCCTTTACGTCCAGAATATCAGTGAGGGAAAGGGCAGCGGAGCCCAGGGAGGCAGACATGATTTTCCCTGCTTTGCCGGAAGATTCCTTGCCATTTCCTTCCGTAAAGCGGATTTCCGTCTGGCGTATCATTTCATCGACGGCCTGTTTTTTCAGCATTTTCAGAAGGGAAGCAGCCAGCTCATGGTCTACCCTGCCATCGGAAGCCAGGTAGGCGGCGGTGTCATCTACGGCAGAGCCATAGACCCTATCCATGTCTACCCGTTCCTTGAAAAGCTGCAGGTCCTTTTTCTTCAGGGCCTGCTGGATTTCCCCGGCTGCATAGGCCGGAGTTCTGGACCAGTAGAGAAAGTACCAGCCTCCGGCGGCACAGAGGATGAGGGCCAGGACAAGGACAGCTTTTTTTACGATGGTGTTGTTCATAGATTTCCTCCTTTTTCTTTATTATATCGAAAGGGAGGAAAAAGAAACAGGGCTTCTCCCCTGAAGGGGAAGTCCTGTGAGGAAAGAGGCTATTTTCCTGTATCGAAGAGGGCCTTCTGCTGGGTAAATTCGAGCATGCCGTAAATGCCGCCTTCCCGGCCGATGCCGCTTTCCTTGTAGCCGCCGAAGGGAGCTGCCGTATCACGGGGGCTGGCATTGATGTATACATTGCCTGCCTGAATTCTATGGGCCATGGCGATGGCTTTGTCCTTGGGACCGTACACACCGGCGTTGAGGCCGTAGCGTACATCATTGGCAATGGAGATGGCATCGCCCTCATCCCGGTAGGTAATGACGCAGAGCACGGGCCCGAAGATTTCATCCTGGGCGATGGTCATATCATTTTTCACATCGGTGAAGATGGTGGGCTTTATGTAGTAGCCCTTATCCGGAGAGTCCGGAAGTCCGCCCAGGAGGAGGCGGGCTCCTTCATCCATGCCCTTTCTGATATATTCGGAAATCTTTTTGTACTGCTGCAGGGAAGACACAGGGCCCAGCTTTACTTCATGGTTTTCGGGACTGCCGACTGTATATTCTTTGGCGATTTCGGTCAGCTGTTTTTCTATGGTTTCCTTTTCTTCTGCTGGAATGAGGAGGCGGGAGAAGGCAGTGCAGGTCTGCCCGGAATTCAGGAAGATGCTGTTGAAGCACAGGTGGATAGGTTCGGTGTAGTCATGATCTTTGGCAGGAAGAATCACATAGGGAGATTTACCGCCCAGTTCCAGACTGATATGTTTCACTGACTCCAGGGCCTTCTTGCCTACCGTTACGCCGCCAGAGGTGGAGCCGGTGAAGGAAATCATATCCACCAGGGGATGGGAGGAAAGGGCATTGCCCACTTCACCGCCCCGGCCGGTAACCAGGTTGAATACGCCTTTCGGGAAGCCGGCCTTTTCAAAGGCTTCTGCCAGGTAATAGGAAGAAAGGGGCGTATGCTGGCTTGGCTTTAAAATCACCGTATTTCCCATGAGCAGGGCTGGTACGATTTTCTGGATGACCTGCCCCAGGGGATAGTTCCAAGGCGTAATGCAGCCGATAACGCCTACCGGTTCCCGGTAGGTGGTGGAATAGGCCATCTTTTCCACCAGAGGAACCTTTGGCGCTAGGTCTATGTAGGAACGGGTGCGCACGTATTGGTATTCTACCTGGGATGATTTGGTAAAGCTGTAGGGAGAGCCCAGCTCTTTGATGGTGATGTCAATGAGGTCATTTTCCTGGCTTTTGAAAATGGCAAGGAATTTTTCCATCAGATTGATTCTCTCTGTCAGCGGAAGGGCGGCCCAGGCCGGAAGGGCCTTATGAGCTGCCCTGGCTGCTTTGTCCACATCTATTTCATTTCCGGCGGGCACCCGGGCAAAAATCTGCCGGGTGGCGGGATTCTCTACTTCGATAAACCGACCTGACGCACCGGCAGTCCACTGGCCGTCAATGTAAAGCTTTTCAAAATCCACTGGTAAAAACCTCCTTTGTACAAAAATGAAAAAGGGAATAGCAGATGACTTCTATTCCCCTCTTCGGTTTTATGAAATTGCAAAGGCTCATGCCTTTCCTTTATTATAGCCATTTGATTCAAAGGATACAATGGGAGGGGAAGTACGGAAAATCTATCCATCCATGGTATAATGAAGTTGAATCTATTTTTAGTAGGTTAATAATAATTTAATGAAAATATAATAAGGAGGTTTGAATGGGTTTACTGGATGAAACATTGAATCAGATTCAGCCATTGGATGAAGATGCCATGGAAAAAGCAGCATTCCGGTGGAAGAATCTGTACACAGGCATGGGGGACTTGGGAAAAATGGAAACCATGGTAACCCAGTTTGTCGGTGTAACAGGGGAGGCCATGCCGGACATTCCGAAGTGCTGCACCGTCATTGCCTGCAGCGATCACGGCGTTTATGCAGAAGGAGTTTCTGCCTATCCCCAGTCCACCACTGTAGGCATGACAAAGGCCTACGTGGAAACGAAGGGGGCTGCGGCCAATGCCATGGCCTATTATGCCCGCTCTGACATGGTGGTCGTGGACATGGGCATCAATGCTGACATGAGCGGCGTGCCGAACCTCCTGGATCGGAAAATCGCCTGGGGTACGAAAAATATTGCCGAAGGGCCGGCCATGACCCGCCTGGAGGCTATCCGCTCCATTGAAACGGGCATCGAGATTGCAGACGAAAAGGCCAGGGAGGGGTACCGGGTATTTACCATCGGTGAAATGGGAATTTCCAATACCACTTCCTCCGCCTGCATCCTGGGGGCTTTCAACCATTGGAATGCCATCGAAGTCACCGGCCGGGGCACCAATATTTCCGATGAACGGCTCCGCCATAAAATCGATGTGGTGCAGAGGGCAATGGATGTGAACCATCCTGATCCCAATGACGGCCTGGACGTACTTTCCAAGGTGGGCGGTTTTGAATACGGCTGCATGACCGGTGTCATCCTGGGGGCCGCTGCCAACCATGCCCTCACCATCATTGATGGCTTCAACACCACTGCCAGTGCTTTCATTGCCAAAGCCCTGTGCCCGGAAGTGGTCTATTACCTTATGGCATCCCATCTGTCCCTGGAACAGGCCCACAAGAAATCGCTGGCTGCCCTGGGACTGACGGAATACATTGACCTGGACTTCCGCCTGGGTGAAGCCATTGGTGCCGGCATTCAGACAAGAATGCTGGACTATGCCCTGTCCGTATATCGGGAATGCGCGGCTAAAGATGAGGAGGTGAAAGCATGAGTTCGATTCCGAAGTTAAATGAAGATGTGATGAAAGCCTGCCAGCTTTACGTGGATAATCTGATTAAACCGATCCATTCTCTGGGAAAGCTGGAGGAAATGGCAGTCCGCATCGCCGGTATTACAGGGATTGTCAAGCCTTCCTATCTCAGCAAGGCCCTGGTTATTTTCGGCGGTGATACGGCAGTGGACGGAGAAAATAAAACAAAAGGCCAGCTCTCTCATGATGAAATGAAGCTGGTGGCCCGGGGATACGGGCCGGTCAATGTTATTGCCCGGCAGCTGGAGTCGCCGGTATACCTCATTGACGCCGGTCTTGAAAAGGATACCTCCGATATAGAAGGGGTGCTTACAAAGAAAATGATTCACGGCACCCATCACGGCAGGCCTGCCATGGATGATGAGGTGGTGGAAAATGCCATTTCCCTCGGCATGTCTGTGGCCAAAACCCTGGCTGCCCAGGGTGTGGAAGCGGCAGGGATAGGAAACATAGGGGAAAGATCCCTTCTCTCCGCCCTGGCAGTGACGGCATCCATTATGAAGGAAGACCTGATGAAAGTTTCTCAGGGAAGCAGCTTACAGCTCTCTCTGTCCGGTGTCGGGGATTTCGCCAAAGACCCGGTGGGAAATCTGGCGGAAGTGGGCTCTGCGGAAATTGCAGCCCTCTTTGGCTTCGTGGTGGAAGCAGCCAGAAAAGGCATGATCGTAGTCTTTGATAATGCAGTGACCGGAGCGGCCGTGCTGGCGGCAGTGACGGTGTATCCGGAAATCAGAAACTTCATTTTCCCCTCGGTATATTATGAAGAACCGATTCATAAAATGCAGATGCAGAAACTCAAAATGAATGCATTTCTCCATTATGATTTCACAGAAGCTGAAGGATTCGGATCAGCCCTGGGCCTTTCCCTTCTGGATGCGGCCATTGACATGCTGAACCAGATGAAAACCTTTGGCACCGCCGACGTGGATGTGGCCATCGACGGCGCAGGAAGCGGGAGGCAGAGAAAGGAGATTAAATAATGAAAGCCCTTTTTATCAGATGCTACGGAAAACTGACGGCAGATATGATGATTGGCGGCCTGATTGACATGGGGGTGCCGCCGGTGTACCTGAAATCAAAGCTGAAGGATGCAGGCCTTCCGGACAATTTCATTGAAAAACCAAATCCGAAAGCCCAGATTTCCGCTCATTATTTCCATATCCCGCCCTATGGGGACAAGCCTCTTCTTTTAAAACAGGCCGATCTTTTCAGAATCTGGAAGGACATCTGCAGCAAAGGAGCGCCGGAGTGGGAGGAAACGGGATGGAAGGTATTCTCCGCCTTAACGGCCGGCGTATCTCATGCCATTGATGAAATTCCGGCGGATGTGGTGGACCTCAGGCGGGCAGGCGTATCAGAGGAAAATCTGATTTCCCTCTACCTCTTCCTGGCGTGCCTGGACTATCTGGAAGTGGAAACTCTATTTACCTGTCCCTTTACCATTTCCAAAGGGAAAACGGAGAAAGGAAAATCATCGGCTGCCATTTTGACCGATGCCGTTTCCACAGTGGGGAAAGAAGTGCCTGCCGAGGATGTGGATCCTTTTGCAGCAGCCATGCTGGAAGGCCTTTCGGCTGCCTTCATGCCCATGGATGGCAGGTTCCTTACGGACCGCACTGCCTATGGCAGCTCCAGCGCTGAAAAACCGACAGGCGATAATACCCTGGCGGAATATCTGGGATATTTCACGGACCGGGGAGAGTCTGTTTTCAGCAGGCACATGAAGGTCTTTGGCATGAGCGCAGGATTGGATTTATAGGGCTTCTGACTGACCGCACCGGCATCTCCCATGGATGCCGGTGTATTTTTATGCTTTTTTTAGATAATTTGTAAAAAGGGGCTTGCCAAAAGAAGAAAAATGAGCTATAATCATTTTCGTCGCACGGCGGAAGTCCAAAGACAGGAAATGAGATCTTGACTGATTCAAAACTTCCTGTTGACAGAAATGTCACAATGTGATAAAGTATAGGACGTGACGTTGAGGGTCAAATCACTGAGAAATAAAAATTCAAGAAGTGACTTGACAAACGACGAAAGCAATGATAAAATAACATCGTTGCTAACAAATGCGGAAGTAGCTCAGTGGTAGAGCACAACCTTGCCAAGGTTGGGGTCGCGGGTTCGAGTCCCGTTTTCCGCTCCATAGTTAGTATCATCCGAGAGGATGTGCTATAGATTCCTGAATAGCTCAGCCGGTAGAGCGCGTGACTGTTAATCACGATGTCGCAGGTTCGAACCCTGCTTCAGGAGCCATAGGGGTATCGCCAAGCGGTAAGGCAACGGACTCTGACTCCGTCATGCGTAGGTTCGAATCCTACTACCCCTGCCAATGATCCATTAGCTCAGTCGGTAGAGCACTTGACTTTTAATCAAGGTGTCCCGCGTTCGAGTCGCGGATGGATCACCATATGTGGCCTGTTCGTCAAGTGGTTAAGACACCGCCCTTTCACGGCGGTAACATGGGTTCAAATCCCGTAGGAGTCATGTTGTGGCGTCGTAGCCAAGTGGTAAGGCAGAGGTCTGCAACACCTTCACCGCCGGTTCAAATCCGGCTCGCGCCTCTCTTAAATCCTTGATACAAGATGTATCAGGGATTTTTTTATTTTGTGAAATCTCTGTGAAAGCCATTGACGGAGCCTGCCCGCGTGTTAAAATACTTGACAATTCGAAAAATTGAAGAAGAATAATGAATATCAGGATTGGATATAGTTATGGAGGATGTTTATGAGACAGAAATTGATGGATTTTATGCGCGGTAGAAATGGAACGGATCAGCTTTCCATGTGTATGATGTGGGCAGCGTGTATCTTGGTTTTTATCGATATGTTTGTAAGAAGCAATATACTCAGCACGATTGCATTTGTGACCTTTGCATTTGCATATTTCCGTGTGTTCTCCAGAAATATTGGCAAGCGTCGGGATGAAAATACATGGTTCCTAAATAAGACGTATAAACTACGCATGTGGGGACGGAAAGAGAGAAACCACATGACGATGCGTAAGACGCATCACATCTACCGTTGCCCGGAGTGTAAGCAGAAAATTCGTATCCCAAAGGGAAAAGGAAAGATCGAGATACGTTGTCCGAAGTGTAGCGCACGGTTTATAAAGAACAGCTAATGTATAAAATAGAAATAAGAAAGCCGTTTAACTCGGAGGTGGAACGATGTTTGGATATGTGACGGTGAACAAGCCGGAAATGAAAGTCAAAGATTATGAGCGGTATCGCATGTATTATTGCGGCGTCTGCCATGCACTCCGAAATACGGACGGTGCGATGGGACAGATGTCACTTACGTATGATTCGACGTTTGCCGCGGTGCTTCTGACCGCTTTATATGAACCGGATACGAAGATGAAGGAAGCAACGTGCATGGTGCATCCGGTTGGGAAGAAAAAATATCTGGAGAATGAGGTCATACAGTATATCGCGGATATGAATCTTATTCTGACCTATTACAAATGCCTTGATGACTGGGAGGATGACCGCAAATTTACCAGACTTTGTTACAGCAGTTTTATACGGAAGCGTGTGCGCAAGATCGGTCAGGTCTATCCGGAGAAGCTGGCGAAGATCCGGGAATCTCTGCGGACATTATCTGCCTGTGAGAGAAAGAATGTGACGAACCTGGATTTGCTTGCCGGAACCTTTGGTGATATCATGGCAGAGATCCTTGCATATAAGTCGACACGCGGGATTGACTGGTCGGAGGAACTGCGGAGACTCGGTTACCAGCTTGGCAAATTCATTTATATTCTCGACGCATATGATGATGTGCAGGAGGATATCGAGAAGAACCGGTTCAATCCCTTGAAGGAGTTATACCATGAGTTGTCGAAAGAGCAGTTCGACAATTACGTGAAGGAAATCCTCATGATGATCGCCACCGATATGGCGAAAATCTATGAATGCCTGCCAATCGTCGAGGAGACAGCCATCCTCCGCAACATTATCTATTCCGGGATCTGGGTAAGGTTTATGACGAAACAAAATGACGCAGAAAACGGTAAACAATAATTGCGAAACAAGTTTCAATGGTAAATCGTATATTTCCATATTTATTCATGAATATATACGATATGTTTGAGACTTAGAAGTTCTTAATATTCTGCAAGAACACCAGCCATGTTTGAACACGATGTTCAAACAAGTCGCCAGTGAGCCAGGGACGGCGAGCGGAGGGCGCATATGAACGAAGTTCATATTTAGGATGCGCCCGACAATCTGCCGCCGAGCAAAGCGAGGGGGCAATACCCGCACGACGGTGGCGTAAAATATGAGCACGTAAATCAGAATATTTAGAACTTCTTAGTTTCAATACATTGTATATGAAATGAATCATATTGAAATATATGCTTACACTTTCTTATTTCGCAATTCTCCTAATTTTCAGCCTCTGCTTTCTTCGTGAACAGCTTCTTCAGACAACTAAATGCAACCAGCACACCAAGTACCATCAGCAGGATTGCGACGATAAACTGCAGTCCATCGACGAGCATCGTTGCATTTCCGCCGGCAATGTTCTTTACAAGTGCGATTGTCTTCTGTACCAATGCAGTAAATGTTACGGCAAGCATGATGAACATTGGTGCGTACAGTGTCCAGCCGGTTCTTCCGGTTGTCTTCAAGAATACTGCAAGCGCAATCAGAACAAGCGCTGCAAGCAACTGGTTTGCAGAACCAAACAAAGGCCATACATTAGTATATCCACCAAGTGTCAGTAAATATCCAAAGAATAATGTTACCACAGTTGCGAAATATTTGTTAGTCAAAATTTTCTGCCATACAGGCATCTTGGATGTATCGGTTGTATCGCCGAGGAACAGCTCCTGGAAAGACATACGTCCGATACGCGCAACGGAATCAAGCGATGTCAGTGCAAGTGCAGATACACACATTGTCATAAATACGGTTGCGAGCTGAACCGGCAGACCAAGCTTCTCCAGGAATCCTGCAACACCACTGGAGAAGATTGCAAATGGTGTTCCCTCCGGCTTCGTACCATTGACTGCAACAGCACCAACAACAACCAACGCGATGATACCAAGCAAGGACTCTACAATCATGGCACCATAACCAACCATCGGCATATCCTTCTCGTTCCGGATCGTCTTTGATGATGTACCGGAAGATACCAGACTGTGGAATCCGGAAACGGCACCACAGGCAATCGTGACAAACAATGTTGGGAACAGATAATTTCCACCGACATTAAATCCGTTATACGCATTAAGCTGCATTGTTGGATGTGCTACGACAACACCGACAACTGCACCGATGATCATGCCTAGCAGCATGAAGGTTGTCATGTAATCACGTGGCTGCATCAGTAACCACATTGGCATAACCGATGCAAGGAACAGATATGCCATAACAATGTAGATCCAGGCAGTCTTTGTAGCATACCAAGGAAGATGCATACCAAGCGCAAACATACCTACCAAAAGTGCGATTGCAATAACGGCTCTGACGCCTTCGTTCATATTCTTTACATGCTTCTGGATTACACCAAATACGATTGCCGCTACGATAAACAACATAGAGATAGAAGCGGCGGATGCATTTGCATAGCTTGTCTCCTTCGCCATATCCACAACACCCTTACCAACAAAGGTTCCGGCTACCATATCCGTAAATGCTGCGATAACAAGCAATGTGAACAACCAGCAAAACAGCATGAAAAGCTTTCTTCCTGCCTTACCGATGTACTTCTCGATGATCATACCCATCGATTTACCTTCGTTCTTCACAGATGCATACAAAGCACCGAAATCCTGTACGGCTCCGAAGAACAATCCACCGATCAACAACCAGAGCAATACCGGCACCCAGCCGAATACAGATGCAAGGATTGGTCCGGTTACAGGGCCTGCACCTGCGATGGATGAAAACTGATGTGCGAATACCGTGAATTTGGATGATGGAACATAGTCTTCTCCATCCTCGTACTTCACTGCCGGAGTTTCAGCCTTCGGATCAAGTCCCCATTTCTTTGCAAGCCATCTGCCATAGAAAAGATAGCCCGCGAACAACACTACAATTCCGATTAAAACAATTACTAAACCATTCATACTTCCTCACCCGCCACGCGGCGGCTCCCTTCTGAATATTTTTGTTACAAAGAGTAAACACATAAAAAACCTCCGTCTTATATAAAGACGAAGGTTTAAACTTCCGCGTTACCACTTTATTTGCCGCATATACGACCACTCATTCTCATCTTACAGACCGCATATCGATATATTTGCATCTTTTGCATCATCTCAACATGTCATCTGTGAAATAAGCTTCTATGTAACGGTAGAAAACCGGTGACACCTAATGTCCTTCTAGGAATTCAGTGCACTGCTCGCAGAGGATAATTCCCGAAATCCTACACTGTCTCACACCAGCCGACAGCTCTCTGAAGTATTTCCTTTCGAAAACCTTGTTCTGTTCTCAGCATTTGCTCTTTGTTTACCGACATACTAGTCCTATTAAAAACGAATGTCAAGTACTTTTTTGAATTTTTTTCGCAATCAAAACTTCATTTATGCTTTGATTTATGAAGCAACCATTTATACCACGCCGAATGCTAATCCAACTGCGTGCACCAGAAATGCAACAACCCATGCGATGAGACACTGCACAATAACCGTGATCACAGCCGCTTTCGTGCCGCCCATCTCCCGTTTCACTGTAGCAATCGCCGCCACACATGGTGTATAAAGTAGCGTAAAGATCAGGAATACCATTGCCGTAAACGGAGTGAATAACGTTGCCACGCTCGTCACATCACCACCGAGCAAAACCGTAAGCGTTGATACCACGCTCTCTTTTGCAGTAAATCCTGTAATCAGCGCCGTTGATACTCTCCAGTCACCGAATCCAAGCGGCTTGAAGATTGGTGCAATCAGGCTTCCGATTAAGGCAAGCATGCTCTGATCCGCAGATGCAGCCACATTAAACCGCAGATCGAAGGTCTGCAGGAACCAGATAATGATTGAGGCAAGGAAGATAATCGTAAATGCTTTCTGGATAAATCCCTTTGCTTTCTCCCAGATCAGGTGCAACACGCTTTTGGCAGATGGCAGCCGGTAGTTCGGCAATTCCATGACGAAAGGAACCGGCTCACCCTTGAATTTCGTTACCTTCAGAATCAGTGCGTAGATCACTGCACACACGATTCCAATCAGATAGAGTCCGACCATCGCAAACACACGATACTGCCGCTGCACAAATGCACTGATCATAAGTGTGTAGATTGGAAGCTTCGCACTACAGCTCATAAACGGTGTCAGCAGGATCGTCATCTTCCGGTCACGTTCACTTGAGAGTGTCCGTGTCGCCATGATTGCAGGCACAGAGCATCCAAATCCAATCAGCATCGGCACGAAGCTTCTGCCCGATAATCCGATCTTACGAAGCGGTTTATCCATGACAAATGCAACCCGCGCCATATAGCCCGTATCCTCCAGAATCGACAGGAAGAAAAACAGGATCACGATCGTAGGAAGAAAACTGATGACGCTTCCGACGCCCTGACAGATACCATCCACCACAAGTGAACGTACCACCGGATTAATCTGCGCAACGATAAGTCCCTTGTCGATCCATCCAATAACCGCATCAACGCCAAGCGCCATCACATCGGACAACCACGCACCAAGCAGGCTGAAGGTCATGGCAAAAACAATCGCCATAATCCCGATGAAGCACGGAATCGCTGTGTATTTTCCTGTCAGAAGCTTATCTATCTTTACGCTTCTCCGGTGTTCTTTACTCTCATGCGGACGCACAACCGTCTTCTCGCACAATCTCCCGATAAACTGAAACCGCATATCGGCGATTGCCGCTTCCCGGTCAAGCCCGGTTTCCTTCTCCATGACCGACACGATCTGCTCAAATGCTTCCTTCTTATCTTCTGCAAGCTGCAGTGCATCCTCGATCGGTGTATCCTTCTCAATCAGCTTTGTTGCAGCAAACCGCACAGGAAGATCGGCTTCCTTCGCATCATTTTCAATCATATGCGCAACCGCATGGATACAGCGATGCACCGCTCCAACCGGATCTTTGTCATCCTTACTGTCCGGGCAGAAATCAATTCTTCCCGGCGGTTCATGGTATCTTGCCACATGCATGGCATGGCTTACCAGTTCGTCGATACCTTCATTCTTCGCAGCCGAGATTGGCACCACCGGAATTCCAAGTATCTGCTCGAGCTCATTGACACGGATCGTACCACCGTTCGCCCGTACCTCATCCATCATATTCAGTGCAAGCACCATCGGGATTCCAAGCTCCATCAGCTGCATCGTCAGACACAGATTCCGTTCTAAGTTCGACGCATCCACAATATTGATAATGCCGCTTGGCTTACCTTCAATCAGGAATTCCCGCGTCACAATCTCCTCGCTTGAATACGGGGAAAGCGAATATATACCAGGCAGATCTGTCACTGTTGCCTCCGGATGATTCCGGATCGTACCATCCTTCCGGTCAACCGTCACACCGGGGAAATTCCCGACATGCTGATTGGCGCCGGTCAGCTGGTTAAACAGTGTCGTCTTGCCACAGTTCTGATTGCCGGCAAGCGCAAATGTCAGCTTACCGCCCTTCGGAACAGCCGTCTTCTCGTCATGTACATGAGTGGGATCCGCCTGTCCTAACTCACCAACTCCCGGGTGTTCAATCGACTCATAACGCACATTCTGTTTTGGCGCCTCCGCTTCCTTTTCATGCACATGATCCACATCTATTTTCTGTGCCTCACTCAAGCGCAGCGTAAGCTCATATCCGCGCACCTTCATCTGTACCGGGTCACCCATCGGTGCAATCTTCTGCAGAGTGACTTCCGTTCCCGGCGTCAGTCCCATATCCAGAAGATGATGCCGCAAGGCACCTTCTCCGCCGACCGCCGTGATATAAGCACTCTGCCCCGGCTGTAATTCATCCATTGTCATCTATCATCATCTCCATCTCAATCATCTCTTATATTTCTACATATTTTACAATCCAAATTACATAATACAACTGAATAACCATCAACGCAAACATTATTACAAGCAGAACAAAAAATAATACAGCATCCGACCGGTCAGTTCCATTGCATTCATCGTTTTTTCCAT
>ENA-OVGJ01000031-OVGJ01000031.1-human-gut-metagenome-genome-assembly--contig:-NODE-31-length-74951-cov-41.817333_pt1 | contig 74951 bp, 56 predicted proteins | sample MGYA00237772_ERZ505423 | MGnify/ENA primary metagenome ERZ505423 (study PRJEB26158, sample SAMN06016386) | human gut metagenome | biome: human gut; feature: ankylosing spondylitis patient; material...
GAGCATCTGCCTTACAAGCAGAGGGTCGGCGGTTCGAATCCGTCAACGCCCACTAATAAAGGTTTCACAATTACTTGTGAAACCTTTATTGTTTTTTAAGCTAATTTATCATTATTTCTTCTGTCTTTTCAGATAATTTTTCTACCTTTGCAGCCTAATTAGATATATTAATACGTATTAGATATGAATTTAGATTTGTTGACAGCCATATCACCAATTGATGGCCGTTATAGGGGAAAGACAGAAGCGCTTGCTAATTATTATTCAGAGTTTGCGCTGATTCGTTATCGTGTAAGAGTGGAAATAGAGTATTTCATCACTTTGTGTGAGCTGCCATTGCCGCAGTTGGCATCATTTGACCATGCTCTTTTTGATCGTTTGCGTGACATCTATCGTAATTTTGATGAGAACGAGGCACAACGTGTGAAGGATATTGAAAAAATAACCAATCACGATGTGAAGGCAGTCGAGTATTTTATTAAGGAAGAATTTGATAAGATCGGAGGCTTGGATGCTTATAAGGAATTTATCCATTTCGGTCTTACATCTCAGGATATCAACAATACCAGTGTTCCTCTCTCTGTCAAGGAGTCTTTGGAGCAGGTGTACTATCCTCAGGTAGAGGAACTCATTGCTCAGTTGCAGACCTATGCTGATGAGTGGAAGGATGTTCCAATGTTGGCAAAGACTCACGGACAGCCAGCTTCTCCTACTCGTTTGGGTAAGGAAATCATGGTGTATGTCTATCGTCTCACAGAACAGCTCAATTCTTTGAAAGCCTGCAAGATCACTGCCAAGTTTGGTGGTGCTACTGGCAACTACAATGCCCACCACGTAGCTTATCCACAGTTCGACTGGAAGGCATTCGGCAACAAGTTTGTCAGCGAAAAGTTAGGCTTAGAGCGCGAACAATATACTACTCAGATTAGCAATTACGACTATCTGGGTGCCATCTTTGATGCCATTCGTCGTATCAACACCATCATCATCGATTTGGATCGTGACTTCTGGATGTATATCTCCATGGAGTATTTCAAGCAGAAAATCAAGGCAGGCGAGGTAGGTTCCAGTGCGATGCCCCATAAGGTAAACCCTATCGACTTCGAGAATAGTGAAGGTAACTTAGGTATTGCCAATGCCATTCTTCAGTTCCTGGCTCTGAAGTTGCCAGTAAGCCGTTTGCAGCGTGACTTGACCGACAGTACGGTTCTTCGCAACATCGGTGTTCCTTTGGGGCATGGTGTGATTGCTATTCAGAGCACCCTGAAGGGCTTGCGCAAGCTCATCTTGCACGAGGAGAAGTTGCAGGAAGATTTGAACAATACATGGGCAGTAGTGGCTGAGGCTATACAGACTATCTTGCGTCGCGAGGCTTATCCACATCCATACGAAGCACTGAAGGCTTTGACACGTACCAATAAGCACATGACAGAGGAAACCATTCATGAGTTTATCCAGGGATTAAACGTTAGTGATAGCGTGAAGGCAGAATTGATGGCGATTACCCCAAGTAATTATACAGGTATCTAAGGAGAATTGGTGTGGCGTATTATTCTTAACGATATTGATTAATAAATAATAATAATAAGATTTACTAACCCAGCCGGGAGGCTATTTTTTAAGAATTAATGACTATGGATTCAGAAATCGAAAACAAAGCTCAAGGTCAATCTACTGAGAGTGAAGGAACCCGTGAGGGAGGTTATAACCCAGCAGGTGGTTATCAGCGAAATTATCACAGCAACGGACGTCCACAGCGTCCACGTATTAACTCGCAGCGTGCTTATAGCAGCGACAGAGGCAGCAGTAATAGCGAGGGTGGATTCCGCCCAGAAGGCTTCGGCGCAGGCTTGCAGAGCTCAAATGGTGAACATTCACAGCAGCGTGGTGGCTATCAACCACGTGGCGGCTATGGTCGTCCACAGGGTGGTGGCTATAATAACAATCGTGCCGGTGGTTATCAGCCACGTCAGCAGGCAGGTGGTTATCGTCCACGCTACAACAACAATAATAACGATGCTGAAGGCGGTTACCAGCCACGTCAGCAGGGCGGTTATCAGCCTCGTCAGCAGGGCGGTTACCAGCCTCGTCAGCAGGGTGGTTATCAGCCTCGTCAGCAGGGTGGCGGCTACAACAGCAACCGTGGTGGTGGTTACAACAGCAACCGTGGTGGCGGCTACAATAGCAACAACCGTGGTGGTGGCTACAATAGCAACAATCGTGGCGGTGGTTACAACAACAACCGTGGTGGCGGCTACAACAACAACCGTGGTGGCTACAACAACAACCGTGGCGGCGGCTATCGTCAGCACACTCCTGGCTATGATCCAAATGCAAAGTATAGCCTGAAGAAGCGTATTGAGTACAAGGAGGAGAACTACGATCCAACAGAGCCATTGCGTTTGAACAAGTTCCTTGCCAATGCAGGTGTATGCTCTCGCCGTGAGGCTGATGAGTTCATCCAGGCAGGAGTTGTTACAGTCAATGGTGAGGTTGTAACAGAGTTGGGTACCAAGATTCTCCGCACCGATGAGGTGAAGTTCCATGACGCACCAGTATCATTGGAGAAGAAGGTATATGTATTGCTCAACAAGCCAAAGGATTACGTGACAACCAGCGATGATCCTCAGCAGCGCAAGACTGTGATGGATCTTGTCAAGGACGTATGCCCAGAGCGTATCTATCCAGTAGGCCGTCTCGACCGCAACACCACAGGTGTCCTCCTTCTCACCAACGATGGTGATTTGGCAAGTAAGTTGACACATCCTAAGTTCCTGAAGAAGAAGGTTTATCATGTACATCTCGACAAGAACATCACTGCTCATGATTTGCAGCAGATTCGTGATGGTATTACTTTGGATGATGGCGAGATCAAGGCAGATGCAGTAGATTATGCAGACGAGCGCGACAAGTCACAGGTGGGCATCGAAATCCACAGTGGCAAGAACCGTATCGTTCGCCGTATCTTCGAGAGCCTCGGTTATCGTGTTACCAAGCTCGACCGTGTACAGTTTGCAGGTTTGACCAAGAAGAACCTTCGTCGCGGTGACTGGCGCTTCCTCACAGAGAAAGAGGTTGACATGCTCCGCATGGGTGCTTTTGAATAAGAAACAATAAAAACAATGGAAAAAGTAAAAAGAACTAAAGTCGTAGATTTGCTTAAGAGCACAGCCTACGATTCAATCGTGAATGTAAAGGGATGGGTGCGTACCCATCGTAGTAGCAAAGCAGTCGATTTTATCGCTCTTAACGATGGTTCTACTATTAATAATATTCAGATAGTAGTCGACCCATCCAAGGTCGATGAGAATCAGCTCCGTCAGATCACTACAGGTGCTTGCATCAGCGTAGTAGGTACTTTGGTAGAGAGCCAGGGTGCCGGTCAGAGCGTAGAGATCCAGTGCGAAAGCATAGAGATTTACGGACTCTGCGGCGGTGATTATCCAATGCAGAAGAAGGGTCAGAGTTTCGAGTATATGCGTCAGTATGCTCATCTCCGTCTCCGTACCAATACCTTCGGTGCCGTGATGCGCATCCGTCATAACATGGCGATGGCCATCCACACTTACTTCCATGAGCATGGATACTTCTATTTCAACACTCCGCTCATCACAGCGAGCGATTGCGAAGGTGCTGGACAGATGTTCCAGGTAACCACCAAGAACCTCTACAACCTCAAGAAAACAGAGGATGGAAAGATTGACTACTCTGATGATTTCTTCGGAAAGCAGACTTCATTGACCGTTTCCGGTCAGTTGGAGGGTGAGCTGGGTGCTACGGCACTCGGTGCAATCTACACCTTCGGTCCAACCTTCCGTGCAGAGAACAGTAATACCCCTCGCCATCTGGCAGAGTTCTGGATGGTAGAGCCAGAGGTTGCTTTCTTGGATATGGACGGTTTGATGGAGTTGGAGGAAGATTTCATCAAGTATTGTATCCGTTGGGCGTTGGATCATTGCAAGGACGATTTGGCATTCCTGAACAAGATGATTGACAAGGGTCTGATAGCCCGTCTGGAAGGCGTCTTGAATTCCGACTTCGTACATCTCCCATATACCGAGGGAATCCGCATCCTGCAGGAGGCAATCGCCAATGGCAAGAAGTTTGAGTTCCCATGCGAATGGGGTGATGACTTGGCATCCGAGCACGAGCGCTTCCTGGTAGAGGAGCACTTCAAACGTCCAGTAATCATGACCAACTATCCAAAGGCTATCAAGGCATTCTATATGAAGATAGACGAGGAGGAAAGCGGTTTCGGAGGCAAGAGCGGTCAGACCGTTCAGGGCACCGATGTACTGTTCCCACAGATTGGTGAGATTATCGGCGGTTCTGTTCGCGAAGAGAGTTATGACAAGCTGATGGGAGAGATAGAGGCTCGCAACATACCTATGAAGGATATGAGCTGGTATCTCGATACCCGCAAGTACGGATCATGCCCACACGCAGGTTTCGGTCTCGGTTTCGAGCGTCTGATCCTCTTCGTAACCGGTATGCAGAACATCCGTGATGTGATTCCATTCCCACGTACACCAAAGAACGCAGAGTTCTAAATAGAATACGATAAAAAGATAGAGTGAGGGTGTGTCATACTACATGACACACCCTTTTTCGCAACTTGAATAAATTAAGTTAAAATTAATTAGGTAGGTTGCTGTTGGTAATTGAAATACAAAAAGATACTGTAGCTATAGACAACAAAAATTAATCATTTTTATTAACAAAATTATATTTAAGCTCAGCATTTCCTCTAAAGAAGTGCAAGCACGAACTCTAATGATGCGCTTTATTAAGGTCTAATGATGCGCATCGTTAGGTGTTAATGAAGCGCATCGTTAGGTGCTAATAAAGCGCATCATTAGGTGTTAAAGAAGCGCATCGTTAGGTCATGTGGATTTTTTACCAGTTATATTCCTGGAAATCAGCAAATTATACTCCTTTCAAGACAGCGAATTTCAGTCGATCTTTGATCATATACCTTGAGAAAAATTCATGGTAGCAATAGATGAGGCATAAAATCATAGAACTTTTTCAGCAGAAAAAACAAGGGTGTGTCATAGAAAAAATACGACACACCCTCCTCTTTGTTGTATGCTTTGTTTTCTTATTTACATGTCTATTGTAATAAAAGTAATATAAGTAAGAAAAACAAATCTTCTATCTTTGTTAACGCTTGTATATCTTATTTTGCAACCATGATAGAAACACGGTTCTTGTCATTCTCAGAGAATGGTTGAACACGAGCACCCTTAGAATCCTCAGTGATTCTGGATTCTTCAATACCATATTTCTCTTTGAGTGCCTTTACTACAGCTGCAGCACGCTTTGCAGAAATCGCATCATTGATTCTGTCATTACCTGTACCAGCATCAGCATAACCTGTAACAACTACCTTAGCGTCTGGGTTAGCATTCAGGAAGTCAACCACCTCTTTGATCTTGCTCTCTTCATTAGAAGCAATCTTGTTAGAGTTGATAACGAAGAATACGTCACGTCTGATTTCTTCTACCTTTTTCTCCTCAACCTTTGGCTGTGGTTTTGGCTCTGGTTTTACATACTCCTGTACTGGTACTGGCGCTTCCTTTACAGGCTCTGCCTTGGTGTGGCTCTTGCCGAGGTTGATGCGAAGACCAGCGAGGGCATTGAAATACCAGTCTGCATTACCAGCCTTCTTTGAGTTGTACTTGTCGCTAGTGAAGTTGGCGTTACCCTCTATCATAATGCTGACAGCCTTGCTTACCTTGAACTCCAAGTCGATACCAGCACGTCCGAAAGGACGAACCTTTGTGCCATCCCAAAGATACTCCAAGAGGTAGCTTCTCTGATCCTTGATGTTGGCAGCAATCTCGTTCACCTCGTCATTGCCCCAAGCGAAGTTGGCGCCACCACCGATGAAAGCAGTAGCGTTGAACACACGGTTAGGGTTCCAACCACAGAAGAGGTTGGAGAGGTTGAACATAAAGTCCAAGCCTGGTGCTACATACTTAAACTTGTAATCGGCGGTATAAGGAATACCATCCTTAGTTGCCTTATAGCCATTCCAGCCCCCCTTGCTCTGCCAGCCGTTAGCCTGCAAACGCATACCGAAGACAGGAGTGAACTGGTAACCGATACCCAACTGAACGTTAGGAGAGATCAAGTCACCAAACTTAGCCTCACCAAGTGTGTACTGAGCACCACCTTGCAAATCAAGGAAAGCGTGCTTCTTAAATGTGTACTCATTGCCATCCTTGTCTGTGTAGGTGGCTTGTGCCATGGCAGCAGTACTGAGACTTGCCAATGCAACAGTGAATAAAGTTTTAAAAGCTTTCATAATTATAATTGTTATTAATGATTATTTCAAAACGACTTTTTTACCATTGACAATAAAGATACCCTTCTTATTGGCTAATACCTCCGAAGGATTTCCTTCCCCAACGAGATAACCATTGAGATTGTAAATCTTAGCTGTTCTATCAGAAGGTTGTTCTATATTTGCAATGGCAGTTGTTGTGTCATATACAAACTCTAAAACAAGTTCCTTGTCATAAGTTTGGTTTCCTAAACAAATTGATTGAGCAGGGAAATGCACAAAATATGTGCCATCTGTAGTTATAGGATCTCCAACTATTATAACATTCAAGCGAGACCAAGTCTCTCCATCATTTAAACGACCAGAAGATACAGTATTTCCTGCAGCATCTTTAATGATGATTCTTGCATTTTTATCAACTACTTTAACAAACGAGTAATCAACAAAGTTGATTTGTAGTTTTTCAAGTTCATTATTCTCTGATTTGACAGGGACAATGTTGGCTTTTATTGTAGGAGCCGGAAGCTCATTTACAGTATATTCAAAATACATTGCATCAGAATAATAGTTGCCAGTATGGTCAACTATGAACGCATTGGCAGGAATGTTCAATCTGTAACTTCCAGAAGTAGAGATTTCCTTATTCAAAGTGATGATACATTGATTAGCTTTGGTTCTGTTTTCATCAATGCTAGCTTCTCCCTCGGTAATGATATTACCTTCGGAATCTGTCAAAGTTATCTTCTCTTTATTTCTATAAAAAGGAATTGCAGCATCCCATTTGTTAAGTGTAATAACAAACTTATACAAGCTGCTCACTTGACTGTTGTCTGCAGGAGTGATGGTGACATCATATTCTTCCATTCTGTCAGTAATGGAATAGCTTATCTCCATAGCTCTGTTATTTAACATGGAAGTACCATTTCCTAAGCCGAATACGCCTTCTGGAATACTCAATACATATGAACCTTGGGTAGTCAATACGTCAGGAAGAGTATAAGTTAAGACATTTTCGTCATCAGCTGATTTATGCAAATCGTTAGCAGTAAAACTATATATAACATTCGATTTATCTGAATTATATAAGTTAAGGATTGCTTCAGGGTTGATGACTCTAATATCTTGGTCGTAAGAGAAATTGAAGGTTGACAACTTGGTAACCTTTCCTTCGTTAGGGAAAACTGAAACACTTGGATAACCTAAATCGCACTTATAGATTATCTCGTTGTAAGAGTTTTCATCAAGTCCTTTGTTACCTTTGACAACTTGACCGTCCAAGTCTTTTGCATAAATTTGCAATTTGAATTCACCTGTAGATTGGAGAAGTACCGTCTTAGGAACGTTAAGTTGCCAAATAGTCTTGCCTTTTTCACTATAAGGATTTCCAAAATACTCTATTTTTGCTTGACTGCCATCAGAACAAATAATACAACTACGCTCTTGGTCGATATTTACTTCTTTGCTAAAAGTTAGGAATACATAATTTTTATCTGCATCATTAAATGTAGAACTTGCCTCAGGAGCGATGTTTGTCAAAGTAGCATCACTATAAGTGAATTCTGTTCCATCCCCTTTATAAAGAGCTTGTACGGTAGCGACCACAGGACTATTTTCGTCAGCAGCTTCATGTCCCTCCATCTGTACGATGTAAGTATGTCCTTTCATAAAAGAAAGGGGCTGGTAGAAAGTAACTGTCCATGGAGATGTGGCGTTTTTCCTACTAGCTACAAAAGTTTTGTAAACTAGACTTCCCTCCATGTTGTTATCTTGGCGATATTTATCAATAATAGATACCTTAAAACCGCCACAGTCATCGTCGAAATTTGTGCTGAACGTTATTTTATCTCCTTCATTGAACTTTTCCACTGTAGAGTTATTCTCAGGAGTAATACTCAAAAGCTGATAGTTATTCTCATCAGCACAAAGATTACCCAAGAAAGAAAATAGCATAATCGCTAATAAAGAGAAATATTTCTTCATATTCTATTGCAATTAAGTTGTTGATTAATTGTCTTCAAAATTAGATTCTACTTTTTCTTCAGAAATAGTCAAAAACCATGTACCATTCACACGGCATGGAAACAAAGCTCCCTTAATAGTATTTGGCTGATTACTCCCTATAGGCTTCTTAAACATTTCTACAGAATATCTAACTTCGGTGTCACTGTCACTGTAGAGAAACACTTGGTCAATCTTATAGTCTTCTACAGGTATTGCAGAAAACATTTTTTCCAATTTGATTCTCCTTTCTGCGGTAAGTTGTTTTGCCGTATTATGTTCTACAGTATAGAGTTGCTTAAGAGCTCCATCGACATCCTTATTTTTTAGACTTTGCAAAAAGTCATCGGCAAGCTTCATGATTTCTGCAGTATCTTTCGATGAGCGAACCATTGTCATGTCTTTTCTTGGGTCTGGAATTATGACCTCATCTTTTGAGCTATTCTTCTTTTCAGAACAAGCTGCTAGCAAAAAAATAAAGAGAAGCCCAAATGCAATTTTCAGTATATGTCTCATTTCCAATTCACTCTAAATTTAAAAATTATAAAAGGGAGTGCCCTCCATTTATAAGTAGGACACTCCCTGAGGGTTGTCTAAAAGACAGTTTTAATTAATTGAATTATTTATGTCCATGAGGAACAATGTCAACTGTTACATAAGCAGTCAACTTACCGAAACCGTAAGTTACTGTTACAGGAATGTAAGCCTTAACATTTTCCTCAATGTTAGAACCACTATTGTTCTTGAAGATGAGGTTAGTACCAACCTGGGACATAGACAATGTAATGTTACCATTGGTCTCATCCTTAATCTGCTTAGCGGTCAAGCTGTTTGCATAAGAAAGAGATGTGTTTGGCTTAACACTGCCATTCTTCTTCTCGAAGGTGTAACGAATGTTGTCTTCGTCAACCTTAACTTCTTTGATTTCATAATACTTCCACAAAGACTGAGTGTACTTCTTCTGCTCACCTTGGAATGTACCATCTGCTGTGTTAGCAACAAGATAGCCACGGAAGTCTGTCAAAGTAAATGACTTAGTCCAATCAAGAACATCGCCAGAAGCAACACCATCCTGGAACTTGCCAAGAGAGTTTGCAGAGTTGATACGGATAGGAGCTACGAGGTAAATCTTGTAGTTCAATACAGGAATGTAGTTCCAACCATTCAATGTTGCCCATACAGTCATGTTGATAGCCTTTGTATGAGTACGTCCTGGGGTTACTGTTCCGTCAGTACCTGTAACGTCTGTAGAAGCCAACTCATTCAACAAACCTTGGTTAGCTGGTGTGTTGTGATCTGCAAAGAGGTTGCAAGTCTTGTGAGCAGGACTACCACACCAAGAAGTGTGACCTTCATCCCAATTCAACTGCAAAGCCGTATTAGAACCATTCATCAACTGATAGCCAGCGAATGTAGAATAATTAGCGCTTTCAATGTTAGTCCACTGATTTGCACTCTTCCAAGCGTTAGCATTAGCTGTTGTATAGTTTGGAGCATAACCTGTAGTTGCTTGGTTGAATGAGAATTGCAAATCCCATGTACCACACTCAGGCATGTTCTTAACGATGAACTGACGAACGTTGTTCTTCAACTCATAAGTGAATGCATTCATCAAGTTGTTGTCATATACACAATAAGTCTTGGTCTGAGCAGCAGTGTTCCATTGAACTGGCAAAACATCATGTTCCTTACCAACAGAAGTCCAGTACTGGTCATAGTAACCATTGATTGCAGGCAAAGCAGGCAACTTAATGGTAAATGTCCAATTGAACTTCAAATCAGGATACTCTGATGGCATTGAAGACTTGAACTTAACCTCAGCAGTAAATGTCTTAGTATCATTTGCAGAACTGCAATATACAGTCTCGATATCTTCTGGAGAAAGAGTCCACTCTCCAATTGTAGCATCACCATTTGTGTTTTTAGAAGGAGTCATTACAGGAAGTTTCTTGAAATCGCCTGTAGCCTTTGCAGAAGTGGCTGTTGTAGGATTCCAGTTTGTAGTGAAGCCCTTCTGAGTGATTGCAATATCCTTGTAGATAGTCTCAAACTTGTTCTGTGAGATACCTTCAAGACGTGCCTTTGCATAAACTTCATTAACGAACTCATCCCATGTAATAGAAGCCTTTACATCTTTGCAGCTCAATGTAGCCTCTGCACCCTTGATGTCAAGAGTAACCTCTGGTTTCTCTTGCAATGTCCACTGAACCTTCATGTAACGCTGGTCAACCAACTTGTTGTGAACAGAGTCAACCAAGTCAACACGAATGATAGGCTCCTTGCCAACAACAGCCTCGTTGTTTGTTACACCTGCAGGAGTCTTTGAAGTAAGGATACCTTCTGGAGTAACAGAAGCAAACTTCTGCTGGTCTGTACCATTCTCTGCACCATTATTATAAGCCTTTGTAGGAATAGCGAAACGGAATGTCAAACCATACTTCTTCAACTGCTCCTTAGTAATCTGGTTATGGCTACCAGTCTTGCGATCATAGCAACCTGTTACCAAATCCTGAAGGTTTGTTGCATCTTTGTAGTAAATCTGCTTAACAATCATGTTAGGACTAGCACTTACACGTGAATTCCAAATTGTTGCTGAGTCAGAATAATGATACTTATAAGAATCTGTCAAAGCATCTACTGAATGATTTTCCCAAGGAAGAACTGCAATACGAGGAGTAATAGTTGTTTCGGACAAACGAGAGTTCTCTGAATAAATATCAGCAGCCTCATACTTCTTTGAGTTACGTGGCACCTTCAAAGACACAATGTAAATCTTATTATCACCAGCACTTGCCAAAGAAGAGGTAAAGTTTGGAGACTTCTTTACATAAACAGTCATCAAGCCATCTTTGAAGTCCTTGATGCCATTGAACTGTACAGGAGAGTCCTCCAAGATGTTTGCAGCACGTGTTTCAGCAATAGCAGCCTTGAACTCAATGTTGTTCTCATCAATACCATCACGCTGAACGGTAGTTGGATTCAAACGATAAGTAGCTTCGGTCAAGCCATTATCAATGCGAATCTCCTTCGCACCAGTAACGTAAGTAGTGCCACTTGTACCAGGTTGAACTGGAGTATATGCTACAGACTGGAATTCGATAGTCTCAATACCATCAACATACAAGCTAGGAACAAGAGCGATACTAGACAAAGCTCTCTGAACGAGAACTGTCAAAGCGTCAACATTCTCATTCAACTTAGTAATGTCTGTTGACAAAGCGTTAACCTTAGTCTGCAACTCTTTTACTGTACCATCAGTTGCCATGCCGTTGACCTTCTCTTTCAAAGCATCAATCTGCTCTTGCAAAGCCTTGTTGTCCTTTCCAACCTTTTCTTGGAAAGATTCGAGAGCTTTTGTTTGAATTTCAAGGTTCTTTTCTACAGCCTCACGAGCATCCTTCTCGTCCTTCAACTGACCTGTTAATGCCTCCAAAGTAGTTTTAACGCCTGCAATATCATCTTTTGCATTGTCAATAGCAGTATTGGCAGCATCAATTTGAGTTTGGAGTCTAGCCTCAGCAGCAGCCAAGTCAGTTTCCAACTTTGTCACCTTAGTTTCCAAAGCTGTAACAGTTGCGGCATCTGCTTTCTTAGCAATTGCCTCTTGCAAAGCTTCCTTTGTCTGTGTAATCTGAGTCTCCAAGGCACTCTTTGTGTTAGTCAACTCGTTTTCCAAGTTGGTCTTCACCGTAGAGAGCTCTGTCTTGAGGTTAGCGATGTCATTTGCATTCGCAGTAATGTCATCATCGTAATCCTTACAAGACGTAAATGTACTTGTGGATGCCAATGTCAAAGCACCCATAAGCAAAGCACTAAAAAACTTTCTTTTCATACGATAAAAATTAATTAAACATTGTATATATTAACTACTTTATTCTATGCTTTTTCTCTCTATCTCCTGACGAGAGATATTATCGTCGCTGATATGGAGAATCTATGTGTTTTGGAGGTACAGATGTAGATCTTTATGGACGAAAAGGAGGATAGGTTGAAGCTTGCGCAAGGCAAATCACCCCAAGAAATGTAAAAATAAATCAGATTGTCCGTTTCGAAGACAAAGCTGGCATAATAAAGAAATGAAGCGAAAAGTTTTGAGGTTACGATATTTTTGCTTATTTTTGCAGCAAAACAGAAAATAAAATAAACATGGAGAATGTGAAACGTATACCTTACGGTGTTTCTGACTTTGTCGATATAATAAAGAGAAATCAATATTATGTTGACAAGACAATGTATATCCCTAAGTTGGAAGAGGAGGCGGATAGCTTGTTCTTCATACGCCCTCGTCGCTTCGGCAAGAGCCTCTTGCTGAGCATGATGTGTGCTTACTACGACATCAACCAGTCTGATAGGTTTGAGGAACTGTTCGGCAAATTATGGATTGGCTCCCATCCAACACCTTACCGAGGAAAGTTTCAGGTCTTGTTCTTGGATTTTTCTAAAATCGGGGGAGATATAAAGGATTTGAAGGAGAATTTCAATAATTATTGCAACATCCGACTCGATAATTTCATAGAAAGATATAAGAGAGCCTACCGCCCTGAAATTGTCGAGAAAATAAAGAGTGCCCCTACCGCAGTGGATAAGCTGAATATGATAGATACCGAAGCAAAGGATGCAAACATGCAGCTATATCTTATCATTGACGAGTATGACAACTTTACCAATGTCGTGCTCAACGAGCATGGAGAGAAGGTGTATTGGGCATTGACCCATGCGAGAGGCTTTTATCGAGAGATTTTCAAGGTGTTCAAGGGTATGTTCACTCGCATCTTCATGACAGGAGTCAGTCCTGTGACCCTGGACGACCTAACCAGTGGCTTCAATATAGGTTGGCACATATCTACAAAGCCTGCCTTCAATCAGATGTTGGGGTTCTCTACCGAGGATGTACGTGAGATGTTTGAATATTTCAAGAGTGCAGGAAAAGTTCGTCCCAATTGCGATGTAGAATCAGTAATCGCAGAAATGAAGCCTTGGTATGACAACTATTGTTTTTCAGAAGATGCTTTACGAACCCAGAGTAGGGTATTCAACTGCGACATGGTACTTTATTATCTCCGCAATTACATGGAAACAGGAGAGTCGCCAAGGCAGATGATTGACCCGAACACCAAGACCGACTATAACAAGATGAAGAAACTCCTTCAATTGGACAAACTGGATGGTAATCGTAAGGGAGTCATATATGAAATAGCTGAGCAAGGGGAAATCATCTCGAATTTAGAGACAACATTCCCTGCAGAGACTTTGACGAATCCAAAAATGTTTGTCAGTCTGTTGTTTTATTATGGAATGTTGACCATCAAGGGTACTCATGGAAGTCGCCTTATGTTGGGCATTCCTAATAATAATGTACGCAAGCAGTACTACGAGTATTTGTTAGAGCAGTATGAAGAAAAGGCTTCCTTGGATACGAATCAACTTGAAGACTATTTTTATGATATGGCCTACGATGGCAAGTGGCATGACGCTTTGCAGTTCCTGGCAGATTCGTACGCCAAGGTATCTTCCGTTCGTGACGGCATCGAGGCGGAGCGAAATATACAAGGTTTCTTCATGGCGTACCTCAACTTGAATGCTTACTACATGACGGCACCAGAGTTGGAATTGAATCATGGTTATTGTGACTTCTTCCTGTTGCCAGACTTGACCCATTATGCCTCCAAGCACTGCTACATCTTGGAATTAAAACTCATCCCCAAAAAAGAAAAAGGTATGAGTCAAGAGAAATACGAGGCTGCCATCCAGCAGCAATGGGATGCTGCCGAGGTTCAAATTAAGCATTATGCTGAGGCTCCAAGGGTTGAGGCTCTTCGCCAAGGTACCCAGTTGCATAAGATCATCATGCAGTTCGATGGATGGAAACTCTTTCGGATGGATGAAGTAAATTAATTTTCAGTTTATGAATCGAACAATTATGAACAAGATAAAGGAAATACCCTATAGTGTCTCTGATTTCATTGAGATAATACGTTCCAACATGTATTATGTGGATAAAACCATGTATCTTCCAAAGTTGGAAGAGCAACCTCGCAATCTGTTTTTCATTCGTCCTCGTCGTTTTGGCAAGAGCCTTTGGACTAGCATGATGTGCGCTTATTATGACCTCAACAGAAAAGATGAATTCCAAGAGTTGTTTGGCAATTTGTGGATTGGAAAGCATGCGACTGAACTTCACAATAAATTCCAAATCCTCTACTTGGATTTCTCGAAAATAGGAGGAGATATCAAGGAATTGAAAGAAAAATTCAACAGTTATTGCAATATAAGGCTCAATAATTTCATTGAAAAGTATGCTGATGCTTATCGGCCTGAAACAGTTGAGAGTATTAAGAGAGCATATAGTGCAGTAGACAAACTAAATATGATAGATGCAGAGGCGAAGGACGCTAATATGCAACTGTATCTTATTGTTGACGAATATGACAACTTTACCAATGTCGTACTCAATGAGCATGGCGAGAAAGTGTATTGGGCATTAACACACGCAAAGGGTTTTTACAGGGAGATATTCAAGGTGTTCAAAGGCATGTTCACTCGTATCTTTATGACGGGAGTCAGCCCTGTTACCTTAGATGATTTAACGAGTGGATTCAATGTAGGTTGGCATATCTCTACAAACCCTAAGTTTAACCAGATGCTTGGCTTTTCCACAGAGGAAGTTCGAGAGATGTTTGAATATTTCAAGAGCTTTGGGAAAGTCCGATCTGATTGCGATGTGGAGACTGTCATTGCAGAGATGAAGCCTTGGTATGACAACTATTGTTTCTCCGAGGATGCATTGCGGACTCAAAGCAAGGTGTTCAATTGTGATATGGTGCTTTATTTTCTTCGAAACTATGCAGAAACAGGAGAAGCCCCAAAGCAGATGATAGACCCGAATACCAAGACGGATTACAATAAAATGAAGAAACTTCTCCAATTGGACAAACTGGATGGTAACCGTAAGGGTATTATCTATGAGATTGCCGAAAAGGGGGAAATCGTATCGAATATAGAAACAACGTTTCCTGCCGAGACTTTGACAAATCCTCGCATGTTTGCTAGTTTGCTTTTCTATTATGGAATGCTGACCATCAAGGGTACTCGTGGAACCAAAATGATATTAGGAATTCCTAATAATAATGTGCGCAAACAGTATTATGAGTATTTGTTGGAAAAGTACGAAGAAAAGGCCTCTTTAGATACTGAGGCACTAACTGACAATTATTATGACATGGCATACGATGGCAAGTGGCGTGACGTTTTACAATATTTGGCAGATTCATACGCCAAGGTGTCTTCGGTACGTGACGGCATCGAGGCAGAGCGCAATATACAAGGTTTCTTCATGGCGTACCTGAACTTGAATGCTTATTACTTGACGGCTCCCGAGTTAGAGTTGAACCATGGCTATTGTGACTTCTTTCTGTTGCCAGACTTGGCGCATTATGCTTCCAAACATAGCTATATCATCGAGTTGAAATTGATTCCCAAGAGAGAGAAGGGAATGAGCCTGGAAGCATACGAGGCAGCCATCAAGAAGCAATGGGATGATGCCATAGAACAAATTATGCATTATGCTGAGGCACCAAGGGTTGAGGCTCTGCGCCAAGGCACCCAATTGCATAAGATTATCATGCAGTTCGATGGATGGAAACTCTTGCGAATGGATGAGGTAGATTGACTCTTCCAAATTTTCAGCCAATAGAGTAGATGTAGGGGGGTAACTCCCCACATCTACTCTATTGTGCTATCCCGCCTGAAAATAGCGGGAAATGCTTTATAGTTAATTTTCGCATATATTTGGTGCTTCGCATTATCTGTTTATTTACATGTGCCTATGTTCATATTATTCCACATGATAAATATTAGATTATTCCACATGATAAATCTTAGAGAGTTACCAACTTACTTATTTACAAATTTAATAGTGCTATTAACGGAAGGAGTCACAACAGTGATGATGTATATCCCCTTTGGAAAATCATTGACATTCACAAAAGCCATGTGATCTTTTGGCTCATCTGTGAAAACCGTTGTTCCATTGATGTCTGTAACCTTCACCTGACTTATTAGCTCATCCTTTAGAGAAGAGATGACTAGGTAATCGCCACTCTTCTTGTAAATGATTTCAGCAGGTTTCACTTCCGTACTCTTGATGCCAGTTGTCGTTCCTGTCGCAGTTAAATCTATGATTTCCCAACCGCCTGTTTCCGACAAGTTGAGAGGGTTGGCTGTACCGATGAACAAGTGATTGCCGTATGTTACCATATTGCGAATGCCATAGGCGGACGGATTGCCGAATCCATTGTCACAAATGGTTTTTGCAGCCTCATTAGGTGAGTCCATGACCAAAAGTTCATAACCGTACTTAGACTTATCCACACCCATGATGTTCATAAATGTATTGAGTGTTGTGTTGTCAGAACTGTCACCGCCACCTAGTGAAGGTGCCAAACCTGGCTCGATGAGGTCAGACATATCCATCGTTCCGATATATAGGCGATTGTTCAACTCAGCCATAGCCCACGTATAGCAAGTAAAGATATTGCCGAAACCACTTCGTCCATATAGTGGCTTTCTACCGAAACCATTTGATACAAGGCTCCATGTCTTTGTGGATTCATCATACTTAGGCAATTCTTCCTCGCCATATAATAACTGTAGGTCGTTATCATTGACAAAATTAGTTGTGGACCAAAGGGTTGTGGCGCGAAGTGAGCCAAGCATATAGGCCATTGCCTCCGAACTCTGTATGGTATTGAATTTTGCCATGGTTCTGCTCAGCACACCGTATGTATTTCCGAACATACCCCAAATCAGTTTGCCTTTATACGATTTCAGAACGCTGATATATGTTGCCTTGGCAATATTTGCTTCGGGCTCGTATCGACCGTAATCCCACACACATTGCCAATCGTATGCGTCACGTTCAGTCAAGCCATAGCTTGAAAGCGGATTGCTACGATAGAGACCAGTTGTAGCTGTTGCAGAAGGCCATGCGCCTGCATAGATATAACCATTGTGGTAAACCAATTCTGCGGCATCACCAGGAACATAGCCTACAATTTTGAATAAGAATGGGTTCTTTTTATTACCTGTCCAGCGCAAGATGCCACCCTTAGCAACACCTTGTGGAGTAATGAGACCTACGCCACAATAGAGAACGCCATCGACCACAATCCAACGGCGTACGTTTGTGATTTGGCAACCTTCCACAGTTGCCAAGTCTGAAGAGCCAATAAACTCGCCTTTCTCTGCGTCGTATGCCAGGAAGCAAGAGCTGCCACTGGTCGTAGCTGAACCACCTTTGATGCTAGGACCACCAAAGAACATAATCCCGTTGTGATAGCAAGCAGAACGCAAGCCTTGGCATTGTTCAAAAAGTGGTTCCTCAGGAGTGATGTCCTTGACAGTACCACTCTTCGTGTCATATTCATAGATTCTTGGAGGTACGATATCACCGTAAACGCCTACTTCTGCACCACGAGTACCATGCTTATACTCACAAACCCAGCACGATGTAACCAGTGAGTCACTAGCACTTAGATCTACAAGACGACCATAGCCAGGCATACAGAGATAATTGTTATTGGTACTCCAGTAGAGTTTATCGCCTGCCATGCTCATTCCCCATGCGTATGAGCCATTGGTCTTGACTTTGCCGCCTTTCTCTCGGCATTGTTCACAGTTGATACCCCAAGGGTCGTAGGTGTTGCGCATGTCTCCTACACCATAGTAGCAGCCATCTTTAGGGGCTTGGTAAATTTGATTGGCAGTATAGGTTCTGTCCAAGTCTTTCTCAGGGGCAATACGGTTACTCATCTGGTATGAATACAAAGGCAATACCTGTGAGAAGAATTTGTCTAGATCCGTCAATATGGAAGGATCAAAGTCGTAAGTAGCAGTACCTCCTTGTGTAGCTGTCAACTTGGCGTTGATGACAGCCATGAGCTTGTCGTCACCGATTTTCTTGGCAAGGTCAGGGCAGAGTGCCTTCATGATGGAGGCACTCTTTTCTGCCGTATAACCACTTTGTGGAAAACTATTTGCCTGAAGTCCAAGACAAGCAAACATCAATAAAAAAGTGAAAGTAATTCTTTTCCTCATATTAGAAGAACTTATGTTATAAAATTATGTATAAGGATTGATAATTCACTGATTGTAATCGATAAATACTACTCTAGGCAATTATTTATCTTCTAATGTCTCCCTTGAAATAGTGCTTACAAATGAAGCTCCTAATAAAAATGGTGGGGACACTTTATGCCATGCCTCCACCATATATTATAAGTTTATTTGGCAATCATGATGCTAACACGGTTCTTGTCATTCTCAGAGAATGGTTGAACACGAGCACCCTTAGAATCCTCAGTGATTCTGGATTCTTCAATACCATATTTCTCTTTGAGTGCCTTTACTACAGCTGCAGCACGCTTTGCAGAAATCGCATCATTGATTCTGTCATTACCTGTGCCGGCATCAGCATAACCTGTTACGACTACCTTTGCCTCAGGATACTGGTTCAAGTAGTCAACTACTTCCTTGATCTTAGCGTCCTCAGACTCACGAATCTTGTTAGAGTTGATAACGAAGAATACATCACGACGAATCTCCTCCACCTTCTTCTCCTCTACTGGAGCTGGCTTAGGCTCCGGCTTCACATACTCCTCAACTGGGCGTGGAGCAGGAACTTCCTTCACAGGCTCAGTCTTGGTGTGGCTCTTGCCGAGGTTGATGCGAAGACCAGCGAGGGCGTTGAAATACCAGTCTGGGTTATCAGCCTTCTTGGAGTTATACTTGTCGGTAGTGATATTGGCGTTACCCTCAATCATGATGCTGACAGCCTTGCTTACCTTGAACTCCAGATCGATACCTGCACGACCGAATGGACGTACCTTGGTGCCATCCCAAAGATATTCGAGGTTGTAGTCGTTCAAGTTTTTGAGGGTCTTGGCGATGTCATTGACCTCGTCGTTGCCCCAAGCGATGTTGGCGCCACCACCAACGAATGCGGTTACATTGAACACACGGTTAGGGTTCCAACCGCAAAAGAGGTTGGAGAGGTTGAACATGAAGTCCACACCTGGAGCTACATACTTGAACTTATAGTCTGCCGTGTAAGGATTGCCCGTGTGCTGTGGTTCAAAGCCATTCCAGCCTCCCTTGCTCTGCCAGCCATTCACCTGCAAGCGCATGCTGAACACTGGATTGAACTGGTAGCCGAGGCCCAACTGAACGTTAGGGGAAATCAAGTCGCCAAACTTAGCTTCGCCAAGCGTGTACTGTGCACCACCCTGAAGGTCGAGGAAAGCATGTTTCTTGAATGTATATTCATTACCCTCCTTGTCTGTATAGGTAGCAGCCATGGCAGAGCTAGCGCCCAACAACAATGCAGAAACTAGAAAAATATTTTTCATTGATTTCATGTTTAGATATGTATTGAAAATTAGTCAATCGTCTCCATGTCCTTTTGCTTTTCAGGAGTATAGGTAACATAAGATTTGTCCATCAAGGCCAAATACCACTGAGCGTTGATTCTCTGAGGGGCAAAGGTGATACGGATCGTGTTCTGGATAGGATCATTAGGGTCTTCTTTCTTGAAGAACTCGATGCTATAGGTCACCTCAACTCGATGTTCATTGATGAACTTGAATGACTCCAAATGGTAATCCAACACTGGGAAAACTTGCTGCTGACGAATAATCATTTGCTTGTCTTTTTCCGGTAGAGGCTTAACGCTATCATTCAGAATTAGGTTCAGCTTGGAAAGAGCTTCGTCATATTTTTGATTTTTCAATGCTTCCAAATAGTCCTCTGCCATTTTCAACACTTGCGTAGTGTCTGCCTTGCAAAAAGTTGGCACGGTGTCTGTTTGGTTAGCACTTCTTCCACCCTTCTCCTTACTATTGGAACAACTAGAGCATGATGCCAAGAAAATACTACCTAGCACGAAGCAACCAATGAATAACTTATTGATAATTTTCATATTTGCTTAATTAAAAGAAAGGCACCCCAAGAGAGTACCCGAGATGCCTTTCCGTTTATTATTTAAAGTTTTTCTTTCTAAAGAATTACTTGTTTGGCACAACAGTGATGTCAACCATCTGTGTGAACTTACCCCACTTAGTCTGAACAGATACAGGGATAGATACGATGAACTTCTGAGAGATAGCGTTACCGCTCATGTTGTGGAATGTTACCTTCTGAGCATTTGTATCGATAGCTACACGATACTTAACAGAACCATCAGCGTTCCTCAAGTCAGAGAGCTTAACATTTGCACTAGAACCGATAGAACCATTCTTCTGGAGGTTGGTCTTGATGTTATCCTCATCCCAGTAAGCTGGCTTTACGATGTACCACTCGCAGAGTTTTTTAGCATCGTTGGCAAGTTGGTTAGTTGGACCCACAATCATACGTTTCAAGCCAAATGCCTCACGGATAATGATCTTATTCTTGATGCTTACTGAGCTGCTACCACCATCGATAACATCCTTAAGAGTATCCTCAATCTTAACCTCATTCATAGCCAATGGCTTGATGAAGTTAACGAGATACTTATCAATCTCTTGATTCAAAACTCCACAGTAAACACTAGCCAACTTCACTGGAACGTCCTTACCAACCAAGAGGAGAGCGCCCTCTGTAGGCTCACCATTGTGACCAGCCTTTGTTGCTACACCCTCATAGAGACTGATGATACCAGCCCTGTCGATTGTTGCAGCCTGTACACCATTGTAGTAGAGCTCCATGTTGTCATTAGACAATGTCCACTTGTCAGTAGCCTTCTTGGTAGGAAGAACGCTCAAACGAGCAGGGTCGAATGTCAACTTAGCAATGCCAAAGTTAACGAGAGCCTGAACGGTTGCAGGAACCTTACCGTTGTTGATGTAACCAGCCTTCAAATCACCAATAATCTGGCAATCGGTGTAGTTTACTGTACCATAAACGTTGTCAGAACGCAAAGCTGGGTTGATAAATCTCTTCTTGCCTGCGTTGGTCAAACCGTTAGCCATGGTCAAGCCTGATGGTTCCCACTGCTCCTGGCTATAGTTAACACCTGTAGCATAAGCCATCTTATTGATAGTCCACTTCACAGTCATAGAGAAGATGATTCGGCTATTAGGGTTAGAAGTCTTATAGAAGTAACCGTAAACTGTACGTGTAGCCTCACCTGCCTCATACTCTGCCTGAGTCATAGCAAAGTAGTTTGAGTTGATAGTCCACTTCAAGTTGTGTGTCTGACCACCAGCAGAATAGTCCCTCAAATCCTTGAAGTCAGTCTTTTCAATCTCAAAACTATTAGTATTGTTTACAACGTCATTGTAAGATGGGAATAATGCCTGGTTGACAGTGTAAGACTTATGGAACTCATCGCGAGACATGTTTGCAGTAGCGTAAACATTGTTCATAGCCTCTTCACCGATGATGTACTGGTATGTCTCACCACACTTATATGCATCCTCGAAGTCCTTGGCGATTGGACCATAATCAACAGTCTCCTGTACATCAACCCACTGAATCTTGAAGTAACGTACATCAACTACCTTCTCGTGCTTAGGATCGTTCACATCCTTCAAAACAACCTGGATCATTGGCTGACGACCGATAGCATCACGGTTGCCCTCAGCACCATTGCGAGCTGTAGCTACCAATGTCTTGCCATCTTCCTTCAACTTAGCGAAGTACTGCTGGTTAGTCCAGTCTTTTGTACTACCCTCATTGAGCAAGTTGTACTGCATGATATGGAACTCGAACTTCAAGCCAAATTTGTTGAGGTCGTATCTAGCACCACTCTTGTCGCAAACCTCTACGAGAGAAGTCAAGTCGATGCTCTTATTATAGTCAACCTTCTTGGTGATGCAGTTGCTGTTCTCTGCTGTAGGCAACTTGTCAATCTTCTTCATACCATCGTAAGCCTCAGAGAAGCTCCAGAAGTGAGAAGCGAGAGGGTTCTTCTTGCCAGTGTTGGACTCAATCATATTACCAGCGTCATCCGTAGCCTGGGTGTTGTGGATGAATGGACGCTCTGTTGATTCATAGAGACGTGCCCAATCAGAGTAAACGAACAAGTTAGCTGCGTCGTCCTTGTCTGTTACAGCCTCGCCTGTCAACTTAGCTCTCAAAGCTACGATAGGGAACTTGCTGTAAGTTGTGCCCCAACCATAAGAAGTCTCTGACATCAATGGTGCGTTGCCAGTCTTCTGTACGTTCAAGGTAAGAACACCGTTCTTGAGAGATTTGCCAGCCACCTTGATAGGAGCTTCCTCAGCGGCGCGTGTCCACTTCTTCTCGTTAGTTGCATTCTGAGAAACGAAGTCGAAGTTCTCGATAGCATCCAAAGAAACAGTAGCAGGGTTCAAGTAGTACTTAACCGTTGTCTCTTTGTCGTTGATATAAGTATAAGTCTTAGCTGTAGGAGCATCTGCCTCCCAAGCAGTTGCGTCAGTACCCCAGTCATAGTAGTTGAGGGTAGAGAACTTGATAGCCTCGATACCATCAATGTATGTTGTTGGAGCAAATACCATGCTTGTCAATCTCTGGCCACACAAGATGTTGAGGAGGTTGATCTCGCCGAGCAACTCGGTACGGATACTGTTCATGCTAGAAGTCAAGTTTTCAGAAGCTTCCTCGATAGCATCAGCAATAGCCTGCTTGTAGTTGTCTGTCAAAGTATTAATCTTCTCATCAATCTGGCCAGATGTATAGTAATTGTCGAACTTGTCGTTGATTTGCTTCATCCAGTCAGCCAAGCCCTGCTCTACACCGTCGATATTAAGCTTAGCCAAAGCATCGATTTGCCCTTGCAAGTCTTTCTTTGCAGCCTTAACAGCATCGTCAGTATAGTTCTTCAACTCAGACTTATTATCTGAGATGAGCTTATCGAGAGCCGTAATCTTAGCATCAATAGCAGAAACATCCTGGTGGTGCTTGTCACTGTTAGCCTTGACAGTCTGCAATAAATCATCTATCTGATTCTGGAGATTCTCATCACCAGCTTTGTAAGCAGCGTCGATAGCATCTACGGTACCCTGCAAAGCGGTAAGGTCAGCAGCTACCTTGGCAATATCATTAGCCAACTTCTCCTGAGCCTTAGTTGTAGCATCTTTAAGGTCAGCAACGCTCTTCTTAACGCCTTCGATTTCTATGCCGTTAGCCTTGATAGCATCATTAAGGCCAGGGATAGTCTCTGACTCCAAGGTAGCCTTGAATTTCTCCAAAGCGGCAATCTGAACCTCGGCATTCTTCTGTGCAGCCTCCAAAGTTGCGATAGCTTCCTTAGCAGTGGTGATTTCCTTCTGGTTGTTCTTAACATCCTCACCCAAAGTGTTCAACTTAGCATCGATACCGGCGATATCGCCTTCGAGCTTAGCAACGGCAGTGTTGAATGTTGCAACGTCAACCTTGTTGTCTAGAGCAGTCTGAATCTCTGCCTTCAAGTCATTAACCTGCTTAGTAGCAGCCTCTATAGCTGCCTTTTGAGCCTCAGCGGCAGCAGCCTTGGCAGCCTCAGCGGCAGCCTCAGCAGTCTTAGCTGCAGCCAATGCCTCGTCACCTGTAGCCTGAGCGTTCTTAGCAGCAGTGGCAGCCTCTGCAGCAGCTGTTTTAGCTGCGTCCGCAGTAGACTGTGCTGTAGTAACGGCAGTCTGCAAAGTAGAAGCTTGGGTGTCCAACTTCTTTATAAGGTCGTTAGCGGCATCAATCTGTGTCTGTACATTATTGATGTCATCATCGTAATCCTTACAAGAAGTAACCATACTTGTGGATGCCACAGTCATAGCAGCCATAAGCAATACACTAAAATACTTTCTTTTCATACGATAAAAATTAATTAAACATTGTATATATTAACTACTTTATTCTATGCATTTTCTCTCTATCTTCTGACGAGAGATATTATACATAGCTTATCGTTCGTATTCCAAGAAAGTTCCTTCATCTATTTCTTTTTGTCAGATTTGGTAATGGCAGCAATTAGTTTGTCGTTGCATCGGTCAATTGCTTCAGCATCCACACTCTGTAGATATATCTGAGTAGTTTTCTCTGAATTGTGCCCCATGCCATCGCAAATCACGCTGAGAGGAATATTCTTCTGTCGGGCTATTGTAGCCCAAGAATGGCGAGCTACATACATGGTAAGATTGGTTCCTAAGTTTAGCTGCTTTCCTAATCGTTTCAAAGCCGTGTTGATAATACATTGTGTATAATGATATTGGAATCGGAGACTTTTCTCGCTGTTTTCATCTAATATGCCAAACAAGTGGACGCCGTCTTTAGAACTGTTTCTATCCACCAATTCCTGCATTTCCTTTCGCCACGCTATTTTTAATTCCTGACCAGTCTTCTTCCTTTTATATATAAGGTACGTGTTGTTGAGGTCAGTCTTTTTGAGATACGCTATATCTACAAACGACATGCCTCTGGTGTAAAAGCTGAACAGGAAAAGGTCACGTGCCAATGCTTCGTTCTTATTCGTGATATGGGCTTGGGCTATTTTCTGTATGGTCTGGATAGGTATTGCTCTTTTAGCAGTTTTTGTCATTGTCGTGAATACATGACTGAAAGGCTTTTTATCTGCAATGGCTCCACTTTTGACAGCCCTGTTGTAGATCGCTCGCAAAATCCGCATGTAGAAGGAAATGGTATTGAGAGTGAGCTTCTTCTGTTTGAGATAACTCTCATAGCCTTCTATCATCTTGCTGTCTATATCTTCCATAAGTATTTCCACCTTATTAATATATAGACAGAAACTGTTCAAGGCACTTTGATAAGTTTCTGCTAATCTAAGTTTATTCTGTTGAAGAAATTGTGTTCTTAGCTGATCCACAAAAGAAAGAAGGGAAGTGTTATGGCTTTCGGCAGCCGTACTCTTAGGGACGATAGATAAATCGTTAGAAGGAGTATGTACAGTGCAAGTTGCATCCTGTGTGTTTGTAAACCTGATGACAAGTTCGTCATTCTTGCTTAAGATTATATTCTCTGGAATTTCAATTTTTAAAACCATATTATTCTTATTTACTATTTTTTATGATGATATGCATAGAATAAAGAATAAGGGCATTCATTGTTTAAGAGAATAAGGGTATTCTTTGTTTTAATAACGTAAAAAGGAGGAATATATTGAATTGTGAATGACATTTCTTCAATAGATTTTGATGAGTATGTATCAAAAAAGATTCATATTGATGCTTTATACATCGTAATCAGAAATATAAGGCACGGCTAGAAGGTTACAGAAATGTTAAAAAGGGCAATATTTACCCTGTTTCAACAATCTACAACAAGAAAATAAAGGATTTTTGATGTTTTTTTTCAAAAATCCTTTTATTTATTTGCATGTTTCAAGATTTTTGTGTAAGTTTGCACCGAAATATAATATCTCTCGTCAGGAGATAGAGAGAAAAAGCATAGAATAAAGTAGTTAATATATACAATGTTTAATTAATTTTTATCGTATGAAAAGAAAGTATTTTAGCGTATTACTTATGGGTGCCCTGTCGGTTGCAACCATGAGTACTGTTACGTCTTGTAAGGATTACGATGATGACATTAGCAATTTGCAAAAGCAAATTGATGCTAATGCTACTGCTATCAAGCAGATCGAGGATCTGATCAAGGGTGGTGGTGTCATCAAGACAGTTTCAGAAGCTACTGATGGTGTTACTGTAACATTGAGCAACGGTCAGTCTTTCAACATTAAGAATGGTACTAATGGTGTTGATGGTACTCCTGGTACTGTTTGGACTATCAGTGACGATGGCTTCTGGATGAAGGATGGCGTAAAGACCAGTTACAAGGCTCTTGGTAAGGACGGCGAAAAGGGCGAAAAGGGCGACAAGGGCGACACTGGTGCTCAGGGTCCTCAGGGTCCTCAGGGTCCTCAGGGTCCAGCTGGAGCTGCTGGCTCTGATGCAACTGCTGCTTCTTATGAGTACTATGTTCCTAACGCTGAGACAGGTTACTTCGATATTTATAAGAATGGCGAGAAGGTAAAGCAGAGCAATGTTAAGTTCGTTCAGGAAACTCCTGACGTAATTACTGCTACTCTTGATAAGTCTAACTTGACTCTCTCTGGTGTTAAGGGTATTGCTGGTGAGAAGGTAGTTATCTCTCTCTCTGGTGATCTTACAGGCTTGGTATTCATGCCAAAGATATACTTGGACGGTATCGAGACTGTAACTTACGATTACTTGCATGGTAAGTACTTGACTCATAAGACTGCTTTGAGTGACAAGAACCACCAGGACAAACGAGTTACTGATATCGATGATTATCTCCCTAACCGTTTGGCTAACAATCCTAGTGGTGAAGAGCTCCCTGGTGTATTCAACTATGGTCCAGCTTGGGGTGTTAAGTATCACATGAATCCATCTAATGCTGACATGGCATGGGAAGATATCAAGCGTTACAACCTCTTGGAGCCAAATATCTACAACTACCATACACGTGCTACAGCACAGGAGTTGGGTAATATTACTTCTCCAAAGCTTGATGATGCAGGTAACCCTCTCTTCAATACTAATAATGGTATTGTAACTGCTGGTTTGCAGATTGAGCATCCTGAGAAGTTGAATGCATATCCTACAGTAAACGACCAGAACAAGGCTAATACTATTGCTCTTCAGGCTAAGACTGCTGCTAGCTCTGTTGCTGAGGGTATCGTTACTTCTGACTACGCTTTGATCCAGCCACAGAAGGCATATCTCGAGGCTTTGTACTGGAGAAAGAAGCCAACTTACATCAAGTTGGGCGCAGACAATAACCGTTACGGTGACGAGAATGGTATCCCAACAGCTCATTACTTCGGTACTACACGTGGGGATGCTGATGCTCAGGTTCACGTATACGATTCTCCAAATGAGGCTTTGGCTGATCGTGCTGGTGCAGCTTTGGAACTTTACTATAACAGTGCTGAGGGTATCAATATAGCAGACTACCTTGGTGTTCACCTCTTGGTAGAGAATGTTGCTAATTTCGACGGTACTTCTTATGGTAAGGATTTGAAGGAGTTGTCATTGAATGAGGCTAAGCAGTGGGGCTTGACATACGAGTTCAAACTCGTTGATTACAAGGTTGACGGTAACAATACAATTGATAGCCGTTATGCTAAGTGGGTTAACGAAGCTGCAGGTGTAAAGACTTCTAAGGATGGTATCCTCCGTGCTTGGAACGTTGATAAGGATGGTAACCCAACTTCAGAGTCTGCTACTTCTATCGACCGTGAGCCATTGGTTCAGGTTCTCGTTAAGCGTGGTAATGAGGTTGTTTTGGATGGCTATATCCTGATTCACATTACACGTCAGAACCCTGAGGTTGCTCCTAACAAGGAGATTGACTTGCATCAGGATAATGCTTCATTCGACCTTTGCAATGGTATCGATAAGTTGCACTCAACATGGTCACAGTTCTCTGCTACTGTTTTGACAGAGGGTCTCGAGAATATGACTAAGAATGATTTCGATGATCAGTATACTATCGATTCTAAGGGTAACTTCGGTGAAGATGCAGTAGGTAACACTACTTTGAAATTGAAGATGTTCAAGAATGCTCCTGTTAAGGGTGGTACAACTGATGCAGAGGATGTAATTGGTGACATCGAGTACTTCGGTAATACTGAGGGTACAACTAACCATACATTCAAGTGGCACATCGATGCAGCTACATTGGAGAAGTTGACACATGACGCTAAGTCATATCCTGTAACAGTTTCTCGTTATGTACGTTACGTTGGTAATGCTAAGGCTAAGTATCCTTACATCTATATCAAGTTGACATACACATTGTCACGTAATATCAAGACTTATGCATTCGGTGAAATTATTCCTGAGTATTGGAAGACTCTCGCTGGTGCAGAAAACGGTAATGAGGCAGTTATCTTCGATGTTAAGGAGCCTACAGATGGTAGCAATATCAAGGCTATCAGCCGTAAGGTAACTTCTACTTTGAAGGGTAATGCTGCTAAGATTACTGCTAATCACAAGTACTACTTCGTACCAGAGGCTGTAACAGTTGGTGGTTACACAATTACTCCACAGAGCAGTGCTGCTGATGTTAAATACAATACATTGTATTGCAACTATGATAATGATAGCCACAAGTTCGACAAGGCTAAATTGCAGGAGACTTTGGCTAACTGCGCTGTTAAGTACAATGCTGGTGCATTCGAGAACACTACACTTTACGCAGTTAAGAATGGTGTTTACACAGCTATCGCTACTTTGAATGCTGCTACAAGCGAGATCACTTTGATTAAGGATGATGTTACTAAGGAAGTATTGAACAAGGTTGGCTATATGCTTAACAACAAGAACATCCAGACAGAGTTGCGCTCTTGGGTTGGCGTTGTAGCTGAGAACTCTTGCAATGTTGCTCAGTACGTTAAGGACGGTATCTTCTTGACAGCTTGGGAGCGTCCTATCAACTTGATCGACGTTGCTACAGAGCCTGTTATCGATGCTAATACTAACGGTAACTGCATCTACGCTCTCGACCTCTTCAAGTTGTACGACTGGCGTGGTTACAAGGCTGTTGAGTCTGAGAACGACTGCATTGCTAACCAGAGTAATATGTGGGGTAACAACCTCTGGTTCTGGGGTTACTACAATGTGAAGTCTATCACTATCGATACAACACCTGAGAATGTTCAGACAACTCTTGGTGGTGGTAACTGGACTACATTGGATAAGGTAAGCAAGGACGTTGAGCTCAAGTGCGGTAACCCAGATGGCAATCCTACTCATCTTAAGGAAGCTAAAAAGATTACTTACACTAACGATTTGACATCATACAACAGTGCTGATAAGAATGCTGCATTGCAGGCTTACATGACAGCAAACAAGGCTAAGTTCGGTACTATCTGGTACTACAACAATGGTGGTAACGTTGAAACATTCAAGGTTAAGGTTCCTGTAACTATTACTTATGAGTGGGGTTCATTCACAAGAATGGTTGAGTTTACAATCAAGCCAACTATCGGTGACTAATCCTATTTAAAAGATTTTAAATAGCTCTAATCAGAGGGTGTGCCTAAAAGAGCGGCACACCCTCTTTTCATTAAATCATATTTGAAATGAAGAAACTTATATTATTCTCTCTTTCGCTTATATTGATTCTCTCTTTCGGATCTTGTAGTGGTGATAAAAAGAAAAGCCGCGAACAGCAAATTGAAGAATTCAGAATGGAACTGAGCAAAGAGGATACAGCACAAATGCTGAAGCTTTGTGATACTGCCATGGAGCAGCTGAAGGCTAAGGACTATAATCAGGTTTTGGCCAGTCTATATGAATATACAGATTCAACACAGGAAATTAAGCCTCTTTCAGAGAAAACAAGAAAAAGATATCTTAACAAGTTTAAGACATTCCCTGTGTTAGACTATACTCGTATATATTATTCATTCCAGTTGGCAGGTTGTAATGATGTAAAGTATGCTGTTACATTTGCTACAGCAGAACAGGCTGGTACTCCGGAACCTGCAAAAACATCGTACATGTTTAATCCTGTAAAGGTTGATGGTACTTGGAAGCTCTGCGTGAAGACTCCAGCCGATCAAATTGATATGACATTGCGTTAATCATGATATAAATTATCTATTATGAAGAAATCTTTGTTTGCCATACTAATGACTTTGGTATCTGTTCAAGGTTTTGCACAGATACAGCGAACAGCAGAATTTGACTTCAGCAATCCGCTGGGCTTGAACCCTGCTATTACTCCTCCATCTGGTAATAACGCGGAAATCAATATTACAGATAAGACCTTTACCAATAAGGATATCACCATCGATTTTGATCTTGGAAAACAAGGACTGGGTTCTACCATCTATAATTTTACCAATATCTGGACTGGTGTTACTACTTATTACCTCCGAGTTTGCCAACAAGCGAATTTGAAGGTTCATGCTCCAAAGGATGCTCAGTTAGAAAGAGTTTCTTTCTCTGATGGAAGTTCTGTTGGAGATTTGCGAGTTGATGATGAAGAACTTGGAACTCAGACTGATGGATATAGAACATGGATTAACTCCGATGGGTTACCAATCCATGACTTAATATACAAAAACAGTTTTTCTCCTGCTCAAATAGAAAAGATAACAGTATATTATACAGTTCCATCAGCCGTTTTGGATGCAACGAGTGACATTGCTGATGGTAGTGTAATAGATGCATTTAATCAGTTGCATCTAACTTTCGACCATGCCATGACTGTTAAGGATGGTTCGAAGATTACAATTTCAGATGGTACTAATTCTCAAAATCTGAAAGCTACCATCCAGAATAATGTTGTGACTTTGGTTGCTTCTACTCCTATTGCAAAGGATGGTGATTATACAATTACTGTTCCTGCTAGAAGCTTTAAGGACAAGAACGGATTTGAAAATAAGGAAATCAAGATTAAGGTAATCATCAAGGTTCCTTTCAATTACGTTTCTGTAACTCCAGAGCAGGGTAATATTCTTACATTGCCACTCACCATTACTGCCGATTTTGGTAAGACAGTTGGTTTTGTTGATGAAACTGCCAACATCCGTCTGTTGAAGAATGGTGAACCTTATCTGTCTGTAAAAGCAGCCAAGGTTGATGAAACCAAGGTAAACTTCAATATCCAGAATCGAACAGAGCCAATTACTGATAAGGCAATTTATACATTGGTTGTTCCTGCTAAGGTTGTTTACAATGGTATGAAGGGAGACACAGAATTGGAGCGTTCAAACTCTGCTTTTGAGTTGAAATATGTGATTGACGATTCTGAGATACTCAAAAAGGCGAAGTCACTTGTAGCTAATAAAAATGTAGGTTATCCTGCAGAGACCAGTGCTGCTTATGTAGCATTGAAAGAACTGGTTCAGGGTGAACCAACTGATGAAGAAGTGAGCAAAGCTTTGAAAGCTTATTATGCTGAAAAGGAAATCATTCTTCCTGCAAGCCAGAAGTGGTACCATATTGCCAATGTAAATGCTGAAAACAAGAAGTTGTATCTTGGCGTTGTTGATAACAAATTGTCACTTGTAGAAGATGAAGCCAAAGCGATGGCTTTTGAGGCTACCAATAATAATGGCATCGTCTGCTTGAAGAATGCTGATGACAAGATGTTGACTATTAGTGGCTTGGTTGAAGATGCTACTTCAAAGGAAGTTAATCTGACCATTGCAAAACTGGATCCTGCTCAGGTAAAATTGGAGGAAGGTGCTGAGTATGACGCTGAAAAGATGCTTGGCTCACTTTCAATCTATGGAGTTTGTCAGAACTCTTTAGGTGAGGAAATGCCTGCTTATGCATTGGCTAATCATGAGAAGGGTCTTTATCAGACAGATGCTTCTATTGCTGTACCATATTATCAGCACAAACTTTCAAGCGCTTTCGTCTTTACAGAGACTGATAAGCCAGCAGAAGCTATCAAGACAGTAAATACCGCATATTCTTTGGAGTCATACATCGTAGTTGATAACACAGTTCCTTTGGTACTTACTTTTGATGAGTTGGATAAGGCTGTTGTAGCTAAAGATGCTGATGCTTATATTGCTAATATGAAGGATGAGCGTAAGAAGGATGTTGAGTTTGCTGCTGTTGCGGGTAAGAACAACCAGTTTACCATTTCTTTGAAAGATCTTGCAAAGGGTGATTATTGGTTGGTAATCCCTGAAGGTACATTCCACTACGAGTTGGATGGAAAGGAAGTGAAGACTCAGGCTATCAAGGCATTCTTTACTATCGGTAAGAATGGTTCTCCTGATGATGCTGGCATCAACTTTACATATACTGCCATTCAGATTTCTCCAGAAGTAAATGGACCAGTTAAGGATACTGATTTGAATAACGTATTGATTAAGAACTATAGTGGTCTTTATGATGGTATTGTTGCCAATAAGGATAGAATCGTAAGAATTGCAGTGTTTGATAATAATGCAACAGTTCGTACCGGACACATGGAAGAGTATGTAGATCCATACGATTCTACAACTCCAACATTGAAACTTGTTCTTGATACACCTATTGAGTCAGGTGATCTCAGTCCAAAGCAATATGCTTTAGTATTTGAACAGGGTACCTATGGTGATAGAAGCTTTGGAAAGTTCTTGATGGATAAGACTTTAGTTTCTGCTAGCTCTTGCGTTGCAAATCCACGCACAGTTATTCCTGTTGATGTGAATAATACAACTGGCATTACAGATGTAGAATTGGGCAATGGTGCAAAGAATGAATTCATCTATGACTTGTATGGCCGCAAGGTTACCAAGATCAACCAGCCAGGTATTTACATCGTTAATGGAAAGAAAGTTATTAAGAAATAATTTTAATAGTATTAAGTTATGAAACCAATGAAATTATTTATGGCATCAGCTATGCTCGCTATGGGCACTGCTGCTATGGCACAAGCCACCTACACTGATAAAGATGGCAATGAGTACACATTCAAGAAGCACGCATTCCTCAACTTGCAGGGTGGTGCTCAGTACACTCTTGGTGAGGCTAAGTTTGGTGACTTGATTTCTCCTAACGTACAGTTGGGCTTAGGCTACCAGTTCTCTCCAGTATTCGCTATGCGCCTCCAGGCTAATGGATGGCAGAGCAAGGGTGGATGGGCTGCTTATCGAGAGAAAGTCGGTGATACTCCATTCTCTGCTGACTATAAATTCAACTATGTGGCACCAGGATTGGACTTCATGTTCAATTTGAGCAACCTCTTCTGCGGCTGGAATCCAAACCGTGTATTCAATCTTAGCGCATTCGTGGGAGGTGGTGCCAACATCGCTTGGAAGAACGATGAGGTGAACGACATTGCCAAGACACTGGAGTCTCTCGACAAATACAACTTGGAGTATCTCTGGGATGGCACTAAGGTTCGTCCTTTCGGTCGTGCTGGTATCGACTTAGAGTTTAAGGTAAGCAAGTCTGTAAGCATCATGTTGGAAGGAAATGCAAACATCACTACCGATAAATACAACTCTAAGAAAGCAGGCAACGCTGACTGGTATTTCAACGCACTGGCCGGACTTCGCATCAATTTAGGCAAGAGCCACACCAAAACAGAGCCTGTAAAGGAAGCGCCAGTACCAGTACAGGAGTATGTAAAACCAGAGCCAAAACCACAGCCAAAGGTGGAGGAGAAAAAGGTAGAAGAAATCAGACGTGATGTATTCTTCGTTATCAACTCTAACAAGATTGCTTCTAATGAAGAGAGCAAAATCAAAGAGGTAGTTGACTTTTTGAATGCTAACCCAGAAGCTAAGGTAGTCGTAACAGGTTATGCAGATGCTGGTACAGGTAACAATAGCATCAATGACCGCATTTCTGCAAAGCGTGCTGCAGCTGTAGTAAAGGTACTCAAAGAGAAATATGGTATTGAAGAATCCAGAATCACTGAAGATTCAAAGGGTGCTCGTGTTCAACCATTCTCTGAGAATGACAAGAACCGTGTTACTATCATGGTTGCTAAGTAATGACATCTTGATAAAGAGCTTAGTAAGATATTTACTATAGGTAATAAAAAGTCCGAAACAGATAGCTGATATGGCTTCTGTTTCGGATTACTTTTTTTCTTATTCTTCCTTGATTTTCCATTCGCTGATGGTACGCTGGGTGCTGTCAAAGCTGATGCCGATTTTTACCAGTCGCTTACCCTCAGAGTGATAAGGGAGCATGTAGCCCTTTTCGTCTATCTGGGTCAAAGCTTCTTCGGCACTCTTATCTACCTTCAGTTCGAAGACGTAGATTGTATCTGGCATGTGCATCACGGCATCTGCCCTACCGATGGCACTCTTCACCTCCGTACGGATATAGATATTGAGGAAGCTGAACATCAGATAGAAAATGGTCTGATAATGCTTCTCGCTATGATTCTCCAAATCGTATGGTATCGTAGCCATATACGTGCGCATGTGTTCCAATGCCGCCTCAATATCATTGCGGTAAACTGCCTTGCAGAATCCTAAGAGGAAGGCATCATTATCGGAACGACGAGGATTTACATAATGGGGAATCAAGGAATTGAGTAAGCCATTACGTACCTCCCCGTTTGGGATGCCTAAAGTATATTCCTGAAACATCGGATCATATTTCTTGATGGTCAGGTAACCGCTCTGATAAAGCAATGGCAAGGCATCTGTCATTTCCTCCGTAGATTGGTCGAAAGAGCTGAGTACTGCCTCCTGACTTTCCAATGTAGAAAGATTGACATGATATTTATCCAATAGTTTCAATAGGAAGGATGGAGTGCCGGAACCAAACCAATAAGGGGCAATCTTGCCTGCATTCAACGCCTTCACCAGACTGAACGGGTTGAAAATATCTTCCGAATTCTCACTGAAATGATAGCCGTCGTAGAATCGTGTCAGCTCTGCCAGGCATTCCTCATACGTCATACCAAGTGCTTCGCCCATTGCCTCTACATCTGGTTTCATCTGCGTGGTTAGTTCTGTCTTGCTGATGCCACAGATTGCCGAGTACTGGTCGTACAGACTGATATTATCGAGGTTGTTGAGTTCGCTGAAGATGCTGAGCTGCGAGAATTTAGTGATACCTGTGATAAAGGTAAACTCTAAGTATGGATCGAGCTTCTTCAATGGACTGTAGAAATTCTGCATGATACGACGGAGCGGTTGCAAATTCTCTTTTTCATGCACTACATCCAGCAGAGGGGCATCATATTCATCGATGATGACTACAGCCTTTTCTCCCGTTTGCTTGTAAGCTCGCTTTACGATTCCTTCCAGTCTTTCATTAGGATATTTTTCACCTTCTCCCTTACCATAAAGTTCTTCGTATGGCAAAAGTTCCAGATTCAGATAATTATTCAAAGCATCAGCATCAAAATGCTTGGCTCCACTCATGTCGAAATGAAAAACAGGATGTTTCACCCATTCTTTCTCATAATCAGCAATGGCTAATCCTTCAAAAAGTTCCTTTTTCCCCTCGAAATAAGCTTGGAGAGTAGAGGCAAAAAGCGACTTTCCGAATCGTCTTGGGCGACTCAGAAAGACATACTTCATCTTTTTCTTACGAAAATCCATGATGTATTTTGTTTTATCTACATAGAGATAATTGCCCTCTCGTATATTCGAGAATGTCTGTATTCCTACTGGATAGAAATTTACTATTTTTGCCATATTCTTACTTATCTTACGTTTTGCGCTGCTAAATTACGAAGAAAATCTGAATTAGCCAAGTATAAATGCAAAAAATATCAGTCTCATCATAAGGGAATTATCAGCAGATCTATAACGAAAGTTGGTATCAACTTCGACTCTTCAAAGGAAATATAGAGGATTGGGTGATAGGGTAAATGAAAAAAGATAGAAAAAATTTTGTTTTTTGATTAAATAACCGTACCTTTGCAGCTAAAAATAATAAATTGTAAGTAAATGGGAAAGATTATATTGACGGGAGACCGTCCTACTGGTAAACTTCACTTGGGTCATTATATCGGTTCGCTTCAGCGACGTGTGCAGTTGCAGAATGCTGGCGACTTCGACAAAATGTTTGTGTTCATGGCTGATGTTCAGGCGCTGACTGACAATGCTGATAACCCTGAGAAGATTAGACAGAATATCACTGAGGTGGCTCTCGACTACCTTTCTGCTGGTCTTGATCCGCAGAAATGTACACTCTATATCCAGAGTATGATTCCGGAATTGGCTGAGTTGACTACCTACTTGATGAACCTCATCTCTGTATCTCGTGTGCAGAGAAATCCTACCGTGAAGACGGAAATCAAGATGCGTAACTTCGAGGCTAATATCCCATTGGGCTTCTTCTGCTATCCTGTGAGCCAGGCTGCGGATATTACTGCCTTCAAGGCTACTACCGTTCCTGCCGGTGAGGATCAGGAGCCTATGCTGGAGGTGACCCGTGAGCTGGTGCGCCGATTCAATCAGATCTATACGCCTGTATTGGTGGAACCTGAGATTCTGCTCCCTGAAAATGCGGTTTGCCGTCGCCTTCCTGGTACCGATGGTAAGGAGAAGATGAGCAAGAGTTTGGGCAACTGCATCTATCTGAGCGATGACGAGAAGACTGTTTGGAAGAAGGTGAAGAAGATGTCGAATGGTGAGCCTCGCATGAGCATGGAGGAGCCTGGACACTTGGAGGGCAATGCCGTGTTCACCTATATGGAGGCTTTCTCTACTGATGAGGACTTCGCTGAGTTCTGGCCTGAATTCAAATCTCTCGATGAACTGAAGGAGCAGTATGTGAAGGGTGGTATCGGTGATGGTACTTGCAAGAAGTTCTTGAACAGTGTGCTCAACAAGATGCTCGACCCTATCCGTGCCCGCCGTCATGAGTTTGAGCAGGATATTCCTGAGGTGTTCAATATTCTGAAGAAGGGTAGTGAGGATGCGCGTGAATTTGCTGCGCAGACAATGGATGAGGTGCGCAAGGCTATGCGTATCGACTACTTCAGCGATGCTGCTTATATTGAGGAACAAGCAGCGAAATATAGAACGTGTGAATAAACGAATATTACAATTAGCGGTACCGTCGATCATTTCTAATATCACGGTGCCGCTTTTAGGTTTGGTGGATGTTGCTATCGTCGGACATATCGGCGATGCGGCTTATATCGGTGCCATTGCCGTGGGATCGATGCTCTTCAACGTGGTCTATTGGTTGTTCGGCTTCCTGAGAATGGGGACGAGCGGGATGACTTCGCAGGCGTTGGGCAGGAGAGACTTGGCGGAGGTGATGAGGCTCTTGGTGCGCTCTTTAGGCATCGGTGTGGGGATTGGTCTGCTCTTCTTCGTGCTCCAGAAATGGCTCATTGGGGGTGGTCTCTGGGCAATGTCGCCGGAGGCTGATGTGGTGGAACTTGCCCGCAGATACTGCTATGTCTGCATCTGGGGTGCTCCTGCCGTATTGGGTCTGTATGGGTTTACGGGATGGTTTATCGGTATGCAGAACACCCGTATTCCGATGATGGTTTCGTTGACGCAGAATGTGGTGAATATCATCGCTTCTCTGCTATTGGTCTTCGTGGGCAAGATGACGGTGGAGGGCGTGGCACTCGGTACGGTCATTGCCCAATGGTGGGGCTTCCTCATGGCGTGTCTGCTTTTCCGTCTTCATTATCGCCGGTTGGGCAAGTATGATTTCCGACAGCATCTCTTAGCTGCAGAACCTCTCAAACGGTTTTTCTCGCTCAACAGGGACATTTTTCTCCGTACGGTGTGTCTGGTGGCTGTCAACCTCTTCTTCACGGCTGCTGGTTCCAGGGAGAGTACCTTGGTATTGGCGGTGAACACCCTGCTGATGACGCTCTTCACCATCTTTTCCTACTTCATGGATGGTTTTGCCTACGCTGCTGAAGCCCTGAGTGGCAAGTATTACGGGGCAAAGAACATGGTGGCCTTTCGGGAAGTGGTGAGAAGGACGATGGGCTTCGGATTAGCGGTGGCTGCGGGGTTCACCTTATTATATATGATAGGAGGAGAAAACTTCCTTGCGCTCCTGACGGATGATGAGCGGGTGATAATGGCTGCGGGTGATTACTTCTGGTGGGCGGTTCTGATACCCTTAGCTGGAATGGCGGCCTTTGTCTTCGATGGCATCTTCGTGGGCATCACTCAGTCGAAGTCGATGCTCTGTTCTACTGCCATCGCTTCCGCTTCCTTCTTCGCTCTGTTTTTCATCCTGCATCCGCTGATGGGCAATCATGCCCTGTGGCTGGCTTTCATCATCTATCTCGTTTTGCGTGGCATCGTACTGTATGTAATCTACCAAAATAAAATGTAGAAATATCGGATATTATTCTTGAAAAATTGCACACAAAAAAGTAGTGTGCGCATTTTTTTAGAAAATCAACATTAATATAGTTTAAATCTTCCGCTTTTATTCTTTTTCTTAGCTGAAATTTAGTACTTTCGCAGCGTAAAACTTAAAAATAAATAGAGTAAATGAAAGCAGAAGATTATTATCAACAAGGTAACGCCTGGCGCAAGCAAGGCGACTTTAAGCGTGCCATCGACTGTTATCTGGAGGCCATTGCGCTCGATCCGGAGAGTCCTGCCGTGGCTGCCAAGGAAATGCTGGATGATATCATGAGCTTCTATTGCAAGGACTACTACAATCCATAATAACCGACATGTGGACAACGGCAGTTTTGGTTTACTCCAAGCGTAAAGATAATTAGAACGAAAAGAATATGAGTAAGATTAAAGGGGCTATTGTAGTCGATACAGGGCGCTGCAAGGGATGTGCGCTCTGTGTGGTGGCTTGTCCTCAACATGTCATTGCATTAGCCGAGAAAAAAGTAAATGTGCATGGTTATCGCTATGTGGAAGCGGCTGTGCCGGATGCATGCGTGGGTTGCACTTCGTGCGCCATCGTATGCCCTGATGGATGTATTACCGTGTATCGTAAGAAGGAGAATGAATAATGGCTGAACAACAGAAACGTGAAATAACTTTGATGAAGGGTAATGAGGCGATTGCTCATGCCTGCATCAGATGTGGTGTGGATGGTTTCTTTGGCTATCCGATTACTCCACAGAGTGAGATTATAGAGACTTTGGCTTTGCTCAAACCTTGGGAGACTTCTGGTATGGTGGTGCTCCAGGCTGAGAGTGAGGTGGCTGCCATCAATATGGTCTATGGCGGTGCGGGTGCTGGTAAGCGTGTGCTTACTACTTCGTCCAGTCCGGGTGTGGCTTTGATGCAGGAGGGTATTTCCTATATGGCGGGTGCCGAGATTCCGGGTGTCATCGTTAACGTGCAGCGTGGCGGTCCTGGATTGGGTACAATCCAGCCTTCGCAGGGTGACTATTTCCAGGCTACTCGTGGTGGTGGTAATGGTGACTATAATGTGATCGTATTGGCTCCGGCTTCTGTGCAGGAGATGGCTGACTTCGTGGACTTGGCTTTCACCTTGGCTTTCAAATACCGTAATCCGGCGATGATACTGAGTGACGGTGTGATTGGCCAGATGATGGAGAAGGTGGCGCTTCCTCCTATGAAACCTCGCCGCACGGAGCAGGAGATTGCGGAGGAATGTCCTTGGGCTACCATCGGTCGTAAGAAGGACAGAAAGCCGAATATCATGACTTCCCTGGAACTGAAACCGGAAGTGATGGAGGAGCGCAATCTGATGATGCAGGAGAAATACAGGAAAATCCGTGAGACGGAGGTGCGCTACGAGATGCAGTATTGTGAGGATGCCGACTATGTGATCGTGGCTTTCGGCAGTGCTGCCCGTATTGCAGAGAAGAGTATCGAGAGTGCTCGTGAGCAGGGTATCAAGGTGGGACTTTTCCGTCCGATCACGCTCTGGCCTTTCCCTACTCAGGAAATCCATCACTTGGCTGAGAGCAAGAAGGGTATCCTTGTGGCTGAAATCAATGCCGGACAGATGGTGGAGGATGTACGCCTGGCAGTAAACGGTTTGGTGCCTGTAGCGCATTTCGGTCGTTTGGGTGGTATTGTGCCTGAACCAGAGGAAATTGTGGAGGCGCTCAAGCGATTAATTATTGATAAGAAATAAATTATACATTATGAATGATATAATTTCGCCAGAGAATCTGGTATATAAGAAACCGACACTGATGAACGATGTTCCGATGCATTATTGCCCGGGCTGTTCGCATGGTGTGGTGCATAAGCTTGTCGCCGAAGTGATAGAGGAGATGGGTATGGAGGATAAGACGGTGGGCGTTTGTCCTGTGGGCTGCGCTGTTTTCGCTTATCGTTATTTGGATATTGACTGGCAGGAAGCGGCTCATGGTCGTGCGCCTGCAGTGGCTACGGGCATCAAACGTTTGTGGCCCGATCGTCTGGTGTTTACTTACCAGGGTGATGGTGACTTGGCTTGTATCGGTACTTGCGAGACGATTCATGCCCTAAACCGCGGTGAGCATATCGCCATTATCTTCATCAATAATGCCATTTATGGTATGACGGGCGGTCAGATGGCTCCTACTACACTGCTGGGTCAGAAGACGGCAACTTGTCCTTACGGTCGTCAGCCAGATCTTCATGGTTATCCGCTCAATATCACTGAACTTGCCAGCCATCTGACGGGTACTTGCTATGTGACCCGACAGAGCGTGGAAACTGTAGCGAGCATCAGGAAGGCTAAGAAAGCTATCCGTAAGGCCTTTGAGGCGAGTATGCAGGGCAAGGGTTCCAGTCTGGTGGAAATCGTTTCTACCTGCAACAGTGGTTGGAAACTTTCTCCTGTGGAAGCTAATAAGTGGATGGAAGAGAATATGTTCAAGGAGTATCCTAAGGGAGACTTGAAGGATACGACGGGAATGTAAATGAGAAATGAGAAACGACAAATGAAGACAGAAATTATTATATCTGGGTTTGGTGGTCAGGGTGTTCTCTCTATGGGAAAAATCCTGGCTTATTCTGGACTGATGGAGGATAAAGAGGTGACTTGGATGCCTGCATACGGTCCGGAACAGCGTGGCGGTACGGCGAATGTGACGGTAATCGTGAGCGATGACCGTATCTCTTCGCCTATCTTGAGCCATTATGATGTGGCTATCGTACTGAATCAGCCTTCGCTCGATAAGTTTGAATCGAAGGTTAAGCCGGGCGGTGTGCTGATCTATGATGGTTATGGTATCATGAATCCTCCGCAGCGTAAGGACATCACCGTGTATCGTATTGATGCGATGGACAAGGCGGCTGAGATGAAAAACGCTAAGGTGTTTAATATGATTGTACTGGGTGGTCTGCTGAAGGTTTGTCCTGTGGTGAGCACAGACGGTCTGAACAAAGCACTCTTCAAGTCGTTGCCTGAGCGCCATCATGGTTTGATTCCACTCAATATGAAAGCGGTGGAAGAGGGCATGAAAATCATAGAAAAGATGTAAGTGTGATATAAGTCCTGTTCGTGCAAGGCGAGAACAGGCTTAAGGGGGTAAAAAAGTCCCACAGATTTCACAGATTAACACAGATCTTTTGAAGAGAAATAAATCTGTGGATATCCGTGAAATCTGTGGGACTTTAATATTTCATCGGTCTATGTAAGACCTATGTAAGTCCGTGAGATCTGTGGGGCTATATATTTTACTTGTTTTCTGCATCAATAGCCTTGATCTTCTTTTTTACCAGTTCGAGATCATCCTTGAGCTTCTGCACCTTGCGGTTCATTTCCTCTACGAGACTGTTGCCCTTCTTGCTGGCAGCATTGAGGAAGCCGAGGTTGTTCTCATAGGTTGTGATATCATTGCGCAACTGGTCGTAGCGGCGCAAGAGTCGTCCACGCTCATTGTCCAAGGCATCAGAACCCTTCTCAGCCACATTCTTCAGATTGCTCTTGAAATTGTCGAGACGGCGCTTGGCGTTGCTGATGTGCAAGTCCTTATAGATCTTGTCGAGCACTGCGTGATACTCCTTGTAGATATTGTCCTTTTCCTTGAAAGGCACATGACCGATGGAGTTATATTCCTCTGTCAGCTTCTGCAGTGCCTGCTGCACGTTCTCTACAGGGTTTTCGAGCAATTCCTTCAGCTTAGCCACTACTTCGCGCTTCTTCGCCAAGTTGCTGTGCTCCGTGTTTCTGGTGCCTGCATTAGCCTTGTTGCGAGCCTCGAAGAATTTGTTGCAAGCATCGAGGAAGTCCTTCCAGAGCAGTTCTCCCTGTTTGCGAGGCACAACGCCCACGGTCTTCCATTCTTTCTGCAGCGCAATAATTTTGTCGCCCGTCTTCTTCCAGTCTGTGCTATCAGCAAGTTGCTGTGCCTTCTTGACGAGTTCCTGCTTCTTTTCCAAATTGCTGGAATATTGCGATTTCAGTTCCTTGAAGAACTCAGCTTTCTTGCTGAAGAATACATCATTGATGGTGCGGAAGCGCTCAAAGATCTTCACATTCATTTTCTGAGGAGCAAAACCGATTTCACGCCATTCCTGTTGCATAGCGATTACCTCCTTGGTAGTAGCCTCCCACTGTGCAGCGGTCTTGATGGCATTCAGGTCGATAGCCTCCAACTTCTCGCAAAGCGCCGTCTTCAGTTCGAGATTTTTCTCTTCCTTAGCGCGGATATCCTCAAAGTACTGCTGATGCTTCTTGTTAATCACGGTGCTGGCAGCCTTGAATCGGCTCCAGATTTGCTCGCGCAATTCCTTGGCAACAGGACCGATTTCACGGTACTGCTGGTGCAAGTCCTGCAACTGATGGAAGGCAGAGATGACATCCTCTTCCTCATCGAGTTTTTCGGCAGCTTCGCAGAGCGCAGTCTTTGCCTCGAGGTTTTTCTTGAAGTCATATTCGCGTGCCTCACTGTTAAGTTTCAGGAGGTCGTAGAACTGCTCCACGTAGAGCTGGTAGTTGCGCCACAGCTCATTCGCCTTGTCGGCAGGCACGGCCTTGATATCTTTCCATTCCTGCTGCAGGGTCTTGAAGTCATTATATGATTGGTTAGCTTCCTCAGGAGAGGTAGCCATTGCCTTGATCTTTTCAATAATCTCAAGTTTTTTTGCTAAATTTTCCTGCTTTTCCTCTTCTTGCTCCAAGAAGATCTTAGCGCGTTTTTCCTTGATGATCTGCATTTCAGCCTTGAAGGCTTCTTCTGTGTCATCAGGTAGAAGTACGAATTTTTCCGGGTCACCACCTTTTTCTAAATACTCCTTAGTTTGAGCATCTCGTTCTGCGAGGTGAATCTTGTAGAAAGTTGTCTTCAGATGGTCGAGCTCTTCCTTGTTAGGAGCTTCGGCACTGCGAGCGATTTCTTTCACTCTTTCGAGCACTTCCTGCTTGGTGGCATACGCCTTCTTGGCAGGTTCTTCCATGGTTCCCTGTAAAAGGGCATTTTCTTGAGAGTCCATCATTTCACTGTATTTAGTTTATGATTCGATTTCTTGGCAGATAACGGTGCCGCTATCTGCCACATACACACACAATAATTTTGCAAACTTAAGTAAAAAAAGCGAAAAATCCTAATTTTATTTTTTATTTTTGCTTTTATCCTCGCTTTTTTATGTTTTTTTATCATTATTTTCTGACTTCTTGTGTTCTTCTGGCGCTGTCCATGCGCTATGCGGCACTTGGCTTCCCCTTAGAGCAAGCGCTTATAGCGCAAGAATCCCCACGTCAATCCAGATACGACGATAGAGATAAGGATGGCGATGCCAAAGCCGATGGAACTGTTTTCCATACCGTTGATGAGGTTCATTCCGAAGAAGGATGAAATCAGGGTAGGCAACATCATGACGATACTGATGGACGTCAAGGTACGCATCGTGGTATTCATGTTGTTGTTGATGATGCTGGAATAGGTGTCCATCGTGGATTCCAGAATATCTGAGTAGATATTGGTGGTTTCTCGCGCCTGGGTCATCTCGATGTTGACGTCCTCAATCAGGTCGGCATCCAACTCATCCACCTGGAGTTTGAATTTCAGTTTAGACAGCAGGTTTTCATTGCCTCGGATGGAGGTAATGAAATAGGTGAGGGAATCCTGCAGACGTGAGAGACCGATCAGGCTTTCATTGTTGACGCCATGATCCAGATTGCGCTTGGCTTTCTCGATGAGCGAGTTAATCTGCTTGAGTCGCTTCAGATACCATACGGCAGAGGAAAGGAAGAGACGGAAAATCATGTCCACATAGTCGGTGAAGCCTTCACCTCGCTTCTGCTGGAAACTCACGAAATCAATCATCATGTTGGTTTCGTAATAGCAGACGGTGATGGTGACATCCCGCTTGTGGATGATACCCAATGGCACGGTAGTATAAGGCGTGCGGCTTCTGATTTCCTTGACATAAGGAATACGGAGGATGATGAGCATCCAGCCATCGTCGTATTCGTAGCGGGCACGCTCATCGGTATCACTGATGTCCGAGAGGAAATAATCAGGGATTTTGAATTCGTCTTCCAGCAAGCGCTGGTCTTCGTCGGTTGGACAAGTTACTTGTATCCAGCAGTTAGGCTGCCATTCATTGATAGCCTGCAGATGATTCTCTGTATTCCAATATGTTCTCATTGTTGCTAATCTCCACAAAATAAAAGTTTGGGGTATGGAGATTAGCTATGCCCCCAAAGCGGTGAATGGGTTTCTTTCTGCTGAATCTCCACGCCTACAATTCATTGTTGTTGTCCGCGTGATAATCGTCCATCTGTTTGATATTTAAAATTTCGGCTGCAAAGGTAACTAAAATAAACCAAAATGGCAAAAATAAAGCCGGGAATTTTCTTCCCGGCCCTATATTTTAACCTTTTTGTAATTTATTTGGTTGGAATCTCGGCAAGCAACTGCTTCATGAGATTCCAGAATGGTGCTACGCAACTGATCTGGCAACGCTCAAACTGGGTGTGAGGGCTGCAGAGGGTAGGACCGAAGGAAACGACATCGAGGTGTGGATATTTGCCCAAGATGATAGAGCACTCCAATCCGGCATGAACTGCCTGCACCTTGCCGTCTTCGCCGTTCTGCTCCTTATATACCTTGAGTACATGCTTCAGAATGTCACTGTCTGGGTTTGGATTCCAACCGCCATAGCTGCCGCTGAATTCCACCTTCATGCCTGCCATAGAGAAGCAGCTCTCAAACATGGTGGCGATGTAAGCCTTGTAACCTTCGTGTGATGAACGGGCGAGAATCTTGATGGCTGCCTTTCCTTCGCCGATCTCTACGATGGCAAGGTTGGATGAGGTTTCTACGATTTCTGGCATAGATGGAGCCATGCGCAGTACGCCGTCGTGGCAAGCATAGATGGCATCTACGAGATTGTCCTGTATCTCCTGTGGTACTTCCATCTTAGGAGTCTCTACGTTCTCTGTGAAGAATTCTATCTTCTCGATGTTCTCGATACCCTTGAATTCATCCTGGAGTTCTTCCTTCCAGTCTGCTACCAAGTCCTGGAGTGCCTCTACGTTCTCCTTTGGCAAGGTGAGTACAACCTCTGCCTCGAATGGGATGGCATTGCGCATATTACCTCCGTTCCAGGAAGCAAGACGAGCGTCGAGTTCGGCAATGGCTTCACGTACGAAACGAACCATGCATTTGTTGGCGTTGGCACGACCTTCGCAGATTTCGATACCAGAGTGACCGCCCTTCAAACCCTTCAAGGTTACCTTGACAGCAGCATCTTCCTGGTCGGTTTCTACTTCCTTGTAGTCGAGGGTTGCAGTAATATCAATACCACCTGCACTACCGATTACGAATTCACCCCAAACCTCAGTATCGAGATTGAGCAGGATGTCGCCGTTCAGTTCACCTTCAGGGAGTTCGTTGGCACCATACATGCCAGTCTCTTCATCGCGTGTGATGAGACCCTCTACCGGGCCGTGCTGCAAGTCTTTTGCCTCCATGACAGCCATGATAGTAGCCACGCCCAGACCGTCGTCGCTACCGAGGGTAGTACGGTTGGCATGAACCCAGTCGCCATCGATGATAGTCTCGATAGGATCGGTTTCAAAATTGTGCTTGCTATCTTTCGCTTTCTGAGGCACCATATCCATGTGAGCCTGCAGGATCACTCCCTTACGGTTCTCCATACCAGGAGTAGCTGGTTTGCGCATCACGATGTTGCCTGCAGGATCCTGAAAAGCCTCTACACCAGCTTCCTTTGCCCAGTTGAGCAAGTAAGCCTGAATTTTCTCCAAATGTCCTGATGGACGTGGAACTTGTGTCAATTTGTCGAAGTTACGCCAGATTTCTACTGGGTTCAGATTCTTAATTTCAGCCATAATATTTTATTTAATTAGAAATGTTTTTTAATTAGAAATTAGAAATGAGAAATGGTTTTTAAAACTTTGTCATTTTCTTATCCGTGAACGAGAGCGAAATCCATGCATAGATGCCCAGCAGGATGACGAGCAGAGTCTGGATGGAGTGGACGATCAGCACGAAGAACAAGGCATCGTTTGATGAAATGCCATAGAGAATGAGCATCGTCTTCACGGCAAAATGCCAAGGTCCTGCTCCGTTTGGAGTAGGCACTACTACGGCGATACTGCCGATGATGAAAGTTACCAGTCCGCACATCACGCTGAGATGACTCGTTGCCTCAAAGCATTGGAAGGTGAGGAAATAGTGCAGGAAATAGCAGAGCCAGATGCCCAAGGTGAAACCGATGAAAAGCGGTACGTTCCTGACGTCCTTGAGCGATGCAACTCCCTGCCAGAGTCCCTGAAGGGTGGCTTTCACCTTATTATATATAGAAAGTTTCTTGAGCAGGAAATGTAACAGGATGAGGATGGCTATGCCGCAAATGGTAGTAACGATGTATCCCGTGGCAGTAAACTGGTGCAGAATACTTTCCATACTGGTGCCTGTCTTGTCGAAGAAATTGAGGAACACCGGTATCTGCAGGAGAAAAACGCAGCCGGCAATGAGCAAAACCAACAGTGAGTCGATGATGCGCTCAGTCACCACGGTGCCCAAGGACTTGGGGAATGAGATTCCCTCCCAGCGTTTCAGTACACCGCAGCGGGCAAACTCTCCAATGCGAGGCACCAGCAGACTCAGGGCATAACTCATGAAAATGGAGTTGACGCTGACACTACTTCGAGGGTGCTCTCCAATGGGGTCGAGTGTCTGTTTCCATCTCCAACCACGGAAAGTCTGAGCCAAGATACCGAACGGGAATGAAAGGAGCATCCAGGTCCAGTTCATCTTGTGCAGCAGGATGTCTTTCACCTGCTGGAAATCGAATCCACGGTACATCCAGTAGAGGATAGCACCTCCCAAGAGGAGTGACCACCCCACCTTCAATATATTGTTTATCGTCTTCTTGATATTCATAGTTGGTGCAAAGGTACGATTTTTATCTGCAATAGCGAATGAAAAACATTACTTTTTAGCATGTAAGTGATTATTTTTAGCATAAATAAACATCAGGAGCACTTTCCTACTGCATGAATCTTGGCTTCCAGCGCCGTCTGTTCTGATGCTGATTTTGTGAAAAGTTGATAATTTAACAGAGTTAACTGCATGAATATCAAAAAAAAATAGTAAATTTGCAGAATTATTGGGTGATTTGTCGCATTGCATGGTCGAAAAAGGAATGAGACGCATCACTTCTTGAAAACAACTTATAAATTAGCATGAAAGCGGTTAAACCAAAGAAAAATCTCGGTCAGCATTTCTTGACCGACCTGAATATAGCTAAGCGTATTGCCGATACGGTGGATGCTTGTCCTGATATTCCTGTGCTGGAAATAGGTCCTGGCATGGGCGTCCTTACCCAGTATCTTGTGGAGAAACCTCGTCTGGTAAAGGCAGTAGAAATCGACTCAGAATCGGTGGCTTATCTGCATGAGAATTTCCCTCAGCTCCAGGATCGTATCATCGGTGAGGATTTCCTGCGTATGGATCTCAACCAGATTTTTGACGGAGAGCAGTTTGTGCTTACCGGCAACTATCCGTATGATATTTCCTCTCAGATTTTCTTCAAGATGCTCGACTACAAGGAACTCATTCCATGCTGTACGGGTATGATTCAGCGAGAGGTGGCTTTGCGCATTGCCTCAGAACCGGGGAACAAGGCGTATGGCATTCTAAGTGTGCTGATTCAGGCTTGGTATGATGTGGAGTATCTCTTCACGGTGGATGAGGGGGTGTTCAATCCGCCTCCAAAGGTGAAGAGTGCTGTTATCAGAATGACCCGCAATGATGTGAAGAAATTGGGGTGTGATGAGAAACTCTTCAAGCGCCTCGTCAAGACCGTGTTCAACCAGCGCAGGAAAATGCTCCGCGTCAGTCTGAAACAGATGTTCCCGGGAATGACTCCACGTGATGACTTCTATACCACAGACATCATGACCAAGCGCCCGGAACAGCTCACCATCCAGCAGTTTGTGGAACTCACCAACTATGTGGATGAGGAACTGAAACGCCTGGAAAGCGCAAAATAATTAGCAGATAATTTGGCTAATTGATAAGAAATGCCTATTTTTGTGGCGGAAAAGAAGTCCTATGGGCGGAAAAGAAATAGAAACTAACAATAACAAGTAATAAAATATAGAATTATGATAGACGTAAAAGAAACTTTGAGTTCAGCAGGTGAGCGTATGGAGATGGCAGCGATGTATCTCGCAGAGGAGCTCTCTCATATTCGTGCAGGACGTGCCAATGTGGCTATCCTCGATGGTGTAAGAGTCAACAGCTATGGCAGTATGGTACCGCTCAATCAGGTGGCTAATATTACCACTCCTGATGCCCGTACCATCGCTATCCGCCCTTGGGACAAGAAGGCCATCAAAGATATTGAAAAGGCTATTATGGACAGTGGTGTGGGTATCACTCCTGAAAACAATGGTGAAATCGTACGCCTGGGTATTCCTCAGCCAACTGGTGAGCGCCGTAAGGAACTCGTGAAGCAGTGTGGCAAGATTGCTGAGAAGGCAAAGGTAGAGGTGCGCAATGTGCGTGGCGAAATCAAGGACAAACTGAAGAAGGCTATCAAGGACGGTCTTTCTGAGGATTTGGAGAAGGACGCTGAGAACGAGTTGCAGAAATTGCACGATAAATACATCAAGCAGCTTGAGGCGCTGATGGCTGAGAAGGAAAAAGAAATCATGACCGTATAGTCTTACTGACTCTTTGACAATCATTATTGCAGTGAGTAGATGAAAGGACTAGTCATCAAAAATACAGGAAGCTGGTACACCGTCAAAACTGACGATGGCCAGCTTATTGAAAGTAAAATCAAGGGTAATTTCCGATTGAAGGGCATCCGCAGTACCAATCCTGTGGCTGTGGGTGATTATGTGGAAATTATCACCAATCAGGAAGGTACGGCTTTTATTTCTGCTATTGAGGATAGGCGTAATTATATTATCCGAAAGTCGCCTAATCTCAGTAAACAGAGTCATATCCTCGCCGCCAACGTCGATCAGGCTTTGTTGGTGGTCACTGTCAACTATCCGCAGACTTCCACCACTTTTATTGATAGATTCTTGGCCAGTGCCGAGGCTTATAGCGTGCCGGTCATCCTCGTGTTTAATAAGCACGACCTCCTCTCTGAAGAGGAATTGCATTATGAGAAGATGATGTGTACGCTCTATGAGACCGTGGGTTACAAGTGCGTTGAGATCTCTGCTGAAACGGGAGAGGGCATGGAACAGTTGTTTCCTATCCTGAAAGACAAAATTACTCTCCTGAGCGGCAATAGTGGTGTGGGGAAGTCAACGCTCATCAACCGCCTGATTCCTCATGCTTCCCAGCGTACTGCAGAAATCAGCGATGCGCACAATACGGGTATGCACACCACCACATTCAGTGAGATGATTGAACTGCCTGAGGGTGGTTATCTGATAGATACTCCGGGCATCAAGGGCTTCGGTACGTTTGATATCGAGAAAGAAGAACTGACCAGTTATTTCAAGGAAATCTTCCGTTTCTCCAAAGATTGTCGTTTTTCCAACTGTACGCATACCCACGAACCGGGTTGTGCGGTCATCAAGGCGGTGGAAGATCACTTCATTGCCGCCAGCCGATACCAGAGCTACTTGTCCATGCTCGAAGACAAGGACGAGAACAAGTATCGTGAGGCGTTTTGAGAAAATGAGAAATGAGAAGTGAGAAATGAGAAGTGAGAAATGAAGAACGAAGAATAAAGGAACATATTCATGGCAAAGCAAGAACAGAAGGACATCAAGCAACGTATTGAGCAGGGGGAGTTTGCTCAGAGTGCAGAGATCAGTGCAAGCTATCTGGATGAGGATATTCTCATCATTGATAATATCAAGGTACTTGCCAATCCGGATCCTGTGAGACTCCAGATGAATATGATTGCTTCTTGCCAGAAAGGAAATCTGAAGCTGGAAGTAAATGGTAAAACGGTGGAAGTGGGCAAAAACGATATCTTCGTTTGTCCGCCTAATTCTGTTGTGGATATCATTGAGTTTTCATCTGATTTCACCTGTGTGGCGCTCTGTGTCACCAACCATGGTATGCAGAATATCCTGAGATCACATATCAATGTGTGGAATCGCGCCATGTATGTGGACAAGGTTTCTGTCATCAGGATGACGAGCGAGGAAATGCTGTTCTATGCCAAGTTTACCGAACTGGTGCGTCTCTGTCTGGATGAAGAGCGCATGGAGCATTCTTCCTGGAATCCTTATCGCCGCGAAATTGTGGAAACCTTATTGAAAACGGCACTTCTCGCCCTTTGTAATGCTTTCACGACCGAGGTGGCTGATGTAGCTAAAAACAATTCTTCTACTTATGATATATTCGACAGATTCCTGGTGATGCTGCAACAGAATGAGGTGAAACACAAACCAGTGGACTTCTTCGCCCAGCAGTTGTGCATTACTCCGAAATACCTTTCCATTGTCTGCAAGCGCCATAGCAACAAAACGGCTATTGAATGGATTACGGAATACACGCTTTCGGATATCACTTACTACCTGCGCTCCACCAATAAGTCTATCAAGGAAATATCAGGTATCTTAGGCTTCTCCAATACCTCGTTCTTCGGTAAGTATGTAAGGGAACATTTCAAGATGTCGCCGCTGAAATACAGGATGAGCCTGAGAGGTAATAGTAAAAATGAATAATAATTAATATAGAAATCATGGATAATAGAAAAGTAGCCCTCATTACGGGTATTACGGGTCAGGACGGCTCTTATTTGGCAGAGTTACTATTAGAGAAAGGTTACGATGTGCATGGCACGATTCGCCGTTCCTCTACTGACTACCGTGAGCGTATCGCTCATCTGGAAGGTAAACCTAATTTCCACCTTCATTATGCCGACTTGGGCGACTCTATGAGCATCATTCAGGTGATGAACAAGGTGAAACCAACTGAAGTTTATAACCTCGCCGCTCAGAGCCACGTTCAGGTAAGTTTTGACTCTCCTGAGTTTACAGCCGATGTAGATGCTACAGGTGTGCTCCGTATCTTGGAGGCTATCCGCCAGTGCGGTCTGGAGAAGACCTGCCGTATGTATCAGGCTTCCACATCCGAGCTTTATGGCAAGGTAGAGGAGGTTCCTCAGAACGAGAATACACCATTCCACCCATATTCTCCATACGCCGTAGCCAAGCAGTACGGTTTCTGGATTGTCAAGGAGTATCGTGAGGCTTACAATATGTTCTGCTGCTCTGGTATCCTCTTCAATCATGAGAGTGAGCGCCGTGGCGAGACTTTCGTTACCCGCAAGATTACTCTTGCTGCTGCCCGCATCAAACAGGGTAAGCAGGAGAAACTCTATCTCGGCAACTTGGATTCTTTGCGTGACTGGGGTTATGCGAAGGACTATGTAGAGTGTATGTGGCTTATCCTCCAGGCAGAAAAGCCAGAGGACTTTGTCATCGCTACCGGTAAGCAGCACTCTGTAAGAGAGTTTGCCCAGTTGGCTTTCCATCATGTAGGTATCGAACTGAAGTGGGAAGGCAAGGAAGAGAACGAGAAGGGTATCTGCATAGAAGGTCCTGAGAATCTGATTGGCAAGACCCTCGTAGAGGTTTCTCCAGATTTCTACCGTCCAACAGATGTTGTCAATCTCTGGGGTGATCCAACCAAGGCAAAGGCAAAGCTCAACTGGAATCCTAACACCACCTCTTTCGAGGAATTGGTGAAGATCATGGTAGAGAGCGATATGGCCAAGGTTGCTGCCGAGGATGCAGGTCAGAAGGTTCGTTGTAACCTTGTGGAATACCTTGAGAAGGGTATCGTGAAGTAATCATCGATTTTTTTATAATGATATAAAGGGTGTGGCATCAGTCACACCTTTTTTTGTTCTGAAGGGTCTCATAAACTTCCCCACAAGGGTCTCATAAACTTCCCCACAAACTTGCTCCATAAAGTTCCCACAGATTTCACAGATTTACACAGATTTTTTTGCTTCAAAAGATCTGTGTAATTTGTGGAACTTTATAATCTCTGCGAGGTTTATCTAAGATCTGTGTAAATCTGTGAAATCTGTGGGACTTAAAAAAATCAGCGGTCTATATGGGAACTATGCAAATCTGTGGGATTTTATGTTTTATCTGATGAAAATGCTGGAATTCGTGGGGAAAAGTCAGAAAAAGGCGACAGATAAATGTAACAAATCGGTAAAAAGGTGCTAAAAATCGTTCATTTGCAGCAAATTGAATGATTTTACCATTTTATGAACGATAAGTGCTAATGCCTTTTTGATAAAGTTACTATCTTTGCAGCGTGAAAACAACAATATATTTTAGGTTAATAGGTTTTAGGTTTATTTTTGTTTAGGTAGAATTTTGTACAAAGGAAAAAAACGAGAACGCTGTGACAGCGCCCTCGTTTTTTTTTGTTTTTATCTCCTCCCTTTGACAGAGGATACCTATTTCCTTTTTTCAATAAACTTAAAATGCTCTACTTGAGATGCTTTGTATAGAACAGCCTCTTATACCAAGTGAGCGATGATTTCCTCGCGAGAAGCAGGAAGCATATCAATCACAGGAATCTCTGGCATTGTGTAGCAACCTGGTTGCAGGCGCATAGAAGCACGAGCTACGTTCACCAATACCTGTGCAGTAAGAGCAGGGTTGTTGATGCTCATGTTGAATTCGAAGCGCTGGTTCTGTGTCTTACCAGAAACACCCTTGCGAATCAGGTTCACACCATGGCCCATATCCTTCACATCATCAACAGAAGCTACTGCGAATACGTGAGTCTCATCGTTAGCGAAATAAGGGTCTGCTTTGATTTCTGCAGTAACAGCCTCAAGAGTAGCACCTTCTTCCAACTCTACATAAACCATACGACGGTGGATGCTTTCACCCAATGGGATGGTAACAGAGAGTGCATTCTTAACACCCTTCTTGCTTTTTACGCAAACAGAGTGACCCATGCTCATACCAGGACCGAAGTTGGTATAAGTCAGACCCTTTGGAGCAAGGCTCTCCATGAGTACACGTACGATAGAGTCTGAACCTGGATCCCAACCAGCAGAGATAACACTTACCTTGCCAGCCTTCTTGCAGTTCTCCATCTGCTTGGTGCGGTAGTCGAGGATGCTGGTGTGGATGTCGAAGCTATCGACGGTGTTGATGCCAAGAGCCACAATCTTCTCTGCATACTCTGGGCATGAACGGGTAGGAGCTGCTAAGATGGCAACATCTACATCTTTCAACTTTGTGATGTCATCTACTACTTCATACTGAGCCAATTCAGCAGGTTTGTCCTTATCGCCCTGACGACGTACTACACCTGCAATCTCGAAGTCTGGAGCTGCCTCAAGAGCCTCTACAGAAAACTTACCAATGTTGCCGTATCCTACAACGGCTGCTCTGATTTTTTTCATTTCTTTTATTGTTGTTTATTGTTATTATTATATTCTCAATTCTATTCTGAATCTATCCGAATTCTCTTTCGAATCTATTTCTTTGCAATTGTTTTTAGCATGACATTGCAATATTGTTTTGGTTTTATTTCTATTTCGGTTGCAAAATTATAGCTTTTCTTTGAGATAATGAACAAAATAACAGATTTTTAACTATCTGAATGTGCAAAAAGTAATAAAATTATATATATTAGGTATTTGTTGCTTGTAAATTGTAAGGATGACGACTTTTCCACCTTATAGTTTGATGTTTTCGTTGAAAAATATGAATAATTGTTACTTTATTTGCGAGTTTGATTATTTAATGCTATATTTGCAGCCGAAGTGAGTGACGTATTTATATTTAAAGGAGAAGTAAAAAGATGAAAAAAACAGTTTTAAGTTTAGGATTATTGCTCGCCGTTTCTCTTTCGGCTTTTGCACAGAATGAAACCGGACAGAAGAAGTCTGAGAATGGAATGGAGCAGAAGAAGATGGAGAATGCAATGAAGGCTGTAGAGAAAGAGCAGCAGGTTGCATTGTCTCATGCCGGTACTTTTGCCAATAGGTTTGAAACTTTTGTCAAGAGTGCTTCTACCAACAGGGAATTGTCTGATGCCCAGAAAGAAAAGTTAGACTCTACTTATCAGGCTTATCTGGATGAGTACAGTATAGTGAAAGATTCTATCAGCGATGAGGAAGTGCGCCGCGTAAGCAAAGCCAAGGTGGCTTACCAGAAACTGCAGGTGCGCAACTTTACTGACAAGACAACTGACCAGGTTGCTGATGTAGCTAATACGATAGGTGAAAAAGTCTCTAAGGTTTTCAAACGTACCAAGAAAAAAGTGCAGGGAGCCATAGAGGGTTTCAAAAAAGAATAATTAAGTAATTCCTGTTTTCTCTGACAAAAAGGTCCCACAGATTTCACAGATTTACACAGATTTTATAATGGATCCTTTTGAAGAAAAAATAAATCTGTGTAAATCTGTGGAATCAGCGGGACTTTATTCTCTCAGCAGGTTTATATAAAACTCTGTGGGACTTTTTCTGAATTTACCTTTATTTCTTTATGATTTTTTCCACATCTTCAATAGACCGGTTGAACGGACCATTGTGCTCCAGTTTGATGGTGCACATGGCAGCTGCAAATTTACCAGCTTCCGTAGGAGTTGCACCCTGCAGTCTCTTATACAGATAACCAGCCGAATAAGTATCTCCGCATCCTGTGGCATCTACCACCTCATGAGGAGGGTAGGCAGGAATCTCATAGAACTTATCATCTACATAGACAAGGGAACCTTCGCTGCCAAGGGTGATAATCACTTCGGTGACTCCCCAGGCATGAATCAGTTTCGCTGCCTCATGGGCATCTTTCAGACCCGTGATGGTTTCCATTTCTGTCTCGTTCACCTTCAGATAGTAGGTATGCTTCAGTACCTTCAACTTCTCTTTCCAGTCGATAGGATACACCTTTTCGTCTCTCACCTCGCGCAGATAACCCTGAACATCGATGGAAACCCTTCCCTTACGAGACAGATATTCCACCACCTCCGTTGGGAAATCATCAGCCAACAGACTACCTAAATGGAAAACCTTGGCATCTACATGCTTCAACTGCTGGATGGTAAACGGATCGGCCTTTGCCAATACGCGCTGTTTGCGCTCATTCTGGTTTTCTCCATAGATATTCTCGAAGAACACTGTGTTGCGGGAGGCATTCATCGATACGTCGATGCCAGCCTTGAGCATCTTCTCTACTGGTTCCTTTTCTGTAGGATCCATGGCTGTAACCAGTGAAAAAGTTACATCCTTGGGAAGCTGGTTGATGGCATACGAGAAATAGAATGAGGTGCCGCCAGCCATATAGACGGTACGGTTTGGAGTCACAATCTTGTCTTTTGTGATGTGACCGATACAACAGATATCTTTCATTATAATCGTTTTTATTTCTGATGAGCTGAGCCTTCACAGGAGGCTCACTTCTTTGTTCTTTTTGCAAAACGGTTGCAAAGTTACTAAAAAACCGGGAAAAAGAAAAAGTTTTCTTACTGTTTCTGAGAAATAAAATCGATTTTATTTTGTTTTGTCCCTGATTCTGATTACCTTTGCACTCGAAATTGAATAAAAACTCAATAAAAACAACTATTGATAGATTTAGATCATGTGGTTTGATGGATTAATCAACGTACATTCGGCGGTGCAGGGCATCGTCATTCTTTCCTTGATTTGTACTTTGGGTCTTGCGCTTGGTAAGCTCCATATCAAAGGCATATCATTGGGAATCGCTTTCGTCTTTTTCGTGGGAATCGTAGCCGGACATCTCGGTCTGACTGTCGATCACAATATGCTGGAGTTTGCTGAAAGCTTTGGTCTCACCATGTTTGTCTATGTGCTCGGACTCTACGTGGGTCCTAACTTCTTTGGTTCCATGCGCCATGAGGGTATTTCGCTCAACCTCTGGAGCTTGGCGGTCATCTTGGTGGGCACGCTCTTCTCACTGCTCCTGTGCTGGGTGCTTCCTGTGAGTTTGCCGGATATGGTGGGCATCCTCTGTGGTGCTACTACCAATACACCTGCGCTCGGTGCTGCCCAGCAGGCTTTGCAACAGTTGGGCATGCCGAGTGGTGGTGCTGCCTTGGGCTGTGCGGTCACTTATCCCTTGGGCGTTGTGGGCGTCATTTTAGCGATGATGCTGCTGCGCAAACTCTTTGTGAAGCCTGAGGATCTGCAAATCAGAAGCAATGATGATGACGACCATACTTCCATCGGACAGTATCTGATTGTGAATCCGGCACTCAATGGTAATACGATTGCTGAAATCTCCATGCTTACTCACCGTAAGTTTATTATCTCTCGTGTCTGGCGTGGTGAACAGGTGATTGTGCCACAAGCTGATACCGTGCTTCATACAGGCGATAATGTGCTGGTGGTGACGAATAAGGACGAGGTGTCTGCCATGCAGATTCTCTTCGGTAAGAAAGTGGATAAGGAGTGGAATAATGATAAGGTGGACTGGAATGCCATTGATGCCAAGGTGGAAAGCCGCATCATCGTGGTTACCCGTCCGGGACTCAATGGTAAGCGACTCGGACATCTTCAGATGCGCAACAGCTATGGTGTGAATGTGAGCCGTGTGCTCCGTGGTGATATCCGACTGTTGGCTACCGATGATCTGCGACTTCAGTATGGCGACCGCCTTACGGTAGTGGGTGATCCTACCAGTATCGATCATGTAGAACAGTTCTTGGGTAATGCTGTCAAAACACTCAACGAACCTAACTTGGGTGCTATCTTCCTCGGAATCATCTTAGGTCTTGCCGTTGGCACGATTCCGCTTAACATCCCTGGCATGTCGGCTCCGGTACGTCTCGGTATTGCCGGTGGACCTATCGTGATGGGTATTCTGATAGGTGCCTTAGGTCCTCGTGTGCATTTCATTTCCTATATGACCCGCAGTGCAGGTTTGATGTTGCGCGAGTTGGGGCTTGCCTTGTATTTGGCGTGCTTGGGTCTGGAGGCGGGCGGTCAGTTCTTCGAGACAGTTGTCCGTCCCGAAGGTCTGATGTGGGTAGGCATCGGCTTCCTCATCACACTGGTTCCTGTAGTCATCGTGGGTTTCATTATTCTGAAAACCAAGAAGTATGATTTCGGAAGCATCTGTGGCATCCTCTGTGGAAGTATGGCCAATCCGATGGCGCTGAATTATGCCAATGATACCTTGGATGGGGATACGCCAAGTATCACTTACGCTACGGTTTATCCCCTGGGCATGTTTGTCAGAGTGATTATCGCTCAGATTCTCGTTATGTTCTTTGTCTGATAACCATCAGCGTAGTTATCAGGCAAAGGGCAGGTTACCAGAAAAGGGGTGACTATCTGAAGAGGGAGAAGTTGACGCTGCCGTAACTTCTGTGCTCTAAAAATCTCGGATGGTCGGAGAAATCATGGTTTTTGCCATGCTCAAAAACGAAGATACCGTCCTCGTTGAGCAGCTCGCCGTTTAATACTAAATCTGGAATCTTTGCCAGGTCTTCCAATGCATAAGGGGGATCGGCAAAGATGAAGTCGAACTTCTGGTGGCAGGACTTCAGGAAGCGGAATACATCGCCACGTACCAGAATATCCCTTTCTTCATTGAGCTTTTTGAAACATTGGCGGATGAAATTGGCATGGTCACGGTCTGCTTCTACGCTTACCACTTGCTTGCATCCGCGCGAAACGAGTTCCAAGGAGATGCTTCCTGTTCCTGCGAAAAGGTCGAGGGCAGTGGCATCTTCAAAGTCAATGTAACCCTGGAGCACATTGAAGATGTTCTCCTTGGCGAAGTCTGTGGTAGGGCGCGCCTTGAATGTACGGGGAATGTCAAAATGGCGTCCCTTATATTGTCCTGTAATAATTCTCATAATTCTTTCTGTTTATCAATCTGATGGTTTCTGTTTATCAATCTGATTTTAATTAAAAAACTTCTTCTGCTTCTCAGTCTTTTTCTGATTAAGAACTTCTTCTTCTCAATTTTCTTCTGATTTTTCTTTATTTGCTCAAGTATAGAGTCAACAGGTCGAATGGCATGCCTTTTATCTCTGTGATAGGGGCACGGTTGAACTCTGCACAAGGATTCAGTACATTCACTTTCCTAATATAGAGTTTGGTGTTGTAGAGAAGCCATTCTTTGTCTGGAATATCACCTACGAGATGCAGCTCGTCCTGCTGCTGGTCCATTCCCAACTGCTTCCATATATACATCATGAAGTAGATGGCATCCTTTGGGTGGGGTGCTTCGAATGAATTGAAGAACTTGAAACGGTTCTTTTCAAAACTGAAGATATCCACTTTTTTGTCATGGAAATAGGCAAACAATTTGCGTCTGATTCCTGCGAAACTGCGCTGGTGAAGGTAGTTCCATACGGGTTGCAGAATAGGGGTGAAGCGCACGTTGCTGAAATTGTCTTCTACCACCAACTTCAAATCCTTGTTGATAGGGAAGATGGCCACAACATTCAGTGATGGTTGCACCCGGTAGTGAAGGGCATCACTGTCGTGCTTCGTGAAAGCATGCTGGTAGAGGATGGTGAGGTTTTCCTCCTTAAAATCTTCTACCGGTACGATGAGTACAGGGGTATCTATATACACTCTTACCTTCGGGTATCCTCGTTGCAGCAAGTCGCTCTCCTTGAAAGCCTGGCGCAGGTTTGCCGCCATGGAGACTCCACTTTTCACCGTGTAAGGTTCGTATATCACTTGATGCTCGGCTTCTCTGTCCACGACGGAAAAGCTGAGTGTATTGTTGCTCACGCGGATAGTGAGTCGGGCTTGTTGCCAATTCTTGTTGTTACCAGTTACCTGCATTGTTGTTGTCTGTTGTAATGTCACCTATCTTTAGTCCAGGATATGCTCCTGAAATCATTGCATTGTCTATGAGTTCCTGTACGGCATTCTCGTCCAGTCCGTTGAGGAAGTCTTCATAAGAGGCACCGCATTCCATCAGCGGAATCTGCTTGCCGCTCTTGCTGACGATGGTTGTGGCAGAGAGTGTAAACTTCTTGCCGTCAGAATAGGGGATATACTGTAGGGATTCCTGCAGATATTTTCCCTTGATGAGCGTCTGGAAATCCCCCGAGTAGCCTCCGTGCCGTGCCTTATATCTTTCTTCTGCCGTACGTATTTTCATAAGTGTTTCCTTCACCGCCTTTTCCCGTTCTTGTTGGGCAGACTGGAAACGGAGCGGCTGAGAGATACTCAGCGTGCAGAGTACTAAAAGCACGATGACGCATGCCCCCAATATATAATTTATGTTTATTTTTCGTTTCATTTCAAAAAGTATTGTTACTTTTGCAAGTGCAAAGATACAAAATGTTTTTGAAATATGGTCAAAGAAGAGTTAAAATATCAGATATTACAACAATTTGGGTTTCAGACTACTTCTGAACAGGCGCATGCCCTGGAGGTTTTTGCTCAATTCCTCACAGATACGACCCCTCATTGTGCGATGATTCTGCGGGGTTCTGCAGGTACGGGTAAGACTTCCCTCTCGGGTGCCATCGTACGTACTTTGCAGGCTATCCGTCAGAAGGTCATGCTTTTAGCTCCTACGGGTAGGGCGGCTAAGGTTTTTTCGCTCAACAGCGGTTGCCCTGCCTATACCATCCACCGCCGTATCTACCGTGAGAAATCTTTTGCCGGTGTGGATGGAAAATTCAATCTGAATGACAATCTCTATACCGACACCTTGTTTATGGTGGATGAGGCTTCCATGGTTTCTAATCTCGGATTGGGCGATGGCAATTTCGGTAGTGGCTTTTTGCTGGACGACCTGGTGCATTTTGTTTATCAAGGGCGCAACGACCGTCTGATGGTTATCGGTGACAAGGCTCAGTTGCCGCCGGTGGGGGAGGAGGAATCTCCTGCTCTTCAGGCGATGATGCTGGAGGGCTATGGATTGAAAGTGTATGAGTGCGATCTCAATGAGGTGCTTCGTCAGAGCCAGGAGTCCGGTATCTTGTATAATGCTACGGTCATTCGCCAGATGATTACCCATGATGATATCACCCAGTTGCCTCTCGTCCGCTTCCAGGGTTTTGCCGACATTGTGATGATGCCGGGCAATGAACTCGTAGAGAGTCTTGCCAACAGTTATTACCAGGTAGGACAGGATGAGACGATGGTGATTACGCGCAGCAACAAGAGGGCGAATATCTATAATAATGGTATCCGCAATATGGTACTCGACCGGGAGGAAGAACTCTCCGGCGGTGATATGCTCATGATTGTGAAGAACAATTATTATTGGACAGAGAATGAGCGGAAGCAGATGAAGGCTTCGGGCGATACGCCTGAAGTGAGAAAGGAACTGCAGTTGATTCCTTCTTTCTTAGCGAATGGTGACCGGGCGAAAGTATTGCGGGTGCGCCGCCATCTGGATCTTTATGGTTTTCATTTTGCCACACTTCTGCTCCAGTTTCCCGATTATGATAATTATGAAATCAGCGTAACGGCATTGTTGGATACCTTGCAGAGTGAGGCTTCAGCCCTTACCCGTGAGCAACAGGAACAGCTTTTCCGTGGGGTAGAGGAAGACTATCAGGATATTCCGCTGAAGGCAGACCGCATGAAGGCCATCCGAGAAGACCAGTACTTCAATGCCGTGCAGGTGAAGTATGCCTATGCCATCACTTGCCACAAGGCACAGGGTGGACAATGGGAACATGTCTATGTAGATCAGGGATATATGACGGATGATATGTTGACGCCTGATTATATCCATTGGCTTTATACAGCCTTTACCCGTGCCAGAAGTAAACTCTTCTTAGTGAATTGGCCTAAAACACAAACGCAAGCCTGAAGAGTTCCCTGCGCTGGAAATCAATTTCGGATATAAAGTTACTAATATTTCTTTTTTTTTCGCTATTTTTTATACATTATTAAAAAATAATCCTTATCTTTGCATCCGTAAACCTTGCTGAAAGCCTCCATTGGGCTGAGGTCGGGGATGCATATATATATTAAGGCGTAACTGAACGCTTTGGTTTTGACGATTCGTGAACTTCGCAAATTCAACAACTTGTCAAGAACAAAAGCAACGGGGACGCCCTATGGGGTGTATATTATACAGCCCTCATTGGCTTTGGACTCATACGTTCAGAGTTAGATGGGGTATCTATATAGTTACATCGGCGTGGGGCTTTCAGCGTTGCTCGTTTCGGCAAGTTGGGGCAATGCGAAGGCCTACGAATCGTGGAACGAGTGACAGGACTGGCTCCACGCTTTCTTTATATATATACCTTATTTATTATATTAACTGCCAATTTGGGAGTCGTTGGTATAACAACATCTGATATGAAAAAGAACATGATGAAACTTGCCGTTATTGCATCATTGCTAACAGTTTTCACTACAGAAGCAAATGCCCAAGTTCAAAGAAGTGAATGGACGGTTGGTCCTATCATCACAACAACCAATCCTGCTTATTCTGGTGCAGCTATGGTAGCAGAAAGTGCCATCGCCGCCATTTACTGTGGCGTAGATATGGAAGAAGGAACTATTAAGCGAGATTTACCAGCTTCAGCTAAATTTTGGATGCCAATGTTCACTTATAAATGGCACGCCATCAAAAGTATGAAGATTGATGACGACAAAGCGAAATTCAGACACAAGATGGATTGGAGTTTGAAAAACTACTCCGTTGGTTACCGCCTTGGCTATATGTCTCGAACGGTTCCATTGGGATTTGAAATCCAGGCAAACTACGAACAAGAAAACATGGCATACAAAATGACTGGCGATGAAGATTACAGAGATGCAACTAAGACGATGTTTGTTCCAACCGCATTGCTGAAAGTTCGATTTGGCAGTTACACAACAGGTGCATTCTGTCCTACTCTGGAATTGGGTGGAAGTTATGACTACGCACTAAGTTACAAAGAAAAAACTGATGGTGAAACAATTAAAAACAAAGATCTTGTCAACAGTGGATTCTCTGGCATTGTCGGCATAGGCTTTACCATTCCTTCAACTCACTGGCACTGGAACTTGCGCTATTCTCATCAGTTCTACAAGTATTACAACAAAGATGCTGTATTGGATGGTGAGAAGCTAAACTTTAACGAGAAATCCACATTTGGAACATTCATGCTTGTTTCATCTTATGCATTCTAACCATGAGAAAATCATCTTTCAAACATATTTTGCTTGCACTTGTCCTAATTTTGACAAGTGTAAGCTGCCAAGCTACCTCTAAAGAAATTTTAAAGGCAGACAGTTGTTGGAGCAAAGCAATCGGTGATAGTATTTCAGAAATCATAGTCAAATCAAAACATACCAAAACCTTTCTATGCAAATATGAAAAGGGCAAAAGTATTAGAACCGACTTCAAGAAATTGAGAAGAAAATATCAATTCTTATTGAGATTTCTTTTGTCAAATCCACAAATGACACAACAAGACAAAATCGTCTATGGACATTTCACCCCTTGTATTGGCTTTGAATTGAAAAAATCCAACAAGGAGAAGGTTTATGTTTATGTGGACTTAGGACTTGGTAAATGGTCGATTAACGATACGGAATCAAAACAGATTAAACGATTCGACATAGAAGGCTATGAACTCTTACGTTTCTGTGCCATGCTCTATCCTACGGATAAATTTATTACAGGTGTTTACAATAATAGACTCAACAAATGAAAAAAGTAATTTTCCTTCTGTCTATGCTGCTGATGTCAGCTATGACATACGCTCAAACCATTCACTGGCTTACATTTATCGATACAAAAGATGAAAATGTTGGAGAGATAGATATTTTAGGAAGAAAAGTATTATATGGTAGATATATCAACCTTATCAATGCTGCTTTAGCTTCCAAAGGGTATACCGCAAACATACAAGATTATTATGACTCACGCCTTTCTCCAGAAAACTGCAAGAAAGCCATTCAAAACTTGCATTGTCAACCTAATGACATCATTATGTTCTACTATATAGGACATGGCGGAAGAGCCATTAACGATAAATCTACAGTATATCCACAAATGTGCTTGGGACAATCCTACAATGAAAGAATGATCCCACTCGATTGGGTAAATAACCAACTCAAGTCGAAAGGAGCTCGTTTGACTGTCACCATTGGAATGTGCTGCAATTCAGAATCTAGAGGTCTTACCTCAAAAATCGCTCCTCAGTTTAGTCCTAATAACGGAAATACATATATGACAGACCAAGAAGCTGCAAGAATTCAAGAACTATGTCTCAGCTACAAAGGAAATGTACTTGTCACATCAGCCTCACCTGGTCAGACATCAGGATGCGCGGAGAGTAATCTCGGCTATTTCGACACATATACAAACGTACTAGTGCATATATTTGATGCCCTTCAAAAAGGAGAATTAGCTCCCTCTTGGGATGCATTGTTGGCAGAAACAAAATCTACAGTCAATGAAGTTACAAAGAACAGACAAACACCTATCTTCGAAACTCACGTGACAAAGACATCGGCTCCTCGGCAAACCGCAAAGAAAGAAGCACCTCAACAAGAAAACATTGAAAAACCTACTTCTAAGCAAGAAGGAAGTACATCTGATGAAAATGCAGAAGAACAAACTGCCCAAAATCTCCTCAACAAAATTGCCACAATCTATGATTATCTCACAGACACAAGCATCAACGAAGAAGACCGCATTGAGGTAGAGCAAAGGTTTACCCAAACGTATAGTGACGAAATCAGTGAAGTCAAAGTACTAAGCCAAGACAATGATTTTGTTATTGATAGAAGTAGTTTTGAAGATTTCAACGGTAGAGTTGCGACATCTCGATTACTGAGAAAAATTGCCATTTGCGGATACTTAAAAGGTACAAATGGCAAAATTGCATTAGTCGTAAAAGAAATATATAAAAAGTAAAACAACATAATATGAAACAGAACATCCTTTACAAAAGACTGGCGATGTTGTTCTTCACCATCATAATGACGAGTATAGTTTTCGCACAAAACCAACTGACAGAACAAATCAAAAGACGTGCCGCAGAGAAAGTTGGTCAAATGAACGATTATATCTCATTTATGGCCAACAAGAATAAGAAAGCAAACACACGCCTTTACTATAAGAAAAAAGCTCTTAATCTTTTTGTTGGTTGCGGAGAAAGCTACGAGGAAGATGGAGTAAGAAAAGAAGGCGTACAAATGGAAGTTACATCCATTAAAAGAAAGACTAAATCACGACGGTTGATGAAGACTTACTTCCAAAGTCTTATTGACCTAGGATATAGCCAAGTAAACATTACCTCAACAGACATTGCAGATATAAAGGTAAGCCAACTACAAAAGATTGGCGAGAATCTTTTTGTGTGCACTTGCTATTTTGAACAAGCTTTTATTGGTTATCAAGATGGACGACCTATATACAAAGACATCACTCGTAAGCACGTTAAATGTTATGTTTTCGCAGAAGAAACGGAAAATGGAACCGAGCTGATGATTTTACTTGGTGATGTCACAGCAGACGAGACTCGCAAGTTATGATGAGACATATGCTTGCATTCATCTTCTTGTGCCTGTCCTATTCTATAGAAGGACGGGCGCAAGAAATCCACTGCGATACGATTCTTGAAAAAAGAATCTATGAATATATCGGCTTGTTCAAAGACTATTTGCAGTTTATGTCTAACGAGCAAAAGTCATTGGAAACGAGATGTTATTATGAGAAAAAAGCAAAGGCACTTTTCTCGCCAAACTCATATGCTATCATCTATAAAGATAGCATAGTTTTTCAGAGCTTTCCGATTGATTCCCTTCTGAAGAGTATTAGAACTTCTCAATTATCTTTATCGGACATTACATTAGATTCCATTCAAGTACCTAATTGGAACTGCAAAACACCAGACTCCCAACAAAGTACAATATGGGTAGAATGCAAAGTCATATCTATAGATAATGCGGTTACGTATAGGCATCAAGACAGCTTGATGCTTGCTAAGGAGTCAACCGAAAAACGTGAAGAATGGCATCCTTTGCTAGGCAATCTTTACATCAGTTATATACATAATCATGTCAAAGAAAATGAAATCAAAAAAGACAATTCTATACCTCTTACTATTGTTGATTGTACCCTTGACAACAAGAGCACAGTTTGTCAACGAGTTAAACAAAAGCATGTACGATGCAAGAGTAAAACTCGTGGACGAATTCTTCAGCCGATTCAACGGGACAGAAAAGAGAAAAGACATTCCAAGCAAAAGCAAAGATGCAAGGAAGAAGAATCTTCTCATGTTATTAAACCTGGCGAACTATAAATCTGCTAACGATGCAAAACTAAAGGTTGCAGACTCTATGATGCAACAAGTTATCATCCATAAAGTCCAACTCCATTATGCAGATTCTCTTTGGTTTGCCAAGGTAAAATGCAAAGGCAGTTACAAAGGCAAGGACACATCTTTCTTCCTTTATCTCACCATTGAGCAACGAGGTGAGGATATGTACAAATGGGTGATTCAAAAGGCAGAGGGTAAACTCTTTGAGTTGACACCCAAAATAAAGAATGAAAGAATCATGCTGATGCCAGACGACCATGAGACTAGATTCACCTCACTTCATCGTATAACAACCGACTACCAAAAGTGTGTCACCAATTTTGCCAATAAATACTACCAAGTAGATCCCACTACCGTATTTTTCACAATGGTACAAACTGGTCTCTTGAAAATCGACTTCATCGACAATGTGAAACTGACATTCCTTCAGATACCGGAATATGCTTTCAGTATTGAATACATTGATCGAGAAGGCAATAATTCAGGTTGGCTCATCGACAACTTATGGAAGATGAGCAATGATGAAAAGGAGCAGTTCCTAAATAACATTTATACAAGACCAAAAAGGAAGATATGAAAAGAATTTATTTATTAGCAGGAATGTGCTTGACATTTCTTTCCACCTATGCTCAAGCTCCAACGACTACCATCCAAAAATATGGCAGTTATCTTTCAACTTGGATGGACGAAGATGACATCGAAATGAGAGACAAAATCTCACAGATGTGTGAAGGTAAGAAAAGTTGCAGGGTGGACGACAAACTGATGTTAGAGTTTATCAAACGCTCTAAAGAAGTATTGGGAAACGGAGACAAAGTCATGGACACCTATCTCAATGGCTTTGAGAGCCTATGTGGCAAGACTCACTTCCAGTTGTCCAACATAACACAATTGGATGACGACGCAGCACCTGACATCAAGAACAAGAAAGACAATGAACCACCATTGAAATGTGTCACCGCAAATCTTTTTGTTAAGAACAAAGATCTTAACTTCACAGGATCAGACATGTTTATGATAAGAGGCAACATGATTACAGGTATCGTTGACAACAACAATGATTTGTCAATAGGTAAAGCTATACGCCTCTATTCACAGCACAAGTATGAAGAGGCTTTCCGAATGTTTCGTACCCTCGCCTATCAAGACATTTTCAACTATGAAGCCCAATACTATTTAGCTGTTATGGAAATAAAGAAGCAAGGCTGTAGTTATCTCTCACCTAAAGTAAGAGACAAAGAATGTCTTTGGTTTTGTTCAAAGCCATTTGTCATTACAGATGGTTCCAAAAAAGGAGCTAAACTAAAATCTTTCTATGATAGATTTTCCATGGATGGAAGCCAAAACATCTATAATGGATTTGGAATATATGCTAATTCATTCAGCTTATTAAAACCATTCAATGAAGGCTTATTGCCATTCAAAAAAAAAGTTGGCAACAAATATGTTTTCGGTTTTATGAATGAGTCTGGAAAGATTGTTATTCCAGCCAAATATGGCTTTGCTTATCCATTTGGACGCAATGGACTAGCCATCATCCAAAATGGAGATAAGGTTTGCGCTATAGACAATACAGGAAAAGAAGTTGTGCCATTTGGGGCATATGACAATATGGGAAGAGGTTTCAAGAACGGAAACAATATCGCTCACATTGGAAAAACTGCTTATCTTATTAACAAGGAAGGAGCCATAATCAAGACTCTTGTCAACTGCAATGAAGATGTATGGTGCGGCAACTACTACTTTGGAGACTATCTAGTAATTGGCGAAGGGACAGACATGAAATATATCTTCGATTGCAATGGTAATATTTTTTGGAAAGGTCATGCAAACGCTTATTCCATCAATGCAGAAAAAGGAACTATCGTTATGGGAAAAAATAATGGTGACAAGACAGAAACAATCACAGAAACAGAAGTGCCATATAACTGGTAACAAGACTTCAACAATATAGCATTTTACGTTTCCGAATCATAAAGCTTACTTCAATCGCCATCGAAGCTTACTTCGTTGCGCAATGGAGTAAGCTTCATTGGTATTCAGGAGAGAAATGGACACTGCCATCACTTGCCACAAGGCACAGGGTGGACAGTGGGAACATGTCTATGTAGATCAGGGATATATGACGGATGATATGTTGACGCCTGATTATATCCATTGGCTTTATACCGCCTTTACCCGTGCCAAGAGTAAACTCTTCTTAGTGAATTGGCCCAAAACACAGACGCAGGTCTGAAGAGTTCCCTGCGCTGGAAATAATTTTTGCTTGGGCAGGGAGAAATTTTTCCTTGCCCAGCCAAAAATAAAAGTGGGGGTAGGTGGGTATATAAAAACGAAGAATCCGAAACCTAACTAAAGGAACCGGATTCTTTATTTTTTGAGTTGTTTTGGGAAAAGTGGGTGGTGATGGATTCGAACCACCGAAGGCATAGCCAGCAGATTTACAGTCTGCCCCATTTGGCCACTCTGGTAACCACCCTTGCTCTATGTTTTCAAAAGCGAGTGCAAAGGTAGTGTTTTTATTTCATTCCACCAAATTTTTCAGCAACTTTTTTCTCTTTTTCTTCAAAAAACTTCATTTTCCCCTATAAAATCCTCCTTTTTCCCTCCTTTTCCCCCTCCTTTTCCCTCCTTTTCCCGACCTTGAAGAACTGCTGCCATGGCGATGCACCCAAGTCTTCGGCAGCTTCTATATAACTGCTCGTTATAAAATTTGCGTGCAAAGTTACTCATTTTCCAATAAATATTGAATAAAATGCTGGAAAAATTGTATCTTTGCAACCGGTTTGACACAAAGATAGGGATATTCCTGTATTTATATACATTTTTTATGATTGTAACTGTTGAATGGATGGAAAAATGGTTCAGGTTCTTCGACGACGAGTACTTCGGAGGAAAGTTGCCTACACCTGAATTGGGGGTTACCCGGGCCAAGACCAGGCTCGGGCAGATGGCGTATAAGAGAGCTACCCGATGGGGACGTACGAAACTTTATGATTTTAAAATTTCCATGTCCACCTATTATGATATGACAGAGAAGCAGGCCAAGAGTGTGCTCCTCCACGAGATGATACATTATATGATTGGTTACACCGGGCTGAAGGATACGTCTTCGCATGGGCTTGTCTTTCGGGGGATGATGGATAAACTGAACCGCACCTATGGCTGGGATATCCGGGTGATGACTTCTACCAAGGGATGGAAGGTGAGCGAACAGGTGGTCAAAAAGAAAAAGGCACAGGGCCCGCAGACCTATCTGATTTTGGCGATAGAAATGCAGGATGGCAAGCATTTTCTCTCACGGGTCAATCCCGGTTTTGCCCGTCGTATCGAAAGTCAGTTGGTGAAACTTCGGGAGGTGAAATCGCATTGTTGGTACACCACCCAGGAAAACTACTTTGAGGATTATCCGCAGGTGCGCAGTCTCCGTGGCCGTCGCATTTCAAAAGCCGATTTCGATTGTCTGCTGAATGTCTTGACTCCTTTTCATTTCTGATATTTCATCGTCCAACAGATTTCACAGATCTTCACAGAACTTATATAGTACTATTGAGATTGTAGAGTCCCACAGAAAGGACTCATAAAAAATCCCACAGATTTCACAGATTTACACAGATCTTTTTGAAGTAAAAATAAATCTGTGTAAATCTGTGAAATCTGTGGGACTTTATGATATCAGCAAGAGCCTTTATAATCTCAGCAAAACTATGTGAAATCTGTAGGATTTTGCTCTTGCAATAGAGCTGGATGATAAGGGAAAAGGATTGGTGGATTGGAAGGAAGTGTGAAAAAGACAAAGGGCTGGACTCCAAATCTGGAATTCAGCCCTTTGACGCTTTTCATTATCTGTTTCTATAGCAGACGATGGTGTCAGTCATCGCCCCACTTACCGCTGTTCGACTCTCCCCACAAGTCTTTGTATTTAGTATCAGTCTTGGTCGCATCCTCGTTGACCACATCAAATTTGCTGATACATTCTCCCTTGAGGTCTGCTCTATGTACGCTGGCGATATTCAAGCCTTCGTTGCAGAGAGCCTCGAGCTGTATCACCTTAATTTCTGGAGTTATATAGTTCTTCTTCATTTTGCGTAACTGTTATTGTTGTCTTATCTGATTATTATCTTCTTTCCGTTCACTATATACATTCCCTTAGGCAGTCCCTCCAGGCTGCAACTGCGGCGCACCATCTGTCCGTTTATGTTGAACACGCCCTCTATGCCACGCTTGTAGGATGTGCAGTCGGTGCTGCCGTGTATGTCGGCGATGCCCGTGGTGCTGTCTTCCACTCCGTCGATGAGCAGCGATATGGATTTTGCTGTAGAAGAATTGTCCAGCTCAAACCAGCAGCGGAACGCCTTCAGTCCGTATGAATACTGTTTGCCATTCTCGTTGTGCGGCACCTGTATCAGCTTTCCCTTATACATGAAGTAGTCGCCGTTGAGGTCGTCTCTGCCCGAGATAATCTTGTTCTTACCATTTTCATCCTTGTCGTATGTCTTCGCCATTGTGCCTTTGCAGACCATCTTGCCATGGCCATCGCCGGTGGCATCGAATTTTATGGTTGATTCCCATGTTTTGGTGTTTACATACTCATTCAGCTTCTTCCTGTCGAGCGTCACCATCGTGATGTCGTAGTGGTTGGCTTCCAAGGTCTTCGTCAGTCGGTTGTTTGGGTCGGAAGACGACTCGTAGTTGGTACCCAGCCAGCTGCTGTTGTCCTCGCCTGCTGATGTGTAGAAGTGTTCTACGGTGTATTCTGCCGACTTCACCTGTGTATATGGTGGGTACACGATATATGGCTCGAATGCCTTTACCATCACTTGCTCGTCGCTGTCTGGCTCCACGGTCACGAACTGTACGCTGTTTTTCGTCAGTGCCGCAAGCTTTGCCACCTTCACGGCATCTCCGAACGTGCGCTTCATCTGTCCCCATGTCAGGTCTACGGGCAGAATGAGCGAGTTCCACATATTGTCGTTCAGCTTGCGGTTCAGATGAAGCACGCTGTTCTTGTATTCGTCTGTCGCCTTGGTCAGATAGCGCAGGTCGGTAGATTCCTCGTCGAGAATCAGCTCCGGGTTGCGTCGCGGTCCGGCATAAAGCAGCTTGAATTCGTCCACGGCGGTCAGCTCGTTGGCGTCAACCTTCGACTTGTCTGTAGGGTCGACATAGAAACCAATGCGGAGAGTCACGGGATTGTCGTTTGTTATTTCTTTCCCATTCGGGGCTTTGTCGAGACAGATCTGCACCTGGTTCTCATACTTTCCCTCGAAGAAGGCACGTCCGATACCGGCTCCTTCGTATGTATTGCCAAGCGTCTCGGCATCAGCCTGACTGATACCGTTGAGGGTTGCTGTTGAGTATTTATCTTTATTCGGATTGCCTTGGACATCGAGCTCCGTAATGAACAGGTTTGCTAACGGATTGCCGTTCTGCTTGATGTTCTCCGAACTGTTCGCTGTGCTGAATCCGTTGCATCGCAGCAGGTACCATCCTCCCTTGTGTACCTTCACGTCCTGATAGAATGTGAAGCCGCGCAAGCCTTTGGTGTAGCAGTAGAAATACTGGCCGTAGTAGGCTTGATGGGGTTCAGTTCTACCTGTCCAACTCTCATCTTTGGTGTTGCTAATTAAGTTATACGTCTTGTGCATCTTTTTGTCTCCAAAGTATACGTGGCTATTTACGTCATTAGGTAAATTTTCACCTCCGATTATCCATTTTGCAGCATCTGTATCATTTATCCTGAAATCAGGACAAGTAATAAGGAAAGAGGCATCGACAACCGATTTCATATTTGCAGGGGCTGTTTTGAAGAGTTCGTAATACTCATTCTTTGTTATTATCTTCCATAGCTGATTGTCGTATTCTTTGGTTCCAGGTGTGGCTTCGCCTATATAATTGCAGTTTTTATTTTCGTCATCAGGATATGCCGTGAGATAACCTTGGCCAGCGATATTGACGAGATATACCTTGCTCGTTTTTGAATAGCCTTCGCCTTTTTTAAAGGTGACTTTAGATCCTCCTCTGTCCATAAACAACATATTTTTTTTAAAGAATTTATCCCAGATGATACCCATATATGTGCCAGTTGAAGAACCTTTCACCTTGCTTTCCAGAAAATATGTTTTTGAATAACTATTCCAATACATATAAATAGGATGTGGTGAAACATTCAGTGCAGCTTGTGTGCCCCATAAACCACCAATGCTCAGAAACTTTTTCGCACCGACGTTATACAGACACACAATCTTGTTTCCGTCGGTTACATTTGTTCCATTTGCACAATAATCTGGCGAAGGATCAATGCCAGGAAGGTCATCAACCCCTCCTATAACCGTTTTTTCTGTTCCGTTGTTTTCCGTCGCTTTATTTTGTGCCGAGGCTACAGTAGCATTTGCAGCCATCAGTACTGCGGCTAAAGCAACTGCCGCAATGCTTCTTTTTGTTTTGGCAAAAGAAAGCAGATACCTTTTACTCTTCATAATTTATTAATCTCTATTGTTGATTTTTTTTTTCTAAAAATACTTATTCATTCAAATGTGTCAATTGTGACAGCTATGTTGTCGTCCTGAGTCATCCTGATATGAAAGAACTGCAAAGATATGAATAAAATATTTACGATAAAAATTCCCCCCCCCTGCCATTATTGTTATTTATGATTTATTAATAAAAATGAATGTATATGTATCCATTCAGCGGTAGTCAAGAATTAATGTTGCGATAAATGGCATTGACGTTTCCAATAGTAAGCAGTTCTCCTAAAATCCACGATGGTGGGTAAGGCTCTGAGTAGGTTCGTTTGAAATGGAGAATGAACTCCTCTTTAGATTTTATGATATCAGCAAGAGCCTTTATAATCTCATCAAAACTATGTGAAATTTGTGGGACTTTTCCTCAAATTTCTCCTATTTTCTTGACTGGTAGATCTTATACCAATACGTTTACCTTGAGCACCAGTTCTGCTGCCAAGGGTACCCGTGCTGCTGGTACTCATCTCAGTTATGTCTCTCCTAAGCAACAGATGTTCGTATATAATGGTACGGATGCTGCTGTGAAGAGTCTGAAAAGTGCTGAGGTGAATGGCGAAATCGTGCTGAATGTAAACCTCACTCTCAGCGGTCTTTCTTCTGCTATCGCCACGATTGATAAGGCAACCCTTACCCTTCCTGGCTATCTGCAGATTTCATCTGTCAATGGTAATAGCAATGGCATTCCTATGGTCAACGGTTCGAAGATTACTGTGGAAAATGTTTCTACAAGCAGCGACCTCCGACTCACCATCAAGGCTAAAAAACTGGATTTCGCAAATCAGGATGCTTATGGTAAGGTTGTCATCGGCAATAATGGCTCTATCAAGATGGATGGTTATTTCGACCTCGGTATCGAGGCAAATGTAACGGGTGTTCCTACATCTGCACTGTCCATCGGTGCCAACGTGAAAGTCAATGATATTTACTTGAAGTCTGCTACCGGTATCTTCGACCCTGAAATCAATATCTCAAGTTTGGGTGATGTAACAGTGACTGGCGTTCCTGACTTCCTTTCAGAAGATGGCGTAAGAGCAGACTTGGATAATACTCAGATTATTCTTTCTATCAAAAATGATATGGATGCAGCGGCGAAGGTGACTGCAAAGGTGATTTCTACCAAGAACGGACAGAACTTGGCTACCGTACAACTCCCTGAGATGCATATGTGCCAAGCTACGAGGTTTATGCACCATTGGCATTTGCTGAGGGTGCTGTCATCGAATATGCAGATGATTTCGACGGTTGGAATGATGATTTGGATGAACTGGAATTGGCAGAGGGTACTTATCTGCGTCTTACTGCTGATGCACAGAATCTGGTTCCTGCTACCCTCATCGTAGAGGCTACTCCACTCGGAGTGGATGGTACAGACATCAGCAACCAGATAGAGGTGAATATCAAGCAGGGTACTGTGAAGGCATCTGCTGATGGTGTCACAGCCGTGACTTCTCCGCTGGAAATCGAACTCCGTGAAAAGGTAAAGGGCGCATTGCAGAAACTTGACGGACTCTCTTATAAGGTAAAAGGTAAGGCAAGCCATGATGGAACTACCGTGACCGGTATCAACCTCAACTCTGAGAAGCATACCCTGAAGTTGGAAAACATCAAGGTGAAACTCGTGGGTAAGGTGATTGGTAACTTCAATTAATGACAGAGAGTAGTAACAGAATAATAACACACATAAAAGACAAAGAAAATGATGAATAAAATATATAAGCATGTCTTGGTTGCCTCTCTGCTCATGATGGGTGGCACCGCAATGGCTCAGACGCTCAATTCCGCTTACTTTACTGACGACTACAAGTTCCGTCACGATATGAACCCGGCTTTTGAGAACAAGCAGAACTATATTACCATCCCGGCTTTGGGTAATATCAATGTCAACCTGCAGGGCAACTTCGGTTACAAGGATGTTGTGACTTTTCCCATCGGTCAGCTCCATTTTCTCACCGCACGGCAATTCTCTACTCCAAAGTATCTGATGATATTTCCTTAGCATTGTGTGCAAGACTTGGTTTTGTTACAGGAGCCTTGCGAATCAATAATCTACATCTCCGCTTTCAGCTTCTGTATCAGTTCTGCCGACAGCCCCGTTATTTCCATCACAGTCGCTTCATCCATGCCCTTTGTCAGCATCTTCTTGGCAATCTCATAGCTTTTCTTTTCCATTCCTTTTTCCATTCCTTCAGCAATACCTTCACGCTTGGCGGTGTCTACGGAATTCTTGATGTCGCGATACGCTATCTTACTGGCTTCGTACTCCCTCAATTCCTGCGGAGTAAACTTGGCAATCTCGGCTTCCTCAAAGAGGCGGTCGAAGACCTTGTCGCATAACTCCTTAGGGCGCTGGGTAAGCTTGTAGAGATTCTTCAGCGCATAGAGCCACTTGTCGTAAAGCGTCTCCAGTTCCTCCAGCGATTTGTTAAACTTGGCTATTTCTACATAGATGAACTCCAGCTTGTCGTAGAACACTTTATGAGTGGCGGTATCGCACAACTGTACACTATGGCGGATTTTTTCCTTTTCGAAGGCTTCCTCGTTCATGTCGAAGTTGAGCAGGGCAACGGTATATACATAGTTGAGTTTGAAGTCCCAATCCTTCCCCTTTGGTGCCTGTTCACGGATAGGGAATGTGGAATAGAACAGGGAGCGGTCCTTGAAATATGTCTGATAGGCATTCTGCATTTCTACGATGAACTTCTCGCCGTTTTCGCCCTCGCAGTATACGTCGAAGATGGCTTTGCGGTCGGTGTAGACGTCTCCCACATGCTCAGGGTTGAGATACGAAACGTCCTTCACAACCTGTTTGCCATCAAACAAACTGTTGAGAAAACAAATCAGCAAATCCTTGTTTATTGCTGTTCCAAAAATTCGCTTGAAGCCGAAGTCGGTCAGCAAGCTGATATATCTTTCTTCTACCTGTATCATACGCATTTTTTTTATTCCTTTGCAGGGATACGTTTTTATTCCTTTGTCTTGATACGTTTTATTCTTTTGCAAAGATACTCTGAAATTTAGTAACTTCCAAATATTTAGGCTGTTTTTTAGCTAAAATGAGTAAGCGTGCTGGATAATATCAATCATACACCTCACCGACGGCACCGATGCCTTCGATACGCTCTATATCGGCTGCGAGAAGTTCCCACAGCACGATTTGTATCCAATTGCTATTG
>ENA-OVGJ01000033-OVGJ01000033.1-human-gut-metagenome-genome-assembly--contig:-NODE-33-length-72921-cov-97.984465_pt1 | contig 72921 bp, 58 predicted proteins | sample MGYA00237772_ERZ505423 | MGnify/ENA primary metagenome ERZ505423 (study PRJEB26158, sample SAMN06016386) | human gut metagenome | biome: human gut; feature: ankylosing spondylitis patient; material...
CTCTTTAGCCATTTTACTTTTAGATAAAATATTAAAAATGTTTTGTATTTAATTCTTCTTTTCGAAATCTCATTAATATAGGAATCCCAAGAGCCATAACGGAATCTTGTTGTCCTTGCCCACCTCCGTATTGTAACGGGCATAGATGGTATCTGGATTACTACGCATCTTGTTGGGAGTTTGTGCATCACAGATTCTGAATTTCCTGTTGCCATCCACTGTATAATAGTGGTCTTTGCCGCCCTGGTGAACTTTGTGGTCTTTCCAAAGTGAATTGACGAAGAATGTTTCCATCACTTCCTGCTTGTCAATCTGTATAGGATAGATCGCGTACATCAAGTTAGTATTATGCATCATCACCTTGGATGGTTTCTTCGGGAAATCCTGCCCCTCCGGATAGATCATGTTGATGAGTCTGGAATCAGCCAGATACTTAATGTAGTTCATCACGGTTGCCCTACTTGTATTGATGCTTTCGGCCAGCTGGCTCACGTTGGGAGCCTTGGCGCCTTCGACAGCCAACTCGTAGAACAGGCGTTTTATTTTTGGCAGATACTTCAGTTCTATCTGCTTGATGAGGAGGATGTCAACCTCGGTCATCATATTCATTGTCTTTAGTAGATTCTCTGTGAAGTTACGCTGTTCCAAGAAGAATGGGTAGAAGCCATGATGCAGATAATCATTGAAGTATTTCATCGGACTCACCTTGGGAAGGATCTGCTTGATGATGTGTTCATGATTGCGGAGAATATCTTCGAGCTCGTATGGCTGGAAATCGTTGCCCGTCTTCAGATTGATATATTCTCTGAATGAGAAGCCGCGGAGATTGTAACTCTTCACGATGCCATTGAGTTCTGGATTCTCTTCCTTCAAGCGCATGACGCTGGAACCTGTAAACACAATCTTCAATTCAGGATACAAGTCGTAACATTTGCGGAGCTCCTTGCTCCAGTCCTGCTGCTTGAAAACCTGGTCTATCAGAAGTGTGCGTCCACCTTGATTCACAAAGTCACCTGCAAAATCGGCAATACCTCTGCTCTGGAAATAGAAGTTGTTCATGTTCACATACAAGCACTTGCGATCGTATGGTCCAAAGTGTTCCTTGGCATACTGGAGGAGAAAGGTAGATTTGCCTACGCCTCTAGTGCCTTTGATGCCAATCATACGATCGTTCCAGTCAATCTCATCCATCAAGGTTCGTCTGACTGGAGCATCTGTATGCTCAACTAGGTATGTATGTGTTCTGAAGAATGCTTCTTCCATGCGTTTAATATTGATTCATATTTGTTTTTTACGATGCAAAGGTAATAATATATTTTAAATTTGCAAACTCTAGATAGCAAAAACTAACATTTTTTTCATTATTTAGCACTTTTCTAAGTAAAACTTACCTTCTTTTGCCGTTTTTATCTCAATAATTTGTATCTTTGCAGTATGAAACTACATATCTTCAATCCAGAACACGATTTGGCATTGGCCGCTCATTTGCGACAGTTTACCGCTCCACATGCAGGAAGACAGTTGCGAAGCGACCTTGCATTCATACCTGCCTTGTGGGCAGATCAGGGTGACTTGGTGCTTGTTGACGACATAGACAATGCACGCGATAAGGTGCGCCATTTTGGAGAACACCTGTTGGAAAAAGTTGAGTTTATAACCAAACTGCAGCTTGAGCATCTGCTTAAGACGGAGTTTATAGACTGCGTGCATCCTTGGGGATGGGACTTGAGTCTGAAAGGCGAGCTGGAACGTATCGGTTTGCCAGAGATTATGCTGCCTACTGATGAGGTATTAGATAAGGTACGCGCGATAAGCAGCCGCCAATGGGCTGCTGAACATCTGCAGCAGAATGTAGTGTATGCAGATAACTTTGCTCTGGTTAAGGAATGCGTGATGAAGTGGGGCAAGGCTGTAGTCAAGGCTCCTTGGAGCAGCAGTGGAAGAGGCGTGAAATATGTTTCTGCCGATGAGTTCCGGACAAATGGTGAATATCCGGCTTTCCAACGCTGGGTAAGCAACATCATCTTCCGACAGGGTGGTGTGACCGTAGAGCCATATTATAATAAGGTGAAAGATTTTGGTATGGAATTCGAGATGCGTGACGGCAAGGTACACTATCTGGGACTCTCGCTCTTCGATACCGTCAAGAATGCCTATACCGGCAACTTGCTCTGCTCTGAAGAAGAGAAGATTGAAATGATGAAGAAATACATCAGTGAAGATGCACTTTTCTCTGCTAGACAGAGAATTATAGATATAGTTGAGCCTGCGTTAAAGGAAAACTATAACGGACCATTTGGAGTAGATATGATGATTGCTGCAAAGGATGGCCAGTTAGAGCTTGTATCTTGTATCGAATTGAATCTTCGCAGAACGATGGGGCATGTGGCTCTTGAGTTAGCCAAGATAGCCAAACCTCAGAGTCTGATGCGTGTTGACTTTGATGGTAACAGATATCATTTGCGTGTGTTGCCAGGTAATGAGGCAGTTAACGAGTCTTAAATTTTAGCCTTCCGATGCAAGGAATTGCAGCAACCTGCATTTCATAGACAGATTATCAACAAAATTAAAAGATTATGAAAAAGAGAAATGACAGTAAGATAACTATGGCAGCCTTGATGATGATGGCTGCAATGGCTATGACTTCTTGTGCTAGCAGCAAGAAAATAAACGGTGATTCCAATGTAAGCAAGGACAGCGAAATGGGTAAGAATGAAGAGGATTTGGATAATAGCTATCTTGTTCTTTCTGACACCCAGCAGGATATTGTGAAGAAGAACAATGCATTTGCGCTTCGTCTCTTCAATAAGGTTACAGATATGGAGTCTAAGGTGATTTCACCTATGAGCGTATCTTATCTGATGGGAATGCTGGCAAATGGTGCGGATGGAATTACTCAACAGGAGATATTGAAAGCTATCGGTTGCGAGGGAGTTTCTGTCAGCGATCTGAATGAGCTTTATAAGGCTATGCTTCTTACTGCTAACAAGCAGGATAAGCAGACAACCGTGAATATAGCTAATTACATCGCAGTAAACAAGAACTTCAAACTGAACAAGGATTTCTCCCAACAGGTAAGTGATGGCTATCAGGCTGGTATTGAAAGTCTGGATTTCACCTCTTCCAAGTCAACAGACCGCATCAATGGCTGGTGCAAGGAAAAGACCAACGGCATGATTCCACGTATTATTGATCAGGTTTCAGCCGATGCGGTATCGTATTTGATGAATGCCATCTATTTCAAGGGAACATGGCAGAACAAGTTCAATGCCAAGGACACTAAGCTGGAGAACTTCCGTGGCTATACACGTGATATCCAGAAAGTGGAAATGATGCATCAGATAAAGAAGCTCTTCTATGCTGAGAACAAGGATTTCAAGGCTGTAGATCTTCCTTATGGCAATGGTAGCTATCGCATGCTGGTACTTCTGCCAAATGAGGGCAAGAATATCCAGGAAATGATGAAAGGATTGGATGAAGAGAAGCTGAATCAGATTTCGCAGAATATGGAAAACTGTATGGTGAATCTCAAGTTGCCTAAATTTACCATCGAGCAGGAACTGCCTCTGAATGCGATCATCAGTGATTTGGGTGCTCCTTCTATGTTTGTGGCCGGCAAAGCGAACTTCAGTCATTTTGCTGACGGCAATTTCTTTGTAAGCAAGATGCTCCAGAAGGCAAAGATAGAGGTGAATGAGCAGGGAACAAAGGCTGCTGCTGTAACAGCTGCCGTGATGCTGACAGCCATGGCACCTGAGGAGACAAGAAATGTGGAGTTCATCGCCGACCGTCCATTCGTGTATATGATTCAGGACAGTCAGAGTGGCGGTATCCTCTTTATGGGTCAATATTGCGGAACACACTAATTCTCAAGAATAACAGAATAAAAAAATCCCTTAGGCTTGTGGAAGTCTAAGGGATTTCTTTTTATCCGAATTTCTCAACGAACTCATCTTCCGTGATGATAGGGATGTTGAGTTCGTGTGCCTTCTTGTTCTTTGAACTCTGCGAGGCAGCATCGTTATTAATCAGATAGTTGGTACTCTTGCTTACGCTTCCCGTCACCTTGCCACCTTGACTCTCGATGTAGGCCTTCAACTCGTTGCGGTTTTTATAATGATGAACATCACCCGTTACAACGAAGGTCAAGCCGTCGCAGGCGCTTCCTTTCTCCACCGGTTCCTGCTCTACGATTTCCAGTTCCTTCATCAGATTCTGTACATGAGCGAAGTTGGTATCGTCCTTGAACCAGCCAATGAACTTGGCGCTCTTTTCCGGTCCAATGCCGTCGATGCTGGCAAACTCATCATCAAACATGCAGAGCCGTGCGGTTTCTATCAGTTCCTTGACAGGATAGCGTTCAATGAGCTTTTTGGCGACATCACCTCCACACAGCGGGATGTTCAGTGCATAGAGCAGATGACGCCCATCTGTATTTCGGCTTTTGCGGATGCTTTCCAGCATATTGCCTACACTCTTCTTACCGAATCCTTCCCAGGAAGAGATGACATAGGCATGATCGGAAAGATGATAAAAGTCTGCATACTCACTGATCAAGCCTTCGTTTACCAGCTTCCAGATGGTCTGTTCAGAAATACCTTCTATGTTCAAACCTTCCTTGCTCACGAATCTCGTGAACTTCTTCAACTGCTTCGCCGCACATTGAGGGTTGGTACAATGCAGTGTTTTCGTACCGCTTTCGCTTTCTCTAACGATAGCTTCAGCATGACAGACAGGACACACTTCAGGAATTTCAAAAACACCAAGTGATTCTGTCACATTGATCACCTTTGGGATAATCTTGTTGGCCTTGATTACCTGCAATCGGGTTCCCTTGCCTCCGATACCCAAACGCTCGCATTCACTTACATTGCAGAGAGAGGCACGCTGAACAGTTGTGCCTTCCAGTTCTACAGGCTTGAAGACAGCCACTGGAGTGATGGTATTGGCTGCACACGACCATTCGATGTGGTCGAGTTCGGTATCGGCGTGCTCATCTTGCCATTTGAAGGCGTAACCGGCTCTTGTTGCATGATGACCTGTTACGGAACCAGTAGCAGCATAGGAGGTGTCATCGTAGCAGATGACGAGACCATCTACAGGGAAAGGATTCTTTTTGTTGGTCACCTTAGCTGTAAAAGCATCAATTTCCATTTGGATGTTGTCGGAAGATGGCTGCTCTATGATCTGGCGCTCTACCGGATGAAAACCAAGTTCTTCCAGCCACTGCATTCTTTTACCCCATGATGTGATTTCCTGTTCGCAATAAACCAGGGTGAAAGGAATCCATTGGATATGGCGTTGCTTTACTTCTTCTACATCTTTCAAGGAAAGAGATCCGGATGCAAGATTGCGGGGATTGGCGTAATCACCTTCGCTTTCGATGATAAACTGCTCGAAGTCGGCATAGGAGATGACAGCCTCGCCACGAATCACGATATGTCCCTTTTCGCTGATGGACTGCGGAATACCACTGATAGCTGGTGCCAGATGCGTAATGTTGGTACCAATATGACCATTACCACGAGTTACCACCTTGGTTAGTTTGCCATTGTCGTATGTCACAACCAAGGTGAGACCATCCAGCTTCCAGGAAATCCAGATAGGGCGGTTTTCTGCCCACTTGACGAGGTCGCTGACCTTCTTGGTCTTTGCCAGAGAGAGAGCTGCGAACTCGTGTTCTTCCTTCTGACCGACGATCGTATCTTCAGAAACTTTGTTGGTAGGGGAATCGGGGAGAATTTCGCCGGTTTCCTCTTCCAGCTTCTTGAGTTGGTCAAACAGCGCATCCCATTCGTAATCGGTAAGGATTTCACCTTTGCCGTTATAATAAACATCAGAAGCTTGGTTCAGTTGATTGACCAAGCTTCTCATTCTATTTAATTTATCCTCCATAATGTCTATAAATCGTTATTGTATTTGTGGCTGTATCGTTTGCTTTTCGAAAGCAAAGCGCATACCTCTGTTCCCATAGTTGATTCTTCCGCAGATGCAGAAGCCCATGGAAGAGAGCAAGTTGATCATCGGAAGATTATCGAAATTGGTATCTACCTTGATGCTAGGAACCTTTTCTACCTCGCAGAGACTATTCACCTTATTAATAAATATGCGTGCGAAACCCTCACGCTGATATTTAGGCAACGTAGCAAAGCGGTGTATTACATAATAATCGCCTGTGGTAAGCCAGTCGCCATCGATAAAATCGTACTGTGGTTCACCATTGAGTGCTACTGCACCATAGACAGCCACCTCGCCATCTACGGTAAGTACGTATGCGTTACCATTGTTGATGTCGTCTTTTATATCGTGCTCAGCAGGATAGTCATTAGTCCACTGATGACGTCCTGATGCTATCATAGAGCGACGAGCCTGGTCAATGATGTTCCAACACGCCTCAAAGTCCTTAATATATGCAGGTCGAAAATCGGTCTTCATTTCTTTGTAAATTCACTTAATTATTTATTAATCGGGTGCAAATTTAACAAAAAAAAACGAATTAAAAGTACAAACGAAGAAAAAACTGCATTTTTACCCGCATTTTTCCTTTAATTTCTGTTTTTTTCGCCTTTTCGGTAGTTAAAATGCGCTATTATCTCTTAAGTTTTACAAGTAAAATATAACGCCCTGTGAGGACAAAAACATAAATATCTTCATGCTTTTGCCTGACAGGGCGACTTCCCTTAGAGTGCTAAAGTCTTATCAAGTTCGGCGATAATAGCATCCTTCTGGTCCTTGATGTGCTGACCGATGAATACAATCTTGATCATACGGTCACCAAGTTTCTCATCCCATTCCTTCTCGAGCTGCGGATTGTTCTTGCGCAGTTCTGCGAGCTGGTCGGCTGGCATTGTTGCGAGCCACTGACCAGCCTGCTTGACTGTCTTCTGCTGACCTGCCTGCTCGAAAACATAGCACATGTCTGGTTCATCAGCAAAATAGCAGATACCCTTGGCACGAACGATGTCACGAGGCCATTTTCTTGCAACAAACTCATCGAAGAGAGCCAGGTCGAATGCCTTGCGGCGATAATATACGAAGGTTCCGATACCATATTCCTCAACCTCGCCACCTTCGTGATCATGGTCATGATCGTGATGATGGTGGTGGTGGTGACCATGTTCATGATCCTCGTGATCGTGATGGTGATGCTCATGTTCGTCCTCTTCTTCATCATGATGGTGATGCTCGTGCTCGTCATCGTCTTCATCATGGTGGTGATGATGCTCATGCTCTTCTTCTTCATGGTCCTCTTCTCCGCTTCGTTCAGATTCGATTTCCTGAATCCAGCCTGCTGATGTTGCAACAGTCTGCCAGTCAAACTTGTGAGTATTGACAATCAGATCGAGATCTACATCACCATAGTTACATTCGAAAATCTCTGCCTTAGGCTGGATAGCGCGGATAATCTGCTTCAGGTGCTCCAACTCCTTAGGCTCTACGTCTGCGGCCTTATTGAGAAGGATGATGTTACAGAATTCCATCTGCTGGATGACGAGAGAAGCGAGATCCTCCTCATCGAGGTTTGGCTTCATCAAATCAGAACCATTGGCAAACTCGTCCTTCATACGAAGTGCATCAACTACAGTAACGATGCTGTCTAGGCGCAAGATACCGTTCTTGATATACTGAGGACCCAGGGATGGGATAGAGCAGATGGTCTGTGCTATAGGTGCAGGCTCGCAGATACCGCTTGCCTCTATTACAATATAGTCGAAACGCTTCATATCTACGATTTCCTTGAGCTGTTCTACAAGGTCCATCTTCAAGGTACAGCAAATACATCCATTCTGGAGTGAAACCAGGGAATCATCCTTCTGACCTACCACACCACCTTTCTCTATGAGAGCTGCATCAATATTCACCTCACCGATATCGTTGACGATAACGGCAAATTTGATACCCTTCTTGTTAGCCAAAATCTTGTTGAGCAGGGTAGTCTTGCCACTACCCAGATAGCCTGTCAAAAGCAGGACTGGAACTTCTTTATTGTTCATAAATGCCTCTTTTTATAGTGTTATACTTTAATTACAAAAACGGGAGCAGCAAATAATATGCCACTCCCGCCTTATGAAAAGTTAATTATAACTTACGATAGTTATCAAGACCCTTATGCAAGAAGTCAAGATAAGCACTGACATCCTCCTTGAAGCTGAATGCAGCGTTCAGAGGATTTCCCTCATTATCCACAGGAATGTAGAATGGCTGGGCATTAGCACCAAACTTGCTTGCCTGCAAGTAGCTCCACTTGTCACCGATGGTTCTCAATGTACGCTTTTCGCCATTGAAAGTCACCTCCATAGGCTGTGACAATGGAGTCTTGTCATCTACATAGAGAGAGATGAGTACGTAGTCCTTTGTCAAAATGTCAGTAACACTAGGGTCTGTCCATACAGAAGCCTCCATCTTACGGCAGTTGACACAACCATAGCCGGTAAAGTCAATCAGTACAGGCTTGCCTGCTGCCTTCGCTGCAGCCATACCTTCCTCGTAGTCCTTATAAGCCGGTTCTACCACCTTGGTATTCAAGTTGAAATCCTGGGTATTTACTGGTGGAGCAAAAGCACTTACAGCCTTGCAAGGAGCACCCCAAAGACCAGGAATCATATAAACAGAGAAAGCCAAAGAACAAAGACCAAGCATAATGCAAGCTACTGGCATTGGCTTGTTGAGGTCACCGCCGATGGCATCTACCTGGAACTTCAACTTGCCAATCAGGTAGAGACCGAGCAGACCGAAGATGACAATCCAGAGTGAGAGGAATACCTCGCGATCCATAATGTGCCAGCCATAAGCCAAATCTGCTACAGACAAGAACTTCAAAGAGAAAGCAAGCTCAATGAAACCAAGCACAATCTTGATGGTCTCCATCCAAGAACCAGACTTAGGAGCTGACTTCAGCCAAGATGGGAAGAGTGCAAAAAGGGTGAATGGCAAGGCGAGAGCAAGGGCAAAACCAAACATACCAATGGTTGGCGCCAACCAGTCACCCGATGTAACAGTCTGTACCAGAAGTAAGCCGATGATAGGAGCGGTACAAGAGAAACTTACGAGCACGAGTGTGAACGCCATCAGGAAGATGCTGATGAGTCCGGTTGTGCTGGAAGCTTTATTATCTACAGCATTACCCCAACTGTCTGGCAACTTGATTTCGAACCATCCGAAGAATGAGAATGCGAAGACTGCCAGAAGCAAGAAGAGGATGATGTTGAATACCGCACTTGTACTAAGCGCATTGAGGGTACTAGGACCTGCAATGGCAGTAACGGTGAGACCGAGTGCCAAGTATATGATGACAATACTCAAACCATAAGTGATCGCATCGCGGATACCCTTCTTCTTGTCATTCTTGGCACGCTTCAGGAAGAAGCTTACTGTCATCGGAATGATAGGCCAGATACATGGCATTACAAGAGCGAGCAAACCGCCCACAAAACCGATAATGAAGATATAGAAGAGTGAATGGTTGGCAATATCATTGTTGCCACCAAACGCCTGAAGCTCCTTTACAACCGGTTTCCACCAAGCCTTAGCATCATCACCATCTACAGAGAATGAAGTATCAATATCAGCGGTGCTATCTACTTTCTCTGCTACGGCAAGTTGAGCCAAAGAGTCTGCTTTCGCCTTAGCGATAGCTGCTGGATCTTCAGCCTTTCCGTTAGCATTCGCATCTTCAGAGCTGACAGCATCCTTGCCATCTACAGCTGGAGATTTACCACTATGCTTGAAGCTTGCCTCGCTAGGAGGAAGACAATTCTGGTCGCTGCAAGCGCCATACTCTAAATAAGCATCGATAAGATAGTTAGGCTTGGTGAACTTCACTTTCTGTACGAAAGTAGCGCTACCCTCGAAGAAGCGTAACTTCATCTCAAAGAGAGGGTCGAACTTTGAAATTTCATGGCCACGAGCCTGCAACTTGCCTACGAGTTCTACACCGTCAAGCTTGTTTACGTTAAAAGTGGCTGAAATAGGTCCGTCTGCGCCCAAACCTGTAGAATAGACATGCCATCCCGGTTGGATCTTTCCATTAAACACGATTTCCGCTACAGCGGTTCCATTGGTCTTGAGCGAGGTAGAGAACTTCACAGGGTTCATCATCTGCGCATGAGCCAACATTACTACTAAGAGTAACTGTAAAACTGCAATAAACTTTTTCATTTTTATTTATGTACTAATTTTGATTGCAAAGATACTAAATTTTGTTTTAAATACGGCTATGAACCAAGTACGGTTACTAGTCTTTTAGTTTTTTTTAGAAAAAATGCTATAAAATCATCACGTCATCTTGGTAATATTGCAAAAAAACTGTAATTTTGTAGCCAAATTGCGAATGAGAAAAAGAAGATTATACATATTCAGCCTCTGGATAGCTACATTGAGCATATTGCTATCCACGGTGATGACCCATCATCACCACATGGGGCGTATCTGTATGATTCAGGAGCAATGTGAGCAGGATGGCAACATCAATGATGAACATACCGACCATCATGATCAGGAAAATGATAGCGACCGTGAGAACTGTAGCGTTCGTCAAATGCATCAGTTTGTCGTCAATTCCAAGATGGTGAAGGGTATCCGCAAGTTGCAGGTTGATGAGAACCATCAGCTTGTGGTCCTGTCCTGTTCTTCCCTTTTAACCCTCCCTCGTCTCTCACTCATTTCAGTGAGATGGCAGCATGTGGCAGCTTCTCCTCTTGCAGAGGAACTGGCGGCAGGCTATAGCAGACGGGGACCTCCTTCTATTTTATGATTTTACAAGTTTTCCACTTGGTTGCAAAAATCGATTTGAAGATTCGAATGCAACTGAGTTGCAAGATTTTTCGTGTACTTTTGCCAACGGATTTTTGATAAGATTCGTTGTGTCAAATTGTAGTGTAGAATTATAAAATAGAAAAAACATGAAAAGAATAATTTTGATCGTCGCCGTTACGGCGATTGCCTGGGCTGGATTCGCTTTCTTTGGGAAGCAGACCGGTTCAGAGGCTCATGCACATGAGGAACATGAGCATGAACATGAAGAAGAAGTGGATTTTGATCATATTCCGTTGACTGCCAAGCAGGTAAGCACCGTAGATTTGAAGATGGGTGAGGCTGTGGAGCGCGAGATGGATGCCACCATAAAAGCGAAAGGATCGCTCGTACTGCGTGCACAGGCGATGGGGGATGTTGCCTCTTTGATGGGCGGTATCGTGAAATCTATTTTTGTAAAAGAAGGGCAGCTTGTTCATAAAGGACAGGTTGTTGCTACCGTTGAAAATACAGATGTGGTAAGTCTTCAGCGTGAGTACTACTCTGCAGCCAAGGAGTGTGAACTTGCCAAGGCTGATTTGGAGCGCCAACTTCTGCTCAGTAAGCAGGGAGCAGGTGTGAAGCGTACCTTACAGCAGACCAAGAAAGATTACCAAGTGGCTCATGCCAATCTTTTGGGTATTGGCAGGCAACTCAGCCAGATGGGTATTTCTACTTCCGCTGTATCCAAAGGCAAGTTTACCACAGCGTTCCCTTTGCATGCGCCTATCTCCGGCATCGTGAGCGAGATGACTGCCAGTCTGGGAAGTTATGCTGATATGCAGACTCCTCTGATGAAGATCAGAAACACCCAGGCAGTGGAATGCGACCTCAATGTCTTCGAGAAGGATTTGGCGAAGGTCAAGGTGGGCAATCGGGTGACCATAAACTTGACTAACCAGCCTGGCGTAAAACTTTCAGGAACAGTTTATGGTATGAACCAATACTTTAACGATAATTCGAAAGCCGTTGCTGTTCACGTAAAGCTAGATGCTGCAAGCGTGAAGAGTTATCTGCATTCTTCTTCAGGCAATACTCATGGCGGAAAGCTTTTCGCAGGTATGTATGTAAGCGGAAAGATAGCTACAGGCAGCCAGCAGTGTCTCGCTTTGCCATCCCATGCAATTGTGAGCGCAGATGGAAAGCAGTATGTCTTCGCTCTCAATGGAGCTCCCAGCAAGGGTAACTACAGCTTCTCCCGTCATGAGGTGACCACAGGCGCTTCGGATGGTAAATATACAGAGGTGAAGCTTTGCAACCATCTGCTGAAGGGTAAGAATGGAGCTGCCGGCACGAAGATTGTAACTGCGAACGCTTATTATCTCGCTTCGCTTACAGGCGAACATGGTGAGCATGCGCATTAAGCTTTAATAGTTTTCAACGAATCATTTTTAGATTAAAGCTTATGTTTCAGAAACTTATTACTTATTCCATTCGCCACAAACTGGTGATTGGAGTACTCTCTATAGCCCTGGCGATATGGGGTGTCTGGTCGCTGGTGCACCTTCCTTTCGATTCCACCCCGGATATTACAGATAATCAGGTGCAGGTTATTACTCAGGCTCCTTCGCTGGGAGCTCAGGAGGTGGAGCAATATGTAACCACTCCTGTAGAGATGGCGCTTGCAAATATTCCCCGCATCCAGGAACGCCGTAGCATTTCAAGAAGCGGACTCTCGGTTATCACACTTGTCTTCGATGATGCCGCCGATATCTATTGGGCACGTTCGCAGGTGAGTCAGGTAGTGGAACAGTTGGAGAAAGAACTGCCAAAGAACACCGAAACCGAGATGGGACCTATTGCCACCGGATTGGGCGAAATCTACCACTATACCATTCGTGCCAAGGAGGGATACGAGCATAAATACTCGCTCACCCAGCTCCGAACCATGCAGGACTGGATTGTGCGCAAACAGCTTTCCGGAACCCCGGGCGTTGCCGAAGTAAGCGGTTGGGGCGGCTATGTCAAGCAATACGAGGTGGCTATCAATACCGACCAGCTGAACGCCAGCGGGGTCTCCGTGAGCGAGGTGTTTGATGCCTTGCAGCGCAACAATGCCAATACGGGTGGCAGCTACATCGAGCAGAATTCCAACCAGTATTATATCCGAGGCATCGGTGTGGTGAAGAATCTGGAGGATGTTGCCAACATCACGGTGAAGACGGTGGATGGAACACCAGTCAAGGTGGGCGATGTAGCAAAGGTTCAGTTGGGCCATGCCACCCGTTTCGGAGCCGTTACCCGCAATGGTGAAGGCGAGGTGGTGGCAGGTATCGCCATCATGCTCAAGGGCGAGAACTTCCAGGATGTAATCAAAAACGTGAAGGAGCGAATCAGTCAGATTCAGAAATCATTGCCCGAAGGTGTGGTCATCGAACCGTTTATCGACCGTACCAACCTGGTGGATAGAGTAGAGGGTACCATCGCCCGCAACCTCATCGAAGGTGGACTCATCGTTATCTTCGTGCTTGTCATCTTTCTGGGCAACTGGCGTGCAGGACTGGTGGTGGCGAGTGTCATTCCGCTCAGTATGCTCTTTGCCTTTGGCATGATGAAGACCTTCGGCATCGACGGAAACTTGATGTCGCTGGGAGCCATCGACTTTGGTATGATAGTGGATTCTGCGGTCATCATTGTTGAAGCTGTGGTGACACATATCAATACCGGTCATTTCTCGCAGCCGGAAGTTCGTGCTGCTTATCTTGCTCAATGTCAGAATGGCGGAGCAGCAACCCCATTTGCCCTGACTCAGAAACAGATGGACGAGGAAGTTCATTTCTCTGCTTCCCGAATCCGACAGAGTGCTGCGTTCGGTGAAATCATCATTATGATTGTATATATTCCGCTGATGACACTGGTAGGAATCGAAGGAAAAATGTTCCGTCCGATGGCACTTACGGTATTCTTTGCCATTCTGGGAGCCTTCATTCTCTCGCTTACCTATGTGCCGATGGCAAGTTCGCTGATGTTAAGTCGAAAGGTTCATACCCGAAAAACATTCTCCGACCGCGTGATAGAAAAGTTGCAGGCATGGTACCGTCCGGTTCTCGACTGGGTCTTGGCACGTAACAAGGATGTCATCACAGGAGCTGTGGCTCTTTTCTGCGTCAGTATCGTGGGCTTCAAATATCTGGGAGGCGAATTCATCCCAAGTCTGGAAGAAGGAGACTTTGCCGTGGAGATGAGTATGTCGCAGGGAACTTCATTGTCGCAGATGGTGGAGAGTTGTACCAAGGCTGAAAAGCTGCTCAAGAAGGAATATCCTGAGATTAAGCAGGTAGTTAGCCGAATAGGTAGTGCAGAGATTCCTACCGACCCGATGCCGGTAGAACGTGCCGACATCATGATTGCACTGAAACCGAAGGCTGAATGGACCTCTGCCAAGACTACTCCAGAACTGATGGAGAAGATGGAGGAAACCTTGAGTGCCATTCCTGGATTGGAAGCAGAGATTTCTCAACCTATCCAGATGCGCAACAATGAGCTGCTGACAGGTATCAAGCAGGATGTGGCTATCAAGATATTTGGCGAAGATCTGGACGTGCTCACTCAGCAGGCAGGAAAGGTGAAGAAGATGATAGAAGGTGTGCCGGGCGTGAGTGGTATCTTTGTGGAGGAAGTTGCCGGTTTGCCTCAGATCCAGGTAAAATACAACCATGAGAAGATGGCAGCCTACGGGGTTAGTGTGGATGATATCAGTGAGATATTGGAAACCACCTTTGCCGGAGCCGTGGCTGGTTCTCTCTACGAAGGAGACAAGAAGTTTGATATTGTGCTCCGCATGGATCCTTCGCAGCGCAACGTAGAGACGCTTGAGCAATTGAGCATACCTCTCAAGGATGGTACGAATATTCCGTTGTCCCAGGTGGCAGATATTGATTATTCACCAGCGCCGGCTCAGGTTTCTCATGAAGATGGTGCCCGCCGCATCTACGTTGGATTCAACGTGAAGGGCAGGGATGTGCAGAGTACCGTGGAGGACATCCAGGAGATTCTCGATGAGAAGCTGAAGTTGCCGGATGGCTACTATTATAATTATGGTGGTGAATTTGAAAACCTGCAGAGTGCAACCAACCGTCTGATGGTAGTAATACCGATAGCGCTTGTCATTATCTTGCTGTTGCTCTATGCTACGGTGAAGAATGTTCGTGAGTCGCTCTTCGTCTTCTCTGCCATTCCGCTGGCAGCCATCGGAGGCGTCTGGGCCTTGTGGCTCAGATGTATGCCTTTCAGCATCTCGGCAGGTGTCGGCTTCATAGCTCTCTTTGGTGTAGCGGTGCTCAATGGAATCGTACTTATCGGACAGATGAACCAGATGCAACGTGAAGAAAAGACTGCTGACAAACTGTCAGCATCCATTGGAGTTACAGAATTGATTCATCATCGCATCATCGAGAGCTGTATGGTTCGCTTGCGTCCGGTCTTGATGACGGCACTTGTTGCCTCTATGGGTTTCCTGCCAATGGCACTTTCCCAGGGTGATGGAGCAGAGGTACAGCGACCACTGGCTACGGTGGTGATAGGTGGTCTGATAACCAGTACGCTGCTCACCTTGCTGGTGTTGCCTGCTATCTACAAGACATTCACCAAGAAATAGGCAATTAAGAAGATAACATAAAACATTTAGGATGAACAATAGAAAAAAGAAAACTATATTCGGGCTGGCAGCTGTTTTGATGCTGCTGGCCCCTTCAGAGGCAAAGGCTCATCTTTTCGATGCTACTATTCCCGGCACGAAGATGACTTTGGAGCAGTGTTTCCAGTTGGCAGATAAGCAGAACCTGACGTTGCAGGCTGGACGAAAATCGATAGAACGTGCCAAGGTAATGGAAGGAACGGCATGGGATGTGGACAAGACAGAGATTGCTTTCGGACAGAATCCGGCTTCAAGCGGCGATACCGATAATGCTCTTGCATTTTCACAGGGCATCGAATTTCCAACGGTTTATACCGCCCGCCGTGGTCAGCTTAAGGCAGAAACTCAGGCAGAGAAAAGTCGTCTGGGTGTAACTGATCAGCAGATTAAGCTTGAGATTGCTTCTGCTTATTATGCGATGCTCTATCAGACTCATCGTCTGAGTATCCTTCAGCGTCAGGATTCTATCCTCGACCGTTATTGCGATGTAGCCGAGAAGCGTTACAAGGCAGGCGAAGCCAGACAGCTGGAGTTCCTTACAGCCGAGCGCTTGCGTAATGAAAACCATTTAGAGATGGTAAATGTGAAGAGTGAGGCTGAGAACAAGCAGTTGGAACTGATGGCTTTATTGAATACCGATCAGCCTGTTTTGCCAGCCGAATCTTATCTCATTGCACTGGAATCTCCTGTCAGCGGAACCTTCAACTATCAGCAGACTGCTGACGCGCAGTATCAGCAAGACCGTCTGAAGGCACTCGACAAGGAGGTGAAGTGCGCCAAGACTGGTTATGCGCCATCTCTTTCGCTTACGCTCCGTACCCAGGCACTCATTTCCAGTTGGGATCCTTATCACATCGACCGTCAGCGTTTTACCGAGGGTAACTTCTTCGGCTTTGAGATTGGAGTAGGCGTGCCTCTCTTCTACGGCGCTACCAAGGCAAAGGTGAAGGCTGCCAAGAAGGATCGTGAGGTTGCAGAACTGGAGATGCAGCAGGAGCGGAGAGAAAAGGAACGTGATTATCGCCTAGGCTACAACCGTTTCCAGAATGCAGCCAAACGCATGGCTTATTATAACGGCGAGAACATTTCAAAGGCAAAAGAAATCGTTCGCCTTAGTACTGCCGAGTATGAGAGTGGCGAAATCAGCTATGTGGAATATGCCAATGCCTTGCAGGAGGCGATAGATATGGGTATGAAGCAGGCTGATGTCATCAATGAATATAATGAGGCAGCCTTGGCTTTGCTGGGGCTTTCGAATCATCTGTAAGAAACAAAAAAAGGGGTGTGTCATAAGCCACATCCCATACGCCCTGAAAGGGCAGAAGCTCTTAGCCCAGGGCAGCGCCCTGGGTTTTAGAATAAATACAACAAAGTCGCCCTGAAAGGGCAAAAGCATTCAATTTCAGAGCTTTTTGTCCTTTCAGGGCGTATTGGGTAATTTCAACCGTACAGGTCGAATCTTTTCTATATGAATTTAGAACACTCTTCCGAAGATAATCTTGATGAAAGTCTTGCCTAAGATTCTGGCATCAAACCACCATGAACGATGCTCCAGGTAGTATAGGTCCATATCCAGGCGGCGCAACATCTTCTCCATCGTATCTGTGTATCCGTTATAGAGGGTTGCGTAGGAAGTAACACCAGGGCGAATCTGATACAGATTCTTATATCTAGGGTCACGTTCCATAATCTGGTCTATGTAGAACTTTCGTTCTGGTCTTGGACCAATAAACGACATATCGCCACAAATCACGTTCCAGAGTTGAGGAAGTTCATCCAGATGATGTTTTCTCAGAAACTTGCCTATGCGTGTAAGTCGCTTATCTTTTTTATGGGAACAGAGCTGAGGACCATTCTTTTCTGCATCCACCGTCATGCTTCTGAATTTATAGATGTTGAAGGGGCGCCCAAACCGTCCGATTCGTTCCTGCTTGAAAATAGCTGGTCCACCATCTTCACATCTTACCATTATATATATTAGAAGCATGAGAGGCGAAACGAGCAGTAAGCTGATTGCTGCTAACAGGAAGTCGCCAGCTCGCTTGACGTTTCGCTCCATAGCACTCATTCCATCTGCTATGACTTTTGTCTTAACAATACTATTTCTCATATAGAGTTATTCCATTTACTATATAAACGTAAAGTTGTGCGATATATTATATTTAGCTATCCTTTTCTTTTAACAAAGCAGTAACTATCCTGTTTTCGCTTCATTAGTTTCAGAATGTATGTTGGCAAAAACAAAAAAGCAAAGTAGAAGCAAGCCTTCAACCATCCATACCCCAGAATGCTACGATAAACAGCTATATTGTATTTAGCAAGTGATAACTTGCTGCTGGATATGGAATGCCTGTGGCGGCAATACACAGCCAGCGGCTGGTTGGGGTAGGAATAACACACCTTGCAATCTTTCAGGATTTGCAGGAAGAGAGCCCAATCCTGTCGCTTACGTAAAGTGGGCATATAGTATTTTCTGCCCAGCAGTTGGGTATCATAGATAGCAGTGAGGCAACCTATTTTATTATCCCGCTTCATCATAGAGAAGGTGATTTTAGGCGGTGCGATATTGATGCCTACAGATTTTTGTTCGTTCAAATTGAAGATGATGTATGAGGCACAGGATAGAGCACACTGTTTCTGGTTCATGAATGCGATTTGTTTTTCCAGTTTATCCGGTGTCCACCGGTCGTCACTATCACAGAAAGCGATGTATCTTCCCCTGGCACGTTCTATGCTCTTGTTCCGGGCGTATCCTGCTCCATGGTTGTGGTCAAGATAGAGCACATCCACCCGGCTATCCCTTTCCTCTATCTTGTGCAGAATATCCAGAGTTACCGGATCCGTGGAACCGTCATCTGTAATCAGCAGTTCCAGGTCAGGATAGGTTTGGTCTAGGATACTACTGATGCTGTCGGCAAGAAATTTGCCGGCATTATAAGTAGGCATGATAACTGATACTAACCTGTTCCTATCCATTTCTATATTGTTCTTTCTATTTTCTTGTTTATATCTATAATAACGTTTGGGATGTCTTATTATTGCAGTATGACACAAAAAAGTGCAAATTATTTGGTACTTTCAATTATTTCTTCTACTTTTGCATTGTATAACTAATTATTGCATAGGCATAAAAATAGAAAAAGATGAATAAAATAGAATCATACGTATATAAAAAGGTAAAGAACAATTATCTGTTAAAGAACTCCTTGCGCAATATTTATCAAGGTTTCTTCGACTTGTTACCTAATTATGACTCCAAGTTCAGCTCATCGCTACTGGTCCGTGAGGGGTATTATTTCGGATTTCACGATTTAGATCCTTTCAGTCGAGACTCCCAGAAAGTTCTTTGCAATCGTTTGCTCATTCCCTTGCGAATGCCGACTCCGCAGGACGCCTTGGAGATAGGCTATCTGGATGGCAAGGATTTTTCGGATTGGCATTGTCTTGCCAAGACCCATGCCTGGAATTATCACAAGGGGTGCAGACTCCAATGGACAAAGGACGAAAGAATTGTCTATAATGACAGCGAAAACGGACAACTCTGCGCTAAAGTAATAGATATGAAGGGTAATATGATTCAAAAATTGAACTATCCGATAGACACCGTCTCTTATGACGGAAAGCTTGCCACTAACTTCAGTTATGGCAGATTGGAGCAGAATATGCCAGGATATGGATACTGTGTCAGTGATGCCGATGCTGTCCTTTCAGAAGGCATAACAGAAAAAACAGGCTTGTACTTGATAGATATGGAAAGAAACACGCGAAAGATGCTGCTCAGCATACAGCAAATATCAGAATTTGAGCATGAGCCTTCGATGGATGACAAAATGCACTTTGTAACTCATACAGAGTTCTCTTACGACAATCGTTACGTGGCTTTTTTGCATCGTTGGTATAAGGGGGCATCTCGTCATACCCGCCTGATGGTCTATGACCTCCAAGAGAATCAACTGATGGCTTCTCCTACCACGGGCATGGTTTCTCATTATGCCTGGAACCATCTCAATGGCATTGTGGCATATTGCAGGGTAGAAGATGTGGATTCTCATGTATATTTCTCTTCTCCCGAAATGAAGGAGTGGAAAAGATGTGCCTATCCTGTTCTCAACAGTGATGGGCATCAGCATTTCATCGACGACGACTGGTTCCTGGTGGATACTTATCCTGACAAATGGCGCCATGTCAGATTATACAAAGTAAACCGAGTGACGGATGAAATAGTCCTACTAGCCGATGCCAAGAGTCCGAAGTGCTTCGTGTCTCCTTCCGAACACAAGCATTGGAAGTGCGACCTACATCCTAGATGCAGCGCCGACGGCAAGTGGATATGCTTTGACTCCGTGCATACGGGTAAGCGAAGCTTGTGCATCATGCCATCCTTGTAATGAGGATGGCATTGAGCTAATAGTATTTCTTGATTATATACGATAATGCTTGATAGTTGAATTGGCAGTATTTCTTGCCTTTGAAGCTTCCGGTGGAAGCATGCTCTTCATCATCAATGCGAAGGCTTGGCTCATAAACCACATCCAGTTGATGCTCCTTGCATTGCTCCCCTAGGTATATCTCCTCGCAGAACAAAAAGCAAGGATAATTGATGATGCCACACCTCTTGAAGTATTCTTTGGTGAGAATGATGAAGGAACCGTGCCCTGCATATATCTTGCGCACCCACTTTTTCTGCCACTGGGTGTTCTGAACCTTCTTTCTGCCTTTGTGCAGATAACGATTATAGAGATTGTAGAGTAGAGAAAAACTGAAGAGCATTCGGAGCAGATAAAGCTTGCGCTTATTATACCGAACGATGATCTTGGGATTCTTGTCTATTTGCTCTCGATGCGAAAAGATACAGGGTGCAATCCAACCAGTCTCTTGACGGATGAGCAAATTCTGTAATCGCAAGAAGAAATCATCACAGATGGCTACATCCACGTTGCTGATGATGGAGATGTCGAAATCTTCAGGATTCACCCTTTCCATCATATAGCGTATTCCCCCAAAGTATCCGAGGTTTCGATGGACACCAAACACGTTGATTGTGAATCTTTTGGGCTTGTAATTGATAGGCAGAATCTCACCTTCAGTATTGTCACATACGTTCACGGACAATTCGATTTGCGTACATCCTTGAAGTCTTTCTTCGATATTACTAAGATAAGCGTCCAGTTCCTGATAAGTATGGTAGGTGACGCAATAGATAGCTATTTTCATTATTTGTGATTTTTGTATTTCTTATATTGTGTGATACCATCCCAAACACCCCTCAACATATATATATAATAAGGTGTGATGTGACTTGTGACAAATGGAAGATAGAAAGGACGCAAAAGAAGTTTTGCGGCGTTCGTCAACTTCCAATATCTCGGCACGTATTTCACATGTAGCAACCATAAGAAGTTTCGATATTGGTAATAATAACGCATGGGTGCCGACAGAATGTCTTGCATGACTCCAAGATGGATGGTCTTGATTCCGATTTGGTGTGACAACTGGCAACGATCTGTCTGTCCACAGATGAAACCTCGCTTGTGCGCTCTCCAGCACCACTCACTATCCACATAGTCGAGGAATAGTCTGGAATCAGGAAATCCTATCTTTTCCAAGACCTTGCAACTGATGCAGCTCCCAGAAGATATAATATTCTCCTTTTTGAGGAATCCATCCCCGTGATATTGTTTTTTTCTGATATAGGAATGATATTCCTCTTGCTGCGCCGTATTCAAAATGGTAGGACCGAGTATTCCCAGATTGGGATTTTCCTGCAACACTCTTTCATATTCCGACACCATCATCCGAACATACTCTGCATCAATCCTGCTATCCTGGTCAAGAAACACGACATACGTGTAGACTCCTTGCGCCAGGACTTGTATCAAGGCATATTCCTGGGCTTCGCCAATTCCTTTGTTCCCTTTCATCCAGTTATAATTCATTTTTCCTATCTCTTTTTGCTGTAAAATAGGGGAAGGGGAGTTGTCAACAATGTAGCCTTCACAGGAAGCAGACAAATTTCTAATGTGCTGCAAATCCTCTGACGAAGGGTTGAATGTTACGATAATAATAGCTGTATGATTCATCATAATGTTCGTCTTTTATTAACCTCTTTCAATTTCTTGTTCACTTTCCTCGCTGCAAGGATCAATACCATGGTTTCCGAGGCAATCCATACGATAGCTGCTCCTACACACTGAAATCTAGGAATCAGTATGAAGGTGAGAAGCAACCAGGTGAGAGAACCGCACAAACCACATTTCACGATGGTCTTATCCTCCCGAAGGGGTATCAGCAGCTGTAATACCAATATCTGTTCTAATCCAACCACTAGCACTTGAATCATCACGAGGCGCATAGGCAGGATGGCTGGTTCAAATCCTTTTCCTGCAAATATGTATATCACATAAGGGGCTAGGATTTCCATAATGATGATAATCAATGCTGCAAGCACAACGAGTAGCTTGATAGCTTTAGTATAATAGTGATTTACCTCATCCCATCGTTCCTGTTTAATAAGCACACTCATTCGAGGGATGAGCACGCTGATGAGCGAGGAAATAAGAGCGATGATGACTTGATACATCCTTACTGCCACAGAGTAATACCCCGCCTGTTCGTCGCCACACAGGAAACTCAGTATTGGCAAGGTGAGTTTGGTATATATAGCAGAGAGTATGGCAAAAATGCCTAACATCACGAAAGGCTTGAGATAACGACGTAGATTCACGTGGCGCAAACTCAGTGAAACCAATCGGCTACGATAAGTCCAGTTGCAAAAGGCATTGAGAACCACGATGCCCACAAAGAGCAGATAATAGATGTCGAAATCACCTTCATCTCTAACAAAAATAAAAACCGAAGCTACAAATAAGAGCCTGACAATGATGGAACGAATAGTGATGTATCGGAAATTCTCCAGCCCACGATAGAACCACTCTATCCAGAATAGGTTTGCCACCAACTTGAAAGACCCTATCAGCAGCAGCCTTCCCCTCTGTTGTAACTCTGGCACAAAGCAGGAGGCGAAGTATAATATGACGAGGGCAACGACCATTGTGATGGCGTTAAGCCAAAAGAGGTCATTGAAGGCAGATTGGAGTTCTGCCTTATCATCCTTATGGCGAGCTATCTCTCGTATGCCAAGTGCCTGCATACCCATCATGGAGAAGAGTACGAGATAATCTATGATACCATCAACCGTGTCTATAGCTCCAATACGTTCTGCACCCAGCACTCGACTGATGTACGGAAACACCAGCAGAGGCACTAAATAGGTGCTGAGCGTGAGAATCAAACTATATTTAAAGTTGTTGCGTATGCTCATAATTTATTTTTTTAATTCAACGAGATGTTTCTGGCGGATTTTCTCACGAAATTTATTCTCGACATTGGCAATGCCCATTAGCATCAGAATCATGACAGGAACTTCCAGGATGGCTAAGTGGAAATAATAGAACTCAAACCATCCCATTCCCAAGAGTCCGCAATAGTAACTGAGTAGGGTATATAGAAACATATTGCCACTGCGAAGCGAACCCAATTGGATGGAATAGATCAAGCTGCTCAATATCAGCGTATAGGCTATGAATTGCCAACTATTGCAATAGATGAACATCGTACCGAAGAAGGTTCTCACATTGGTATAGGAGATGCCTGTATGCAAATAGAGAGGATTGACTGGCGAAAGCAAGTTTGGGTCGCCCGTAAGCGTCTTATAAATATTGACAAAAGGAGATACCAATATCTCAAAGTTTCCCATATCGGGGAAGTTGAGATTTGCGTCATAACTAAACCCTAACGTTCCACTAGTAAGATAATGCAGGAAATGTCCTGCCACCATCTCGAAAAGCTCGACGTTTGCCTCTGCGCTCTCATTGCCTAGTAGCGGAAGAACCATATAAGTGAGCAGAAAGATAGCGAAAGCACCCAAGCTCACCTTGAGAATAAGCCCCAGATTCAAGTGCATCTTGCCAGCCATGAGACGGATGAGCAGACCTGATGCCACACCTATGATGATGGCACCTTTCACCATATACAAGAGTTGTATAAGGAGCAAGGCAAAGATAATGCCCCATAGATACCATTGCTTCCGCTTGAAATAATACACAGCGACAATGAGCAGCGGCATTGCCAGGGTACGCAAGTGTGCCCAAATGCCATGACCCGCAAAATCCTCGGCAAAATCATCTGTACCAAACATAGCTGTACTACTGTTCCATACACTATGGAATCTCCATAAGAATAGCAGTGCCAACAGAAGGGAGATGACACCTAGCGTGGCAGGGTATCTACCTTCTTGAACTTTCTCGCCGAATATCAAGGGATATCTGTTCTTTGCCAACGAGAGAAGATAACTTGGGATGGCGAAGACAGGAAGTCCGACACACCATACACTGATGCTAGAGTAGTAGAAATTGACGAATCCCAAGTGCCCTGCCACAGCCATGGAAATCAACAACACCAATAGATACGGAAACATCAGGCAACATAGGGGAGTATAGATGGTTCGCCAAGAGATAAACTCCAGATAGCCCAACACATATACTTCCAACAGCAAAAGAGCCAAAAGCAATATACCTAACATACTTATCTAAATTGCTATTTTAATTCTTTCAATAACTGCTTGGATATGATACCTGCCAAGAGGACGAAGAAGGAGAACGTCAAGATACCAAGAATGCTCAGCATTCGCTTAGGTCCAGCAGGTTTTACTGGCACGGAAGCCCCCTGCAAGACGGTAAACACAGGGGTATGCTCCCTCAACTTTGCAATGGAAGCCTGATATTGCGTGTTATATGCTGTATATTGGTTGTATTTCAACTGCATATCATTCTCCATATCTTCCATCTTTGACTTAACACTCTCCATAATTACATCATTGTTGGCATCAGCAAAGCTGGCATATTGACGCCTTACCTTCTCGTAGGCCGCTTGCGATTCTGCCATCAACTTCTTATAGTGCTCTACGTCTTTCTGAGATTTGGAAGTGCGATATTTGATGATGAAAGCCTTTAATTTCTCTGAAACGGAATCGGCTAAAATCTTGCAAATCAATGGGTCTTGTGCGGTGGCAAAGACTGTAATCATACCAGACTTTTTGTCGATATCTATACGGATGTTGTTTCGTACATCTTTCACGATGCCGTCTTCCTTCTTGGTGAGCATATAGGGATTGATTTTTTCGAGGCTTTTCACTGCAGTCTCCTCATGGCTCAGCAAGTTGCTCATACTCTCCAAGGATTTTTCCATCCATGACTTTTTCTTATACATAGTCAAGTATGTATAGTAGTTGGTATGGGGAGGAAGGTTTTCCTTGATGGCTTTCACTTGAATCCGAAGCAAATCTACCACAAACTTGTTGTCGTTCATCAAGTCTGGATAGAGTAAAGGTGTGATGGCATCAGAGGATTGCATATTGTTCAAGTCTATTCCAAACGAGGATGCCAGCGAACCGAGTGCGCCACCCGATATAGAAGTGTTCTCCACTTCTGGTGCCAAGGATGTCTGTGTGGTATAATATCTTGGCAGGGAGTATAGGATACAGATTGCCACCACAAGCACTATGGGCATGACAACATAGAACAGCTTCTTGCGAGCCTTTACCAATCTTACAAAGCCTGGAAGGCTTATCTGTTCTGCGTCTGTTTCAATTATTTGTTTCTTTTCAAGAATATCTGTCATTTTATATATTTTTGCTACATAATTGCACTTTATGTTTGCAAAAGTACACTATTTTTTTAATTTAAGCAAATAATTTTGCACTAATTATGTAAGGAATGTTAATTTTAGTATGTTTATGCCAGAATTATCGTATTTTTGTAAGCAAATCAACTTAAATATAAGAATGAATAAATATTGTACGATAGCTATGTTTCTGATTGCCCTAAGCTCGAATCCTACTTCTTCACTCGCTCAATATGAGTGGCAAGAAGGGGCAGATTCTGCAAAACAAAGCCTTGGCGATGGATTGGAATACCGATTGGAGACTTCTGGATCTTTCTCGAACGAAAAGACTCCGCTTTGGCTGAATGCTAATAAATACGGACTGAGTTCCCTAGAAAAGCAGAATGGCTACCTTCGAGGCTGTTTGTTGCGTCCGCTTGCCACCGATAACGCTCACCATTGGGGAATAGGGTATGGGGTTGATGTTGTTGTACCTTATCATTTCACGAGTAAGCTGGTGGTGCAACAGGCTTTTGCTGAGGTAAGATGGTTGCATGGTGTGCTCAGCGTAGGTGCCAAGGAATATCCGATGGAATTGAAGAACCAGACGCTTTCTAGCGGTAGCCAGACGTTGGGCATCAACGCCCGACCTGTTCCACAGGTGCGACTGTCTCTGCCTGAATACTGGACGGTACCTATCCTGAACGGATGGCTACAGATGAAGGGCCATATAGCCTATGGAAAGTTTACCGACCAAAATTGGCAGCACGACTTCACGCAGCGCAAAACTAAGTACTCAGATGGAGTGCTGTATCATAGCAAAGCTGGGTATCTGCGCATCGGAAACGAGGGCTTTTTCTGTCCACTGAGCGTGGAACTTGGCTTGGAGATGGCAGCGCAGTTTGGAGGTACCCCTTATGCTCCTGATAGCAAGGGTAAAATGATTCCTATGAAGACAGAGGGCGGCCTCAAGGGCTTATGGCATGCCTTTATGCCTGGCGGTAAGGAGGAGAGCGATGGAGTATATGCCAATGCCTCTGGTAATTTGTTGGGGTCGTGGGTAATGCGCATTAACTACGACGCTGACACTTGGAAACTGGGTATCTATGCCGACCATTTCTTCGAGGATGATAGCCAGATGCTGATGATGGACTACAATGGCTATGGAGAGGGAAAGGATTGGCAAGTAAAGAAAACACGCCGATACTTCAAGTACTCGCTCAAGGACAATATGCTGGGAGCCGAAATCAACATCAAGTATGGCAGATGGTTGCGCAATCTGGTCTTGGAATACATCTACACCAAGTATCAGAGTGGACCTTACAACCATGACCACACCGCCAACATCCCCGATCATCTTTCGGGCGTAGACGACTATTACAATCATCGCAACTATCCGGGTTGGCAGCATTGGGGGCAGGTGATGGGAAATCCCCTTTACCGTTCCCCTCTTTACAACAACGATGGTATGATAGAGGTGAAAAACAATCGCTTCATCGCCTATCACTTGGGCTTTGATGGCGAGCCATGCGACAGGTTAACGTATCGTGCCTTACTGACCTATCAGAAAGGATGGGGCAGATATGTATGGCCTTTTACGAAGGCTCATCACAACGTGAGCACCTTGTTGGAAGGCTGCTACCATTTCAACAAGGGATGGAGCTTGAAGGCTGCCTACGGCATGGACTTCGGTAGCGAGGAAATGCTGGGGCATAACGCTGGCTTCCAACTGACGGTGAGCAAACAAGGCATATTAAACTTTTAATTAAGACGGGAAGGATATGAATAGAAAACATTTGATATTAATGCTAGTTGGAATGTTGGTTCTCTGTTTCCAATCGGCATGCACCATCGAGATGAGCGACAATGGCGACCTGGATGGTTACTGGCATTTGGAGCAAGTTGATACGCTCGCTACCGGAGGCAAATTGAACCTCTCGAAAGAAAGAGTTTTTTGGGGCGTGCAGCACAAGTTAATTTCATGTGCGAACATCACAGGCACAACGGCAAGTTTCCGTGGCTATTATTTCCGATTCGAACAGACTGGTGACAGTCTGATTCTGCATTCGCCTTACAAGAACAACTGGCATCAGGATCATGGAGAAAATGGTGGTGATATTCCTGCAACCGTTGTGAATGACAGCATCAGAAGCTACGGCATCAACAATCTGCGAGAAGCTTTTTACAAAGAGAAGCTCAAGGGCGATAAAATGATGCTCCGCTCTAAGATGTTGAGGCTATACTTCACCAAATTCTAAAAAACAATTCGTAATTCAATTCTCCTTTCACACCAATTGATACTTTCTGATTATCAGAAGCTTAATGGTGAAAGGAGTTTTGACTGATGATACGAGAAAGGAAAAGACTGGATAAGTTGGTGCACAGCAGTTGGTTTCCGCTTGCACAACACGTGTTGTACAAGCGCATATCAGCTGTTATGCAAGCGCACAACAGCTGTTGTGCGGCTGGAGATATTAACTTTCCCGAAAACAGATATTAATCTTTCCGGCAACTTCTCCTATATGTTCCTACAACTTCCATTGCTTTTTACGATTGATTATTACGCTTGCTAATGGTACAAGAACCTATTCCTTCTGCATCTTTCGTTAGGTTTGCAAGTGAACTAGAAGTATCTAAAGCTCCAAATACAACTTTGTCAGCTATGTTGATGATATATTTGTTTCTCACTCGTGCACTTTGCTTGGAGTTGCGGGGAAGATGGGAGAGGGCATATAGTATCTCTGACATATAAAGAATTTATATCCTATAACGATGCAAAAATGCGAATAATTCTCTGAAAATCAAAGAAAACACTAACCTTTTTGTAGATTTGCCTGGAAATATTTGGCATTTTGAAAACTTCTGTGTAATTTTGCAGGAAATAAGTGATATTCGGTATTTTTAAAGCAAATAAAAAGGAGTTGTATGACAGCATTAAATATACAAGCAGCACAGAATGAAATTATTCGTCAGGTGCTTAATACACAAGATATCCATCTTTTGGATAGGATAAGAAACCTCTTTGCAAATAAAGAGGCAAATGAGGCGTGTATGGTTCAAGAGGAGCCTTGTATGACTAAAGAAGAAATTCTATCAGGTTTTGACAATGCCCTCCATGAGCTGAAATCCTATCGTGAAGGAAAGCTAGAGCTTAAACCATTGGAGGACGTGTTGAATGAGTTGTAAGATATATACGTTCCCTTCTTTTGAAAGGGAAGCTAAACGATTGAATAAGCGCTATAAGTCGTTTAAATCTGATTTGAAAGAATTGATGAATGAATTAAGTTCTTCCCCCTCTTTGGGTGCAGATTTAGGTGGTGGTTTGCGTAAGGTTCGTATGGCTATCAAATCGAAAGGAACTGGTAAAAGTGGCGGTGCCCGTATTATAACAGTGGTGTTAGCTGATATAGAGGATGGTCTCGGCTTGCTTTATATTTATGATAAATCGGAGCGAAGTACTTTAAAGGGGAAAGAATTGACAGATTTGTTGAAGAAGAATGGCTTAGTTTGATATGCGATTTAAGAAAGAAGGAAAATATGAAGGAAAAGAAATTAAAAGCCTAATTGAGAGATTAAATGAATAAAAAAATCGCCCTGAAAGGTGAAACATTATTTATGCTTGTTCTTTTCAGGGCGATTAAAATATTAAAGTATGATTGTATCTTTAGCCTATATTACAAAATCTTGTGATACAAGGCGATGATATCCTCCTTAGAAACCTCGCGAGGGTTACCTGGAGTACATACATCGGTGAATGCCTGCTCGGCAAGGGCAGGGATGTCAGCCTCTGTGATGCCCAATTCGCTGAGATGCTGTGGAATACCTACCAACTTAGACAACTCCTCGATAGCATTGCATGCTGCCTCTGCTGCCTCCTGGTCGGTCATACCATCCTTGTAAACACCCACAACCTTGGCTATCTGTACATACTTAGGTACACTTACCTCCATATTGAAACGCATCACGGTAGGAAGCAGGATGGCACATGCTACTCCGTGAGGAACATCATGAAGGGCACTCATTGGATGAGCCATACCATGGTCAACGCCCAAACCAACATTAGAGAATGCCATACCGGCAATATACTGAGCTACAGCCATACCGTTGCGACCCTCAGGATTGGTAGGGTCATTCACTGCGATAGGCAGGTACTTATGAATCATCTCGATAGCCTTGAGCTCGAACATATCACTCATCTCCCAAGCTGCCTTGGTAATCAAGCCCTCGATAGCGTGAGTCATCGCATCCATACCGGTAGCTGCGGTGAGACCCTTTGGCAAAGAGTACATCAGCTCAGCATCTACGATAGCAACGGCAGGAATATCGTTAGGATCCACGCATACCATCTTCTGCTGGCGCTTCTCGTCGATAATCACATAGTTGATGGTGGTCTCTGCTGCGGTACCAGCAGTAGTAGGAAGAGCTACGATAGGCAAGCACTTGTTCTTGGTAGGTGCAACTCCCTCCAGAGAAACGATGTCGGCAAACTCTGGGTTAGTAACAACCACGCCGATACCCTTTGCGGTATCCATAGAACTGCCACCACCGATAGCGATGATGAAGTCTGCCTCAGCATTCTTGCAAGCCTCAATACCTGCAGTAACATTGGAAACTGTTGGGTTTGGCTTTACGTCATCAAATACCTCGTAAGCAATGTTAGCCTCGTCCAATACGTCGAGTACCATCTTGGCAACGCCAAATTTCATCAAGCCCTTGTCTGTTACAACCAAAGCTTTTTTCCAACCACGACTAGCGATTACTGTAGGAAGCTCCTTGCGGGCACCTGGACCGAAATAGGAAACTTCATTAAGAATGAATCTGTTTACCATAAATGTCTTTGTTTAAGATTGAATTTATTAATTAATAATATATTTAGTATATCTATATTGCCATAAGATTGATTGTATGCGACAAAGATACAGCTTTTCTGTGATTCTGCCAAGTTTTTCGTGCAAAAAATCATCGGGTAGGGCAAAGATTAAAGGCTTATCTCAAAAAATCGGGTGTTTTCTCGCTTTTTCCCTTCTACTATTTTGCTCTTTCAAAATAAAAGCGTAACTTTGCAAAGAATATAATTAGAAACAATAACATCAACTTATGAAGAAAACTTATTTATTACTTTTAACCGGACTCATTTGCTCATCGGCATGGGCAGATGGTACTTTAGGAGGCTACTTCTACAATCAGCAGGCTGCGCCTACGGGATGGGAGTGGCAAAGTCCTGATTCCGTAGCTGTCAACAAGCAGCAGCCGCATGCTTGGTTCTTCTCGTTCCGCAATGTCGAAGAGGCGAGAAAGGTTTTACCGGAGAACAGTTCTTACTGGAAATCTCTCGATGGATTATGGAAGTTCCATTGGGCTCCAAATCCGGATGAGCGTCCTAAGGATTTCTACCGTACAGACTATGATGTCTCTCAGTGGGACGATATCAAGGTGCCTATGAACTGGAATTTGGCTGGACTGCAGAAAGATGGAAAGAACAAGTATGGAGATCCGCTCTATTCTAACCAGCGTGTCATCTTCCAGCACTCCTGGCAGCCGATGAACGACTGGAAGGGTGGAGTGATGCGTACACCTCCTACCAACTGGATGACCTATCGCAACCGCAATGAGGTGGGCTCTTATCGCAGAACCTTCTCCGTACCTGCAGATTGGAAGGGGCAGCAGATCTATCTCAACTTCGATGGTGTAGATTCATTCTTCTACCTATATATAAATGGTAAGTATGTGGGATTCTCCAAGAACTCACGCAACCTGGCTGAATTCGACATTACACCTTATCTTAATAAGGAGGGTGAGGAGAATACGGTAGCTGTAGAGGTTTATCGCCATTCAGACGGTTCTTTCCTGGAGAGTCAGGATATGTTCCGCTTGCCTGGTATCTTCCGCACCGTGGCTTTGGTTGCCAAACCACAGGTTCAGGTAAGAGACATCAAGGCTATTCCTGACCTGGATGAAACCTACAGCCATGCCACCTTGCATATCTCTGCCCAGTTGCAGAACCTTTCCAAGAAGGCAATCAAGGGTTATACCTTGCAGTATTCACTCTATGCCAACCGTCTCTATTCCGACGACAATGACCTGATGGAAGGCGTTACAGCTTCTACTCCTCTCGTAGGAAAATTGAATTCCAAGGGCGAGATTATGCTGGAGACTACGCTCGATGCAGCCAACAAGGTGAAGCTCTGGAGTGCAGAAGCTCCTTACCGTTATACATTGGTAGGAGAATTGAAGGATGCCAAGGGCAGAACGGTTCAGACCTTCTCTACCATCGTTGGCTTCAGAAAGGTGGAAATCAAGGAGACTCCTGCCGAGAAGGATGAGTTCGGATTAGCTGGAAGATACTACTATCTCAACGGACAGCCTATCAAGCTGAAGGGTGTCAACCGTCATGAGAACAATACACTGTTAGGTCATACTGCTACCCGCGAGCAGATGGAGAACGAAATCTTCCTGATGAAGCGTGGAAACATCAACCATGTGCGCAACTGCCACTATCCTGATGCACCTTACTGGTATTATCTCTGCGATAAGTATGGTATCTATCTGGAGGATGAAGCTAACCTCGAGAGCCATGAGTACTACTATGGCAAGCAGAGTCTTTCTCATGTACCTGAGTTCCGCAACGCTCATATCGCCAGAAACATGGAGATGGTACACGCTACCGTGAATCATCCTTCTGTAGTAATCTGGAGTTTGGGTAACGAGGCTGGTCCTGGCAAGACTTTCGTAGATTGCTATAATGCCATCAAGGCTTATGATACCAGCCGCCCAGTTCAGTATGAGCGCAACAATGATATCGTGGATATGGGTTCTAACCAGTATCCTTCCATCGCCTGGGTTCAGGGAGCCGTACAGGGCAAGTACAAGCTGAAATATCCGTTCCACATCTCTGAGTATGCTCACTCTATGGGTAATGCCTGCGGTAACCTGATAGATTACTGGGATGCCATCGAGAGCACTAACTTCTTCATGGGTGGAGCTATCTGGGACTGGGTTGACCAGGCCCTTAACAAGCAGGATCCTGTAACCGGAAAGACCTACTGGGCATACGGTGGTGACTTCGGTAAGGACAACAAGCCAAACGATGGTATGTTCTGCATGAATGGTATCCTTCGCCCAGACTTCTCACCTAAGGCTCAGTACTACGAGGTAAAGAAGGTTTATCAGAATGTAGGCGTGAAGGCTGTGGATATGAAGCAGGGACAGATTGAAATCTTCAACAAGAACTACTTCGAGCCTCTCAGGAATTACCAGATTGTATGGTCTCTCTATAAGGATGGCGTCTGCATTTCAAAGAATCAGCCATTGCAGGGTGCCAAGAATATCGTGGGTCCTCGCGAGAAGGGCTTCTATACCTTGCCTTACGATTATGCAAGCCTCGATCCAAAGAGCGAGTACTTCGTAACAGTTCAGTTCCTTCTGGGTAAGGATATGCCATGGGCTGCCAAGGGGTATCCTCAGATGGAAGAGCAGTTGAGAGTGAAGGGCGCTGAGGTTGCTGCTCCTTCTATCGCTACTGTTGCCAAGAACGGTAAGGCGATGAAGCTTTCGGTAGATAAGGCGGCTAAGCGTGCCAACATCCATGGCGGCAACTTCCAGGTGGCATTCGACCTGAATACCGGTGCTATCTATAGCCTGAAGTATGGCAGCCAGGATATCATCAAGGATGGCAATGGTCCTAAGCTCGATGCATATCGTGCTCCTACAGACAACGATGCCGGTATCGGATACCACAATGCATGGTTCAAGAATGGTCTGTACGACCTGCAGCATGTAGTGAAGAACTGGAACTATACTGCCAAGAAGGATGGTTCTTACCAGCTCGACTTCACTGTAGAGAGTCAGGGTAAGGAGGGATGCGATGTGAATTACAGCAACCGCGACCGTGACCCAGAGTCTTGCTATAACTTCGAGAAGAACAAGCATGCCTTGACTGATGCTGACCTGAAGTTCACTTCACGCCAGATCTATACTATCTATAAGGATGGTTCTATCGAGATGCAGAGTGCCATCGGTGCTAACCGTTCCAAGGTCATCTTGCCTCGTATCGGCTATTCTATGGTATTGCCAAGCGAGTTGAACCAGTATGATTATTATGGACGTGGACCTGTCAACAACTATAACGACCGCAAGACCAGCCAGTTTATCGGTTGGTACCACAGTCCGGTAGCAGAGCAGGGCATCATGCTTCCTAAGCCACAGGCACAGGGCAACCGCGAGGAGGTTCGTTGGTGTGCCGTTACCAACGACAGCCAGCAGGGTGTAGTATTCATCTCTGACAGTACAATGTCTGCCTCAGCATTGCCTTGGAGTCAGCAGGAGTTGACTTTGGCAGCACATCCATATCAGTTGCCAAAGAGCAGCGGTACTCACTTGCACCTCGATGCAAAGGTTACAGGATTGGGCGGTGCCAGCTGTGGACAGGGTGGTCCTTTGACACCAGATCAGGTACGCAGTACTCCTACCACATTCGGATTCATTATCCGTCCTGCGGTGAAGTCAGAGCTTGGAAATATCGTGAAGGTTTCAGCTACCGGTCGTGAAATGATGAAGGAGGTTATGAAGAAGATGCAGCAGAATCAGCAGACATCCGGTCTTCAGATTGCCTTTGCTTCCAGCCAGGAGCCTGATGAAGGTGATGCTGCCTACTTGGTAGATGGCGATCCTTCTACATTCTGGCATACGATGTATTCCATTACATTGGCTAAGTATCCTCACTGGGTTGACTTCGATGCTGGCAAGCAGAAGGTCATCAAGGGCTTTACTTATCTGGCTCGCCAGGATGGTTCCCTGAATGGTTGCATCAAGGATTATGAAATCTACGTCAGCAACGACAACAAGACTTGGGGTGAGCCAATCTTGAAGGGTCATTTTGAGAAGACAGCCAAGCTGCAGAAGGTGATGTTGAACAAGCCTGTCAAGGCTCGCTACTTCCGTCTGCGTGCATTGAATGAGCAGAATGGCCAGGATTATGCTTCGGGTTCAGAGTTTACACTGATTACTGAATAATAAGTAGAAGATAAGAAAAAGGCTGGTGCATATTGCATCGGCCTTTTTTAGTTAAAACATATATTGCTTTCATTTTTCCCGGGATGTATATAAACAAAAAGTGGATTAACCTTTCGATTAATCCACTTTTGTGATTCCGTTGGGGTTCGAACCCAAGACCCACAGCTTAGAAGGCTGTTGCTCTAATCCAACTGAGCTACGGAACCAACACTGCCATTTTTCATTAGCGAGTGCAAAGGTAATACTTTTTTGTGAATCCACCAAATATTTTGGGATATTTTTTTCTTTTATTTCAATATTACGTAAATTCTTTATAGCAAGAGCATCTTCTTCGATTATTTTTAAAGCTTTTGCCCTTTCAGGGCGTATTGTATGTGACTTATGGCACACCCTCCTATGAGCTTTTGCCCTTTCAGGGCGTTTGAAAGTGCAATCCTTTGATGTACCTTTAATTTTATTATTTCAGTTTCTTGAGATAACCCTCAGCACGGGTATCTCCCAGTTCCTTTGCTTTTTCCAGGTTCTTGCGAGCCTCTTCCTTCTGCTTGTTCTCCATCTGGAGCAAACCGAGGAGGAGATAGCCATCGGCATATTCTGGAGCAATCTCTATGCAATGCTTGGCTGCACTGATGCCTTCTGCATATCGCTTCACACGCAAGTCAAGACTAGCCCATTCTGCAAAATAAGTAGGCTCGTTTGGAGCGAGGTAGCAGGTACGGGCAATATCAATCAGCGCTGGCTGCCACATGCGCAACTTGGTCTCAGCCTTGTATCTTGCATAGAAGAATGCAGGATTAACAGGACGGACAATCGAATCATACATATTGTAGTCGGCTATCGCACTGCGATACTCTCCTTGTTCCGCCTGGAAATCACCACGAGCCAGATAGTAAGGACCTGCCATGGTGCCCGAGTTCTTAGCCTCATTGACTGCACTATCCAGCAAAACCTTAATCTCCGTAGCAGGAGCCTTGAGCTGAATCTTAGCCTGAGCTGCCTCCAGGAAGATTTCCGGATTCTTGACCGAAGTCTTGGTCAGGGCGATGAACATATCGTATGCCTTCTGATAATTACCCTTGGTAAAGATGATGCGTGCCTCCTGATGCTGATATACAGGATTGGCATTGATGGCGTATGCCTTCTGTGCCTCTTCTATCGCCTTGTCGTAAGTCCAGGCTGTATAGGCAGAATCACCCTTATAGATCAGTTTCTGATAGATGACATCAGAATAATTGGAGTGGGCTTCATCCTTGGCAGAAGATTTCTTGATTCCATTTTCCATACATTTAGCAGCCTCGGCAAACTCGTTCTTATCTACAAGAAGAGTTGCTTTTTCCTTATAGCCGAATGCTGAAGCAGGGAACTTGGTCATAAACTCATCTGCATACTTGTCATAGATGTCGCGGGACACCTGAGACTTGTTGAGCGTCATCATCGTAATCGCCTCCTGTTCGGTATCAGGAAGAGCGGTACGGATGCCTGTTTCGCGAAGGGCTGCATCCAGTGTAGAAAGACCCGTCACCTTCAACTCCTTGGCATAGTTGGCATCAATGGCAGTTACCTGACCATTGCTATGCATGATACCAATCACCTGTCCGCTTTTGTTGACGAATGGGCAACCCACTGCATTGTCCGGTACGGTGTTGGAGAAGATGTAGTAATTGTAAGTTTCCTTAAACTTCTCAACGCTTGCGATATCCTCCTGCTGGAAAGGTGACTTCTTGATAGAATAAGGAACGAGCCAAACCTTGCTGCCCGCAGGTGATTCTGCCGTTGCAATGTTGGCTGCCGTGGTATTACCCAATACTCTGAACTTAGCCACATCGTAAAGTTCATCGGCACCGAGGATAGCATCCACGTCCATCGACTTTCCGCTGGCATCCACGATGGTAGCCTTCACAGCACCGATAAACGGTTTGAAGGTACCGATAGCCGTTCCCTTGTTATCAATAAACACACCTTGTGTAGAAGAAATGATGTTACCATCCTTGTTGAAGGTGGTGAGTGTAAATACGCTCTTGGCGGCTTTCTGTACAGAGCCTGGCTGAGCGAAGAGGGATGATGCACCCAGCATCAGTCCCATCAGTATCATATTTATTCTTTTCATATTCTCAATAATTCTTTGGCATTGGCAAGAGCTGCCTGTGTGATGTCACTGCCACTGAGCATCTGGGCAATTTCCTCAATGCGCTCCTGGTTGTTGAGTTCTTTCATGTGCGAGATGGTTCCGTTCTCGGTTTCCTCCTTTAATACCTTGTAATGATGGCTACCCTTGGCTGCTATCTGTGGTAGATGAGTGATGGAGAGTACCTGTCGGTTCTGGAGTCCCATCTCTTCCATGATATCTGCCATCTTTTCTGCTATCTTGCCGCTTACGCCGGTATCAATCTCATCAAAGATGATGGTTGGCAACTTAACGGCTCCACTGATCATTGCCTTCAGCGAGAGCATCACACGGGCAATCTCACCGCCCGAAGCAACCTGACTGACAGGCTGTAGCTGGGTACTCTTATTGGCACTGAAGAGGAAGCTGACCTTATCGGCACCATTTCCAGACAGTGGTTTATCTGCGAAAGCAATCTCGAATCTCACATTCGGAATGCCCAGCGGGATGAGTCTGCCCTTCATCTCTTTTTCGATCTCCTTTGCTGATTTCTGACGGATGGAAGTGAGTAGGGCAGCTTGCTTTTCAGCCTTGACAAGGAGAGCAGCAACTTCTTTTTCCTTCTCTTCGATGTCTTCATCGCCATTATCGATATGCGAAAGCTGTTCTGCTATGCGGTCACGGGTAGCAATGAGTTCAGTCACCGTTTCCACATGGAACTTCTGCTGCAGGGTGTAGAGCTTGTCCAGACGGGTATTGATGGCATCCAATCGGTTAGGATCGAATTCCACGTGATCTACACTACTGCTGATTTCCTGTGCGATGTCCTTCAGTTCGATATAGCTGCTCTGCATTCTGCCAGCCACATCAGCCATACTTGGATAGACATCACAGATATTTTCCAGTTGATGAGTGGCGTTCTTCAGTTTGTCAAGTATGCTGTCGTTTTCTCCTGAAAGCGCACTGTCTGCCTCGTAGAGAGCGGTCTTGATGTCCTCCGAATGGCTCAGGGTTTCTGCTTCCTGTTCCAGCTGTTCCAATTCGCCTTCCTGTAGATTTGCATCCTCCAGCTCTTTATGCTGGAAGCGCATAAACTCCTCGTTCTCACGGTTCTTGGCAATCTCGGCTTTCAGCTCTTCCAGAAGTTCCTTGGCTTTGCGATAGGCATAATACTCCTTTTGGTAAACCTTGAGCTGGTCGGCATCCTGAGCGATGATATCCACCACATTCAACTGGAAGTCTTCTTTCTGCAGAAGAAGATTCTGATGCTGCGAATGGATATCCACGAGTTGCTCTCCCAATTCTCTCATACGGGTGAGAGGCACCGGGGTGTCATTGATGAAGGCACGGCTCTTACCGGCTGCAGTCAACTCTCTTCGGATGATTGTATCATCGGCATCATAGTCGATGTCGTTATCATCGAAGAATTTCTGCATACCATATCTGGAGAGATCGAAGTGAGCCTCTATCACGCAACGGTCTCTTCCTGCCTTGATCGCCTTGCTGTCGGCACGGTTACCCAGAAGCAGTCCGATGGCACCGAGGATGATACTCTTTCCTGCTCCTGTCTCACCCGTGATGACGGAGAAGCCAGGATAGAGAGAGATGTTCAGCTCGTCGATGAGCGTGAAGTTCTTGATATATAATTGCTTGAGCATATTTATTCTACTTTTTGATAAAGATATAAAGGGAAAGCTGATTCTGATTTTCAGAAGCTTCCGTTCTGGAAGATGATCTCATGAAGATTCCAACCTGAAAAATCTATCCAGACAGATGATTCCTGAAAGATTATTCCTTGACCTGATCCCAATATTTATTCTGTGAAGGATTGATGGAGAAGAGGAGTTCATAGATGCTCTCCTTTTCCTTTTGGGTTCCCTTGCCGCGATAGATGTTGGCAAGTTCATCCTTCTTGAAGTCGGTCCATATCTGTGGCAACAAACTGAGTGGGCGGTTTTCCTTCGCCTTCTTCAGTCCTGTTTCCAGGGCGGCGGTTATCTCGATACGACCTCTTTCCGCATTATTCGCCATCTCGTCGAGTCCTTTCCGATAGTAGTCATACTGCAACTGTCTGAAGGGTTCCAACGCTCCATCCAGATAGTCTGAGATGATAGCATATCGGTTGCGGTCATCAGAGAAAGCCTTCCATCCGGGATAATCCAGATTCTGGGCATTGTTTGTCAGATTCATGCAGCGCTGCAGGATGTCTTCACCACCTTTGGGTGCAAAACTATCCAGATCGATACCGATGATAAGATATGCATAATAGGCAAAGAGAGCTGTAAGCTGATTGTCTATCTGCTGCTCATTGAACTCCAACTGGTCGTATTCTGCAAAACGAAACGTGAAGTTATCGTCCACATTATTATATAAGGTGGAGGTGTATGCCGAATTGAAGACGGGGCGATTGGCCTGTATCAGCGCCTTGCAGGTAAAGAGATTCTTGTCTCTGTCATACTTGGTGACGGTGATATTGAAGTTGCAGATGATGCGTTCGTTCTTCTGAAACTGAAGATGAGTCCATTGGCGATTGTTGACGAATTGCTGCAAGGTCTGTTGCAGATTGTCGAATACGCCTTTTTCCGTACCCGAGATCTGGGCATGGTTGATGGTAATCTTAGCTTGCAGCTCCTGTGCTGAAATCGTAGAAGGACTGCAGCACAGGAGGCCACCAGCTAAAGATACCGGACTAAAACAGGAGAGCCAGCTCGTCAATGATGTCGCGAGCCACCTCAGTCTTCGGTTTCTTTTCATATTCTTTCTTTCCCTTTTCAGAGATGATGGTAATCTGATTGTCGTCAGTGCGGAAAGTAGTGCCCGGATTACGTGTAGAGTTGAGCACGATGAAGTCGGCGTTTTTCTTCACTCTCTTCTTCTGGGCATTACTCTCTTCATCGTTGGTTTCCAGGGCGAAAGCTACGATTCGCTGATTCTTTTGTTTCATCTGTCCCAAAGCTGCTGCGATGTCATGGGTAGGCACCAGTGTCAACTCCAGGTCATCCTTTTCGCGCTTGATTTTCTTATCAGCTACATTGGCAGGACGGAAGTCTGCTACGGCTGCACAGAGAATGGCTGCATCAGAAGAAGCAAAGGCTGCTGTGGCTGCCTGATACATCTCCTCACAGCTCTCCACATTGATGCGGTGGATAGCAGGACTACAGTCTAATGAAACAGGACCTGCCACCAAAGTAACATCCGCACCACGGCGAAGACATTCTTCGGCAAGTGCGAATCCCATCTTTCCTGAAGAATAATTGCCGATGAAACGCACTGGGTCTATCTTCTCATAGGTTGGTCCCGCAGTAATCATCACCTTCTTACCGCAAAGATCTTTCCCTGCAGTCTTCTGGTTCTCTGATTCTACATCAGCAACCTCATCGGCACTCTCCATCATGTTGAAGTATCTATCCAGGTAATTCACGATGACATCCGGTTCCTCCATGCGTCCCTTTCCCTCTAATCCTGAAGCAAGGAATCCCACTTCCGGTTCGATGATATGGTTACCATAGCCGAGAAGGGTCTTCATGTTGGCCTGGGTAGAAGGATGCTTGTACATATCAAGGTCCATAGCAGGAGCAATGAAGACTGGTGCCTTCATGGAGAGATAGGTGGTGATGAGCATATTGTCTGCAATACCATGCGCCATCTTGCCCATGGTAGATGCCGTACATGGTGCAATGACCATCGCATCCGCCCAGAGACCGAGATCCACGTGCGAATTCCAGGTACCATCACGCTGTGAGAAGAACTCGCTTACCACAGGCTTGTGGGTCAGCGCAGAGAGGGTGATAGGGGTAATGAACTCCTTACCGGCAGGCGTAATGACCACCTGTACCTCAGCTCCCTTCTTGATGAGACCACGGATGATAAGGCATGACTTGTAGGCTGCAATGGAACCCGTAATGCCCAATACGATTTTCTTTCCTTTTAACATATTATTTTCCCATTCTCTTGTTGAACTCGCGCAGACGGATACGGGTGAGTACCTGCTTGGTATTGTTGGTGAAATCGCTTCCCAATACCCAGGTGAAGTAACCAGGATCCTTGGTCAGGATCTCTGCCACATCCCATCCTTTGTACTTGCCGAAGTTGAATACCTCGTGCTTGCGAGGATTGCCCTTTTCGTCGAGTATCACATTGCCGTCAGCATCCTTCAACTCCTGCCAAACGATGCGGCCAGCAAAATCTACATTGTCGTTGCGCTTGGAGAACTCCGCAAGCTCGTCCATGTCATTGTTAAGCACACGGTCGGCTTCCTCCTGAACACCAGGGGCATAACGGTCCAGCTCGCCTTTCAGTACGCAATAGGTAGCCTCGGTATCCTGGTCGGCGCGGTGTGCCTCGAAGTCTTCCTCCATCTTTCTGCCGCAATAGAACTTGTAGGCAGCAGCCAGGTTACGACGCTCCATCTTCATAAAGATATTCTGGGCATCAATGAGGCGACTCTTGGAGAAATCGAAATCGATGCCTGCACGCAGGAATTCCTCTGCAAGCATAGGTACATCGAAATGATTGGAGTTATAGCCAGCGAAATCACAACCGGAGAACTCCTGGTTGAAGGTAGCCGCCAACTGCTTGAAGGTTGGTGCATCCTTCACATCATCATTGCTGATACCTGTAAGAGCAACCACCTCTTCAGGAATTGGCTTCTCGGGATTGACAAACTGGTTTTTACGAACCTCTGTTCCATCTGGATACACCTTGATATAGGAGATCTGGATGATTCTGTCTTTTACCATGTCAAGACCGGTAGTCTCTAGGTCGAACACGATCAGAGGCTTAGTAAGATTTAATTTCATTACTTCTAGTATTTATTACTATATATTACTGATAGGGAAGGGGTGTTTAGATGAACCAAGCTCCTTATTCGTTAAGGAGCATTGGCATGATGAGCATGAGGATGTCCTCGTCTTCTGGCTGCTCAGCTGGTACAATAATACCGGCACGGCTAGGATCAGCCAAGTGGAAGACAACCTGATCGCTGTTCAGATTACCCAGGATTTCCATCAAGCTGCTACCCTTGAAACCGATGCTGATGCTGGAACCGCTATATTCGCAAGCCAAAACTTCCTTGGCAGAAGTAGAGAAATCGATGTCTTCTGAAGAAACCTCGAAACGGCCGCTCTCGATATGGAAACGGATCAGCTGGCTGCTCTCGCTGGCAAATGGCAAAACACGGCGCAATGCACTCTGCAAGCCCTTGCGATCTACGGTTATCTCACATGGGTTGTTGGCAGGAATCACTGAGTTGTAATTAGGATAGCGACCATCAATGAGGCGGCATTTCAATACGCCATCGCTAAACTGAATCTCAGCTCTGCGTGCATCAAACTTGATGGTTGCCTCATCATCCTTGCTCAGAATGTTCTTCAGCAATGATGCTGGCTTCTTAGGCAGGTTGAATGAAGAAGGAGTCTCACTCTTGACAGTGAAGTTCTTGCTTCTTACCAACTTATGGCCATCACTTGCAACGATGGCAAGCGATTCGGGAGTAAGGTCGAAATAGATACCATTCATTACAGGGCGCAGCTCATCGCTGGCTGTTGCAAAGAGAGAACGGTTGATATTGTCGATCAGCACCTGTGCTGGCAAGACGAGGGTAGTGCAGGCATCACCCATGTCCTGTGTTGGAGGATAGTCTTCAGCATTCAAGCCTGTGAAATTATAGAGACCATTCTGATATACAATCTTAATGGCATAACTATCTGTATCTACATCGAAGCTGAGAGGCTGCTCAGGCAACTCCTTCAATGCATCCAGGATGACGCGGTTAGCAACGCAGAACTCGCCTTCGCCATCGCAGTCAGTGAGAGCGATGGTACTCTTGATGATGTTGTCACTGTCGCTTGCGGTGATGGTCATCTCGCCGTTGGCAACTTGAAACAGGAAATTGTCAAGGATAGGCAGAGAATTCTTGCTGCCAATCACCTTAGCAAGCATATTGAGCTTGCTGTTCAATGCTGAACTTGAAACTGTAAATCTCATGAGTCGTTATTTTATATTATTAATTTTCTATATTACTTATCTCATTTTCATTGCTGATGCTCCTTACTTGATGGGTAAATTGGAGCATTTGCGCAATTATGAGCACAAAAATACAAAAAATATTGGGGATAGACAAAAATAATCGAAGAAATGTTTTTGTTTTAAAACTATTTTTAGTAATTTCGCAGTCAGAAAGAAAAATAACAGATAGATTCACTCGTTTTTGAGCCTCTCTATACATCTTTTGATTCTCGATGAAAATGGGGCTCGGCAGGCGAAGGATTGAAACAATTTTTAAAATAATAATATGGAATTACAAGGAAAGGTAATTGCCGTTTTACCTGAAAGAAGCGGCGTTTCTGCAAGAGGTGAGTGGAAGGCTCAGTCGTTCGTTATCGAAACTCACGAGCAGTATCCAAAGAAGCTTTGCTTCGATGTTTTCGGAGCAGACCGTCTTGCTCAGTTCAACATCCAGAGTGGTGAGGAACTTTTGGTTTCTTTTGATTTGGATGCACACGAATATAATGGTCGTTGGTTCAACAGTGTCCGCGCTTGGAATGTTCAGCGTGTAGATCCTAATGCTGTTGCTGCCATGCAGGGTGGCATGCAGCCAGTTGGTTCTCCATTCCCTCCAGTAAGTGCAGCTCCTCAGGCAGCTCCAGCTCCTGCTCAGGGTGCAACAGCTCCATTCCCTCCAGCTCAGCCAGCAGCTCCTGCAGCAGGTGGCAGCGCAGACGATCTCCCATTCTAAGAGAGAAAGCATGTAAGAAAATTGCAAAGAGCATTCGAAAGGGTTTGTTTCCACAATCCTTACGAATGCTCTTTTTCTTTAATTGACTTCTATACCAGTTTAAAACCAGCAGTAAACTACCCTTAAGGAAAAAAAGATTTATCCTTAAGGAAAAATATAATTTCCCTTAAGGGTAAATATTTCTAGCCTTAAAGGTAAAAGTTTAGCCCTTGATGGAAGCTAAACTTTTACCTGGAAAAAACTTATACTTTTTTATTCCTTTACTAATCGTTTCGTCTTCTTTTTTCAAAGAATGCCCGGGAGGCAGCAAAGAACAATACCACTGCGGCGGCATTTTCGACCACTACCATCCAGAAGGCACCACTATAACCGAAATGCTCGGCTACAACACCACCCAGAAGACAACCGATTCCGAATCCCAGGTCCCAACCGGTCAGAATACTGCTGTTGGCAGTACCACGCTGGTCGTGGCGGGCTACATTGATAAACATATTCAGGAAGGCTGGATACAGGTGACCATTTCCCAATCCTATCAATGCAGCTGAAAGATAGTAGGCTACCGGATGCTTGATGGCTACGAATATCGTAAAACCAACGAGCGATATCAGCATTCCTTCGGCAGCATTCTGGGTCAGCTTACCCTGACTCAAAGCCTTTCTGCCTTGCAATCTGCTCATGAACAATCCCATAGAGAGGATTGCAAAATAGGTTCCCGTTCCTCCGGTAATGCCTAATTCCTCCTTACTGTAAATGGCGAGATAGTTGCTCAATACACCCCAGCAGAAACCAAACATGCAGATGTTGATGGCCAACAGCCAGGCGCGGGTCAGGAAGAAGCGGTCGAGCGAGAGCTTCTCTTTGTTTCTGATGATTTCCTTCTCTGGAAGTTTCACCGTTCCAGCTATCACTACAGAAGCAATGGCCACCACAAAGGCTATCCGGAAAAGTACCATATAGCTACCCACCAGATTGTGCAGATAGATACCTATGGAAGGGGCTATCGCCATGGCGAAGTTGTTGCTCAATCCATAAAGACCGATACCCTCATTGCGTCTGCTCGATGGCAAGACATCGATGGCACAGGTACTGTTGGCAACAGTTACCGCTCCGAAAGGTCCACCATGCAGGGTTCGGCAGATGGCAAACATCAGGATAGTACTGGCTGCTATGTATCCTGCAAAGAAGATGGCAAAAGCCGTCAGACAGACCATCAGCACTTTCTTACGGGAAAATCCATCCACTACATATCCGCTAAAGGGACGGATGATGAGTGCCGCCACCGTATATCCGCTCAGAACAATGCCTATCACATCCTTCGTAGCCCCGAAAGTTTCACTCAGATAGAGTGGGAGGAGTGGGGTGAGGAGATAGAAGGCAAAGTAGAGCAGAAAGTTGGTGGTCATCACCTTGATGTAATTCGCATTCCAAAGTTTTTCTTTCATCTCTTCTGTATTTCTTAATTTCAAGATTCTACCCTATACTGAACTTTCGCATGTGGGGAAGTTAAGTGAAGTTAGGGAAGTTTATATTCTATTCTCCAACCAGGCATCAATGAGTTTGCGGGCAATCGACAATTTCTCCGGCAAAACAGGGAGATTGTCCTTGCTGAACCATTTGCCGCGGGAAAGCTCTTCCTTCTGAAGATGAATCTCACCATCTACATATTCGGCTGTATATCCTACCATCAAGCCACTTGGGAACGGCCATGGCTGGGAACCGAAATACTTGAGGTTCTTGATGGTCAGACCGGTTTCTTCCATTACCTCACGATGAACGGCTTCCTCCAGACTTTCACCTGTTTCCACAAAACCGGCTACCAAGGAATCGAAGTTACCCTTGAAGTTGCGGGCATGAACCAGCAGCACCTGATCGCCCTTCTTGATAAGAACGATGATGGCTGTAGCGAGAGAAGGCCAGACAGACTTGCCACACTCGGTACACTTCTTGCTGATATCTGTTGACATCTTCATCGGTGAACCGCATACACCGCAAAACTGGGTGTTCATATCCCAATAGTTCAGTTCCTGACATTTTCCCGCCTTCTGATACAACTCTGGGGAGAGCTTGTAAAAGCTAGGACGTAAACCGCACATCTCATATTTCGGATTGTCGGTTACGGGCTCTGGAATGGTGAAAGTCTTCACTTCCGTACCGTCATTCATCGGTGTGATATTGAGGATATGGGTCCAAGGCTTGGTTGCTATCGGACTTTCCTCACTACATGGAATCGTATAGGTTCCGTCTTCTCTCTTCTCTAGCAAGATATCTGTCTTGCAAAATATAAACCAATACTTCATTCTTTACTTTGAACTTTGAATATTGAACTTTGAACTTTATGATATGCTTTGACGGGTAGTTCCCGGCGGCTTTTGGGGACTAGTGGGCTATTGCTTTTTTCCGAAAAGCAACTCATAGTCACGCTGGGCTGCAGGCTTGGTCCATGCTTCCGGCACGAACTTCCAATTGTTGTTTGGCTTGGCTTCTACGGTTCCCATCTTTTCGATGGCCTCCATCAGGTAGTAACGCTGGTCGCGCTCACTGCGATAGATGATTCTGCTATCCAGACTATCCTTTGGAATACCGGCACCACGGGTAAGGAGCTCGCCGCCACCATTGCCACGATAACTGTTCACTGCCACCTTATACCATTTCTTTTCATCGAAAGGCTGGCCATTGCTCATACGCAGAATCTTCACCTTCTCGCCGTTTGGTTTGGTAACATCTACCTCATAATCGATGCCGGCAGCACTGTCAAAATTGAAGGAGAGGTTCTTGAAGCCCAGACGCTGCTGATCGCCCTTAGTCTGGGTGTCGAGCAGGAGCAGATGGTCATCAGGACTCTTCATCGTATTCACCCAGAGGTCATAGCTCATCTCCAGATGCTTGCGGATTTCCTCACCGGTAAGGCGCATCACGTAGAGCTGATTCTCATATTTATAGAGATTGAACATGTCACCAACGTAAATAGGTCCCGCCTTGATGGTAGAATTAAACTGGAGGGGCGCATTGAAGGCAATATCAGCATTCGTGATCTGAAGCTGCAGGTTGAGGATAAAATCATTGAAGGCGCAGCTGCCGAAGAAAGACTCGCGGCTGTGAATGGTATTCTTGAAAGTTCCGATCTGCTTGCTGACAAACTTGTTGATTTCTGCAATCTGTGGCTCGAATGCCTTCATGAAATCCTCATCAATAGGACATTTTGTCACATCTGGCAGACTGCCAACTATCTTTTTGTCTGTCACAACATACTGTTTCTTGCCATTCACCTTCTTCTTGTCCAGGGTAATGGTCACCTCGGCGTCTGCCACATTCAGGGCATTATTGGCAGGATCGAGACACACCACAGGCTTACCTTCCACATTCAGGATCGTCTCATTGCAGCGGGTATGGTCATGTCCGAAGAGTACCATGTCGAAGCCTGGCACCTCCTTTGCTACTCGCAGGGAGGCATCCTCCTCATATTCGGGAGTGACAATACCGCCATCCTTACCGCTGTGGAAGACACCGATGACAACATCCGGTTTCTCCTTCTCCTGGATAATCTTCATCCATTTACGGGCACTGGTCACCATATTCTCAAACTTCATTCCGCTCCAGAGATTCTCTGTCAGCCAGTTAGGAATAGCTGGAGTCAGCATACCGAGAACGGCTATCTTCACGCCCTCACGGTTCAGGATGATATAAGGCTTCACATAAGGCTTACCGGTCTTGGTATCAATGATATTGGCACCCAGCACCGGACAGTTTAACTCCCTGATCCACTTATCGTAAACCGCATGACCGGTCTCTACATCGTGATTACCAAAAGCCTGGGCATCATACTTCATATAGTTGACTACATCAGCTGCCACATTGCGAGCCTGGGTGTTGACATAATTATAGAAATAGCAGGTAGGTTGTCCCTGAAGGATATCGCCATTCTCCAGGAGGATGACATTGTCCTTATAGGTCTTGCGCAGATCGTTTACATAAGAGGATACGCGTGCCAGGGTTCCTGCCTTCGGTTTGCGATTGATGAAATCGTATGGGAAGAAAGAACCATGGACATCACTCGTCTGAATCACTCTGAGTTTGACGGTGCGCGGCTGAGCCATTGCCTGCGAATTAAAAGTGAGCGCCAACAAGAGCGCTGCAAATAACTGTTTCATACTTTTTTCTCGAATTTATTTGTTTCAACTGCAAAATTACAAAAAAGTTGGCAATTACGGCATACTTTTTGTTGGATTCTTATAAAAATCATAAAAATAGGAGGTATTATACTATGGCATTTGTAGATTATTACAAGATTCTCGGTGTAGATAAGAACATCCCGCAGAAGGATGTGCGCGCTGCATATCGCAAGCGTGCCAAACAGTTTCATCCGGATTTGCATCCTAACGACCCTAAGGCAAAGGCTAAGTTCCAGGCGCTGAACGAGGCGTATGAGGTGATTTCGGATCCGGAAAAGCGTGCTAAGTACGACCAGTACGGCGAACAGTGGAAGAATGTAGGAGGCTTCGGCGGTGGAGGCTATGATGGAGCTGCCGGCGGAGGTGCCGCAGGTGGAAATCCATTCGAAGGCTTCGACTTCAGTGGCTTCGGTGGAGGAGGTGGTTTCTCCAGCTTCTTCGAAAATCTCTTCGGCGGAGGTCGTGCCCGCGGTTCACAAGGTGCCGGTTTCGGTGGCTTTGGCGGATTCGGCGGAGCAGGTGCTGGTTTCGGTGCCGGTGCTGAATATGGTACAGGCGGATGTAACGGCGGCTGCGGTGGTCATAGCGCCAGAACGAATACGGGCGAGATGAACATGAATGTGAATATCGACATGTACACTGCACTGCTCGGTGGTGAGGGCATCATCACATTGAGCAATGGTTCAAAGATTAAACTGAAAATCAAACCGGAAACCCAGAATGGTACCAAGGTACGTGTTCGCGGCAAGGGGTATGACAGAGGTGATGGAACCTTCGGTGATCTGATGATTACCTATAACGTGAAGTTGCCTACTGGTCTGAATGAAAAACAGAAGGAATTGCTCCGACAGATGAAGGAAGCAAAGTAAAAGGAAAAAAGAAAGCTCCGATGGAATCAACAAACCATCGGAGCTTTCTTTTTATATTGCTTTTGAATCTTATGATTCTTTTATATTGTTTTAGAACTTACGAATCTTTTAATCAGGACTCATCTATTGCTGTGGCTCAGAAACCTTGTTCATATTGAAAGCAGAAACTTTGCCATCAGGTGAAACAACTGCAGAAATCTTAAAGAGTTGTTCCTTCTTGGTGCCATCTGTCAAATCTACGTCCTGACGGGCAGAGAACTGTACCTGATACTCATATTCCTCATCGCCAACCTCGCGCTTCTTGATCTGGTAGTCGTTGTTGATGTGCCAGTTCATATTGGCTACATTATCTTTATAGAGCTTGTCCATAAAGGTAACGACATCAGCCTTGGTAGCCGAGTTCTTACCAAGCAGGGAAGAGAGAATATCCTCGCAGGTAGCTGTCAAGCCATCCGCATTACGGGAATTGATGCTCTGGAAGAACTGACGGAACAATCCGCTTACCATCTGCTTTTCTTCTGGCTGGAGGTCACGGCTCTTGACCTTCTTCAGGGCATTCTCTGCCTCTTCGATATGAGCACCATCTGTATGAGCATTCAGATATGCCTGGTAGGCATCAGCTGTATCTGCAGCCTTAGCCACATTCCAATCCAGAGAGTCGATTTTAAGCAAAGCTTCCTGTTTATGCAAACTGTTAGGATACTTCTGGAGATATGCTTCCAAAGCTTCTTTCGATCCGCTCACTACCGCATTGGTCCAATCCTGGTCGTTCTGCTTCAACAGGTCTAGATGAGCCATAATGGAATCGCGATGTGCTTCATCCGCATCCTTGTAGGTATCGAGATAACTCTGCAGTACCATCGGATCGCTGCTTTGCATCGCATACTCATAAGCTTCCATCTCCTTGTTGCGATTGGCACTGTCGTAGAAGTAATACATAATGCCACACGCCAAGACAGCAAAGATGAATGAGATGATGAAGATAGAGCGGGTGTTCTTTTTCTTCTGTGGTTCCTGAGGAGTATTGCCCTCTCCGCCATCATTTCCGCTCGCAGTAACACCAGGACGACGTACAGGAGGTACTGGTGGGACAGGAGGGGTTGGAGGGACAGAAGGAGCTGTTGGAGTTGTTGGAGTTGTTGGAGCCGCAGGAGCCTGCGGTGTTGCTGACGATGCTGCAGACGACACCGGTGATGTTGCTTCCGCAAGAGGACGAGTTACCCCTACTGCTATCTCATGGCAGTTTGGGCACATCTCCTGACTGCTGAAATAAACCTCACCGCAATGAGGGCATTTAGTGATTTTTCCAGCTATCTCAACGCCACAACTAGGACAGGTTGGAGCCTTGTCACTAATCTGGCGGCCACATTCTGGACATTTAATAATTGCCATAGTTTTATTTAAAGTTTATGTTTTACTAAAATATATTCTTGTTTCTATGCTTTCAGACCCTATTCACTCTTTACCTTAAAACTAATCATAAAGTTCAAAGTTCCAAGTTCAAAGTTCAAAGTTCCAATGTCTTATCTGTGTCTGAATCTAATCTCTCTCAATCGATGCCTGCCCATGAATCTGCTCTTATCCACGTAGCCATTGATACCGTTCAGCTTTCCCTTACCGGTATATTGCCACATTTCAAAGTCTCTTCCATCCTTGAGCACTGGTTCTCGCTTGGTATATTGTGCTATCATCAGTTTGTAACTGTCGAGCTTTCCCAAGAGATAATGGTCATAGAAGTTGGCACCCGTATAGATGAGCGGCTTCTGTTTGTATGCCTTTTCCACGAGATGCAGGAACTTAAAGAGTGAGTCGCAAAATTCTTCTGTTTCCAAACCACTCTTGGTCTCTACGTCAATCATAGGCAAGAGATCCTGGTCGCCCGGTCGGCATTGAGCCATGAAATTCTCCAACTGGGTCTTCTGCGGAATACGGGCACGGTAAAAGTGGTATGAACCCACCTTGAGTCCATATCTATGAGCCAGATCAATATTCTGCTTATATTTGCTATCTACATTGGTTCCACCTTCGGTAGCCTTCAGATAAACATACGCCATCTTGGAGTTATCGCCCACCGTTTCCCAGAACACATTGCCCTGATAGTGGCTGAGGTCTATGCCATGCACATGACTGCAGGTATCCTCGCATTGCACCTGCGCACTTGCGCATAGTGTTATAATAGATGATATTATTGTTATACAAAATCGTTTCATAGATGCAAAGGTACGAAAATCGCTTGAAATTCGTCACAGAGTATGCTTATTTTTTATATATTTTATATTATTCTTCGATTTCTGAGAGCGAGCGGTAGAAGTTATTGCAGAAATTGCTGATAGTTTCTATGGGCGCATATTCCAGATACCGCATACTGCGGCGCAGGTTTTTGCGCATCGTACCACCGGTGGTGCGAACGAATCCAGCCTGGGTCTGCTCGAATAAAATTTCCTGCTGATCGAGACTGTTATAATAAAGCGAACGGAGGGTCAGCTTGTAGGCACCACGTTCTACACGGCGCACGAAAGGTATCTCATCCTGTTCAAATTCGAAGAAAAGGATAAGTACACTGCCCTGCAACTGCGCCATACGCTGGATGCGGAGCTTGCGCAGCCATTTTTCCAGTTTTACGAAATCTACCTTGTCGCCCTTGGTGCGCAGATAGTTTCCCATCTCGATGATACCGCCAAGATTAACGCCATTGGCTAATATTCCATTGATATTGGATACGATGATGCGAAGTAAATGAATGGTCTCAATAGAGGTGTCGATGGCATGACGCTCGTTTTCCTGTATGCTGGCTAAACGTCGGTTCAGGAAACCATTGTTCATGCGTACTTCACCCGCAGGCACATCGCTGAGGTTCTTCATCATCTGGGCTATCTTCTTCTGTTTGAAGGTAGTCATCGGTTCCATCTCCTCCTTCGTATGAAAGTGATCGGAACGCAGCTTGACAAAAAGGTTTCTCTGTAAAAAATCCATCGTGTATTCATTTAAAAGTTAAACAATTGGCAATAAGCTACTTCCATTCTAGCTGTATCGCTTCGGGTAACGAAATAGTATCGAAAACAGCGCAGCTATACCGATAGCCAGAGGATAATAGAGGTATGGAAGGATATCCATCGGACTAAGATTGGCAAGACCTGCTGCCAGAAGTATCTGTACTCCGTATGGTATCAAGCCCTGAACCGTACAGGAGAAAGTATCGAGGATACTGGCTGCCTTGCGGTTGTCAACTCCAAACTTATCACCGATTTTCTTGGCTATATTGCCTACCGTGAGGATGGCAACCGTATTGTTGGCAGTACATACATTGACCATGGAAACCAGTGCTGCAATAGACAGTTCGGCTCCTCGCTTGTTGCTGACGTGTGCCGTAATCTTGTCGATGATATAATTGATACCGCCATTCTCACGGATGATTTCGAGCATGCCTCCCGCCATCATTGCGATGATGACCAGTTCGCCCATACCGATGATTCCGTTACCCATGGCTGAGAACCAGCCGAAGAGATCGTAACCTCCGGTAGCACCCAGGAGCTGACAGCTTACACCAATCACACCACAGAGCAATGTTCCCATCGTAAGAACCGCCATCACATTCATACCCGCCACAGCTGTGACAAGCACTACCAGATAAGGGACTACCTTGACATATTCTACCTCCGGAATATCAGTAGGTGCCTGCAGACCGATACCCATCACGGCATAGATAGCCAGTACAATAACGGCGGCAGGTACTACGATAAGAGAATTGACACGGAACTTATCGCTCATCTTGCAATTCTGAGTCTGGGTAGCAACTACCGTGGTATCAGAGATAAAGGAGAGATTATCTCCAAAATAAGCTCCACCAACGATGATAGCTGTCATCATACCTGTATTAACGTCCATGGAGTGGGCGAGTCCCGCAGCTATCGGAACAAGTGCCACAACAGTACCTACACTTGTTCCGATGGATACGGAGATAAAGCAGGCTGCCAGAAACAGTCCCGGCAGAATCATGCTGGCGGGAAGAATGCTGAGTGCAAGATTGACTGTTGCATCGACAGCTCCCATCGCCTTAGCCGAAGCTGCGAAGGAACCTGCCAATACATATATCCACAGCATGAGCATCAGATTGTTGGCACCGGCACCCTTGCTATAGGTATCTACACGACTCTTGATGGGCATACCACCAGAAATCGCAATGGCATAGATACTGGAGATCATAAATGCCACGGTGAGCGACAAATTGGTATCCTTATGACTGGCATCTACCGAATAGACGGTGAATGCTACGATGAGGACAATCAACAAAAACAATGGCGACAACGCCAACAATCCTTTCTTATTACTCATGTTTCTTTTTAAGTTATTACAATGTTACTCCATTCTTGAAAATGGAAATCTCTCGATAGCCGTTGTACTCGTTGCGAGCTTCCTCGCCACTGGCAACTGCTATGATCTTATCGATGAACCTGTTTACCAACTCCTTCATATCGGTGCCTTCAACCAGTTCTCCGGCATTGAAGTCAATCCAATTTGGTTTGTTCTGGGCAAGCTTGCTATTGGTTGAAATCTTCATCGTTGGAACGAATGTTCCGAATGGGGTACCACGACCCGTTGTGAAGAGTACAAGCTGACAGCCTGCAGAAGCCAATGCGGTTGCTGCCACGAGATCATTACCTGGAGCAGACAAGAGGTTCAGACCTGTTGTCTCCAAACGGTCACCATACTGCAGCACGCCACTGACAGGAGCACGACCGCACTTCTGGGTACAACCCAGTGCCTTATCTTCCAGAGTAGAGATACCGCCAGCCTTGTTGCCTGGAGAAGGATTCTCACCAACAGGCTCACCATGACTGAGGAAGTACTCCTTGAAATCATTGATGAGATGAACGGTCTTGTCGAAGAGTTCCTTATTCTCACAACGGTTCATCAGAATAGTCTCAGCACCAAACATCTCTGGCACCTCGGTAAGGATGCTGGTTCCGCCCTGAGCAACCAACCAGTCTGAGAATTCACCAACGAGAGGGTTTGCAGTGATACCACTGAAGCCGTCAGAGCCACCACACTTCAAACCTACGCGAAGCTTGCTTACCGGTACCTCCTCACGCTTATCCTCCTTAGCCTTGGCATAGAGATCACGGAGAATCTTCATTCCCTCTTCGATCTCATCACCCTCAACCTTCTGTGTTACCAGGAGCTTGATGCGATCCTGATCGTAATCGCCCAACATCTTCATGAAGTCGTCAGGCTGATTGTTCTCACAACCCAATGAGAGAACGAGAACAGCACCAGCGTTCGGATGCAGACAGATATCACGGAGAACCTTGCGGGTGTTCTCGTGGTCGCCGGAAAGCTGAGAGCAACCAAAATTATGGTGCCAAGCGTGGATGGCATCAATGCCCTCACAGCCAGTCTCCTTCTTCAGAAGCTCTACGAGTTTCTCGGCAACACCATTCACGCAACCTACGGTTGGTACTACCCACACCTCGTTTCTTACACCTACTTCGCCATTCTTGCGTACATAGCCCTGGAAGGTACGTGATTCCTTGGGAATGTCCAACTGCTCATCTACTGGATTATAGGTATATTCCAGCGTACCGGCAAGGTTGGTCTTGAGATTGTTCTCATTCACCCATTCACCCTGCTTCAGATTCTGCTTGGCATGACCGATAGGGTAGCCATACTTGATGATGTTCTGTCCCTCGGCAGCATCATCGATGAGCACCTTATGACCAGCTGGAGTATCCTGCAAGAGAGTGATACTCTTGCCATCCACCTCGATAACCTCGCCCTTCTGCATAGGACGCAAACAAACCACTACCGAGTCGGCAGGGTTAATCTTGATAAAGCTTGATAGTTTCATTCTGTAGTTTTGTTTTTGTTTATTTATCATTTATATTTCTATTTCTTGTCTCTTCATTTCTGCCTTAGATCTGCGTTCTGCGGTAGAAATCGATATTCTCCTTCATCAGCAGCTCAATAGGCATGTAATTCACCGGATTCACCTTCTTCTTGAGAACGATGGCACGGAAGAGGGTATCCACGCAATAGTAGCCCTGCATATAGGCATGCTGTGCGATGAGAAACGAGATACTGCCTTCGCGAAGACATTTCGCATTCTTGCCCACCATATCATAACCCATAATCTGTACATCACGGCGATTGGACTTAAGCAGATAATCTCCCACGATATGCGCCTTCGATGTCATTGTTATACAATGATGTGTAGCAGGATGTTCATCAAAGTACTGACCCAGCATCTTCTGGTACTCGTTGCGGGTTCCATTGAGCGGAAGATCAAGCACATTGATGACAATCTGTGGGAAATGATCGTGCATATAATGACGGAATCCCACCTCACGGTTATCCTGCTGCTTGCTGACCACATGGCCATCCTTGGTCTGTCTCATCAGCATCACCTCTTTCTCATTGCCCGCAAGCATCATCAGCATCTTGGCTGCAAAATAGCCAGAGCAGAACGAATCCTGTCCATAGAAGGAGAGAGGGCGCAAGTCTGGCATATAAGAATCGAGCAGGATAAATGGAATACCCTTTTGATGCAACTGGTCTGTAAAACCACGTGTCACTTCCAAAGATGATGGTACTATGATAACACCTTCCGGATTGGCATCAAGAATCTCTTGTGAAACAGCCTTGAAAGAATCCTCACTGGAACGCTCGTAGAATCGAATCTCTAAATCGATATGGAAATCCCGGCGCTGGTCTTCGCACTTTCGGGCACCTTCTTCTATCTCTTCCCAATAGGCTTCCGATTCATGCTTCGGTATCAGAAGATAAAAAGTATAAGCCTTGTTGTATGCCAATGCACTGGCATACATATTAGGTTGATAATTCATTTCCTTGAGCGCTTGTTCCACCTTCTCACGTGCCGGCTTCGACACGTTCGGGCGGTCGTGGAGCACACGGTCCACTGTTCCTACAGATACGCCTGCTCTTTCGGCGATATCCTTGATTCTGATTCTTTCGGCCATTGTTTTTAAGTTTATGGTTTGAGCACATCGCACGTACATTATTATATAGTAGGAGACTTTTATCTAGAAAGACAACAGCGTTCCTTTCATAACTGTGCGCACAAACTGTGCTTTTTTACTATGTTTTGTTGAACTCTGGTTTGTGTGCGGTCACACCATCAGCATTCGGGCGCAAATATACAACATTTTTTTGAATTGTGCGAATGCACAGCTCTTTTTTTGCACAAAAATCGAAAAAAAAGGAGAAAAAAAGGGAAAAAGTGAGAAAAATACGAAAAAAATAGGGCGATAAATGAAAAAAACTGCGATTAAATTTTGGTATTCGAGAAATTATAGCTATTTTTGCCAACGGTTACGGACAACTACAACAAAATTGTCTATTAGTAAACAAACAACAAAAACAAAGAAATTAAAACTATCAAACAATGGCAAAGATTGTAACATTAGGCGAGATTATGCTTCGTTTGTCACCAGAAGGCAACGATCGTTTCATCCAGAGTGAGTCACTTCGCATCATCCCTGGTGGTGGTGAGGCTAACGTTGCTGTTAGCCTTGCTAACTATGGTCACGATGCATATTTCGTATCAAAGTTGCCAAAGCACGAGATTGGCCAGATTGCAGTAAATGGTCTTCGTCGTTATGGCGTCAACACAGAGTTTATCGCTCGCGGTGGTGATAGAGTAGGTCTCTACTATGCAGAGACAGGTGCTTCTATGCGCCCATCTAAGGTTATCTACGACCGTGCTCACAGCGCTATCGCAGAGGCTGATCCTTCTGATTTCGACTTTGATAAGATCATGGAGGGTGCTCAGTGGTTCCACTGGAGCGGAATTACTCCTGCTATCAGCGACAAGGCTGCAGAATTGACCAAGTTGGCTTGTGAGGCTGCTAAGCGTCATGGCGTAACTGTATCTGTTGACCTCAACTTCCGCAAGAAGCTCTGGACATCAGAGAAGGCTATCTCTGTAATGCGCCCATTGATGCAGTATGTAGATGTTTGCATCGGTAACGAGGAAGATGCTCAGCTTTGCCTGGGCTTCAAGCCTGATGCTGACGTAGAAGGCGGAAAGACTGATGCTGAGGGTTACTATGGCATCTTCAAGGGTATGATGGAAGAGTTCGGCTTCAAGTATGTCGTTTCTACACTCCGTGAGTCTCTTTCTGCTACCCACAATGGTTGGAAGGCTCTTATCTATGATGGTAAGGAGTTCTATCAGAGCAAGCACTACGATATCAACCCTATTATCGACCGCGTGGGTGGTGGTGACTCTTTCTCTGGTGGTTTGATCCATGGTCTCCTGACTAAGGAGACTCAGGGCGAGGCACTTGAGTTCGCTGTTGCTGCTTCTGCATTGAAGCACACTATCCCTGGCGACTTCAACTTGGTTTCTGTTGACGAGGTTGAGAGCCTTGCTGGCGGTAACGCTAATGGTCGTGTACAGCGATAACACTTAACATTAAACATTTAACATTAAAACAAGAAAATGGCAAAGTTTAGCAAAATGCAGGTCATGGCAGCTATGAAAGAGACTGGTATGGTTCCTGTATTCTTCAATAAAGATATCGAAATCTGCAAGAACGTAATCAAGGCATGCTACGAGGGTGGCGTTCGCGTATTTGAATTCACCAACCGTGGCGATTTCGCTCACGAGATTTTCGGTGAGTTGGTAAAGTGGGCTGATAAGGAGTGCCCAGAGATGATCTTGGGTGCTGGTACTGTGGTTGATGCTGGTACAGCTTCCTTGTATCTCCAGTTGGGTGCAAACTTCATCGTTGGTCCTAACTTCAACCCTGACATTGCTCCAGTATGTAACCGTCGTTTGGTGCCTTATTCACCAGGTTGTGGTTCTGTAACAGAGATCAACAATGCTCAGGCAGCAGGTTGCGATGTAACCAAGGTATTCCCTGCAGGTAATGTAGGTGGTCCTTCATTCGTTAAGAATGTAATGGCACCATTGCGTTGGAGCAACATCATGGTAACAGGTGCAGTAGAGCCAACAGAGGAGAACCTTACTCCTTGGATCAAGGCAGGTGTTCTCTGTGTAGGTATGGGTTCTAAGCTCTTCCCTAAGGAGACTGTTGCTGCAGCAGATTGGGCTGCCATCACAACCAAGTGCCAGGAAGCTTTGGGCTACATTGCTAAGGCACGTGCATAATCAGAATGCATAAAAGATTTCATCATATTTATGGCATCGCCATCATCTGTATGATGGTGGCGATGTTTGTTTTTTCAGCTTGTTCGCCATCGCATAAGGGCGAAGTAGATGAGCTGAATTATCTTTCTTATGCGCTTCACTATCGTAACCTTGATTCTACTAAAGTATTGGCAGAGAAGGCTTTGACTCTTTCCGAAGACTATCCTGCCGGATACGCAGAGGCTTGCAACAACCTGGCTTTTGTGGCTATTGCCAAGATGGATTACCATACTGCCAAGCGATGGCTTGACAAGGTAAACGAACGCAGTGACAACCAGATAGAACTCCTTATTGCCGACGTTCAGAATATGCGACTCTGTCAGCGTGAGGCCCGCAACAAGGATTTTTATAGCTTCAGGGAAAAAGCCATCCGTAAACTGCGAAGAATCGGTGAGGAAATAGATAACCTTCCTCTTCGGGAGCGTCATCGCGCCATTTATGCGAAGAGTGAGTTTGATATCGTTGCTGCCACCTATTTTTATTATGTACAGCTAGATAAGCCGATGCTCAATGCGCTGGCAGATCTTGACCCGGATGAAGTGGAACAGGATACGGCACAGTATCTCAACTATCTTTATAATATGGGAGCTGGTGGCGCCATCACTCATGGCACCCCACAGGAAATCTGTCAGGCGGAATTTGATATGCTCATTCGCCTCTACTTTTTGGCTAGTGGCAGCAATCCTTATCCATACTGGCAGGCAAACGCACTGCAATCTATCAGCGAACATATTCAGGATCCGGAACAGCGCGATTTCCTGGTAAAAAACAATCTTCCGGCTTTCCAGTATCTCAATGTAGAACAGATGCCTTTGGAACTTCTGGCAGGAAACTTTGCGCAACGTGCACTCAATATCTTTTCTGAATATGGAGACGTTTACCAGACGGCAGGAGCATACCGCACACTGGCAGAATGCTACTGGCAGATCAAGGATTATAAATCGGCTGGCGATTGCCTGAATAGGGCACTCAACCAGAACAGAGCCATCCAGCAGGCACCCGACCTGGTGGCATCTATCCGAGAAAGACTCAGTCTGGTTTATTCTGCCATCGATGATAAGCCGGAAAGCGATTACAACCGCAATATTTACCTCGACTTGCAGGAGCAGAGCCGACAGGACAGGCAGTTGGAAGCGCGTGCCACTCAGTTGGACAACAATGCCGTCCAGCTGAACACGATGATTGCTGCGGTAATCTTTATGATAGTCCTGGTTATGATCTTGCTCTATGTATTCGACAGAATGAAGCGCCGCAATACCAAGGAAAGTTCTGTAGAATCCCTGCTCATACCTTTACATGAATGGGAAGAACAAAATACACAGCATATCAATGCATTATCAGAAAAGCATGAAGAATTGGAAGAAGCCAAGAATATGGTCCAGCTTCATATATCTGACAATAGGCGTCGCAACCTGGAACAGCGTGCCAAGCTTTCTTTGGTCAATAGCATCACCCCGTTTATCGACCGTATGATCCATGAGGTAGATAGGCTGATGAAGGGTGATGATCCTGAAGAAGTGAAACAGGAGCGATATACCTATATCTCAGAGTTGACAGACAAGATCAACCAATATAATTCGATTCTCACCGATTGGATACAGATGCGCCAGGGAGCCATCAATCTCCGCATTGAGAGTTTCCCGCTCCAGCCACTTTTCGATATTGTAGCCAAAGGAAAAATGAGTTTTCAAATGCGTGGGGTCAAACTGACCGTACTGCCTACAGATGCTATGGTAAAGGCAGACCGTACGCTGACACTATTCATGATTAACACCATCGCCGACAACGCCAGGAAGTTTACACCTGCAGGAGGTGAGGTCGTGGTTAGTGCCAAGAGCCATCAGGCATTTGTGGAAATATCTGTAGAAGATACGGGAAAAGGTATGGATGAAGAAACACTGGAACATATCTTCGACCGTACCTATACCGGCGGACATGGATTCGGATTGCTCAACTGTAAGGGCATCATCGATAAGTACAAGAAAATCAGCTCGCTCTTCTCTCCTTGTAATATTCAGGCAGAGAGTGAGCCGGGAAAGGGTAGTAAGTTCACTTTCCGACTGCCTTGCGGTATTCGGAAAATGCAAATGATACTGATACTTGCCTTGATGCTGATAGGTTGTAATATCCCATCTGCCGTACAGGGAAGCATCCGGAATAAGGTCTCTATGCACAGAACTGACAAGCATAGAACTGACAGGCACAGGGGCAATAAGCAGACATCGCGATTGCTGCAAACAGCAGCATCCTATGCCGACAGTGCCTATTTCAGTAATATCAATGGTACCTACGAGCGGACCCTGGCTATGGCAGATTCGTCTCGCAGCTATCTCAACCGATACTATCTGACATTGAATCCTGATGGGAAATATCTGATGGTGGCACATCCCATGAAAGGAACCGCTGCCGAAATCCAATGGCTGCACGACAGTTTGCCAACCAACTACGAGGTCATACTCGATATCCGCAATGAGAGTGCCGTGGCAGCGTTGGCGCTTCACAAATGGGAGCTATACGATAGTAACAACAAGGTATATACCCAGCTCTTCCGTGAACGGAGTGCGGATAATTCGCTCGATAACTACGTAAGAACCATGCAGACTTCAGAAAACTCGAAGGCTGTAGCCATCGTCTTGCTGATTATCCTGCTGTTACAATTGCCACTGGCATATTATCTGCTATACTATCGCCACATCCTCCGTTATCGCTATGCCGTAGAAAAGATCAATGGCATTAACAAGGTGTTGCTCAGTGGTGATTCCAACACGGATAAGCTGAAACAGATTACTGGAATCTGGACTCCATCCGGCAGCAATAATATACGTAACGCTCAGCTTTTCCCTCAGCTCAATGAGGTGGTGGAACGTATCTCGCAGGCACTGAAGCAAAGCATTGATATGCAGCAGAATGAGGCTACGAATATAGAAATGGCAGAAGATGAACTGCATCGTGCCGAGTATGAAAACGGAAAGTTGCACATTGCCAATTCCGTACTCGACAACTGTCTCTCTACGCTCAAGCACGAAACGATGTATTACCCATCGCGAATCAGACAGCTTATCGACAGTACACCGGAGGATGTTACTTCCCTGCAGGAGTTGGTGGATTACTACAAGGCAATATACACGATGCTCAGCGCACAGGCAATGGAGCAGGTGGAAGGAACCGTGAAATGCGATGCAGACTTGCTGGCATATCTCAGGAAACTGATCACTGGCGGAGTGAAGAACTTCACTTATCAGGAAACAGCCGCATCATCCACCTATGTAACCTGCCAGTATATCCTTCACGATATTCCATTTGACGCAACCCGTCATCCACATCTCTTCACACCGCTCACCAGCGATATGAAATATCTGGTGGCACGCCAGATTGTGAGAGAAATAGGGGAGGCAACCAACCTGCGTGGCTGCGGCATTCTTGCCAAGCCGTCATCTGATGGCAGACTCATGATAGAAATCGTTTTACCTGAAAAAATAATAAAGACAAAGACATGAATAAATTTAAGGTTATTATAGTAGAAGATGTGCCTCTGGAATTGAAAGGCACAGAAGGAATCTTCAAGAACGACATACCCGAAGCAGAAATCATCGGCACTGCGGATAGTGAAATTGCTTATTGGAAACTCATCAAACAGCAAAAGCCCGACCTGGTACTGCTTGATCTTGGCTTGGGTGGCTCCACTACTGTTGGAGTAGAGATTTGCCGTAGTACAAAGGAACAGTATCCTGATGTGAAGGTTCTGATTTTTACCGGTGAGATTCTCAACGAGAAGTTATGGGTAGATGTGCTCGATGCAGGCTGTGAAGGCATCATCCTCAAGAGCGGAGAATTGCTGACCCGTGGTGACGTGGCTTCCTGCATGAGTGGTAAGAAGCTGGTTTTCAACCAGCCGATTCTCCAGAAAATCGTTGATAGATTCAAGCAGAGCGTAGGAAGTCAGCTGATGCATCAGGAGGCGATGATCAATTACGAGATTGATGAGTACGACGAGCGATTCCTCCGCCATCTCGCCCTGGGTTATACCAAGGAGCAGATCACGAACCTGCGAGGTATGCCATTCGGAGTGAAGAGTCTGGAAAAACGGCAGAATGAACTCGTACAGAAGCTCTTCCCTGATGGTAATAACGGAATGAGCGTGAATGCCACCCGACTCGTGGTACGTGCCTGCGAGTTACGCATCATCGATATTGATAATTTGCAGGCTGATGAAGAATAGTCATACATTCAGCAGGGTATGTGGCTATGCCATGTTCCTGCTGATACTGGCACAGCTAGTACTGGTGCTGGCTTCATGGCTCATCACTGCCGCTATGCCCGATGTCTTTCCCCGGTCATTGCTCAGCCCGGAAGGTATCCGATGGTTCTTCGGCACTTTCACAGCCAACCTGCAGTCACCTTGGCTGGTATGGCTATTGCTGATCAGCATTGCCTGGGGAACGCTACGGGCTAGTGGCTTGTTAAAATACGACCATAAGGTTTACCGACAGCGCAATGCCTTGCGATTGGTTTGCCTGGAATTCGTTCTGTTTATCGGTGTGATGCTGTTGCTCACGCTCATCCCTCATGCCATCCTGCTCAATGTAATGGGAGGATATGCCTCCAGCAGTTTTTCCAGAAGCATCTTGCCCTATATCTGTTTTATGGTCATTGTCATGGCACAGTCTTTCGGCGTAGTCAGCCAAAGACTGAACAGTATTGAGGCAATGGGAGAGGCAATGGCGGATGGAGTTCGTCTGTCTGCTCCTCTCTTTATCATCTATATACTTGTCATTCAATTATATAGTTCTGTAGATTATCTTTTTTGATGATCTTTGATAGTACATCAATTCATCATACTAAAAAATCAAAGGGGCATCCCAATCACTTGGAATGTCCCTTCTTTTGGTATATATTTGGTTTGATAAATTGGTCTTAACTATCTTCTGCCACCGAATGAACCGCCGCCATTATGGCTCTTGCTACGGGAAGAACCACCTCCAAAGGAACTGCGGGCACCATTGCTGCCTCCGCCAAAAGAATGGCTTCCACTGTTGAATGAACGGCTGTTATTCAACGAATTGCCGCCACGGTTTCCACCGAAAGATCCCCTGCTTGGAGTACTGGAACGTGGAGTGAAACCATTATTAAACGAACGGCTGTTGTTGGTAGAGCCACTGCCGAATCCACTTCGGTTATAACCTCCGAAAGAACCACCGCCACGGACACCACTTCCAAAGGTAGCATTATTTTGGCGACTGTTGCCGAAAGAATGATCACGTGTAACCGTAGTTCTTGTACTGCTCTGACGATTGAGGTTACCGAACGTCTTGCCACGACCATAATCGCCACGGTTGAATCCATCGCGCATACCGAATCTAGGTTCCTGACCACGAACACCGATAGGGCGAGGACCGCCGAACTCACGTCCGTGATACCAGCTTCTGCCACCATTCATTCTCCAGCTGTGTCCACCACGATATACAGCATAGAAATGAGGTCTTCCGAAGAAGAAGTAATCTCTGCGTGGGTAGCGTGCATAGATGCCGAAGTGGAAGTAACCACCATCCCAGTAAAGAGGACGGTAGAAATAGCTTGCGGCACAGAATGAGCGATACTGCCAATCCAGAAGGATATAGCTCAAGTCGAGATTACGCTGACGCCAATAGATGCCGTAGAGATCGTCGTAAGTATCTACGCCCATCAGATAGTCGAGGTTCACCTCATAGGCTGCCTCATACTGATCATCTGTCAGATTCAGCTCGTAAGCCATCTTGTCTGTCAGAAACAGAGCCTGCTGGCGAGCCTGTTCATAACTCATTGCTGATGCAGAAGTGAATGTCATCATGAACATTGCTACTAGTGCTATGATAAACTTCTTCATAATCTTATCTTATTTTATATGTTAAACTTCCATTTTCCAGGAAACCATCAGATTCCCGAATGATCGTCAATTCCGTCATCTTTCTGATTTCTGCTGCAAAGATAAGGCGATTTATGGAGGTATAGTAAGGATTTTCCCTAAACCGATAGAGGAATTTCCCTAAACGATGCTTTTCATAACCACTATTTATCATAACGTCCCTTAAAAGTAAAATAATAGGGGCTCTCTTCTTACTTAGAAAGAGAGCCCAACTTATGCTTATTTCAATACAAACACCTTGGTTTCGTGAGCTTTCACGGTGCCTTTCCATCTGTTTGCCTTCTTGGCAATGTCGCGATGCTGCCATACATCTCTTACCAGATACTTGCCGTTTAAGCCCAACTGCTTGAAATCTGCCTGAATAGACTTATCTTTATCACCACAGTTAAGAATGGCAACGGCATGAGAACCATTTGCCAAAGGACGAACATAAATCTGATGATCAGCCTGATTTACCTTGCGCTCAGCAGCCTTGCCCAACGGATCCTGATCAATGGCGATGATTTCCTTGTTCAGGAGAATGCGCTTATCCTCAGCAGAAAGCTTTCTCAGGTCGTTGCTCAATGCCAATACTGATGACATCATGCACCACATACTCATTTGGGTCTGATACTCAGTATAGCTGCAGCCAACACCACCCAGATCACTGGATGGTCCGCCCTTGCCATTCAGTCCCACAACCAGCATATCCATATCAGGCCACTGTCCGTGGCGAACATCCTTGGCGAGCGGTGCTGTGATATTCACGATATCGAGAATACCCATACCGCCTTGCTTCACGATATCTTTCCACATATCTCTTACATCATAGCTGGTTCTCCAGAGCGAACCGCCTACCTGCTCACACCATTCTTCGCCGTTGCGCTGTCCCCATTCACAGATACCGAGAACGATGTTTCTACCCGATTTGCTCAAAGCCTGAGCCATCGTATGATAGCGTTTACGGGCTGTGGCACTGTCCTCCGGAGCATTGCAGTAGTCATATTTCAGATAGTCGATACCCCATGAAGCAAAGGTGCGGGCATCCTGCTCCTCGAAACCATAACTGGCTGTCCATCCACCGCAGGTAAGCTGGGCGGCATCAGAATAGATACCCAACTTCAATCCCTTGGAGTGAACATAGTCGGCAAGCGCCTTGATGCCATTCGGGAACTTCTTTGGGTCTGGAATGATGTTATTATGGCGGTCACGACCTCCCTGCCACAAGTCATCTATAAAGATGTATTCGTAACCGGCATCGCGGAAACCGTGTTCTACCATAGCATCGGCAGTTTCCTTGATCAGCTGTTCACTGATGTCACCTTTAAAGAGGTTCCATGTCATCCATCCCATAGGAGGAGTTTTTGCTAATTGGTTGCGCTCCAGCAGCGTTTCGCTTTTCTGGGCAAAAGAAGATGTTGCCAATAAGGCAGCAAAAGCAATAGATAAGATTTTCTTCATATTGAATTTTAATTATATGGTTTATTCCAATATGCAAAGGTACATCTTTTTTCTAAAAAAACGTTAGTTCTTAAACATATTTAATACTTTGTTCCCCTTACATTCGCCATTATTTCATACCTTTGCAAAAAATAACAAAAAGAAGAAGATATGAAAAAGAAAGATGGTATGACAGGATGGCTCATGAAATGCAGTAGCAGCTGTCTGATATTCATGGGATGCAGTCTGATGATTACGGGATTCTGCCTGCTGTTGACAGGATGTACGGAAAAAGCCAGGAAGATGGAAAAGAAGAATATCAAGGTGGAAACAATCTCTGTAGGAAATACAAACCTGGGGGGAACGAAAGACTATGTGGGTACCATCGAGGAAAAGATGGGATCAACACTCAGTTTCGAAATCGCCGGAAATATCACTTCCATCCGTGTAGATGAGGGTGACAGAGTCAGCAAGGGCCAGTTGCTCGCCACCATCAACCCTACTACCGTGAAGGAGGCTCACCGGGCTACCCTCACCACCTTGAAGCAGGCAGAAGATGCCTACAGGAGATTCCTGCCCCTCCATCAGTCGGGAACCATCTCGGATATGAAATGGGTGGAGATAGAAAGTAAACTGGAACAGGCGAAGGCTGCCGAAAGCATTGCCCGTCAGCAACTCTCCCACTCCACACTCACAGCTCCGTTTTCTGGCGTCATCGCTGCCAAGAATGTGGATATGGGAACCTACGTGCTTCCTGGTCAGCCCGTGCTGAAACTCGCCAATGTGGCTCAGGTCAACGCCAAGGTATCCGTACCCGAAGCAGAAATCTCGCATCTCCACGTAGGCGATAAGGTGAAGCTGACGGTTGCCGCTCTTTCAGGAGCCGTCTTCTATGGAACCATCTCAGAAAAAGGCATCGATGCCAATCCTATCTCGCATACCTACGACATCAAGGTGGGTATCACCAATCCGCAGGGTCGTCTGCTCCCGGGTATGGTCTGCAATGCCCAGATTCAGGGCAGCGCAGCAGCACCGGCTCATATCATCGTTCCGCCGCAAAGCGTTGAACTGGATGTAGATAACTCCCGATTCGTTTGGACCGTAGTAAACGGCAAGGCGCACCAGCAACCTGTAACCATAGGCGATTTCGAGGGAGATGGCATCATCATTCTCTCGGGACTTCATACTGGCGACCAGGTCATCATCAATGGTCAGCAGAAGGTATCAGAAGGTATGATGGTTGATACCGGAAAGAGTAACAACCGATAAATTGTGGAGAGAAAAGATATGAATCAAGACAAAAATCAAGAGACAAACAAGCCAAGGATTCCGCAGAAGGACACCGCCCTTCACGACCATATCAAGGCTCGCATTACGAGAAAACCCAACCGCATCATCAAGCGTTCGTTCATCGAATCGGCGATGTGCAACCATAATATCGTGATGCTCCTCATGGGTATGCTCGTTTTCGTGGGCATTCTGGGCATCTGCATCATGCCTAAGCAGGAAATGCCGCAATTCACCATCCGTCAGGGTGCCTGCGTTGCCGTATATCCCGGTGCCACATCCGATGAGGTGGAAGAACGGGTGGCAAAACCGCTGGAGAACTTCATCTTCGGATACAAGGAGGTCAACAAGAAGAAGACCTACACCCAGAGCAAGGACGGCATGCTGATCGTATTTCTGGAACTCAACGATGATGTAGAAGACAGGGATGCCTTCTGGAGCAAGTTCAAGCACGGACTGCAGGCCTTCAAGGCGTCACTCCCATCAGGCGTTCTCGCCCTGCAGGCAGTGGACGACATCGCCGATACCTCTGCCCTGCTCATCACGATGGAAAGCAAGCAGAAAACCTATCGGGAACTGAACACCTACATCGACCGGCTGAAGGACCGCCTGCGCCGCATCGATGCCATCTCCAACCTCCGCACCTACGGACTGGAGAACGAACAGATCAGTATCTATCTGGACCAGAACAAGTTGGCCAAATACGGCATCGGTTCCTACAAGGTACTCAACCAGCTCGCCCTACAGGGCTTCACCACCATGAGTGGAAATCTGGAGCTGGGCAACCTCAACCTGCCCATCCACATCACCGACTCCTACAACAACGAACGCGATGTGGCAGAGCAGATTGTCTATTCCGACCCCAAGGGCAACATCGTGCGCCTGAAGGATATTGCCCAGATCAGGAGAGAATATCCCAAATTGAGCAAATACATCAAGAGCAATGGCAACAAATGCGTGCTCCTCTCCATCGAGATGCGACCGGGCAATGATATCGTGAAGATGGGAAAAGACGTTCACCAGGCGATGGATGAGTTTGAGCAGACCCTGCCCGATGATGTGCATATCAATACCATCACCGACCAGAGCAAGGTAGTGAGCGAATCAGTGCTCAACTTCCTCCGAGAACTGCTCACATCGGTCATCTCCGTCATCATCGTGGTCATCCTGCTTATGCCACGTCGCGTGGCAGAGGTATCCGCCCTCAGCATCCCGATCACCATCTTCTCTTCGGTGGGCATCTTCTATCTTTTCGGTATGGAACTGAACACCGTCACCCTGGCTGCCCTCATCGTAACCCTGGGTATGGTGGTGGATGATTCCGTTGTCATTATCGACAACTATATGGAGAAGCTGGGCCACGGCATGTCACGTTGGCACGCAGCCATCGCTGCCCCACGTGAGTTTTTCATGTCAGTACTCTCCGCCACGCTCAGTATCTCGCTCACCTTCTTCCCGTTCCTCTTCACCATGCATGGTGATATGGGCGATTTCGTCAAGTCGTTCCCTTGGGCGATGTTCATCATCCTGAGCATCTCGCTCACGGTTTCGCTGCTGCTTACACCTTATTTACAATATAGGGTGATTCATCAGGGCATCAGCAGTCAGCCTACTCCCAACGCCCGGAAGAAACCGCTCGATTATCTGCAGATGGGTTACACCTGGCTGTTGAAGCACTGTTTCGCCAGTCCTCGCATCACCCTCATCGTGGGCGTGGTGCTGGTAAGCATCGGTGCCGTCATCTTCGTGAATCTTCCGCAGCGAATGATGCCTATTGCCGAGAGAAACCAGTTTGCCGTGGAGTTCTATCTTCCTAACGGAACCACAGCCGATAGAACTGCACAGGTAGCTGATTCGATGGCTCACGTCCTGCAGCGCGACTCGCAGGTAACGGCGGTAACCACGTTTATCGGACAGGGTTCGCCCCGTTTCCATACCACCTACGCTCCGCAGATTGGAGGTCCCAACTTTGCCCAGTTCATCGTGAATACAGTAGATAACGGTGCCACCGAAGAGGTACTCGACCGATATGCCGACCGCTACTCCAACTACTTCCCGGATTGCTACATCCGCTTCAAGCAGATGGATTACAACAATGCCAGCTACCCTATCGAAGTAAGAGTGAGCGGCGACAGCATCAGCGATCTGAAGGCTGCCGCCAGGAAGATAGCTGCCTGCATGCATCAGATAGAAGGTATCAATCTGATCCGCACCAATTTCGAGGAGCCGTTGCCAGGCATCCGGGTTACGCCGGATGCTACCGAGGCCAACCGCCTGGGTGTGAACAAGACGCTGCTCTCTGCCGATCTTGCCATTCATTTTGGCGATGGCATTCCGATGTCCACCCTCTGGGAAGGCGATTATCCGGTGAAGATGGTACTGAAGTCGGAGAACGACAGCGACCTTGCCAACGAATACATCCCTGTGATGGGCGGAACATCGAGTGTGCCGCTCCGTCAGCTGGCTAAGATTTCTCCCGACTGGCACGATGGCTGCATCGTCCGACGCAATGGCATACGCACCATTTCCATCGTCGGTGAACCGTTGAGAGGTTATAATGCCAACCAGTTGTCCAACAAGCTGAAAGAGGAAATATCGAAACTCCCGCTCGGTACCGATCTGGATTGGGAGATTGGCGGTATGGCAGAAAAGGATGGTGAAACCATGCCACAGGTGATATCGGGAGTGCTGATAGCGGTATTGATCATCTTCTTCATTCTGCTCTTCCATTTCAAGCGCATCAGTCTGGCTCTGGTGAATCTCTCCTCCATGTCGCTCTGCATCTTCGGTGCTGCGATAGGACTTCTGATTACCGGCTTCGATGTCAGCATCACCTGCATTCTGGGTGTCGTGAGTCTGATGGGTATTCTGGTAAGAAACGGTATCATCATGCTCGATTATGCCGAGGAACTTCGCCGCGACAAGGGTCTTTCGGTAAGAGATGCCGCCTTCCAGGCTGGTGAGCGCCGTATGCGTCCTATCTTCCTCACCTCGGCTGCAGCTTCGGTAGGCGTATTGCCGATGATGATAGAGAACAACACATTGTGGTCTCCGATGGGAGCCGTCATCTTCTTCGGTACCCTCATCTCGATGGTGCTCATCGCCACCATCCTTCCTGTGCTCTATTGGATTGTATTCGATAAGCACGGCAAGTATAGCTTGAGGAAAAAGACATCCTGTGAATAAGCAGAAGGTACAGTATCAGAAAGTACAAATTCAAGAGTTGAAAAGCTTCCAGTTCATTCGCTGAAAGCTTTCCAACTCTTAAAAATAATTAAACCAAGTATGTAGTTTGAACTTTTTTCAAAAAATATGTTCTATTTTAGAAAAAATAGTGTATATTTGCATCCGTATTTCCCGGGTTCTGTCTAGAATAGGTAAATACATTCAGATATATAATGGTTACAGAACAGATATCGGACAAGGAAAGCACCGCAGAAAACGGTATTTCTCCTGCTTGCGTTGGACTTGCCTCCAGCGTCCTCCCCGAAGCTCAAGCCATAGAATCGGCAGAGAGCTCAGATACAGGGGTGTCCACCAACTATATCCAGACGGCAAGTCCGCCAGGACTTCACTGGTATGCACTGCGAACCACCTACGGAAGAGAGCAGAAAGCATACGATTATCTGGTGGCAAAAGGCATCACAGCCTTTTACCCTACCGTACGTAGAATCAAGGAAGTAAGGGGACAGCGAAAACTGGTTGTAGAATCACGCATACCGAACATCTTCTTCGCTCAGGCAACAGAAGAAGAAATGCAGAGATATGTATATGATAATGTGAACCTCCCCTATCTCCGTTTCTATTACCGCCATTATCACGAAGGAAGCAGGATAACGAAAGTCCCACTCATCGTTCCCGACAGAGAGATGGATAGTCTGAAGATCATCTGTGAATCAGAAGCAGATGACATTCTGATGATTCCGGAAGAAGTAACAAAGTTCAAGACCGGACAACTGGTCCGTGTCATAGAAGGTAAATTCAAGGGTGTGATTGGAAGAGTGGCACGCTATCAGGGTCAGCAGCGTGTAGCAGTCGCCATCGAAGATTCACTCACCATTGCGACAGCCTATCTGCCAAGTGCCTTCCTTCAATATATCGAAGAAATATAAAATGATTTATCAACCTCTATTATTATAGGTGAAAACCTCGATTTAAGTAAAATTGAAACCAATTATTCAGATACTTTTCGTGTTTTTAGGATATAACTTGAATGCTTCTGCCCAGGTAAAGACTACCGACAGCACATTCATCCACGATTCCCGCCCTATCATCCCCTTTGTTGTCGGAAAGAAAGACATCGAGGCACAGGATAGGAAATGGATTCTCCAGACACTCATTCCGAAACTGCAGGCATTAGGCGATAGCGGCATCATCCTCGGACGTGCTTCTTCATCACCTGAAGGGTCATTGTATATCAATACCCGACTCGCCCAAGCCCGAAAGAATTCGATGAATGCCCTGCTCAGAAGCTACGGCATCCAGGCAGACCGCATCCGATATGATGTGGCCCCGATGGATTTTGCCCTTTTGCGCACCCTGCTGAGACTGGAACACGATGCCTACTATCCTACCCTGGATTCCTTGTTCAACAGGTATGGCAACAAAGTTCTGCAACTCAAGGAGGCTGCCATCCGCCAGGATCAAGGCAAGTTCTGGCTGCATCTCTATCACAACTATTTCCCGAGATTGCGCTCCGTGAGAATCATGGCAATCAACAAGTCGCTTGCCCGCACAGAGAAACCGCAGATGGATATGCTGATATCCTCCATCCAGAGCCCTATCCTATCCCTCGATTCGATGATGCCGAAGCAGGAAATCAGTCCTCTCTCTTCTATCGCAAGAACATACCGCAGGGAATTGCTCAGCATCAAGACCAATCTGCTCTTCGATCTAGCTTATATGCCGGGCTACAACCGCTTTTGTCCCATCCCGAATGTGGCTATAGAATATTATCCGATTCACGGACATTTCACCTATGGCGCCAGTTTCGACGGTCCCTGGTGGAAGAACTACGATGCCCACAAGTATTTCCAGTTGCGCAACTACCAGTTGCACGCCCGCTATTATCTGCAAAGCGGCGACGTAGCTCTGCGCCAACCGGGCAAAGGAGCCGCCTTCAAGGGCTTTTACCTCAGTTCTTACGCGCACGCGTACCTATATAATATATGCTTCGACGAGAACAGGGGCTGGGAAGGCGAAGGATGGGGAGCCGGATTGGGATTCGGATATGTGCTGCCGCTCGACCGGAAGGAGCACTGGCGAATGGAGTTCGGACTTCAGGCTGGTTATCTCAATACCCGATACGATCCTTACCAGTGGCGCTGCCCGGTGGATCCCGGTACCGACATCGACCGCTATTATTATAAATGGTATGGTGATGCCAAGGATTTCAGGAAGCGACAGCATTCCTACACCTGGATAGGTCCTACCCGCGTAGAAGTTACATTGAGTTACGATATAATTTATCGACGCAAATGAAAGAGATCAATAAAATAAGATATGTACCCCTTTGCCTGGTTCTCGGTTGCGTAGCGATGATGAGTTGCCAGCGCGATCCGATGCTCTACCTCCACGAAGAAGGCAAGGATCTGACGATAGAGATTCCGATCGTGAACTTCGACCTGCCCGTTATCTGGGATTACCAACTGGAATACGGTGTGGAATACGACTGGAAGGCGGAATGGAAATACCAATGGGATGCCACCGATGAAATGCTCTTCGGAAAACTGGGCTATACGGAACCATCCGTCTTCAATATCCGCCGCTATTTCACAGGCGATACGCCCAAGGGTCCGCACGGTTCTCCCTACAAGCATACCATCTCAGAGCGTTATCTCTCCGCCAGCTACGAGTATGGCTACTGGGACATTCTGGCTTGGACGGATATTCACACCTCCGATGGCATCCAGAGCGTAACCATCGATGAGAGTTCGAACGATGAGGTGACTGCCTATACCAATGAGACGATGGTTTCGGCACCTCATTACAGCACCCGATTCACCAGAGCCTTCTATCAGCCGGAAGAGTTTTTCGCAGGATATGAAAGGGCAATCAATATCAACAAGAATCTGGACGGCTTCGTCTTTGATGCCGACCGCAACTGTTGGGTGAGGAATCTCACGATGAGTCTGCAGCCGATGACGTATATCTATCTCATGCAGGTAATCCTTCACCACAACAATCGCAACGGTCGTATCATCACCGCCATCGACGGCAATGCGAATCTCAGCGGAATGGCCCGTTCGGTAGTATTAAATACAGGTGTGACGGGATCTGATGCCATCACGGTGAATTTTGATATGCGTCTTAAGAAGGATCAGGCAATGCAGGATGGAACGAAATGTGATATCGTAGGAGGCAAGGTTGTTACCTTTGGTATTCCTAAGATCAACCCGAGCAGTCTGAGCACCCGTTCCTACGCTGAATCGCTGAAGGCAGTGGGAAAGGCGGATCTGAACAACCGGCATTATTTTGATGTCACGATGCAGTTCAACAATGGTAAGGATTCCACCTTTGTCTTCGATGTCACCGACAAGGTGAGGAAGCTCTATCGCGGTGGTGTGATTACCATAGAACTGGATATGGATACAATTCCCGTTCCGAATCGAAATGGCGGTTCCGGTTTCGATGCCGTGGTCAAGGATTTCGAGGAGAAACAATGGGAGTTTGATATGTAGAAAGAAGGAAAATGATAAAGATAAAGATGATAATGTCTTGAAGATCAAGATGATGTTTCAGCAATAGAGATGATGTCTTATTGATGAAAAAGATGATGTCTTTAGATGATGATAATAATGAAACGGATAAATTATTAATAATAAGAACTTATTTTTTGATAAACAATTAAAGAAAGATATTGAGTATGAAAAGAATTTTATTTTGTACAGCCATTGCAGCCGTAGCTCTTACCAGCTGTTCAAGTGATGATTTCCTCGGCGATGTTCCAGGAAACAACCCTAGTGCCGTAACGGCAAAAGAGATTAGCTTCAGCGGGGAAGCGGGAAAGACTAGCCGCGGAACTCGTGCAGGAGAAGATAAAACTAAAGATGATGCAGCAACTGCTCTCAGCAACAATTTTATCGTATTTGGCACTAAGAAAGTTAATCTTGCTAACTCGCTCTAAATTGGACTTTGATTGAAAATCAAGAAGTTGGGCGTTTGCCT